>Ga0153946_1000025_pt1 | contig 44537 bp, 68 predicted proteins | sample TSNJ030MetaG_FD_104751 | JGI IMG/M metagenome (GOLD analysis project Ga0153946, IMG submission 104751) | Attine ant fungus gardens microbial communities from New Jersey, USA - TSNJ030 MetaG | ecosystem: Host-associated > Fungi > Mycelium > Unclassified | place: USA: New Jersey, Wharton State... | reverse complement strand
TGGCAACATTGTTGTACCGGTAAAACGAGTCCTCTTCCCTGAAAGAGGCACGAATTGCAGCAGACTCCTGTTGTATGAGTGCGCGTTCATCTGCGACTGTCTATTGAACTGGAATGAGCAGACATCAGATTGGAGTGAGGCGAACGGGCCTTGCATGCTCGGATGCCTTTGATGAGTGCTGAGAGAAAAGTCAGTGACCATTTCCTAGAATCTTTTTTTGAAAGCCATGCGCACCCTTGAGATTGTGGTATGGCATCGATGGCTCAACAATGAATAGTGACAAGGTATCACACAACAAAACCTGTCACTTTGTTCCTGATGTGTCTTTTCATAGAAACTGAAACTGGACTTTTACGAACTCTACCAGGGTTTTCATATGGTTCTGCGCATCTTCTATGATCCTTCCCTAGTGTAAAACAGGACCTCTTCAGCGTTGCAGCTCAGCCGGAGAACCAGTCAATTTCACTGTGGAACTCATTGTATTTATTCAACCCTGCTGCAACCTTGTTGGAATAGCAATCCTTTTTCACGTTCTATTGATTCCATAAGCATTATAGATCTCCATGCATGTCTCATTCCCACAACCCAAGCCTACTTCTAACCTTCCTCGAGAATTGTTTCCCTTTTCAATGAGTCAAATGTAACAGTCAAATTTGCAGCTTATTTTGCGATGCCACTGGGGTGACCAGTGCAACTTTGATGCCGATATGCTTGCTATCACGAACTACTGCTACTGAAATTGAGATTGGGAGACTCATGAAGGTCATACCGTTGAAGTAGTGATTATATTGACCAAATGGTAGCAAGCTCACGTGTTGTTCAATGACATCACGTCTGGGTACAGGCCTCCTGTAGACACACATCCGACAAGTACTAGCTTGCTTGTTGCGGGAGAGAAATGATGAATACAAGAAAAAGAGCGCCTCACGTGTTGTTCATTTTTTCCTCTCAGCCATCGAGTCATGCCTAAACTTATGGACTTTCCATGGTACATTTCAATCTAGGTCTATTCGCATTGCTGAAATCATTACCCTCAGGGCCGAATCTTATGACAAAGATGAATTCCCTGAACAGGGCTGGCCAACTACCATTGCCGCTTTTCGTCGCAACACCGTTCCTTGGTATGGGCTAGGTTGGTTTATTCCAGGAGACATGATTGATACCTACTTGCGCCTCACGACGGACTGGTGGAGCCCCCGTGAGCTCAAATATGCTGTGTTCGTGAATAAGTGGTTTGAATATGGCTATGCGGAGAAATAGTGAGTGCTGTCAGATAATCATCGCTCGCTACAATTAACATCTGCCCACAGCGAACTTCCAAGTTGCAGCTGGTTAGGCAGTCGTAGGCGCGAGTTCTGTGGTATCGATCAACAATATGTTATTGTATACGTGACGCACAACACCCCACCTGAGAGGAAGTTGTTCGACAACAAGGCGGAATTGGATGGCAGGATTGAAGCTTGCCTTAGAATAATGGACTTGCCAGATGAAATGAGGGAGCCAAAGTGGTATCCTATCATGATGTGATGGATCTTTGGCTTGAGCCTTGAGATACATATGGATTAAGCGAAAGTAGGGCGATGGAATCATGTCAGTGTCATTTGTATTCTAGTATCATATCGACAGAATAGCGGCTGCCTGACCTGTTCTCAGAGAAAGGCGAACGGGAAAGAGCAGCTATTGAAGATGTATTTTATGCCTCGAAATAGTTGAATTCATCTTGAGTCCAATCATGTTCAGAAAGTGTATAATTACAATTCTACATGATCTACTAGGCTGGGGGAGGTCGATGTGATCTGAGCTGCTACAGATATACTCGATGTTGCACTAGAAATACAACTTGTTGCTGGAATGATAGTCGTACTCGAAGACACCATTTCGGTCTTCAAACTGACCGATTGCTTGCTTCCGATATCTGGAAGAGGGATGAAACGAGTCCACCAAAGGGCAATCCGAAGTCCACGGTCGATAAAGCGTTGTTTCAGAATTAAGAGGACGACAAGAATGAAGAATATCAACGCAGACAGAAGAATCATGCGGTCCAACCTGTCTGTGTTTTCCAGAGCGGTGATGAGCTGCTTGGAAGTGAGCAGGAGATAATTCAAGGAGTCGTGTGTTTGGGATGTCGCTCGTAACGTGGCTGACGATTCATCTGATGTGGCTGGTGAGCAAAAGACGATCGATGAGAAAATGTGCGGCTACCTAGCATCTGGGTAGTCAGTACTGAACGCTCCAGCTCGCCCTGCATGAGGGATATTGTACGACGGAGGGCGTCAGTAACGTCGTTGTTTGCCTTGTTGAGTGCATCGTCGTTACTTTGTACTGACGTCAGACCAGGCAAGCGTACGGACTGAAATTGCCTACGATTTTGTATCTGATTTTTCTTTGACTGCAGAAGAGAAAAAGAGCTCCTGGTGGATGGCCGTGGAATTTCTCAAATCTATGGCTTTCTTGGAAAGCAGGAGAGCAGCACGGGTATCCCTTCTCAACCTGGACTTGTGACCTCACGGGAAGCTGGGCACCAAGCAAGCAGGACCTACTGACAAAGAGAGTCTCGCAGTTCGTTGACGGTCGTCTCCAGCTGCAGTCTAGCCTTGTCGTCCTGCTCGTCTGCAATGGCGACAGCTAGCTGTTCGACAAGTCTGCCCGCACGATCCAGGTCTTCTCTCAGCTCCGCAGCGAGTTGCTGCTGGTCGGCAAGGGAAGAGTCGCATTTGCTGAGACGTGGGATCTGGAAGCTGCGAACGTCGTGGAGGATGCGCCTGGCAGCGTCGACAACATCGGACATGGGCAAGTATGATTGGTGCGGGAAGACCCGGTTGCACTGCCTGCTTTTTTTTTCCTTTTTTTTCTTTTTCTCTCTCTCGTTCGAACCACTCCAATGGCTTCTCCCTCGGGCAAATGGGATGCAAGGTCCGCTTGCTCTTTCTTTTGTTCTGCTCATTTGCTCACATATTCTCTACAGGAACCTAGGGCCTGTCCCCCACGACGCTAGCTACTACTCAAAATGCATGTTCGGTGGTGCCCTCGCTTGTGGTACCACCCATGCGGGCATCACTCCTCTTGATGTTGCAAAGTGTAATATGCAGGTGTGTTGGCTCAATTCTAGAGCTCCTTGTATACCTGGCTTAGTTCCATAGGTCAATCCTGCCAAATACAGCGCTCTCGGCGGTACTCTCAAGACCCTCATCGCTGAGGAGGGCTCCAATGGTATCTGGAAAGGCTTCGGCCCCACCTTCGTCGGCTACTCTTTTCAGGGTATGTTCAAGTACGGTCTCTACGAAGTCTTCAAGGATACGTACATGAACATGGCTGGCGAGGAGCTCTCAAACAAATACAAGCCCGCTATCTGGCTAGCTGGTTCCGCCTCTGCCGAGGTCATCGCCGATATCGCCCTCTGTCCTCTCGAAATGACCAAAGTCAAAATCCAAACCAGCCCTACGGGTACTTTCCCCATTCCCTTCAGCGCTGCTCTCAAAGAGATGAGCAGGACCAAGGTTGAGACCCGGTTCCCCTTTGGCTCGCTCGTTCCCCTGTGGTCGCGTCAGGCAAGTCCAGAAAATTATTTTCGTATGCAGTTCTTGATGTGGGATGGTCAATTAGATCCCCTACACCATGGCCAAATTCTTCTTCTTTGAGAAGATCGTGCAGCTCTTCTATACTCATGTCTTCACAGAGCCCAAGGAAACCTACGGCAAGGGTACTCAGCTTGGCGTCACCTTCGCCTCTGGCTATCTCGCTGGTGTTGTATGCGCTATCGTCTCACACCCTGCCGACTCCCTCGTCTCTCAACTTGGCAAGTCTGCGAACAAGGGCAAGAGCCTCGGCACTATTGCAAAAGAAGTCGGTGTCGTCTCCCTTGCCACTAAAGGTCTCGGTACTCGTGTCATCATGATTGGTCAGTATCTTCCCTGTTAATACTGGGAAACAAACTGATATCATCTATATCAGGTACCCTCACTGGCTTCCAATGGTGGATTTATGACACCTTCAAGGCTTCTATGGGCATGGGCACCACTGGCGGCAAATAGACGTTTCTCCAATTCCGATACCTTGATGTCTGTGATCTCCCTGTGATGATTTTTTGTGAATCGCCCCTAATTCCCGTTTGACCTCCTCCGAGTACTGTATTAACTGCTTATTCGTCTTTATAAAAGCATCAGCATAGACTCCGGCTATCGTCATGATATACTTATATGGAATGAAAGTATGGATGAATCCCAGTGTTCAGAGACGGTGATGCAAGAACAACTATTGTATCTGATGGGAAGATATAATTCTCTTGAGAGAGGTCATTGGTTCAGAGGCCCCAGAAGTAGTGTGTTTATAATCAACCTTTCTTCTCTCAAGCATGGCCTCCATGATTCTTCATTTCTCCAAATCAACAAATAGAACAAGTATACATCCAAATTAATGAACAGATTTTTTACGAAACGACCTTCTCTACCCCCCGAGGAAAGATATAACCTCCATTTCGACGAATATGATCAAACACCTCCATTTCCAAAAGTGTCTTTGCATGAGACCACACCCCGCTCTCGCCCTTTCCATCTCTCACACACCGAGCCACCTCGTCAGCTTGGAAATGCAATCCTCCCCCGACGTAGTCAAATGTTCTCGTTTCTTCTCGGACTACCTTGTGAGCATTGTCGTGATATTGCACTGTGAACTTTTTGGGACAATAGATGGGCGGAGCAACTGTGATAGAGCCGCGCTCATAGCGAACTGTACACCCAAAGTGAGAAGTCACGTTGATACTGGTTGATAAGATGGCTTGGGCAGAGGGGAAGGTGAGAGTAAATGACGTATTAGCATCAACGCCTGTGAGAGGCGTTTTGAGCATCGATGAAGAGATGGAAACTGGACGAGAATGAGCATTCGAAGGGTGTTCATAGATGGCCATTATCGCCTTGGAGACTCGTAAGTAAGGTGTAAGGTGCTTCCGTTTCATGTATCATTTCTGAACTTACCCAAACAAGGGGATAGGGGCCACTTTTAAAGACAATGTGAATACGATTTTTTGTGAACAGATCAAGATGCTCACAGATCAAGAAGGCCGCCGCCACCGAGGTTGGGGTCGATAATTCTATCTGTCAAAGGAAGTTCTTTTCAAAAATCGTGAGGTTAAGATCAGACTTGAAGCAAGAGGAAAGACATACTGTCGATATCAAAGTTGACGGACAAATCGGCATGTAGCACAATCGGGTTTCCAAGACTCCCCGATTCTGCTACCTGCTTGATTTCTGAACTGATGGGCAAGAATCTCGTCCACATGGCCTCCATGATGAAAACGTTGTTCTCTTTTGCAGCCTGGAGGAGAGAACGAAATTCTGCAGCGTTACAGGTGGCAGGTTTCTCGACCAAGACATGTTTATGAGCCTTGATCGCAGCCAGTGAATTCTCATAGTGGAATGGATGGGGGGTACCAATGTACACCACATCAACGTCCTAGGCATCTTTGAGTCACTGAGGAGCCCTCTGCAAAAGTTTACATGGATCTACCTTGTCTGTGAAGACTTCGTCGTAGGAACCATAAGCCTTGATGCTTTCGTCGCCTCCGGCATGAGTGTTGATGAATTCCTGAGCTTTGGCTGTACTTCGAGAGCCGACGGCGACGGTCTTGTGAATGATATCTGTGACACCTCGACTTTGATTTTGTTCAGCGTAAAGCGGATCGATATGCAGGCCTGGGGAGACTCACGTCTTTGGATCTAACAAGATATCCTACAAGAATTACTAGGGTCAATCCGTAGAAATATGTGGAGTTGGACTCTCTACCTTGAAGAAGGCCGAGGCAATTTTTCCAGTGGAGATGATACCCCAGTTGAGTGTATACGGTTGACTGGCCATCGTTCGACTGAACAAGGTTACTGGGAGAGAACAGAGATGAGATAGATGATTGTGAGGTTATTATGAGGTTCTGGCGGAACAGCGGCCCGCTCTCATAATGATGATGACATCTTTGCCACTCACAACGTCCTTAGCTATTCTGTTTGAGCCCTCTCCCATTCTCTCTCTTGTTCTTGAACCACAGCTGTCCTTGCTCCTTGAATCCGAGCCGCCGCCATCCTACGCACGCCTTATCGACCTTTCCCTAGATGTAATAGGGAAATGGGATGTTTCATCCCAGTCCGAATTCATCTCTGGTCATCCAAGGATCGGCGAAAGTAAAAACTTGTCGATGCTGAGTGCTCAGGAGCAAGGGGCCACTGCGATGGCCGATCCCACGCCGCCCGAGGTATTGGAGCGTTTGAGGCATCTGAATGCATGCTACGAAGCCCAATATCCTGGTTTGCGGTACATCACATTCGTCAATGGGAGAAGCAGGGCAGCCATTGCACAGGAGATGGAGGATGTGCTAGGGATCCAGCATTCGCTTTTGCCGGACACTCCACCAGTAGATGGGTTCAGACTCAAGGCATACGATCAGTCCGATGAGAGGTGGTTGGCGGAGCTGAAGAGAGCTGTCGACGATGTTGGAAAGATTGCCAGGAGTAGATTGAGGACCTTGAGTGAACAGGGGGTAGAAAATTAGCATGAAGAGGCCTTGTTCAAAAGATTCTGAGAGCATAGACTACAGGACATGAATACATCTGAATTGTATCTCAAATAGCTGCTCTTTCCCGTTCTGCTTTTTTCTGAGAATAGGTCAGGCAGCTGTTAAGGTCATACAATGTTGTCGCACCTCAAGTACTCGTCTTTTCCGCTCTTCATAGTCTGGGGGCAGCTGCGCTCTCACCTGTTGTAGCATTTCTTCAATCATCTGTTCCTGGCCTGGCAGTACATTCTGCACTGAACACCGTTGACGTGGTGGAGGTGGAGGTGCTTTGGGTCGAGGAACAAAAGATGTCCTTCCAGATTCAGGCCGATACTGTGTATTAGGAACCGACGACGCCTGTCTCCTCATCGCTTTGCGGCGTTCATATTCTGCCTTGAGGCCACTTGCCCAAGCTTCTCGATCTTGTCTCCGCTTCATTGACTCTTCTAGCAGAATATTTGGATCAAGTTTGTTGCCCCATGCATCGTAAGCCTGCCCACATGTGCAGTACGTGTCTGATCAGTCGGAAAAGGACACATACCTTCCGCCTCTGTGGATCACCCAATGTTTCAAATGCATTGTGAATCTAGAACGACGTCTGCTTTTCAATGGGCTTTTCACACATACAAACATACACGCACCAGATGAAATTGAGCTTCCGCAGCACGACGGTGGGCACTGCTTGCATCAGGACTGAGCTTATCTGGATGTGTTTCCAATGCTTTTTTCCGATATGCCTTGCGGACTGTCATCGAATCAATTTCATGTATTTCTGCAAATCATGAAGACGAGCTGACTTTCGTCGGCAGATGCAGATTTGGCGATTTCCAGGATGTCATATAACGATTGGAAGTAGGGCATTGGCCAGTGGTATATGCCGTCAGACGGGAGACTGAAACATTTGAAAATCCAACACGGAGGGTCAATTTGGGTCGCGTACTTGTTATTGAACACGTGCATAGCCCTTATTGATTGAATCTTGGCAGCGGCCATGGACGCTGTTGAGAAAGCCAACGCGGCTCGTCAGAAACAATGGTAGTGACCTCTCCTGTGTTTTCTGTTTTATCTGACAACTCTGCTTTGCTAGGATTAAGGACAGGAAGGTGGGTGAGGGCACCTATGCTGTTGTATACCAAGGTCGGTGCCGCTATGCCCTCGGCATGGATCCCCCAGAGAGCTTGAGATGGTCCAGGCCGAGAAGGATCAACAGGACGCAAAGTTGCTATCAAGAAAATCAAGGTAGGACAATTCAAGGACGGATTAGACATGTCCGCGATCCGCGAAGTGAAATTCCTCAGAGAATTGAAACATCAAAACGTGATTGAAGTGAGTCTCGATGTGTTACGGTATAGAAAGAACCTCATCCCTCCCTCCTACAGCTCGTCGATGTCTTCTCTTCAAAAACCAACCTCAACCTCGTCCTCGAATTCCTCGACTCGGACTTGGAAATGATCATCAAAGACCGTTCGCTGGTGTTCCTCCCAGCGGACATCAAAAGCTGGATGGCCATGACATTTCGCGGACTCGAGTTTTGTCATAGGAATTGGATTCTCCACCGGGTAACGCTTGTTTTGTTCCTCCTCCCGGACCACCGTCTTAGACTTTTGGCATAGGATTTGAAACCTAACAATCTGCTCATCGCCTCGGATGGACATCTCAAACTTGCAGACTTTGGTCTCGCTCGGGACTTTGGCGATCCGGGATACAAAATGACATGCCAAGTGATCACCCGATGGTACCGTCCACCAGAGCTTCTATTCGGCAGTCGGTATTACAGTACAGCAGTCGACATATGGTCTGTGGGATGTATCTTTGCGGAGCTGATGTTACGGATACCCTACTTAGCCGGGGAGAGCGACATGGACCAACTCAAGACGATATTCCGGGCGTTAGGGACGCCTACGGAAGACGATTGGCCTGTATGTATGTCGGTGCTTGGGGATGCGAAAATACAAGCTCATCTCACGGTCACGGACAGGGACATACGAAACTGCCAGATTATGTGCCAGTGGGACAATTCCCCAAACCACCGATGCGCGATCTGTTCACCGCAGCGAGTGCTGATACGCTTAATCTGCTTGGGAAATGCCTCGTTTATGAACCACGTAAACGAATTTCAGCGCTAGATGTGAGAGCTATTCTTCTGATTGCCACAGACTGATGGGATATTTGCAGGGGCTCAATCATGCTTACTTCTTTGCTCTTCCCTATCCAACTCATCCCTCGAAGCTACCCAAGTGCTCAAGTGTTGTCAACAAGGCAGCTGATGAGGAGGATGCCAATGTTGATGTGACTATACCTGACGCTAAAGCGACGAGTAAGGGTGTGAAGAGGAGATTGGCCTCACCCACAGAAGTAAAAGCAAGATCGATCGCACGACGTCTCGATTTCTCAAAGGTGCCGCCTTCTTCACCGTGACACTGGTCTTTGGCGTTTGTTTCGTGTCCTACTATCTTATTATGCCTTTCTCAATCAATGATTTTGTTCACAGCAACTTTGCTCTGAGCTGACTACAAGTATACTTTCAAAAGATAGCTACTACAAACCAGCAGACTAGATATATGTAATGAATCAAAAAAAAACAAGACAAAGAGAAAAGCTAAAAAATAAGAGAAATGAGAAACAGACAGAAAAAAAGAGAAACAGAGAGATCAGGGGAAACAGAGGTGAAAAACAGTAACTAGAAAAAGAGACAGAGGGAGATAAAAGGAGACAGAGGAGCAGAAATCGAGAGAAACAGCGAACAGAAATCGAGAGGATAAAAAAAACAGAAACAGAGATTCAGAGAAACAGCAAATAAAAATTCTAAAGAAATAACAAAGATTAAAAAAAAACACAGATGAAAAGAAAAGAGAAACAGAACGATACAAAGAGACAGAGAAACAGAGATAAAAAGAAATAGCAAAACAGAGATCAACAGAGAGATGATAAGAAACAGAGAAAACAAGGAGACAACATTCAAGTGAGGCGAGACAACGATAAGCAGATAGAAGATGACACAAAAAAAGAAACTTTAAAAAGTCCAAGGAGAAAGCGCGCTCTCAGTCGTCCCAGTCACCTTTTCACATCAGAATGAGATGTCATAAACAGGCAGGGTATTCTTAACAGCCGACTGAGCCTCACCCTGAGCTCCGGACTTGTCTACTGTAGAGCGGGTAGGGGAGGCGAAGGCGAAGGCAGGCAGCTGTTGGGCCCCTGCTGTACTCTCCGAATCTATCTTTGGGATGAAAGGAGAATGAACCTCAGATGTAGGCGGGACTCCTTGCGCAGGAATTGAGGGTGTAACCATGATGGGTACAGATGCTGACGGAGCGAAGGTCACCTCCGGAGACATCTGAGTCATTCGAAATTCAGGTACAAGTGTTCGAGATATCGTAGACTCTGGCTGTACACTGAAGCGCAGTTTACTTGGTTCTTTAGGCATGCTGGACTTGGACCCGACAGAGTTCTGCGTAGGGATTGAAAGCCGCCCGGATGTTGGTGACACTGAAACGTTGTGCGCAGGGGTTGGAGGCCCAGATGTCGGTGGCACTAAAACGCTAGAAGGCGAATGGCTTTTTTGTGATGGTGTGGACTGCATTCTAACGTCGACAATTTCTCCCATGGTTCGCACAGGCTGCATCTCAACGTCAACAATTTCTGTTGTGGTTTGCACAGGCTGCATCTCAATGTCGACAATTGCCCTCGGGGTTTGTCGGTTGGACCGTGACTTGAATCGTTTGGGGACCGGGACATCCTCTTCTTCTTCATCATCGACAACTATTGGTCGTGACCTTGACCTCCCCTAAAAATTCAGAATCAGTCATCGAACGCACGAAATGATAGCCCCAAACAAACCTGTGGTACAGTAGCTTGGATATATTCTAGCAGAGATATTTCCCGAATCTGCGTATCATCTTCATCTGCCGGAACCCTTTCTCGAGCCGGACGTTTGCGTTTTGATGGACGTGCAAGTGTTTTGTCTTGAACTCGAATTCCATCCTGGTTTTGACCATCTGTCTGTATTTGTTGGCTCAACGCCTTTTTGCGTTTATCCATCTCTGTTTGTTGGGCCATCTCCATTTCCTTGGCTATCTCCATTTCTTTTGCCAACTCTTTCTCTATTTGTTGAACAATCTTTCTTGTGGTGGGTAAATCCATTTGCGTAGATTCTGTTGGATCAAGCGTCCCTGACTCCTCAGAAGAGCCAGATTCACTGCCAGACGGTGAATCACCAATCCAAGCCTGATGAAGTGGGGATGGAGCGACAGGGGCTGAATGCGACTTGTCTGATCGTTGTCCAAGACCTGTGATGACAGGTGGCCTCAATGTCTGGTTGCTTGGTGCCGTACGCAATGGTGCAGAGGATGTGACGGGGGTCCACGGGTAAGCTCTTAGGATATCTCTAATATGACCTGAGAAATGGCCCTTCGATTCATGACGCCGCCAAAAGGGTCTGCCGAGCCCTGGTCGCGAAGTAGCTATTTGACCGCTACCAAGTGCATGATCTTTATCTAGGCCCTTCTCAGGCTTACAAGGGACAGAAACAGAAGGAACCAAGGGCGCGGGTGGTGGTGCTTCACTCAATGACCAGTTATGAAAGCAAAAAGTATCTGTTCTCATTTTCGTCATTTTGTTATAGAAGAACAAAATAGGGAAGACACACCTTCTTTGTTGGACTGAAGCAGGGTCACGATTCGGTCTACGCTCTTTGCACTGATCGACTTATTTACTTTAGACATAAGAAAATCTGTCACTGCATCCAAATTTTGGGATGGATTTCTCTCGGCGTCAAGAGTAAACTCGGTGCCTGGCATGATGGCAGTTGGGGGCACTCCTTGTGCCTGAAAGGACACTGTCGCTGAAGTTGAGGTTGTGAAGGCGTGTCCATTCCCTGTCTGCCACTTCTGGAACAATTTATCAACCAAAAATCTCTGGAATGATGTTTGATCACGTGCCTGTGTCGAGGGCTGGTCGTCCTCCGTTGACCATTGGGTCCAAGATGAGGTCGAAAAGGTGCGTCCATTCCCCGTCTGCCGTTTCTGGAATATTATCAGCCAAAAATTGTATTGATGTTTGATCACGTGCCTGCATCAGTGGTTGCTTTACTTTTCTGTCCTCCTCAAATGGCCAAAAACAGCTATAAGAGCTGGGTTTGCCAGTTCGCAGTACCTGAAAGATTTTAAAGATGAGTTATTTATTTGAGATGGCAATAGACGTACACTCTGGAACGGTGTCATTGACCGGTTTAGTTCTCCACCCTCCTGGGCTAACCTGTCGGCCCAAGATGGGACCGGAAAAGGGTCTCTCTTTTCTTCTTCTTCCTCTTCTTCTTCCTCTTCCTGCCACTCCTGGAATGGTGTTTGAGCACGTGCCTGTGTCGATGATTGGTCTACTATTTCATCATCATCCTCCTGGGTCTGTGGGGCCCAAAGTGAAGTCTGCCGCTTCGAATAAGTTTTCAAAATAATGGGTCCAAAATCACAATAGACGTACTCTCTGGAATGTTGTTTGAAAACGCGTCTGTGTCGATGACTCGATGTCAGGATCTTCATCAGAGCTGAGGCCCTCTTCAACCGAATTGAGGCGCCTTACAGACCTCAGACGCCGTAAGGGGTTCAGATGAGTCAGAAAATTTGAAAAATTCCAAGGCTGAAAACAACATCAATCTTGCGAACCACCAGACCAGATATACACACCTGTCTCTGGGGGGTATTCACCGGTCCCTGGGCGGGACGTACGTAAGGTAGCGAAGACCTGCTCGAGTGACTAAACTTTCTGCGGATTGCGCTCATCGCTGCGAAGGGGAAGGGTAGGTATGGTAGAAAGAGAACAACAAAAGATCCCCAAAGTTTCGACCAGGTTTCCCACAAACACGTGAGCCTGTGTACTCAGGCATCATCATCCGCAATGACAAACATAGTACTGCAATGCCCTGCAAGGTGATTGAGACTCCTTACCCGCTAATTGACACAGATCCCCATGCGTTGCGTGTTATAAGATACTTGAGGCCCTCTGACTATGCTATCTGGCTGGGCGCAACTGGTGCCTTCCCCGCTGCGTTGTATTTCTGGGGTTCGTGACCTTATTAATCTCTACCTCTAATTCTCAGCTTCGTGCAGAAATGGCAGATCCCACTAAATTTAAAATGAGAACACCGTTGCGTCTTGGAGGCTTACTTGGTTTTATCGGGGGGTTTCTAATGGCTTACCAGCGCTCGAGCGGTTTGTGCAAATTCTTTCGACCCTTGGTTTTTCTTTCTTATGTTATCATTAGCACGGTTCTGGGGCTGGTCAGAGAATCAACGTGAATATGATCGTGACCTTGATGAGCTCAGCCAACGTGCCAAGGAAGGTAAACCTCTCTACGGCGAGAGCTATCAGCCGGAGTGGGTGCAAGGCACTGCATTCCGCAACTCACAGTTCTCTCAGCTCAAATTCTGTACGTACCCTACTTCCATGGACTGGAATGTTTACTTATGGCTTCATCACAGCGGTCTTCCCAATGTAATAACTTTCTTCCTCTTTTCTCTCTCACTTTGCTGACATCTTTTTGTCTAGGTTTAACTTCGTGAACCATCCTCATCATGGGACAGACCCAGCGAAATATGATGTGAAGAAAGAATCGTCTTGAGACCTCGGTGCTACTCTTATGGATGGCTACTTTCCCGTCTTTGAATCCATTCACCTGTTCCAAAACCTTCAAGCGGACAGCAGTTCGAGATTTAGTTCAAGCTTTATGCGCTCTCAAATGGGAAGGCAATTTACCCACTTGTATGCCTATTATTGAGTTGAACCAATATATTTGTATTGCTGCTCTCGAAATCATTCCGCTGCGACACTTCGACATGATCTTAAGACATATCCCGTGGTCTTCTGGCTGCTTCAGATGGACAAAACCCGTGGTCATCAGGTCCGATCCAGTCAACGGTAACTGACATCCAAAATAGCTCTTTTGTCTCGCAGGAAAATTTTTGGAAATACATCGGCTTGGGTATACAACGTTATAACCTCGGATCGTCTTAACTTATAAAACAAGACATGTGGCGGGAGATGTAAGAACATCTCATTCTCAATACCATGAAATCGGTAGTAGTGATACTAGCACTCCTCAGCATCATTAGTGCCAATGCCACTCCTCTAGAGAGTCGGCAGACAGGAGGTTACATCCAAAGCCCTTCTGGATCTGCCTCCTTCACCATGTACAATGGCTGCGGTCAACCTGCTTGTGGAAAGGCTGCATCAGGTTTCACCGCTGCGATAAACCAGCTTTCCTTTGGTGCTGCCCCTGGTCTCGGTGCAGGAGATGCTTGTGGCCGCTGCTTCGTTGTCACCGGTACATCTGACCCGTTCTCCCCATCTTTCTCAGGCCCCTTCCATTCCATCGTAGTCAAAGTCACTGATTTATGGTGAGTCCTACTTATCGCTAGAATCATTGTGTGACGTTGATTCGTTCTAGTCCTGTCCAAGGAAACCAGGTGAGATAACTTGAAGCTAGAGCCCCACTGTGGATGAAATGATATGTCTTAAGGAATGGTGCGGTCAAACTCAAAGCAATCGAAACAATCAACATGGTCAGCCCTTCCAGTAAGCTACCATTATTCATCAAGAAAAAATGCACTGTTCAATAATTTTACCAAAGCTTTGACATATGTCAGGATACAGGGGGCGCTAGCGCTTTCTTCCCATCTGGACATGGAGCACTCCTTGGAAATTTCCAAGAAGTATCGTGTAGTCAGTGGTCGGGTTCAGACGGTGGGGCCCTTTTCAATGGTGCCTGCCTTTCAGGCGAAACGGCCGCTAACTGGCCATCGACTGGTTGTGGAAATCAGGGCACTGCACCCTGAGATCCCAGCAGCCAGAAGATTTGGTATTTGAACTAGTTGATTTTTGATCGTAATCGTCGAATCAAGGCTGGGTCAATGAGTGGCCAATCGAAATCTTTCCTGCGGCAGGGTTCATTTATGAGTAATAGTGATGGATTTTATCATTCAAATTTTACTTCGTGTTCACTGGGGGAATGAATGGCCGCCTCAGGAAGACGTTGAGGTTTTCTCTTGGTCCTAAATCGTAGATATGCTCCTCCGGCGGGATAGATAAGATAAGTGGTACTGTATCAGCTGAGCCTGGAAGGCAGACGAAAATGCTGGAGGGTCGGCTCAGCGAGCCTTTCCTGACTGATGGCCTAAGAGCTTCGAGGGTAGTAATACCATTGAAAAGCTGCCAGGTGATTCTGAGGGCCAAAGACTAGAAGATGATTTAAGACTTATTTTTTCTTCCAAGAAGGATTTTCACGGACGAATGAGAAGCTGATCGTGAGACCAATCAATGCGACGAGTATTGTCCTCGAATGGGGCGATTCGAACAAAGAATCGTCCACTTGGCCATCGCTGATCCTCTGTTCTCTTGAAATGTAGAGACCCAATGCAATTCCGATGAAGTACCTCCCGATCGGCCCACCAAGACACCAAGAATGCAATTTTGTCCACCAAACATGCTGTATCCTTGGATCTACTTGTGATATTTTCAAGGCATCAATAGACTGATGCCAGAGCATTGGAGCAACAGGAAAGACCCCAATTGAGAAAGCGATAGGGATCGCCGATAAAAGGGCCAGAAATACTTTTATTTTGGCCAGGGTAACGCAGTTCCCTAGCTGTTATGCCCCAGTCAGCATTCAAAAGCAGGAAGAATTGAGCTTGGAAACAAACCCAAGGACAATGGTGATCAAACTCTAGCCTGCAAACATCACAAACAGAACAATGATGCGTCCTAGGAGGCTTCCAAGTAAGTCTACATGTTCCTTTTGAACAAGTTTCTAGTTCGCCTTCAACGTTGGTACATTGATATGGGACCATGATTTCTTCTTTCAATGGCATGTCAAATGTCAAGACATTGTGTGTCGTTCGCCCGCTCATGAGCTGGAAGTAACAGAAAGTGAGAAATGCCATGATGGTATTCATTGACAATCAATAAACGACTAAGAGAAGAGACTCTTGAGATCAGACTCGCCAGAGAGCAAGTTCTTAGGGCTGACTTGTCTGAGTATATGCTCCGTTCCGCCAAAGCCAACGAGCTACAGAGGTTTCAGGTATGATCTCCTTCATGAATTCAAAAATGCCGCACCCCCGATTTCTACGATGCAGATATACCAACTATAGCTAAACTCAGACATCAATTTTAATTTAGCTCTTTCTGCCAGGTCTACTGCTCACGAAATGAAGGCGCAGACTGCTGCAGTAAGTACGCTTTCTGCGCATCTCTGTCCATGTCTTCGGGTAACCATGATGATAACACGGGTCCTAGACCTGGGAAAAGATCACGTTTCGAGAGAGATCTGAGTTAATGGTAAAGTCCAGAACGCAACTTGATCGCAGTTTGATGGTCAAGTCGATCCTTGATGGCTTGTTCATAGGGGATTGTCAAGCCACAGCATTCCGATCTTATTAGGCTGCGTGTGCTTTAGCGTCAGGCACCTATAATTGATCCATTGCTAGTATTCCAACTCTAACCAGAACAACCCAACCATAGATTATGCTCTCCTTTCCCCAACAAAAGTGGCAAGTGGTTCGCACAAATATCCTGAAGAACGTGCCTCGCAGTGAAGTTGATCTCATTACTGATCGGCTTTACCTTGGGAGTTGGGTTGCTGCTGGGAATAAAGAACTGTTGGCCGAGCTTGGAATTACCCATGTCGTGTCTATGCTCGAAATTGAGCCCCGCATTCCTGATATCATTGACAAGACCAACAAGTTGCACATCCAGATTAATGATACGCCGGACAGCAATATCTTACGTCACTTGGAGGAGACAACGAACTTTATCAAGTCAGCGATGGAGGTCGACGAGAACAACAAGGTCCTTGTAAGCCCTAGATTCACAGTAGACGAAGAGCGCTTTGTCTGATTATCAGCCTAGGTTCATTGTCTGATGGGCATCAGTCGGAGTGCTACAGTGGTCTCCGCGTATATGATTGCCACTAAGAAGATCACAAGTGCCGAAGCCATTGCATACGTGCAAAAGAAACGACCCGTTGTCTCCCCAAATCTTGGATTCAGACAACAGCTCGACACATTCGCAAGTAAACAGAGAGTGCAAAACAGCCCGAGCGGAGCAGTATTCTCGCCTTTGCGGCAGCTCAGAGCATGGTCGAACATTAAAAGACTAAGAAGGAGAGATGACTGAGAAGGCGTTGCACTCGATTCCCAACTTTTTCTAGTTCCATTAGCATTGATGGGGATTTAAGTTCTTTTAGGCTATAATGGTTCCCTTATTATATCGATATACATATATAATTCCCAGCCGATATCAGTGTGTGCATCGAATCTACAAATCGGGATTCAGGTCCAAATCCAAATCAAAGGTTTGTGGCTGAGGGGCACGACGATCTGCACGGTAGGGGTTCGCACCCATGTGTTGATTGAAGTTCATGACTGGCGACACAGTATTGGCAGCAGCTGAAAACCAAAGCTGAGAAGAGTCAAGCGAGGTGAAAAGAGGATACGCACGCCGCCCCACGGAATGTGTTTCGCCCAAGGAACCAAGGGGAGCTTCAGCATTGAGGTGCCCACGACGCATCTTTTCTTCGTTAGGGAAGGGCGGGAAAAACAGAGGTGGCGGTGGTTGACTCGGAAGATTCAGGTCTGGCATGTTTGGTGGTGCTGAAGTGAACGCGCTCAAGCTTTGTGCATATGCCAGGAGTTCAGGATAGGGAATAGATGCTGAGGATTTTGAGGTAAATGCCTAGAAGGACAAATAGATAGCACACCTTTCTTGGCCTGTTCTATCGCTTTGAGTCTCTCTTCACCTTCTTCAATCAGTTCTTCGAGTTCTTTCTTCCCCTTGGTGAGTTCCTCACATATATTTCTCCACTGAGTGTCTAGATCAAGGATTTCTTTCTCAAGAGTTTCAATATTTCTCTGCTTAATTTGATGAGTCTGGGCAGTACTAAGTGCTTGTGCGAGGACCCTGTCGCACTGAAGAAATGCATCTAATGGTGGTGGCGGTGGCGGCTTCGTTTGTGGAGGAGAAAGCGAAAGAAAAAGAGTTTGCGACAGAGCTTGTAGTTCATTCAATGGACCCATAAGTATCGAAGACATAGAAGAAACATCCTGAAGCATTGCGGACGGTGCTGAAACAGCATTAACTTGTGATGGCTGGGACATTAGGTCGGGCAGTTGTTTGGTTATGTGTCGAGGTTCCAATTACTTCACCACGAATCTTGAGGGAGGGCGTGTCTCGAAAACTGGGTCTATCTCATTGCAATAATCTGTCGTACTCAAAATGTCTTCCGGGAATGCGGGGCTCCAGCAAACACAGTACGAGGAGGAGCAATATGAACTCACTGAGGACGGTCGTCTATTTCAGCCGAAAATTCCATGTGCAACAACCTACAACGACGGCTCCTCAATAAACTGGCTGCAAGTGGACATGACAGAACGATCACGACAACAGATTCTCATGTCGGAAGCAGGTGTACGGGGCATCATATACCCAGCTCTGGATGCTGCGTGCGTATGGTTTGTGGTCATTTTCACCGGTATGGGAATCGGGATAGCAGGAGCCTGGCTGGACGTGTTAGTCAAATGGTATGTTGTATCTAGATGACGTGTTTCCGATACTAGACGGACTTCAGGTTGGGGGATCTTCGCGAGGGTCGTTGTGCATACGGATTCTTCTATAATCAAGTTTCTTGTTGTAGCGGCATCGACCGTATGTCAGCAATGTCAGCTTTTCCTGTATGTATATCATACTCAGCGTCCCTCAGCGGGGGAAGTCTGCCGCGACTGGCAGTCGTGGAGCACATACTTCAATTTCAATACGATTTTAGGCTCATCTTTACTGCAATCCTTTGTTTATATCGCCCTTGCTGTAAGCTATATCCCATCCAATGCCCTAGATTACTTCTCATCCGCTACTCAAGATCGCATTTGCAGCAACTGCTGCCATACTTGTCGTCACGTATGCCCCTTAGTGAGCCATCTTCGATGCAATGCTTGCAGCGACTTGAGTTTTTGTAGTGCATTCCACACCGGAAGTGAGCTCTTTGTGATTCTGACATTATGTGCACACTGACGACAAGAAGTTCCTGAGATAAAAGCAGTGAGTTTGTTCAATTCTCAGTCCCTCACCACGACCGATCCCAGTAGATTTTGGGGGGTTACGTCCTGGATGCTTTCCTCTCACCCTGGACCTTGCTCATAAAGGCTCTTGGTCTTGCTCTTACAGTTGCTTCCGGTCTGTCTCTTGGAAAAGAGGTCCGTTGTTTCAAGTCTCTACTTGTTGAACTATATCTCTGGAATTAGGGTCCTCTCGTACATGTTTCCTGTTGTCTGGCCTTTTGCATCTCTCGGTTTTTCAGGCAGTTCAAAAATAATGAAGGTCACTATCTCATTCTTTTGTTGTCGGGACTTCCCAATTTTGTTGATAGCTCTAAAGCGAAGAATACTCGCAGCGGCCGCAGCGGCGGGTGTGTCAGTAGCATTTGGCAGTCCTTTAGGAGGTGTGCTCTTTGGTCTGGAAGGTGAACAAATTCACTTATTGTGAAAGACACTGCATAACGGTCTTGATCCAGAATTGGATACATTCTCGAACGAACTTGAGGTAATGTGGAAGGGATTTGTAGCATCGGCCATCGCTGCGGTTGCTTTGCAATGGGTCAATCCCTTCGGCACTGCGAAACTTGTCTTATTTCAGGTAGGCTTGCAACACCTCTCACTTACATTATACTTAGCTTCTATAGGTCACTTTTGTGGATGATACCTGGAGGGCGTTTGAACTTGTGAATCCAGGTTGCATCTCTGCGGCGCCATCTTGACATATTTTCGCAGGTCCCTTGGTTAATTTTGGGAGTCATCGGTGTAGGTTGGAACATTCACTCTCCGATTCTTGACTACTTAAACCAAGCCCAGGGTGTCCTGGGCTCTCTTTTGATCAAATTAAACGTCAAAATCGCAGTCTACCGAAAGAATAGTATGATTGCTGACTGGCCGGTCCTGGAGGTCATCTGTGTTACTGCTATAACTGCTGCCGTCAGCTATCTTGTGAGTTGCTTGGCACCATCACTCGCTTTATCCCTCATACAATTCCATAGGTAGTTTTTGCGCGGTGGGTATATTCTTCTTCGTTTGGCTTTATTGTCTTCAACCGCGATATTTCTAGGGTGCAAAGCTCGGAGTTGGTTACCAACCTTTTCCAAGAATGTGATCCATCCAAGGGCGATTACCACGGTTTGTGCAAGTATGTTAATCGTAGGGCAAATTTGCGTTCCGCTAAACTGGATCTTCAGCCCGACCGCTGCTGGACAAAACATCTTCCTGCTACTTTTAACGGCAGCATTGAAGCTAATTACTGCAGCCTGGACTTTTGGAATGATGGTCTGTGTCCTTGGCGTGGTCGCTCTCTTTCTATACACACTCATGATCACGGAGCAGATACCTGCAGGGATATTTTTGCCCACAATCGCTATTGGTGCATGCCTGGGTCGAGCAGTCGGCCTTGTCACGTTTGTGCCTTTATTCTCTTCATCAAAATCGTTCCTGAATACAGTAATTAGTCAATCGATGTATCGTCTGTATCCAAAAGCAGCGATATTTCTCAGTTGTCCCCCTGATCCTTCAGTGCGATGCATTTCTCCTGGGTTTTATGCTGTTATCGGGGCTGCAGCTATGTTGGGCGGTGTTACTCGAATGACAGGTATGCACAACTTCACAATTTCTTCTTCCTTTTGAATGACCGGAGGGTTTGGTCAGTCTCTTTGGTCGTCATCCTGTTCGAGGTGTGACATTGTCCTTTGACCTGATAGTTGTGGGGTTTGACCTTGATTACCAGCTCACAGGCGCTCTTTCACACGTCCTGCCGATCATGATTGTGGTCATGACTGCAAAATTGGTGGGAGACGCTCTTGGTACAGATGGAATATACGCGACTTGGATTGCAATGCATCGCTACCCTTGGTTGCCTCCTGTTGATTTCAAAGATTTTCGGAAGGATACAAGTGAAAGCATCATGAAGAACGCTGATAGTTTAATCAAGATTGAGGATGGAGCATTGACTGTTAGTGAATTGGGTATGTCAGCAATTATACTGCTCGAATTACGAAGCTAAACAGTCTTTAGATCATCTCCTTACCCGTTATACGTACTCTGGCTTTCCTGTAGTGAAAGGGCGAAATTTAGTTGGGTTTGCTTCGAGTGAAAAACTAAGGGCTTTTCTTCGTATGCAAATCATTTAAAAATAGCCATGGATGATGACTGATCGGTTATTCAGATGCTCTCCCTCGCTCTCCATCGCAGTCGCTTGAGATCTGCTCGTTCTCCCATCAATTTTCGGATCCACGTCCGGACCTTGATGTGAAAACAGATTCTTCAGCAGATCAATCACACACTCTGAACCAGGCTTCTATGGGACCCGAGGTTGCCGAGATGCCAACAATAACAGAGACTTCCGGAATTCAATCAGCTATTCCTGGGGAGAATATTATTGACTTCTCGTCAACGCTTGATACTACAACTCTACAGCTTAGAAAGCAAGTTCCCAGAGAACTAGTCGTCACCATGTTCCAGAAAATGGTGAGTTCTAGATGCTTTCTGCAGCAGTGACACTTGTTCTGATTTTTTTTTCGATTCAAAGAACCTAAGAGAAATTCTATTTACAGAAGATGGCCACCTTGACGGGATGGTGACCAGAAGGGACATAACCAGACTACTAACGAGCCATTTTGACCATGCTGCAGCACTATATGTACCCCATTCTGCTCAAGAGCGATAGGCGCTCCAAGAATTCGAGTGTCTTCTTGACCTTCGTACGTTTTCAGATCTGTCAGATGACAGATTGGAATATTTAATTCAGTGACTGTACAGATACTTTCTTTTAGATAAAAGCTCAGTATATATACACTCCCGTTACTATTCTGTGTGGCACTCTCATGCCTTAGGTATCTTGTAAATACGAATTATCATTTGTCTCAAAATGATATTTGAACCTGACAATGACCTCACAGCCCTCATTTCACTCATGTCTCAGGGTATCCCTTTACTGTCAACACCATTCCAGTTTCCACCTGCCGCAGGCTGTAGATGACTGAACCAAGGCACATCAAATCTTCAGGGGCCGACCCATATCGCAATTCCAGCCTGAGTCCGACAGCAATGACCAACTTCTCCGTCTAGATTATTGTCAAGACGACAGGACGTTACTAACAATATTATACTCCTCTTTCTCCCAAGGTGCCCAGTCGAACACCGGTAGAGGATGTCCTTCCGTATTGAACACCCAACTGCTAAGTGGAACGATATCATCTTCTTTGAACAGCAGATACAGATATTTAAGTCTGATAGAATCCATGAATTGAGTGGCAAAGTCTTCACGATACGAAAAACTCACGTCTCTGCCAGGAAAAAACTGAAAAGCATTAGTGAAGATCAGATTAGACATGATTGCACAAGACATTACCTTGGCATCTCATTTTTAGTACCCGGACTTTCCCGATCGACGTTAGATACGCTTGCGTAACCATATTGTGTCTTGGTATGTTTCTCAATCGCTTGAAAGATAGACCTGAAAGGGAACCAGTCCTGAATCAGTTCTTAACGGACTATGAGGTGAGACGTACCATCCACGTTCACGCCACTTCACGTCGCCAGTCAACTTCCACATGTAGAAAAAGGACTCTAAGGTCTGTAATGAAGAGCACCAATTAATTGTCCTTCTGGTGGAAAAAAAAAGTGCGATAAAACATACCTCAGGTCTTAACAAATAGCTATTGATCATAACTCTGTAATCTCTATTCTTTGGATCTTCCTCCCTTTTGAAACTTTCTCCAGGCATAGGAACTCCTGGTGGAGTGCCACTCATCTTTCCATCCTTTTTCCAGTTCGCTATCTGCCTGACCCACAACCCTTCCCGTTCAAGGGAGCCAAAGCTTGTTCCACGCGCGGGGTTATTACGATCATTGCTTCCTTGAGTCTTCATATAATTAGCATAGTCCACCATCTGGACTTCGTCTGGACCCAAACCAGATTCCTGGTCGTGGTAGATCAACCAACACGTTTCAGCGAGGCCTTCAGCTGCCCAACGGTGTAGTTGTTTCTGAGATGAAGTATAAGCTGGAGAATCTGTAGTTGAGAGACTGAAAAGCCCAAGTGCGAGTAAACCCGGGAAGAAACAGGATAGATGTTCGAGTTTGTGGGTTGTAACACCGCTCCTTGTGTCAGTCACATAGAGGAGATGACGGGTTGGTGTAATATAGAGGAGATTAATGATTACACCATTGACGGAGTTGAGGTCTGGCGTGGCGAGTGAAAGTCTGAGGGGGAAAAAGCAAGAAAAAATGTACATAATTCAAGAGCCTGTGGTTCAGATCTTGCGGTGAGTAGGTATTGTTTCAGAAGGTATTCGTGAGCACTGTCGGCATAAGCACCGACAGAAAGATGAGCTAAAAAATCCTCAACATGGGCTTGGGAGAGGGCATGGAATTAGATGACCGCTATTGGGAGTGCCACTCTCAATGTTCCATTGCGTCGGAAATAAACCGTTGGAAACATTGGCTCTGTACATAATTTTCATGATATTCTCGGTCTAGGTGGTATATCTGAGTAATCGGATAATAACGTGCCAAGTAGGTAGAAGGTACTTTGATGAAATATCCAATCCTGCCAGTTAGATGCGCAAGAAATTTGCTTGGTTGGTTATCAGAAACGCATGCCATGACCATGATTTATCGCTTACTATTCAAGCTGGTTGCTTAGTGCTTCAGACCATAGTACATCCGATGTCCATCCAACCTTCGTTTTGCCACTAGAAGGCCATTTAGTCTGCAACTCAAAAGGGCATGCTTGCAAGTGTCCTCACGTCACAGTATTGACAGCGTATCGAGGAAGCCCAGACGGGGTGTTGAATGCAGGAAGGAGCATCCTTCCAAGATCATCCGCACGAGCAAGAAGAACCGGTTCTCCTGACAAAGCATATGTGGAGAGCAAGCCACTCAGATAACGAATGATTGTCTCGAAGAAAGGAGCGTACTTATCCTACATGAGGAATCGTGTCAGCAAGATCTATTACAGAAAAAGCCGGTCCCCTCTAACCTCAGTTAGTGTGAAGTCTGCTTTTGCAACAAATTGAAGAGCAGTCCGGAATTGGTCGTGAAGATCCATCAACCACATTGTGTCAAGGGCATCAAAGAAAGTCCCACCCATTGAAACTGCCGACGGGGATCAACTCAAACGAAAGGATTCCAGAGATTTGAGATGCGCTACTTGTTTACTTTCCCCCCATCAACGGGTGTCAGTTCGTCCCACCCTACGGCATGCTCTTGATAACCTTCCCAGGCATACCTGAATGCTTCTCTGACTTGCTGAGCTCGTTCTTCCCACAGGCTCGACATGATTGAACTATTACGGTCAGGCCTCAAGGGTGGTGGATATGGTCGAGGAGGCAGGTATTGTTGTGGACGGCTCCTGAACTGATAATCACATTTACTATGGCAGGGCATCTGTCTGGATGGGTCAAAAGGGAAGAAAAAGAGTGCGACAGTGGCAAAGAGTGCGATAGTGGCAAAGACTCCACAAATAGCCAAGAGTCGATGGATCGGGCGCTTGCAGAAGGACAGGATCCATAAACTAGCCAGAGTCATCCCTCTGGATTGAGACGAATGTAGTGAGGACGGAGAGATTATTGTGTTGTGTTTGTGAAGGGCTATTTTTAGTAAACTGATTTGATTTTCCTGAATTAATCACAACTACCGTCGGAAGGACCGTCCTTCCACCTTTCGTCTACCTTGCTACAATTGAACTGCTCCTTTCCGAGCTTTTCGTTCACCTCGTTATGTCTCTCACACAACCAACGGCTCAAAGTTGTCCGACTGCTGACATCGGGCGGATGCTTTTCGATATCCTGCCCAAAGTCCTGTGCACACCATGTGCAGGGGTATAGGATAGGTAACGCACGGAGAAGCGAAAGCATGTTTGCGCGTTGCTTGGTTGTTGGTTTGTCTGGGTAGTAAGCAGCAGTTGTATGCAGGAATGCCCACGTTGCGCGGCCCAGTTGCTCAACATCTGGAGGACATCCAGGCGGGGGTTCGAGGGGAGTCTTGGTTTGAGCAGATGGAATAGAGTTGGTTTCTGTAGTTGAAGCTGTTCCGCCTGCAAGGGCAGCCGTTGCTAGTGCCTGTCCGTGGATATTACTAGCTCGACTTTTGTTGTTTCCGTCAGACTCAATGTTACCCGGTGTCTGGGGCTTCCAGTTGCGGAATGCCGTGCAGATTTTACAGGGTTTCCCGTCAGGTCCCAACACCATTCCCGGTGGAAGCGGTGTTGTGTCTGTTTTGTTCCTTTGGGTCTTTTCTTCAGCCATGAAGTGAGAGTAGGTATGAGGATGGCCACGTGCCGGATATCTTTGTATGGAATGAAAATCAGCTGAAAGAGCTCGGGAGCCTCTAAATAGCTGTCGGCATCTGCTCTGAACAATGCTGGTGCGTTGTTTCCAGAGCTGCGTTTCTTTGTCTCGAACTCTTTCTCGCCTCCGGTGTGCAATGTCCACCTCCGCAGCTCCGCTCGAACGCCCTCGGAACTGGAAAGCAGCCGCTCCGGATCTTCCCTCCACCGTCACCTTCGCCGGGCAATCCAAACTCCCAAAATTACCCGTCCCAAATTTGACTGATACTCTTAGACGACTCAAAGAGTCTTTAAAGCCGATCGCGTGGTCCAATGCGGAGTTCAAAGCCGTTGAGAAGAAGATCGACGAGTTCGGCTCCGGGAAAGGCGCTGAGCTTCAAGAGAGATTATTGAAACACAACAATCAGATTGATCACTGGCTCGAACAATGGTGGGATGATGTGGCATACCTTGGATATCGTGACTCGGTACGATGCATATCGTTCGCCTATACGGTGACCTGACGCACCAATTGGATCAGGTTATCATCAATGTATCATATTACTGTAAGCGTCGGTTTACAGCTTCCGAAGCGACATTTGATGAAATGTGAAGATGGATTCGATGCACAACCTACGCATCTACCACAGACACCTGCTGGCAGAGCAGCAACCATTGCTCGTGGCGTCATGATTTTCCGTCAAAAGCTCGAACAGGGTTTGGTCAAACCTGACGCAACCAAGGAGGGTCCTTTGTGTATGGACACCTATAGGTAAACGTCCTTCGACAGACTGAACGCTAGTAGTATCCAACTTTTCGACGATTAGATGGATGTTCGATTGTTGCCGTATCCCTGGGCTCTCAGGTTTGGATTGGAGCGTTTCATACTCCAAGGAAGGTGAAACCGGTCATACTGGACATATCGTCGTTGTCCGCAAGAATAGGTTCTGGAAGATCAATGCAACATATAATGGACGCATTCTTGGTATTGACGAATTGGAAAGGTCGGCCTCTCGTTTGTTCTTACCAAGAATTGCTAAAAATACTTGTACAGGCAATTTCAGTATATTTATGACAACACAACGGAGGAATATCCTGGCGTCGGTATTTTGACAGCCTCAAACCGCGGTATATGGGCCAAGGACTACAATGAACTTGCATCTACACCCAGGAACCGTGAAATCCTCCGTGAAATCCAATCTTCTGCATTCATCATATCTCTAGATGAATCAAGACCTTCCGAAGCTGTTCACTTTTCTCGAGCCCTTTGGCATGGTGACCTTGCCAGCGGTACTCCTCGAGGCCTTTGTAACCGTTGGTCAGATAAACCTTGCAATTTTGTTGTCTTCGACAATGCTGAGGCAGGTTTCGTTGGCGAACATTCCGTAATGGATGGTACACCTACCGTCCGCCTATGTGATGATGTTCTTGATCTCGTGTATGATCCTAAATTTGATCGTGGTGCGAACGCCATTGAAGGTTTCATTCCTGAACCTCTCGATTTCAAACTTTCTACAGCTTCAATGGAAGCCATCGTCCAAGCTGACATTGCAGCTCACGAACTCATTGAAAGTCATACATTGAACTTCTATAGAACGTCCTACGGTAAAACTGCTATCAAGAAGTTTGGTGTATCGCCAGATTCGTGGGCTCAGCTAATCATACAGTTGGCATATAGGAGATTATTGGGCGAGAGGGAGAGGTATGGCGGGACCTATGAAGCTGCTACGACGAGGAAGTTTTACAAAGGAAGGACAGAGGCGATTCGTGTCGTGTCAAGTGAAGCTGATGAGTGGGTGAAAAGTATGGATGATAAAAATGCCAGTGATGGAGAAAGGAAGAGATTGTTTGATCTTGCGGCGAAGAAACATATCGCTCTTGCCAAAGCTGCTGGTAATGCGCAAGGTGTCGACCGTCATATGTTTGGTGAGTGTCTATGCGACCCAACTGAATTCACTGACGTATGAGTATACAGGATTGAGGCAGCTTTTGGGGCCTGGTGAGGAGGTCCCTGAACTTTACAGTGATCCTGTATACCAGAGATCGAGTTACTGGGCTTTGAGCACTTCGGCCATTTTCTCCAAGCATTTCCCTGTTTATGGCTGGGGAGAGGTTTGAAATTATCATTCGTTCTTTGAGGTCTTGCTGACAAGTGTTGCTGTTCAGGTCGTCCCGGATGGGTTTGGAGTTGCCTACATGACCGGCTTTGATAGTGAGTTCTCTATGGCCCATGGCATAAGTTGTGACTCACATGATGCCTTTATAGATTATCTACAATTTAGCATTACATCAAGGAGAGAAATGCCTAATGCGGAGTTTGTGAAGGAGATAGCCAAGGCTGCGGAAGATCTGTATGCCCTCCACGTCGGTAATCAGACTACGAAAGCCCTACTGTAGATATCTCTTATTCCAGAGGCCGGTCTTTGTTTACGAGTGTACGGCCACAATCTGGTCAGTAGAGGTGCGGTCAAAGTGGAAACACATAATCGAGGGAATTTGTTTAATGTGATCTATGAAAAGGTTTGCTCAATCTCGCGAGATAGAGATACAAAAAAACTATGCTACCTGTATTTTTTAATCAACAATTGAAAACGCGGTGTACGTACACAGTCCGCTATGCTACTTGTATCAACGAGATGCATCGCACAGGCTCGCAGAATATTCAAGAAGTTCAAACTTGGCAAGCTACTGTGATCGAACCTGGAAAAATTATCCAACAACTCTTGAGGATGTTTCAACTGGAAGAGATGCCAGGGAGTTTGAGGACGAGGTACCTGTCGTTGACTGACAATTTCATTTGATTGCAAGCTTTCTAAATGCTGCTTCGCCCTCGAGGCCGGCAGTCCAGCTCAATCACTGGTTGGAGCGGACTTTTTGCATTCGCACCAGTAACGCAGTTGGTCATTCTACCTGAGCGGCATCGAAATGGAAAAGCTATTTTCTACAGTTGATTTTGGTCACGGGGCAATCTGAGTTCATATAATACGTGAGGCTCCGAATAGTTAAACTCTGGTTATTCCCCAATTGAGGGAGTTTAAAGTAGTAATGTATCTAGATTTTGTATTTTGAACCAATGAGTACATCCCAAGGAATCAAGATGGTACTAGTCAATGCCTTTTTTCGGTCTACTAGGTGGATCTTACTTATGATGTTTATCAATAGGCCTGTCTCACTTTTTTGTTTTCCACATACGGGAAATGTTTACTGGCGGACTATAGGTATGCGATTGTTACGCCTGCTTTGGAGCTGCTTTGGAGTCGAGTAGATATTAGCCATCATAACGATGCTCTGGTCCAGCCAGCTTATTGACTTTTATCGAGTGTGGTGGAAGCGGTAATTTCGATTATGTGATCACCCTTGGATCAAGGCACTCAAATGAGGAGTATCTTGTGATGTGTGGTTGTTTCAGAAACCCCTATTTATACGAGAGGGTAGACGCGACCTGAATAAGTTTTGAATAATAACATCGGTAGGCACAGCCTCACGATTGGTAGTGATAGTTCAGGGGCTTGAGACGATATACGAAAAATTCAATGAGCAAATTCGAACTAATTTGAAGAGAGAAATTTATATCAGCCTAGCGCGTTTTCCATGCAACTGGCAATAGAGCTGCATCAATATCTGAGGGCGCCAATGATATATTGGTGAAGTATGTCAACGGTCAGATCCTCGGGCTCGTGGGGGAAGTAAAACTACAAGCTCGGTACCAAAAGGACAGCAGGATGGGATAAACGGAGATAGAAGCCCGCATAGAACACAGTTGCGTTGTGGCATTCTGGGCAAAAGTCTCTATGCAGGCTATTAGAGTGACAGATGTGTATGTGACATTTGTGACGCGGGTGAAGAGTTGGCCAATCCAAGTTTCCATCCCCTGGCACATCTTGTTCTCATACTTTTTCTTCCAACTCTTCCTACTCCTGCACCCCTCTTCGTTGTAGGGCAGATTATTTTCTGCTGGTACTGAGTCATGAGCAGAGAACATGATCTCGGACGGGCTCCGTCACCATGGAACAATGTAACGTCGCCAATGAATATCTCAGCAGCCAGTGCCGACGCCGAACAGACCCCAGGCCAGCCAACTCGATCCCAGCTACTACTTTCACTGCATGATACTGGAAACCATCCCCCCAACACCTCCCGACCGCTGGAACGCCCAAATATTCCCACTCGATCGGCTACATATGGCTCACCGGATCCAGATCGCAATTTCTCTTGGGTTCCCCATAGCCGAAGTGAGGACCTCAATCACACCTTTTCCTCTTCGCCCCAGAGTTCACCTTACCTCACCACGTCACCGAGGCCGTCTCCGGCTTTCCTCTCCTCAGCGGGCAGCAGCAGACCATCTACACCTGGAGGCGCCCAGAACCTTAAACCGCGTTCATCTTCTGGTCATTCTGATGATTCTGATCAGCATTTGAGTATACATTCTCATGTATCTGCTTATTCCGTATCCTCATCTCAGTCCAATGCTGCCAAGCAACCGAGCGTCGCCTCCTCTACTTCAGCTAGCCTCGCCTCTTCGTAAGTTTCTGAACCATTTTTAGTTCGAGAATTTCCTGTCGTTGCATGTATTCGTCAATCTCATTCTCATAAATGATTTTCATAGAATATGTTCAGCTTGTGGGAAGGCTATGCAAGGCCAATTTGTTCGTGCACTTGGCACTGTTTTTCATTTGAATTGTTTTAAATGCATGGTACGTGTTTGAGCTCTTTGTCCTCCATGAATCCTGGCTTCATGTTATTGTAGGACTGTGGTGAGGTTGTAGCGCAGAAATTTTTCCCGATCGAAGGCGCTGAAAGCAAACAACACCCTCTTTGTGAAAGAGACTACTTCCGCAGGTTGAACCTCATATGTGCCAAGTGTGATTCGGCTCTCAGAGGCAGCTACATCACTGCCTGCAGTCAGTATTGAAATTTTACACTCAGATTTTATGTTGATTTGTTTGACATTGCTTCAGATAAGAAATTTCACGTCGATCATTTCACTTGTTCTGCGTGTCCGACACTGTTTGGCCCTCAAGACTCGTACTATGAGCACAAGGGGGACGTCTATTGTCATTTTCACTACTCCACAAGATTTGCAACAAAATGTGCAGGATGCAATAGCGCCATCCTGAAGCAATTCGTGGAGATCAATCGAAATATGCGAGACGAATGTTGGCACCCAGAATGCTATATGATTAATAAGGTGAGCTGATTGGATCTTTTATATCTTTCTGTGAGCTGTCTCGAGTTCAACATTGGCCGGAATCTAGTTTTGGAATGTCAAGGTAGCATCAAGAAGACCAATGAGCACACCTCCAATTGAGGGGGAGCTGCAAGAACCACTATATCTAGAAGAGGAACAGAGAGAAAATGCGGTCTCGTTGAGGGAGAAGCAAGTCCGAATGGAGCAGCAGGTCTACCGCATTTGGACGTACGTTCCCAGTCCTTCGCCCTCGAAATTCGTTTCTTAGCTCATCCTCCTGAAGCGTTCTATCAGCGTTCGAAGAGTCTAGTGCGGCGTGCATCTCGGATATGCTACGCCAAGTCAGCAATGGTCAATACCTAGATGCGATCCGCATGGCGGAAAAATTCATTCTCCACGTTGAAGTGTTATTCGCTACCATTGATGATCTAGAATTCCACTTTGCCCGACTCGGCATGAAAGGTTTGTGCTCACTGGTAGGAATCCATCAGAGATTCTCAAATTCTCAACAGGCATGTCCCACGTTCGCGAGGCACGCATGCTGTGCAGGAAGACTGTTGAGCTTTTCACATTACTTTCGCATACCCAAGAAACCGGTGCACGACGGATGGGAATGACGCAAGAATTGCTGGCGCTAGTCACGGGTCTTGCACATTATTTAAAGATTCTCATTAGGATTGCTTTGACGGGGGCCCTTAGGTTGGAGCGGGAACAAAGCGTACGGGAGGCAATGTCGTCTTTCTTGGACAAATTGCACCTGCTCGCCGTCCAGGGGGGGAACCCGGCTGCTCGAAGAGTGATTAAGGGTTATCACCCGGAGACACTGTCAAACTTCCAAGGTAATCACGGTACGCAAGGAGTTACATATGGATTTCGGAGTCTGGCACCGGAGAATGCTGGTGAATCTCCATTCGCATCTGCGGCCATTCGAGACAACCGTGTTTCATCCCAAAACCCACCCTCGGATTTATGTGTTAAGTGTGACAAGACGGTGGAGGAAGACTGTGTGAGACTGGGCACATATCAGCGATGGCACTCAAATTGTGTCCAATGCAATTCATGTGGCAAGACTGCATTAGTGGCTATTCCCAAGGAACAATCATCCAAAAGTGGGGACGAGCGAGATCCCAAGGATGTTCCTAATCAACCAGCTAAGCCGTCGACTGCGCGGAGACCACCCGCAAACGTTGGGATTTTTGTCCTTGATCCTGAGTCACGAGTGGAAACTCCATCCTTTGGCGAGATCCCTCAGATCATTTACTGCACGGAGCACGCAACATTGAACTGCCAAAGTGGGTTTCAGCCTGTACAACGTCTTGAACAGTATGCATTCCTGCTCAATGTTGCACTACGACGATTGTACCTACTATTGAAGAAGCAAGGTGTTGTTCCACTATCTCCTGGTAAGACCTACCGAGAACCAAATATTCGACACCTCACAGTTGAACTTTAGTCGCTTTTTCCCATGCCGAAAGTCTCTCGCCTGCCAGTGCCATGAATCCGCATCGTAATTCTGAATATCGACGAGTGAACAATGTTGAACGTAAAATCTCGGCCACAGCTCGCCTACCAAAGCGATCAACAATTATTGAAAGTCCAGCTGGTAAGATCGCCCACCCTTCGGATATTGGACAATGCGGACATCGGTCACATGAACCGACTGGCCAAAATCAGCACACTAGCGCGAACTATGCCGCCCAACCTCAACGACCACAAGTGCATCAGCTGACCCCAGAACAAGAATCCTTGCTTCCATATCATCAACCTACGCCGCCTTCTCAACATTCTACTCAATCGCCTCCTTCCCAATATGCTAAACCTAACCTTGCTAAACTTCCTATTGATCCTCAACCAGGTCAGGTCCTCAGGCCAGCCTTTGCTCGAAACAATACCGAGGTTATGATTCTGGAAGATAGCACACCAAATTCACCCACAGGAGGAGAGGAAAATCAATTTGACCCAGCAAATGAGAGCAAGGCGTTTTCGCTCGGTGATATCCATTCCATCGTGGAAGCTGTCCAGGCACGCGAGCAACATCGGTCACTCCCAAGAGAGACATCCCTGCCATATATTGCCGAGCTAAGTGCGCTAGAGTTGGCAATTGCCAAGCACTTTGCTGTACTCGCTTTGACACGGTCACCATTGAAAGATAGCTTTGATCTGGAAGAGTTGCTTGAAATGGTTGAGCCGAAGAAGAGCAACTTCTGGCAGAAGCTGTTTAGAGGCGACAAAAAAGCTCCAAAGAAAAAAAGTACGTCATGTTGTCGATTTTTTTGAAGTACCCTGACTTTGTTCAATAGTAGTCTTTGGAGAGCGACTCGAAGTGTTGGTTGAAAGGGAAGGCGTAGATTCCTTACTCGGCGCAAGTGGATCAACTCTACCGGTGCCCAGTTTCATAGACGATGTTATATCTGCAATGAGGCAGATGGGTGAGGACTTTGGACTTTTGATTTGTCTTTGACTGATTGCACCTCAGATATGTCAGTTGAGGGTATTTTCCGTAAGAATGGGAACATTAGACGTTTGAATGCTGCCATGGAAGCGATCGACAGAGACCCTTCCTCCGTTGATTTCACACAAGACAACCCTGTTCAATTGGCAGCGCTCTTGAAGAAGTTCTTAGGGGGACTTCCCGAACCTTTGATGACGTTCAAGCTTCATCGATTGTTCGTGGCTTCACAGAGTGAGCCTGGCTTTTACCATATGATTTTATTTTGGACTGACATGTCTTGGCCTAGATTTACCTTCCGATGAGGACCGCAAACGTTATCTCCATCTAATTTCCCTCATTATGCCAAAGCCACATCGAGACACTATGGAAGTCATTTTTGTCTTCCTCAAATGGGTGGCATCTTTTGCCCACATGGACTCTGAGACAGGTAACTTGATGGATCTCCCTAATCTCGCAACTGTGATTGCTCCAAGCATCATGAGAGCACGAGGCCGGGATCCGATGCGTGACGAGACGTTTGGTGCCCTCAAGGTCGTCACAAGCTTGTTGGAAAATCAAGATGAATTCTTTCTTCTACCGGCGGACATGGTTCCAGTTCTGCAAGATCAAGAATATTTTACCAACTTTATGGAGATGACTGGAAAGGAGTTCCTCAAGAAGTGTGAAACCTACATGAAAGTCAAGGGAACCGGTAAACTACCGTCTTCTAATGGACATTACAATGGTCTTCCTAATGGAAACAATCGTCATCCTTCTCCTATGATAACTTCGCCTGTCGCGGATCGCCCACCAGTCAGTATACCGTTTATCTCCGAGTCTCGAATCCGGCAGCAGACACCGTCACATCCAGTGCGGACTAACATGACTCCAAGCAACGATGTTCCTAGCTCACCGTCTCTGCCGCAGGGCATGCCGCAGAATTTACAGAGGACACCACCAATAGAGGAGTGGCACCAACCCCCACCTCGTCTCCGTGATCCAAATGCACCCTCAACTCGACCGCCATCGTTTTCGGATACTCCTCGTCCGAGCCTTGATAATGCTCAAGCGTCGTCTTTAATACTTCATTTACCCCCAGCAAATGGCTACCCTTCTGCAGTACGCCAGCGCACATAATGAACGCCTAAGCATAAGCCCACACTCGTTTATCGTCCGTCTTGTACTGTGGCTTACCTCGACTGGTGAACCTGTTCATTCACTTTTTTGGCTTGTTCCCCTGAGTGACTCTTCACTATTTGTACTTTACTCTCACCGGTCTTTTTTCATTATCACTCGGACGATTCTATTCGCGGTACTCATTATACCCACTGCATGGAGATGCACAGACGAAATATTTTTGTATCAACTGCTAACTTTTGGATTGCTGGTGAAAAGCGAATCAATATATCTCTTTGCGCAGGACTGAGGAGGAGTGCATACAAGATCAAATAAATGAGAGCACGTGACGTATGCTGGATAAGTGGGTTAGGGCCAAACTTCTTGCCGGAGCCTTGAGTGTGGAGGAACGTCGTTGAGACTGTCAATCACAATGGCTGCGGCTTCGGTCGATCCCCTTCAGCTGCTTCAGGCTGCGCTGACGGCTCCAGAGAATACAACAGAACAGGCTGATCTCCTTGGCTCGCTTCGTGCAATTCTTGAACAGCACGCTACACTTATTCCAATTCTCGTACACACGTTGATTCGCAAGGTTACGGATGCAGAAGACTCATTGTTGAAAAGATGGATATTTGACCTGCTGCATTTTGCGCTCGGTCGCTCGACGTTAACGATAGAGCAGCGCACTCAGAGTTCGTCACCATTTAGTTTCTGTTGTGAGCTATTGTATCAATTTTGTATTTGACAGTGGCTTTGCAGCTCCTAGATCCCCTCGTGCAATTTCTGAATGAATCTGAAGTCTACTATATTAAAATTGCTATCCAGTGTTTAACCAGCATATATCCCCTACTCTTTCGGCATCTGTGAGCCAGAGCCTTCGCCCACTCGTCATTTTAAGAGGCTCACACGACTATATCACAGGTGCATTAATCGCAGTAACCCGAACCCATGGAATACCCTCACAGCTTGCAAGAATCGGATGATTGAAATGGTGTGGTCGACAGCAGGGATCATTGGAGTGAAACTGTCGGCTTTGAAGTTCGTGCAACGCGTGGTGCTCGTCCAGACGCGCGGCGTCCAAGACCCTAGGGTAGTTATCTATAAATCATCTCTAGCGATAGAGGACTGTATACCTGAAATAATCGTGCAATTCACAGCTTCAGAAACCCAACGACCCAAACATCTCGTTTTGCCCCGGTGATCACCCCTTCATATCTGCTGCGAGACTCGAGGCGGAAGGACAAAAGTTGTTGGAAGGGTTGATCGCGACGCTGTTCTCCAGCCAGTGAGTCGAACGTTGGTTCATCGTTTCGTTCGTGGAGACTCACAAATTGGTCAAGGGATGTGGACTTGCTTACTGCTTTGCTCAACAGTTGGGCTGCCCTAGTAAAACAGCGGCCGGTCATTCTGCAGATACTAGTGCCCGCACTGAGGTCATGGACGCCAGTAGCCCTTGAAAAACTTTCTACTTTCGCTGTTAAGAGTGTGGAAAAGGCTCTCAGAATCTTACTTGTTCACATCAACCGGTGGGTTCTGCATGTTATTCTGAAGATACTTATTTAACCCCACCGTAGTAATTATGTCCCGCCCAATAGTCCTCTGAGTATGCAGTTAAATGACACATTGAACATACAAGCGCAGCGTATGGAAGCTGCGGCCCGAGATGACAGACAGCGCCGAGAAGGACGAAAACGAGCGGCGTCGGCACCTGCGGGAGAGCCCTCTGATGCAAAGCGGCCTAAAATTGACTCGGAGAGCACACTAGATATAACTTCAACACTTGCCGCGTTTGACTTTACTTCTCTTCCACCCTCCCTGATAACTGACCTCATAATTGCAAACCTTGAGGCATTCACTGAATCAGCCCTCGAGTCTCTCGTCCAACAATACCGACGAAATTATGGAACAAGCAAGATTTCCTCTCAACCTTCCCCACCTACACCTCCTACCTCTCCGTCTGCCCTGCCCTCCAAAGTGCCTACAGGACCTCGAAGCCTTATGGTTCAGCAAGCTGCGGACCGGAGTTCAACGCCACCCGCACAGACAACGCCACCAGTGGTCAAAGTCGAGGAGCCTGTTGATCCATTGCAAATGGATATCGATCAGGATGAGTTGGAGTTCGAGCCGGAAACGCTCAACGCTCAGGTAGATTGCTATATATGAGTCTGTATGTTTTATTGACAAGAACTCTCCAGCTCTCAGGAAACGAAACTGCTGTCGAGGAGGAACAGCCTACCGCTGATTTTGAGTTCGATAGCCTTCAGGCTTTTGAATTCAAACTCCCTCCACCGAAAGACTTACCAGAAGAAGATCGGATCTTGTTGATTACTGATTCAGTGGGACGTATATGGGCCGAAGCAGATGACTTACCTGTGGACTCGTTGCAAGCTGGTGGGACATCGCCCAATGAGGTGTGGATGCTATTGCTGGTACGCATGATTACGCGAGTAGCACAATTACCGGCGGATGAGAGTCTAGAAGAGGATAATAAGGAAATGACTGTCTATAACTTTTACGTCCGCCAGGACCAACTACGTCAAAAACTATGCGGATTCATTATGGCAAATTTTTCTTCAAGGTTTGGCTGAATTCTTTGGCGCTCGCTGCCGACTGATTTTGAGAATTCCAGAGCACGGCTTGCTACTACGTGGATGAACGAAGAGTGGTATAATGATCAAATACACTCAGAACAAGGCGATGGCTGGGTTCGCTATATTATCTCCTCTCTACTTCCCTTGCACTGATCCTCCGTTTAGCGCCCCAATTATGACATCTGGCTTAATCAGATTGTGGCCTCGTATCAATCGTTGCTCGATACAAAGGATCGCACTTTCTCGAGATTCATTTTGGATTTACCCACTGTACCTCCTGATGTTCTTGGGCTACTGCGAGATATGTGTGTGGATGAATCAAGGTACTTTACCCTTCAAATGTATCATTTTCAGGATTCTAATACCAGAAATCTCTTCTAGCGATAAGGTGACAATTGGGTTTATCACCCTGCGTGGCCTGGTGCTCCAACGACCGTCACTGAGAACGGAAGCGCTCAATACACTTTTGGAACTCACGACTCACCCAGGTAAGGGTATCCAACATCCAATAATCATCACGGTCAATGTCTATCCTCAGACAAAAAGACACGAGCAGCAGCGATCAATGTCGTAAAAGCTTGGGTACCTCAGCTACAACCCATGTACTCGATGATACGCGAGTTTGCTCTCCAACTATTGCGAAAGCTTCAATTCAAGCCTGCGAATGGTCACGCTCAGTCTCAGAAAGAGCAGCATCAAGGAGAGGCAGATACCCTGGATGTCATTATGAGCGACGCCACCATCTCCAAGCAGAATGGGTGCTATACTGAAGGACAATACAAGACAGAGGTAAATATCTCTGCTGCTTTAGATGGGGAGAAAGCCTCGACGGCCGAGCAAGAGGAAATAATAGAAATCAGCCAAAGCCAGGAAGATGACCTGGTACATACTCCATATCTTCCGGAGCGTATAGAGTTACCGGCCCAGAAAGCACAAGTACTCCAGCATGTGGAGCTCTTGTTCGCACTATCTGTCAAGGTTCCAGACTTTCTGGAAGAGTAAGCTCTCGTTGTTTCCTCAGTCTTTTATTCAGAACTCATAATTCTAAAGACTCTTCGATGCCTATGGTCAAATGGATATAACAGTACAAGAAGCCATCCAGAATCTCATAACTGCACTCATCAAGTCACTCGGACCCAATAACGGTAAACTGTTGACACTCTTGCGCCAGTTCCCTCGCGGAGCTGAGTCACTTGCTTTACGGGTTCTGACAATCTTCACTGAAAATGGGCGTGCAAGTGCCACACTTGTTGCTCTTGTCAAGGCACTGATCAACGAGAAAGATCTTGATGCGCGGTTCCTTATACCGATCATTGCTGAGATGGATAGGGTATGTCATTTTTGCTCGCGTGATAATGGCATAGCTGAAATCTCTATTTGGATTTCGTTCAAATAGGCGGACATTATACGCCATCTGCCTAGGATTGTTTCGATTTTGAATGGACAGGCAGAGAATAGAAACATTGTTAGGAATGTCTTCAATTCGATTGTCGCTACCTCGACGTTCGGGAGTGTAAGCTCGAATATGCCGAGAGTAAGGCAAAGCGAATTGCTCCCTCCGGATCGCTTAATGGTGTTACTACATCAATGTGAAAAGGAAATTGGGTTAAAGAGTGCAATGGAAGGTGTGTTGCAATTTACAAACTCCATCGCTGTTCTCAAGGACACGCAGCGATAAATATCTGCTTTTCAATGACGGATATCTTTCGTTCTGAGGTTCTTGGTGCGGTGATGCAACAACTCATCGATGAATCGAATTTGCCAACACTATTCCTACGGACGGTTAGTCTTCTTTTTGGAGTGAGCGTAGGCTGACCATGTTATAGGTTATTCAAGCAGTGACAACATATAAAAGCTTGGTTGGATTCGTTTCGACCACCTTGCTCTCGCGACTGATCACAAAAAAAATATGGACCAATCCTCCGCTATGGGAAGGCTTCATTTGGTGTGCAAAAGTTACGGCGCCATCGAGTATCAATGCATTGTTACAATTACCGAAGGACCAGTTGCGTGAACTCGTTGACAAGCAACCGAGCCTGAAGACGGCACTTCGAGACTATGTCACCAAGAAAGCGGGCACGAATAAAGCACGCCTTGCTGGGTTGCTGGATATTTTTGGGGAGGCGGAGGACGGGACTGGTACGCCAGCTTCCGCTGAGGGATCTCGGGCAGGATCGCCTGCACTGTCTTGAAGGGTAATTGGATGCTTATCGTGACTTCTTATTTGTGGTACATTTAGATTACACAGTTGTAATTTTAAATTGGTTATTTGACATGCTGAGAGGAGACTGTTTGACTGCCAGAGTCACGTTCCTAACACGCGCAGTTGTTATCCTGTCTACTACGACTGTGGCACGCTGTGTTCAACAGCTTAACCCAATTCATGTCCCAGTCGAGGAGGTCCCCAAGAAGATCTCCACGAAGGTCTTCGCGTGGTCATCGTCGCCGGCGAGGTCGGGATTCCTCCAAAGATGACGATAAAACAACGTCGCCTCGACCCTCTCCAGTTTCCTGGAATGTAGATCGAGGGAGATCGCGGGTACGACGGCCCTCCAATCCCTACTCGGAAGAGGGTCTCAGGCGGCGGTATGTATTTCCAATTAACGGGATATCACGGTGCTGATGACAGTCGTCACATTTGTAGAGGCTACCATTCGCTCTCATCTTCATATGGAAAAGTGTTTCATGTCGAGAAGCGGTGGAAGCTGGTTAGAGAGATGGGCACCGGGGCATATGGTGTTGTGATGTGCGCGTCCAATAATGCTGGCCTGTTTCAACGTGAACCCTTAAATCTTGTTCAGTGCAGCTGCTGATGACATCTCTGGAGAGACGGTTGCTATCAAGCTTGTAACCCGTGTGTTTGAAAAAGCCCAACTGGCGAAAAGAGCTCTACGAGAGATTACTCTCTTAAGACACTTCAACCACGAGAACATCACCGGCTTAATCGACGTTGATGCTATTACACCCGATTTCAACGAGATGTCAGTGACCGGCTACCCTCATACCATTCTGTCTCGCTGAATTTTCGTTGCAGCTATCTTTTCATGGAGGTAAGCCACTTCATCTCCCCCTAACTTGGCCTTCATTCACGCGATCATCTTGCAAGCCCATGGAAGGTCTGTTTGAGTGTCCACGCAGGTACTCTACCACCTAAATATTATGATCGCAATAGCCGACCTTCATCAAATCATCAAGTCTGGCCAGAGTTTAAGTAATGAACATGTGCAGTACTTCATCTACCAGATGCTACGAGGTGAATATCGACAATTCTTATGTCAAGGGTGACACTGAAGAAAGCAATCTTAGGCATGAAGTACATCCATTCCGCATCTGTCATCCACCGAGACCTCAAACCGGGAAATCTCTTGGTCAATGCCGACTGCGAACTGAAGATCTGTGATTTTGGATTGAGTCGAGGCTTTAACTCTACGCCAGACGAGAATGTCAGTCATCTGACGGAATATGTTGCAACCAGATGGTATAGGGCACCTGAAATCATGCTTGCTTTTCGGTGGGTCTTCCCGAATGATCCCTGGACGAACTAAGATCGGTTGATACGGCTCATCTCAAAGTCGCTACAACACTGCAATAGACGTGTGGTCTATTGGTTGCATTCTCGCCGAACTACTTATGGGAAAGCCTATCTTCAAGGGAAAGGAGTAAGCCACATTCACCACTCGCTTGGAATTCTCCTGACGTTGGTGAAAGCTACGGTCAGCGTTTTTGTATCTATCTCTAAAAGGCCTACCACTGAATTACAACAAAATGATCAGTTGACCAGCTCAACAAGATACTCGATGTGCTAGGTTTGCACATCAAAGTCCATCCATTTGATGTAACACTCATTCATTCACTCCAGGATCGCCTGAGGAACGTATCCTGAACAAGATAGGTAGTGATAAGGTATGGATCTGGTTTCACTTGATACCCAAATGTTGCTTATAGTTTGCAGGCGCAAGCATATGTCCGCGCCCTCCCTTTCAAGAAAACAGTCCCTTTTCGGAGACTAATGCCGATGGCGGATCCGCAAGGTAAAGGAATACTATAACTGCCCTACCAGTTGCCTGACGTAACAATAATAGCACTTGATCTACTAGCTAAGATGCTGACATTTGATCCAGCTGAACGTGTGACAGTGCTCGAAGCTCTCGAACACCCTTGGTTGTCGTCATACCACGACCCCGATGACGAACCTCTATGCCCAGAAAAATTTGATAAATGGAAGGATATTGAAAGACTCGAAACGCTAGAGCAATTCCGTGAGGCTATTTGGAACGAGATAGAAGATTATAGAAAGGAGGTCCGAGGGATGAACATTGATATGGCCGACATGACAAATCGGACCATCGACGCGGCAATCAATGCAAGTGTCCATACCTACCGTCGTAGGGAACCTGTGGTACATGAGACTTCACCTTCAGAGGTCAAGTCCCCCCAAGCCATGGCTCCGGAAACCTCACCCGAAGAACGCATCCAATTAGAAATGCAGACTTCACTCCCTACAGCAACTGCTACAACTGACAGACCTGTCCTAGTCGAGGACATGACAGCGAAAGTACCAGTAGAACACTCTCTCACAGCAGATGAATGGCTAGGAAAACGGGATAACGAAATCACCGAAGAGAACAAAGCACTTATGCCTGCGCAGCGCATGTTGACTCCGAGCCCTGAGGTCTATCGACAGCGCATGACTTCACCAACCGACCCATTAATCCAATACGCCCGTCGCCCTAGTGTCATATCCCGACAAGGATCAACATATAATTCCCCTATACCCTCATCGCAGAATTTGGTCTACTTAAGTGGCTCTGAGACTATCAGCGGACAAGGAGGCTCGTCTGTTGTAGTTCCTGGTCAAGGCTATGTCGTTCCTGTCCGCTCGCGCACGGGCTCGGCTGCAGGAGGCGGGGAGACGATCAGAAAACTGTTGCGCACGCTTTCAACAGTGTCAATTCATGAAAGTTCAGAGGGATTGGCCGGGGGCCTAACTGGGATTGCGCCTATTGGGAAGTATATTCCGGGTGTACCTGAGACAGAGGCTGATGCTCCTCCGTCGGAGATGCCTAGGGATTTTAGGGTGGTAAATGAGGACGAGGAAGAGGACGAGGAAAAAGAGCTCATGACAAGGCCCGTCCTTGGAGGGTTCAGCGTCTAGGATTGTATCGTGGAACATTGCGGGACAAAAGGCATATTGATATTTAGATGGTGCATATACTAATTATCTAGGGTGGCAGGTCTGCAAGACATAAAAAGTATAATGGATACACTGGTCGAATATATGATACAACAATACAGGGTATCATCTTGTCAGATGAAACAGCGAGTAACGAGATATTTGCTACAATGGAGGATCAATATAGATAGTCAATCTCAAAGAATACTTTTGATCCCTGCGAAGATCCTTAGAGTTAATGTCTCAAACAGTGCAAGAAAACTCACTGTCAATGATTTGTAAGTAAGCTGTGGTGGCAGGGCTGTCTGGGTACTCGTCCAAAAAGCTGATTCCGTAGTCGGCACTCTTACCGATACGAGGATCGAGTGGAACAGCACCAAGGAATTCGATCCTAGTATCGTTCGCAAGCGCTCTACCCCCACCAGTACTGGGCTTGAAGATCTGAGATTCAGTTTTGCATTTGGGGCATATCAAACCAGACATATTCTCGACAAGACCAATGATTCGAATCCCGACTTTTCTGCAAAAATCGATCTCCCGCCTGACATCCTGTAGAGCGACTTCTTGTGGTGTCGTGATCAACACCGCGCCATCGATTCCACTTTCCTTGAGAAACTGCACGATGCTGAGATGTTCATCTGAGGTACCAGGTGGGGTATCCACGACCAGGTAATCCAAGTGTCCCCAATCGACGTCCTTGAGGAATTGGCTTATAAGACCATTCTTCTTGGGGCCTCGCCACATGATGGCATCTTTGTGGCTTGGTAGCATGAAACCGACAGACATGACGCTGAGGTTGTCACTGACATAGACGGGTGACCAGCCGGAAGACGATGAGTGAACTTGTTCGGAGGCGATACCGAAAACTGTAGGAATGGACGGACCGCAAATGTCGACGTCCATTACACCAGTCTGACGGGAGAGAAGTAGAATTTCAAATCCAAAGTTTAGAGATATAAGAGAAAAAAACACACCTGAACGTCTTCGTCAGCAGCAAGCGCCCAACCCAGTTGAGCAGCAAATGTAGATTTGCCCACACCCCCTTTGCCTGATAGAACAAGGATTTTGTGCTTGACATCGGACATCCGTTCTTTAATCAATGGGAGAGAGGGGTCTGGCAGTTTAGTTGCACCGGAAGCACATATTTCTTGGTTTGCACATCCTGCACAAGCATCCGACTTGCCCGCGGACTCGGATTCCGTGCCCTGTAGAACACTGAGCTACTTGAGGAGAGTAATGGAAGAATGATGACAAACTGGACAGTGCTCCGGTGCGTTTGCAGGTACCGAAAGGGGATTCTGAATACTTGCAGGAGCTTGGACAGCAATCATGAGTTAGAAGTAAAGATTAGGAATCAAATAACAGCAAATGAGAATGTCTTATCGATGAAAAGGCAACAACTGTAAATAAGATACAATTAGATTACTGCCACTGATGGCCGGGAAATTAGCAAGGTACCAAAAATAATAACACCAATGATTTCAGCATCGGCAAATAAAGTTTCTAGTACAGATAGAATATCTCGCTGTCAAACTGTCAAACAGATCAACTCAGCCTGATGAACACAGAGCTAAGTATTTACCTCAATCTAATAAGCACAGAACTAAGGGACAGTGTCGAAGTGAACCGTCGAGTCGGTTACTTAGCTAAAATTACATGATGTCATCAAACAATGTCTCTAATCGTTTAGATAGCTCGTTTTCACTCTTTATCCTCAGCGGTCTACCACGTGACATCTGAGGTGAGCAGCAACTCTGTATTTCTCATACTAATTATCTCACAACGACATCCAGCTTGTAATCTATTCTAGGTATTTAATACAGCCGTCTACCACATAGGGTGACGTCTGAGCTTGTAACTTATTCCAGACAGAAACCTACACTAGCAGTCAAAAATTGACTGCTATGCATTTAAAATGCACTAATCATCACTGATCAGTGATAGGAGATTTGAGAGGAAATGTGAAGCAATCAAGAGGGAATAAAGATTGAAATATTCGCAACACAAAGTGCCTACAATTGATCAAGGATTAACATCAAGGAAACAAAATACCGACGATGACGATTAGCGGCAGCGATATCAATTTTTTCCTTATTTATAGATACCACCTTTTACTTATCAATGACTCTGCTTTCATAAAGTTCCTGTCATATTCGAATCGATGTGTTCGTGCTCTCTATCGCCTTGGCGTCATAAGCTCATCTGTTGGTAGTGCAAGCAGTTAAATGAGTTGTTGTCACGGTCCACTGTCGAACAATGAAATGCAATATATAGAATCGTGTTAGTGCCAATTTTCATCAGTCACATGAGTTGGCTTGATTATTGGTTATGCAATACACAGAGGTGAATAGACCGGATCTGAGAGCCACAAGATAAATCATATATTCTTTGTACGAGATCATCCACTGAAGTGAACACTGAATATTCTTTTCTCTCTCCATATTTATCTACCCTTAGCATGTCTTGCCTCGGAGTGTTCGGAGCTGAGGTGAAGGAAACCAGCAAGCAAGAGGCAAGATAATGTCTGTTGAATGGTTCAACTGCAAGCAGAGGGTGGAAGGTGGAGTAACAAACCTTTTTCTTTGCATCTTCGTATGAGGCTTGGACTGTTGCATCTTATTTTCACTACATGACCGGATGTCTAGAAAAGCATGTTGTGATCACTCATTCTGATCACTTTGATAGAGGCTTGGTAGTTATGAGTACAAGGATTAGTTTAGGCAATTGGGTGTCCGTAGACTCGCTGAAGCAAAAATACGTTTTAAGATACCAAGAGAGCAGATCCTTTCCATACGGTGGAAATATGCTAGGGTTGAGGGCAAAAAATACAATACACCATCACTGACGTCCTGGTAATGCATGACAAACCCTCAGATGATACAATGATACATAAAGAGGTACAAATGTAGAACAAAATGAGTTTTTCTCAAGGTTTTTAAGGTCCGAAATAATCTAAATATGATACTGATATGGGACCAGCTACATCCCGATATGCAAACTAGACGTGGATTGAGAATAAGAACGACACCTTCAACATTCATTCATGAGTCGGCCTCAAATATTAAATGTGAAAGCAGGGTCACAGGACATGTGAATCACTGGTGTACTATTACACTGCTGTCCCCTCCAAGGTAATCAATCAAGATCTACC
>Ga0153946_1000023_pt1 | contig 46047 bp, 56 predicted proteins | sample TSNJ030MetaG_FD_104751 | JGI IMG/M metagenome (GOLD analysis project Ga0153946, IMG submission 104751) | Attine ant fungus gardens microbial communities from New Jersey, USA - TSNJ030 MetaG | ecosystem: Host-associated > Fungi > Mycelium > Unclassified | place: USA: New Jersey, Wharton State... | reverse complement strand
GAATAGTAATACGGGCGTCGAACGACGTACGGCGCTAGGCCATTGTACTTACGCACAAGCGAGTTCACTTCAGCAATAGCGACTTCATGGTATGAACGCTCTCGTTCGACCCATTCAGGATCTCGCAGTGCTTTGATTTGATTCAAGGTAACTGTGAGTAATAATTCCGGTGGGTTCTCCATGTTAAGTATCCAAAGGGCTCGTCGTACCCATGATTGCCACAGTACGTCACGAAAATTCCTGACGGCAGTTTCAAGTTCTTATATGGCACGTCAAATAAAGGATTGAAATATCCGGTATTTACGTACCACCCTGAACATCAACCCATGGCGGAGTCGCACCGTTCCGTTGCACAATGCGATTCATGAGAAATTCCTCTCGAGCGATAAATGGATTTGACTCATCGACCGAACGCTCAAGTGGCTTTCCGCGTCCCTTCACATTCTTGAACGCCCCTGACAATCGCGCTTTCTGCATACCATTCCAACCCGAGAAAGAGTCGAGTCAATGGAAGCGTACCAGTATCGAACAGCACCTACCTCAATCTTTTCCTCAATGATGCTATTCCATCCCTTCAGGCTCACAGGATTCGGCGTCTGCACAAGATGCTTCTGCTCTCCGATCTTAATTCCCAGCCTATAATCCAAAGTACTCTCCAAGGCTTGACCCAACCTCTCAACCTGCAGGGTCTTCTTTTTCTTCTCCTTCTCCTTCTGTATTGATCTTTCATCGAAACGCCCTTGCGCGAGTCCATCCAAACTACCATAGGAGCTGGACGCTGAAACGTGGGGTATACGACCTACTTTAACATTGGAAACTGTACCATCCGAAGGAGGTTTGAACGTCGTTTCCCAGGGTTTATGCGTCGGATCAGAAGGTAAGAGAGGTTCCTTTGCCCAGAAACCAGGGCGTGGTCGTGGGTGGGGAGGAACCGATATGGTAGATGTATGTTCATGATGAGAACTGTCAACAGTGTCAGTGAGAGATGCAGTCCGAACTTGTGGAGGGCTCTTTTTCAGTTTTTCTTCGGCCGTGAGTATAGATGATTCTCTGAGAGGCTTGTATTTATCAACTAGCATACGAAGTACGGCATCCTGAATGCGTTCTTCACCAGTCCAGTTCTCGTGTTGTTGGACTAGAGCATCGAGCTTCTGACGATTTTGAGAGTCGGCTTCTCCAGATTCTTCGCGTTCAGCATCAGCAAAGAGCTTATCGCTTGCATTTTGGGTAGTATATGAACGGAACGTCTGATAGAATGAGTGGAGATGAGAACGGAAGATAAATATTGTACTTTGCTGTAAGATGAGCATGAGACCACATCGAATGACTTCTCGCACGATCAATCTTATCACACCCGCTCATGGCAAATAAAACTGATACAGGCAGGGTTTACCACACGAGATGTACAGGCGCCGCTCTGGATACTGTCATTAAACATAGCAAAGACGAAGACATTACACTCTTCGGCAGTTGTTTTTGTCCATTTGTTCAACGTGCATGGATCGCATTTGAGTATCTCGGAATACCATATAAAGTACGCTGTTACTACTTTTCATCTTTTCATCAGTGCCTAGATAATGATGTGCATAGTACTGTAAATGAGTTTCCCTCGTGCAGAGTCATGGCCTCTTAACTGATGGCTTATTTCAAGATGAAGTCGATCCATACAAGAAGCCCAAGGGACTGCTTCAAGTTTCACCAAAAGGCCTCATACCCGGACTCAGGTTCGATAACATTATGCCGCCGCGATCTTTGAACGAGAGCACGATTATCATTGAGTACCTTGAAGAGTGCGCAATAAAATCCGCTTTCGCCTTTTGCCTTTATTTAGGTCCACGGGCAGCTTGGCCTCGGAAACCACTCGATGGTCCCTCCTCCCGCCTTCCACCAATCCCTGTAGGCTATACATATTCCACAGCTACTATTGATTGTCCCCCTCTCTTTAATATGCACTTGCAGATGCGCGGGCTTTGGTCAGGTTACAAGCTGATCACGTCAATCGAACACTGATACCGGGATTCTATCGTTTTCTTCAAGCACAAGAAACAAAAGCTCAGGTCAGTGCAGGTAAAGAATTTCATCAAGCAATTGAAACGCTCGTAGGTCTTTTCGAGAGAGCGGAAAGAGAGGTTCTCGATGGTGGTGGAGTTTCTGGAGAGGGAGAACGACAGGCCCTGAAAAAAGGTCTAGGTCTGTGGGTCGATGGAGGAGAGCTAGGCTGGGCAGACGTCATGGTTGCGCCTTGTACGCTCCTCTCCCGTGCACCAAGTTGATCTGGTTTCGAGATTTTGTAAAGGGATGTACCGCGCTCAGGTCGTACTGAAACATTACCGTGGTTTTGACCTCCCCCAAGGAGAAAATTTCAATTCCTGGTTGAAACGCTTGTTTGAACACCGTGCTTTCGTAGCCACATGCAGTGATAAAGAGTTATATATTGATAGCTATGAAAGGTGGGACAGATCATTCTACGTTCTGCAATGCATAGTTGATCTGGAGTATTCTAGATACGCGTTCAACCGGCCTAATACCAGCCAGGTGGCAAATGCTATCAATACGGGACGAAGCCTGCCTTAGAAAATGGCCAACAAGTACATGATGTGTAATCATCCATTTGCCTTGTAATCGACCTCTTTTCACAAGAGATAGCTGTTGTCATGAAAATAGAGACGTCTATTTTTGAGACACACAGCAAATTACTCGCCAGATCTGCGAGTGGCTAGAGTACAGAAATCAGATGCTAGATACGTTACGACTTCATCAGTTGTCATAGCTTGGTGGGTTCTCCACAGGAACATTGTCAACAAGTGTAACAGAAGTTGACCCGGCAGGCGTGGTATATGTAGCTGAAATATGATATAGATGTAAGGATGACTTGACTGGGAACAACGGACACACGCACGCAAATTCTCATCGGCCTCGTCAGCGGCTTGTCTACGCATGTAAATGGACTTTTCTCGTGCCTTTTCTAGCAGACTGACAAACTCAAACATGGGCCGGTCCTTGAAACGGACCTCGGCCTTGGTTCCATCAGTCAGACCACCATCTGGTGACGGTTTGATTTCAAAAACTAGATAATTCCCACTGAAAGTCGGCTGCGAAAATGCTGTCGAAAGTATGGAGTGAAGTGGAACGGATAGGGAATCTAACGAGCTTTTTGAATCGCTAGCGAAGATGAACTGTGAAATCGGCGGGGTAACTATTCCAGGCTGATGAACTGAACCGATATCCACGCACTCGTTGGTCAGTGAGCCAGATCTTTCCCATAGACCTGAGCTTTTTGGCCCCTCCAGAACCCCCGGCGAGAGCGTGACTCGAAGGTGGGCGGTTAGGAATAAAGAGATCGACTTCGACACCGAGATCCACTGTTGTAATGGCTGTCTCATTGGGTAGAGGAATGGGTGTACGGTTAGGTGTGAGCATTGTCCAGTTGAGAGCCATCTTTGGATGTAAGTTGAGAGGGATAAAGAGAGGCGGTCACTGCCTGGGACATTGACATCAAGCATCTCATACACGATCATTGATCTATTAAGCCTGGCACAGCACACTCTATGGTATTCTTCTCATGCTCATAAAGCCTTGTAATTGTACGCCCGGATGGCATAGCAACACCGTGCTGATATCGACGACCGCAGTCGACGTTCACATTAATTGGTACACTACATCCGCAGGATAGGAACTATCATTCCTCATCAATACGGCCTGAATCGTCTCGAGGCCTTGAGCTTCTCAACTTTCGCTTTATCTTCCTCCCATTTCCGCTTCAAGTCCAGGATTTCTAGAACAAATTATGAGTGTCCTTTCGGTTTACTATGTATCGATGATCATACCTTTTCTCTGTTTCTCTGCCTTTTGGAAAGCGTAGAACCCTTCTTTCTCCTTCTTTTCCTTCTTCTTATTGTTGCGTGCCCTTGTCTCCCCTGTTTCTTGAAACTTTTTGGTGGCAACGCGCACACCACCTCCCAGAGTTTGCCCATAGGCACCACCTCTCTTCACCAAAGTGAATCCATCTTCATCCACGATAGCTTCTCCCTTTTTATACTGTGATTTCTGTCTATTCTTTGCCAATTCGTAGTCGTATAATTCCATGTAAGTATCCGCATGTTCTTCGACAATGTCAAGTGGTGGCCGAAGCGAATCATAAAGGGCAAGGTAATGAGCAAAACCACCTGGCTCTTCTATCGTTGGCCAGGGACGCGGTTTTGACAATGAATCTACTGCTCGATCATGTGAAGAGGAGTCCAAGAAAACGATATGAGCAGAGCCTCCGGTTTTGCGCAAAGTACGCAATGGAACAGTCGGCAAAGGCGTGACTTTGGGTACGTCGTCTTTGGAAATCTTTCTTCGTTTCCGCAGTTTCTCACCCTCAACTTCTGGAATCTCATCGTCTTCCTCTTCTTCAGACGTATCCTCTTCCTCAACATGCCTAGAACCCTCAGTACTATCTGTGTTAAAGACCACCCTTTCGACTGTCCCAGCTTCTTTGAATAGCTGGACCAAATCTCGTTCTGTAGCGTCTGGTGGTACATTGACCAGAAAAAGAGTTCGGCCTATCGGGAGCGCATCATTTTTTTTGGCAACTGAGTGAGAGCGCGCATAGACATAATGAGTTGCTTCACTAGAATAGATGATCGGTATTGGCGTGAAACCGCTGAAGTGTTTCTGTCGGGCCATAGCCTTGAAAATATAATATTAGAAAATCATTGCAAGATGTTATTTATTGTAGACGTGATTGTTAAATACCATCAATAATTGAAGTTCTATATATGTCTATCATCCGGCAGACATGAAGTTTATTGCATCGAGACAGAAGCTGACTGTACCAGCACTTGGTGTTTAATCACTGTACACACCATAGACTCTATTATCAAGTTGAAATTCTTGAAACTCCAAGCACAACCAGTGTTTGTTCTTAACATACCCACGATCTGTATCGCATCGGGCCCCGGGTGTGCAGGACCTGAGGACGAGCTGCCTGCTGCCTGCTGCATCCCCTCTTCAGCCAGCATATGATGCCATGATTTTTTGATTTATCCTTGGATGTCACTTCTTCTGACTGCTACGGTAGCACATTCGGACACTTGTCTACTACACTTCCTCCCTTTTTCTATTTTCACCTTGATAATTCATGTATAATTTACCACCTGCATTTTTTCTTCCTGTGGGATATAAATACGACAAAGAATATGAGTGACCGCTAAGGCTGGTCCCTCAATTGTCAACTTTCTCATGCAGGCCGTCATGTATAAATAGAGAACAAAAAAGAGCTCCCGGCTTGTAGAATGAAACAAGCGAGCAAGTAGCAAAACCCTGCGAACGAGATATGATATGGTATACTACTGACCCCACCTGTGCCTCTGGGGTGCTCTGCCCTGCTTGCTCCAATCCCTAGGTGTAGAAGAGTCGTCAGACGAGGGATGGGAGGGAAGCCCATCACTGCATGGGCTATCATGTTACATGTTGGCTGGCTAGTAGGTTGTGACTAGAATGAAACATGTGAAACCTTGCCAACGGCAATTCATCGGCCAGTGTTCCTATTTTTATACCACCTGAATGTTTGAACCTCGGATACGAAAGAGAAGCTTCGTGCATATTTTCATGGCAAGAAGGAATGAATAACTCAACGATCTGGTTTATGAGCTTGTTTTTCTAATACAAATGTTCAGGCTGCGGTTTTTAATTTTCATTAGACTCGGTGGCCAGTTTCTTCTTTGCATCACCCATTGGATGTCTTCTTGAGAATGGGAGTATTGTGTCAGCATTCTCGTTGACCATAAGTCCGTCAGGTCATCTGAAAGACTGTAAAACTGATGAACATACACTAACCGCCTCCCCAGCTCACATCTCCCTCTACTCGCTACCTTCCCAGTATTGCTAGTTTGAGTTTGCTCGCTCCGGAGGTACGTTTCGTCTTTACGGCCCCCACTCAGACATTTTTCGCTGTCAATTATGCGCCTTAGTATATTAAGGGAATCTCGATATTCTAATAGATTTTTATGCTTTTTTGAATCAGGGGGTCTTCGAGTCATAGAGGTCCTTCAGGAATTCTCAGATCTGGTCACGGAACTGAACAACTTAGATATCTCCCAATCTGTCAATCTGGCTCAGAATTGATCTATGAAATTAATGGAACAACAGATACATTTTTATCACCTCATTGGAGGCTCGAGCTATAAGCTTACCATTGATACAGTAGTACCTATCGTCAGAATGACATATCTTGGCAGTCAACGTGAATGTCCATGTGCAAACTGTCATTTCATTCCTTGCCGACTCAGTTATTTTTAGTCTAGCTCATATCAATAATTGATCCAGGAAGTTTTCCATCTCCCGAATCATACAGAAACTTGTTTCCTAATACAAGTGAACTAAGCTCGTGTCTTCTCATTTGTCAAACGCCCATATCATGAGCGGGAAAAAGAGCGTTTGACCCAATCAGCAAATGGGTCCTTTCGTCATGCCGATGCCACGTGCTACGTACCAGGAATAGACGTCCATACAAATTTACGAAATCTGTGTGAGACAGACGCGGGAGTATGAGTCGTGCTAATGACTGCTGGTATTTCATCTTACCGCCATGCTTGTATATGATTATTATAGTATAGATGTAAAGTGAATTTTTCTAGCCAACACTTACACGTCTGGCCTCGTTCCTGTGGAGATACCACTTTCGCTCCATTCGGCGCTATCCGGGGCATAATCTTTGGGGATGAGTCATAGTCAGGTTCACTCCAACACGACGTGAGGTCCTGTCGCAGTCCCAGACACACTAGCTCGAGCCACTAATTGTCTGAGTCACTCAATCACATGTAGTCTGGACCACAGAATCAGAGTATCCTTCCTGAAACTTCCGCACTTTGAAAAATTTTCCATGGTTTCGAACGGCTGTTTAGTAGGTATAGGACAAGTCAAAATGAAAACTGAAAAAAATCCGGACATAGGAGGTTTACGGAGCAGGCTGTCGAAAAGAATATGAGATTTCTTAGATCAGGGGGTACTCGGGGGCACCGCGTGCTCCATGACAAATTCATTCTGCCTTAATTCTATATCAGCAAACCCTAGTAACATTCATGTTCGAGTCTTGTTCAGGAGGTGGCCCCGCAGCATATTGAAAACAAAGACAAGGCAAGTATAAAATATTTTCTCGCGCGCATGAGTGCTATTTTTGAACATGTATCAAGATTCCGATGAGACCAAGTTGGTCGGCGATCAGTCACGAATCGTTACATTCCCTTGCTGAGAGACTGCTGTCTTATTACATGTATCTAGTAATGAGCAATAAAAAGTTGAGACATACATATCTGTGTACTGAGCATTACATCCCTGTATGTACCTGCCACTATGCCTATATTGGGACATCAATCATAATCAAACTCCTGATGCGGATAAAAATAGATCTGATTTGTAAATCTCCATTCCAGATTCACGAGGTTCTGAAATCTTGGAACATCTCCACTCTTGTTACTAACGGATAATGATTGTTAGCAGCTCCATGGTGTGTCGCCAAAGCTTATCTCAATTTTACTGCTGCTTTCCTTGTACTTTTTGATTTGGAACCATCAAATACAATTGTGTTCTTGTGGCACATCTATCAACAATGGGAAAAGGTCATGATTTGGTCGTTGAAATGGCTCGTCATGACGATGATAAGAAGGACCGACTCGAAAAGTGTGGAGCATGGAATAAAACTGCGGCACGGAGGATACGGCAGGCCCGATTGCCACATGTCGATCTAATCGAAATTCTAATTATAACTTTTTGATCATTACGTTGATCTTTTTGATGTTTCTTTATATGAATGCTGGTAGCTGTTTTTTTCCCCATTGAGACGGGAAGAAACTTACCAATAACTCCTCAATATCCCTGATGGATCCAGTGCTCCACGTCTCGCAGTTCGCATTTACTGTCACTATTAATCGTAGGCCAACTTAATCACTATTAGACAACACCATCGTATCAGAAGTCTATCCAATCCATTCTTATCAGAAGTGAACACACAAGACTTCTGTCGAACAAATACATTACACCATATCCATAATATTCTTACCAATGTTGGGTAAAACCCAGTTGCAAACCATACATCTTCAACACGATTGATTCATTTTACTGGATAATGACATCACTGCATCAACATGGATTTCTATGAGTCTAAGACAGTTATTGTAATTTGTAAACCTACAAGAATGTAACTATGTAGATAGGTAGGTAGTTATATAGGTGTATAACAAACAACATAAAATCCCACCTAGGCTAAAACAATAGAAAACTTGATTGTAACATGTAAGCTAGAAGTTGCTGGCATATATACGATTTGAATGAAATCAACCCAAGAGGCGGATATTTGAGAGCAAAAAACAAAAACAAGCTAAGAGATAGAGACAGAGAGAGTACAATACGAAAGCGTTCAAACTGAAAACGTTGAGAGAAACAGACAAAAGAAAACGGGCTGGGGGGGTAGTAGACATGTACAACAAAACAGACGGACAACAACACAGATCGAGGAGCGATAAACAAAATTAAGAAAACCAATGAAGAGAAGAGGTTTACACTTCTTTACGAAGTGGCAGGCCATACTGTAAACCATACAGCGGCTCGGACAAGACACATACGAGCCACCTCAGTGAAGAAACGAGGGACCAGCCTGTCAAAAGAGGATAACGTGAAAAGATCAAGAGAGAACAAAGACATGACAGCATCGTAAACTTGGACGGACAACCAACTTCATCGGGTGTAATAAGATACTTGTTCGGATTAGCCTCGCCTCTGCTGATAATTCTGTTCCTTGCTCAAATCCAGGCTTGCAAATGTCGTAGACAGACGATCTGCCTCCGTTTGACCATCCAACGACGATTTTGAGTCAGGTCGACTAACAGCCCGATTGATCCCTGAGTAGGGAACAGGGTATGAAGCAGTACTCGATGGTTCAGCGCCAAACAGGGTGGTCGAATCTTCATTATGAAATGGCGAAAATACTCGGGCTACCTTATGGGTGTTCGGATCTTCAAGCGTAACCAAATCTGAGGAAAATGGAGCGAAAGATGACTGGGCGCCTCCAGTGTCTGACCAAGAGTGTGTCTCTGTCCTTTCAAGGAAGGCGCCATGCCTCCCGAGAATACCATCACTCGACGAGTGATCATTTCTCGACTTGTTACTTACACCAGGTGTTATACTTCTTGCCAAAGTCATCAGTTGATTTGTCGCCGACGTACTATTGTCTCTGTTGGTAGAGTAATTCGCCGCTCCAGCAAATCCGCGATTAGGTTGAATAAGTCCAAGATTACTAAGTTCTTGAAGCAGAACAAGAAGCTGTTCTAGGGTCCAAGAATTACTGGAAGATGGAGACACCTGGGTGTTGCTCGCAGCATGGGCCTGAACTGGGAGATAGCATAAGTATTTGTCAGTATAAATGATTACGATACTTACGGGCACTGTGACCCCAAGCCAGTCGGATGTGGGTCTTGCCAACAGGATAATTCTGCATTGTGGTAATGGCGCATGCAGCATCAGATTTCCTGACATATTGAACAAAGCCGCAGCTTTTATCCGTAACGACTTTGACCTAGAAAATGTCAGGAATATTCTGTACTAGGAAAATAACACAAGAAATACATAGTAAATTGGCCCAAAAGGGTAAAACAAGCTCCAGAGTATCTCCTCGGTGATGTCGGGGGTTAAACCGCCAACAAAGACGGTAGTATTATGGGGATCAGTTGAGGCAAGCAATTCGCCTTTGGGACCAGCGAGATCTCCAGAAAGAGATTTGAACTGTGAGCGATATTTGCCGCTCCTGACGTTGTTATTGCCCCGTTGCATCAGGGATAAAGCAAGTTTGAGAATTTCGGGTTCCACACCTGATAAGTCCTGAGCTAGATATCAGAGGGAATAATAATTTATCAATAGAATGAAAATTACAGGAAGGGAACCACCAGAGCCGGAGCTGCCAAGGGAGGAAGAGCCTTGAGCGGAACCGCTTTCCAGTGAGCTGTTTGAACTGGTAGCGACAATCTGAGAAGAAATGCTCTGCAAAAATTCTTGAGAAAAGGGGTGTGGCTTCGGGTCGTTAGCACGACAAACGCGAACTGGGCCAGTAAGCTGGCTGTATGCATCGCATATAAGCGGTAAGACTTACTCGGGCGGTCTCTGACACACAGCCCATTTGCCTCAGCCAAGGCGCGGTTTCTTTCTTCTTCGGTATCAAATCTATCTGGAATATTAACCGGAATATTTCAGGTGAGTATGAGTGCACATACCTCACAAAAGCGCTTGTGGAGGATTGGCCATTAGGATCAAGTATAATTTTGACGCTGGTGCAGCCATTGAAAGGTTGGATAATTTTAGGTTCTCTATATGGGCTCTGACCAAGTTGGGGGTTTCTGAACACTTGAAGAATGTCATTCTCGTTAGCCGACGGGGAAAGATCAGCAATAAAAATGCTATAAACTGGTTTGGGATTGGTAGGATTCATTGTGTAGGGAGGCATAGGAGCCCAGCAGAGAATATATGGGGTTGAAGAGTAAGGCATCATCACAGGAGCTGTCTCTCTACCATCGCTGACCTGAGCGAGGGCAGCGGCTGCCTGCGAAGAGGAGCGAAAAACAAGATAGCAGTAACCAGGGTTATTGGGTTGCTGGCCAGTCGCTGGAATGGAGTGCACATTTGGGATACGGATGGCGATGGGGAACCAGTTCATGAACTTGCAGGCCCTCCAGAGGTAATCTTCTTCCATCCAGAGCTCCAGCTGGCTCCAGAGAAGAGTGGTGGAGGGGGAAAAAGATTCCGAATGGTCGGCACGGTGGTGGTCCATGGTCAAGTTTGGATCAAATTTGGAATGTTTATCAAGAATGAATTTGCTATCGGAGCGTGGTTTCCCGCGCGTTCCTCTGTCCTGTTCAGGCGAACAATGAAAGATCTGTAGTGTCATCAGTCGGCTTCCTGGCTTGATACTTTATTTGATTGATTAGTCAGCCATCATATCTGTCCTGCACCTGTGCTGTGTTGCTCGTCATGCCCCGTCGGCCCTCTGCCCCTGCCGTCGCTGCCGCTCGCGCTGTCCTCGTGCAGCCTAGCGAGCCGCAATTTGCTGTCTCTCAGCATGCCAGCTCTCAGCTAACCATTGAGATCGGTGCCAATCGGTACCAGAAAGTCGTCGGTGCGTTGGCAGGACGGCTGAAAAACAGGGTCGGTCCTGCCGTACGTGTGCAACTGCAGTATTTACACTGCCTTTTAGCTCCCGTGCAACTCTGGACATACGCTGGACACCGTCGAGGCCGATGAGATCGTCCGGCAGGCCATTGATGCTTTGACGGATCTGCCCAGCGATGCATTGGCTGTCATCATCTGGACGCTGGGAAACCTGCTGGACAGCCTCTCAAAGGCATGCTTAGTCCTTTGCCACGGAATAAGTCCCTTACTTGTTTGCAGCAGACAGACGAACACGGCCACTTTTCACTTGAAACTCTGCAATCCCAGCTCTTCATACTCAAGGTCCTCTCGGTTAATCTTGCATCTCGACTCTCTGCTCACACCAGCCTCGGCTCACCGACCAATACTCCCTCTGTGTCCGAGCACTCTCGAACTGATCCTCCACCAGAAGCCACGTCACCACCCCTCGAAGAACGCTGCGTACGATATGTTTTAAGCATCGTTCTTGGATTTTTACGTCACTCTGCACCCTCGGAACCTCCGCTGGTACTGCCCAGTAAGACTTCCGATATCACCTTTAGAGAATTCGAAGTCGAAGATATTGGAGAGCCGGCGACTGGTGGTATCGGTCAGGTTCTAAATACTGATGCCGCGCTCTTGCCTTCCTCGGTAGCCTCTGTGGCAGGGTCAGCGTCCACTCTTGTCGCAGGCTATCCTTCGCGTAGACAACAAAACCGACTACTACCCCTACGCAATCAACCTTCCACAGGATCAGTTCTCTCCTCCTCGACATCGACTAAAACCAAGTCATCTAGCATCTTCTCGCCTTACGCCAACCCTTCACGCGCGCATGGACATCGACCAGCTGATTTCCCATGCACTCAGAACGCCAATCTCGTCCCTCCTTCTCAGACAAAGTACGAAAGAACCCATTCCTCACTGATCAAATCTCGTACCGCATGTATCTCCTTCATCGCCGAATTTTCTGGTAGGATCATTTTTTTCATCTCGCTGACAAACTGGTATACTGTCCATGAGAGGTGGAGAGCCAAAATTAGAGTGTTGGCGAATAAACCAGAAGAAACAATGAGGGAGGATTTAACAGATCTAATGCTGCTTGGCTGCATCGTGCTTGATAGAGCTAAATTGGTGCAGGTTTTGAATGGTGCATCCCTCTTGGCTTTCTGTATTTTTTTTATTGATTTTTTTTGTAGAGCTGTCGTCGCTTCTTGTGAATATGGCACGTGAAGCACAAGTGGCAATTGCTATTCCACTCCGTTCAGCAATATGGAATTGGATCATGTATTATCCTTCTGAATTCAACGAACTTGTTACCTCTACTTCCGCCGCGACCATCATTTCCAATCCTGCTAACACCAGCGTGTCCGCCTCCTCCTCTACCACGTTTGTAACTGTCACAAGTACGTCGAGGAGCGGGGGTAACAAGTTAACCGAAGGAGCACCGGAGAGGGTGTTTGATCTCTTATACTCGAAGATGAAACCCAGCTCGAATGCGAGCAGTGCAGCGGCAGGAGGATCTGGAAGTGATGAAAGAATTGTATGGCCTGCATTGGCTGCATTATGTTGTATGACTTCAGAAAAACTTGCGATGGGTTATGTTTCATACACTGGGAAAAGGTATAAATCGTCAAGAAAGGCATGCGTTTTCCTATCTTCCTGAGCCATGACTATGAATATTCATGGTCATCATAGGACTTGAAATTTTTGGACGAAATAATGAAACAAGCGAGTTCTCCTGGGGCTTCGAGGCATTCAGAAGTAGGATTGGCAGCTGCTGTTGATCTATGTCGAGCAGCTACCCTTGCAATAGCAGAGGAGCATGAAGACATTCCGTTGAAATTGCTTGCGATTGATATCGCCCATGAGTTCAAAGTACGCTATTTCTTGTGTAAAGCATGGATTTACTGACGCCTTTTCCAAAAGAGTACTCTAATCCAGATGTTGCAGAAAATCCCAGGTCGAACTAGTGTCTGGGAAGCAGACGAGATCGACGTGGCGTTGTATGCTGATGTATTGGTCGTAGTGTACCGGTTTTTGTCACCTGAGGAATCAGTTCCGCTGATCAAGGAATGGTTGGAACCTACTCGTTCGGATGCGGTGAAGCTTTGTGCAGTGAGAGCTTGTTTGACTTTAGCTCAAGAGGTACACTTTCTGTCTTCTCCTTCCTATCTGATTTAACAATCAAATCTATGCCAGGCCTCTCGTTTCCCATGGCAACATTCTCTCACAGATCTTTATCAAGCAATTTCAAAACGGTTTCGCGATATCTTCAAAACGCTCAGTCACCGTCGTCCTGAACTGGACGCATATGGAGCCATGAAACACCCAGATGCAAAACCGAAAGCCAAGCGCTCCATCGTTGAACCATTATCTGATAAAGAATTGTTGATGTTGGGTATAGCATCATTATGGCGACAAGATGCGAATTATCATATTACTGGAGCAAGTGATATTGATCTGGAAGAAACAGTGGGACTTGCTGTGAAGATTTGGGATATGAATCTGGATGATTGTGTCAAGGTTTCGAAGGCGATGTGTTTGTGTACATTGACAATGAATTTATATAGAGGGGTGTTGCCGGCGAGTGGGAGCGAGGAGGAAGTTAAGACGTTTAAGGAGACTTTGTCGAAGTTGATCAAGGCTTCGATGTGAGTGGTGATTTATATCTTGGGTGGTCTAATTTACGATAAATGGCTAGGCCTGCGACGTTGTTGACTGTATCAACGAATTTGTTGAGGGCAAGGAATAATATCCAGATGCAGAGATTATGGGTGTCTATGGCAATTCGAGTGTTGGATCTATATCTTGTCAAGATCGAGGTTTGTCTCTACTCTTCTTCTCGTCCTTGGTGTCTCATTTACATTTATCAGGGTCAGCATGTTCAAAATCTTCAACTAGATGTTGACCGAGTTCCTGCATTCGTCCTGGCCGAAATTGCGTTCACTGTGACTTTGACTTCATCCAATAATACGATCTCACAGATGGCTGCAAAAGGTTTAAGACATTTAGCTATGATACAGCGACAACCTGATGCTCCTAAGATTGGATTTATATCGCCGGAGGATTATGCTAAACGAGCGAGAGTATTTAGTCAACTGGGTGACCCGAAGGTGACTGTTGTTGGTGAGTTTTTTTTTTTTACAAGTCTTCAGTTTGGTTGTGCTGATGATGCGTAGGTCGTGTTGGGCATCAAAAACGGATTCGCAAGCATTTGAGGTCAATGGCACAGTGTCAGGTGACTGACGTTGTTGTGTGGAATGAGTGCCATAAACGATGGAGGTCGTTGACTGAACCTATATTGGCTATGCTTCGTGATCCCAGTTCAAGCTCCCGCCTGGGAAAGGAACCTTGGAAAGACCAAGTACGTCCCTAAATGTCTCTGTCAGTGTACTATACCATCATCTCGTTTTCAGGACCAGAAATTCCAATGGCAGAATCTCACACTCTTCATGGCTGCATTTGGTGACATCTGTCTGGAAAACACGAAAGAAGCACGGAAACAGCTCATCTCCATAATTCCACCCAAAATCCTTCCGGATGAAATATTGACTTTGGACAGTCTCCATCCGCTTTTGCATCCGTTCCTTTCGGACTTGAATAAGATTTTGACGGTTCAGGATGTAGCGACCAGAGATATTGCGAGAGAAGCGCTTGGAGTGGAATTACATCCCAGGTTGTATCCGAGAGCGTTGAAGTATTTGGATGAAACAACTAGAGCGTATGAACGGGAGGAACTGAACGAGGAGTATTTGTTGTTTCTGGAACAGGTGCAGTCTCGTTTCTTTTCTTTTCTTTTCTTCCGTTGAATGACGTGGTTTACAAGTTTATCGCTATTCTGAAACTGATTCTGGAAAATGAAAGAAATTTGGAAGAGAAAATGACATTTGATATTAGTTCGACATTGATGTCGTTGACAAATATGATTTCCCGGTGTGAAGGACCATCGACATTTAGGTTGAGGATGAAATTCTGTAGTTTTTGTGATCGTATTTCGACGGGGATGGACACCTTTATCTTAAGAAAGGAAAGTCCCGTACGGCGGAACATCATAGAGTTGTTGATGGAGTGGATGGAGATTACAGTTTCTGTAGGTTTTTTTCTCATTTTGGAAGCTTTATTGATAGAAGTGACAAGAGAGCGACCGGGGATCCACAAGTGGACGAGTTTAATGTGGCTTGTTTGAAGACGCTGGTAAAAATGCTTGACAAGTTTCAACTTCGGTGTACGGATACGTTGAATACTGGTGACGATACAATTCATGTGATCTCGAGGGAGTTCAATAAGTATTCACATATGTTGCTGCAATTTTTGGAAATGTATCAACCGGATTATAGTGTACGTGTTGACGCTCTGAGTCGATGGGTATCTGATTTTTCTTTGATAGCTTGCAGAGTCGGACGATGAATCGGAGTATATGGGTATTGCGGTATGTTCTCGTTGTCCTTTTAATTGGTCGGCTGAACTCAAAAAATGTTTGCAGAGGTTGCAGGGCTCTCATCAACGCGACAATTTGATTCGAGAGCTCGTGGTCACAGGTCTCGCCAATATTGTCAGTGCCAATAGTGAGATTGGATTCAAGCAGTGTCTCCCTCTCGCATATGATCAAGATAAATGGAAGAAGGTTATATTTGCGCATGTGTTTGCTCGGGTGATTGGGCAAGGCGCGACATTCAGTACTGAGGAGCGTTCTGCTGTACAGAACAGGAATGCTCGCCTTGCCGATGTTCGTAATTGATTTTTATTGTTGGTATGTAAGCTGATAGTTCTCCTGAATAACTACAGTTAGTTCGAAGCACAAAGGTCTTTGATGCAACTGTAATGGCTTTGGGAGTTTTGTTGACTGAATCTTTATAGCTTGCTTTGGCCCTGACAATCGTCCACGTCTGTCCGTTCTCAGAAGATGATATCATGATTTCCGTCATGCTCAACACCTTTGACTCGCGACTGCTATTGACAAACTTCCTCAAAGCCCTGATCGATCTGGAGATCACATCAGTGACTTCTGAAGTCTCTTTGTTCCGTAAAAACTCTGTTGGGAACAAGCTTATTACTGCATTTGCAAAAATTCATGGGTACAGCTATTTGCAGGGTCTGGTGAGACCTCTGATTACGTTTATGAAAGACCTGCCACCTGGGCATAGCTATGAGATGGATCCGTCCAAGGCGAAAGAACAAGATTTATCAGAGAATCAAAAGACGGTAGAGTATGCAGCGTCCAAGTTCTTGAGTTTGGTGACGTCTTCGTTGCCTCAAATGCCCCTGTTTGTTATTCTTCTCCGTTGTTATTAATGAATCTGCTCATCGTTGTGGTAGGATGATTCGGGAAATCTCGACCTACATTTCACATCAAGTGTGAGTTTGGCGGCAGTCTGGTGTTAGTGAAATATTGAGGTCTTCTAGCGCGGAGCTTTGGCCTGCAGCAAAGTTTTCTGTCATGGGAGCGTTTATTTTCTTGAGGTGTGTACACCAGTGCAATCCATCGATCTTGTTTTATACTTTCATAGATTCATCAACCCTGCAGTTGTCTCACCTGAAACGATCGATATCGAAATACCAGTCGAGAACGGAATGGTCATGCGCCGAGGTCTCATGCTTATAGGAAAGATTCTACAAAATCTTGCCAACAATATCCTTTTTGGCAAAGAGGCACACATGACACCGCTCAACAAATTTTTGGAAGGTCAAATTGCCAATGTTAGTCGGTTTTTGAATGAAATTTATGTGAGTTTCGTCAATGGGAATTCCTTGTTTGTTTCTTTGTTCATTTCGATGTAGAAATCTCCTCCATCTACCTTTGAGTTAGATGATCCTTGGCAAGGCACGATCACCGACGATACAGACGCAATTGTGCTGCATCGATTTTTAGATCAACATGCTGATAAGATTGGCAAGGAGTTGTTGAGTAAACCACGACATCCGTTTAATGCCGATTTACCACCACAGCACGGTAAACGAGTTTGGGACGATTTGTGTGCACTCTTGGTTGACCTGGGCTCCCCTATCGGTGTTCCTGAGCTCTGCCCGAGGACGTTGCGGGACTCAATACCCTACCATGAACTTATGAGTCGCTACGCAGACCAAAGCACTACTTCTGTCCAGAATCTCTTCGTCGAGACACCGCCGAATGACCAGGTATGTTGTTGATTCAATCGTCCGGTTTGTTGCTAACAGCAGTCATCCAGGGTCTGGTCATTTTTGTGTTACGGCTGGGCAAGTTTGATGCTGGGGCCCTCGACATAGAATTGCTCATGTACTACATTCTCAAGGCAAGTTTGTGATCCATCGGGGATACCTTCTCTGACTCGCGGAAATTCACCCAGATTTTAAGCAATCCAAAGTTCTTTGGGGAAGTGTTTGATGTCATCGTGGATTGTACTGGTTTTTCTTCAATATCGGAGTTACCACTACAGTGGCTCAGATTCTGCGCCGAGATTGTGCCCAAAGATATCAGAGAGAAATTTATGACTGCTCGTATGTTGAATCCAAACTCGCTCGCCCAGAAGTATTTCCGGCGATTGTACAATTTCATGGCTGGTCAGTCTAGTATCGTACAACAAGTCATTGTGATTTTTGATTGGTGGTTCAGGAGCTGCCTTTTGTTCATCTGTCAAAACTTACGTTTCTGTCAAGCAATTGCTGGAGGAACTTCCAGATACTATTGTCGAAGCTCTCTCGGAAACAAGTTAAGCTTCTTGTCTTGTTGTTGGTCTATGCTAATCCTTGGGTAGATGCACTCGAACAGGAACCGTTTGAAGAATTCCAGGACGTCATCTGGAAACAGCCTAACTCTATGCGGGTTCCAGTCAGCCTTCGCGTTGCTACCTCTCACATCCGTATCACTTCAGCAAGTTAGCTTCCACCTTCTAATGCCCGATGCTTATATGCCCTACTCATCAGCGTCAACGTCAACCTGTTGCCCCTGGTCTTGCTTGCCGGAACGTCGAGATCATTATTTTGGCAGACATCGGCGATATCTACAACATTTTTACTGGACAAGATATGGACGAATTCATAGTCCGACGAAGACAAGGGCACACTAGCTATTTCTTTTCTCGCCTACGTGATCCTATTGTCAAGGTTTGTTTGTTTGTTTGACCATTTTTGAATTTTATACCATGCTTCTCTTGCAGGCAGTACGGCATGCAAAAGGAAAGCTAAAGGACACGCAGATGCATATGTCAGAGCGATTCTCTCGCTTCTCAAATGTACCTGCTACCCTTCTGCATGTAGGGTTCTTCAGTGTCGACCGAGAGGATGAGACGATGTGCGGCGCTGCATATCATCTATTGGGTGCAGTATGCACCTATTTGAAGTACGACAAAAGCCCTATCATTGCTACTCAAGGTTCGTTGTTGTTGATGGTTTTTCTAAGAACCTACCATTGACCAACAAGTAGCTGGTGTCATTCCGGTTGATCCCCTGGCTTTCGTGAATCAGCTCAGTGAGAAGCTGGCAGACTTTGCTCCCCAGTTAACGCTAGATTTCATCCACGAAGTGTCTGCGTCTCTCAACATTGTGGGTAAGGAAGCGCTTGTGAGTGGGCAATGTTCAACATGTATCTATTACATGAGTCCTTGGATCAAAAATCTTGCCCACTTCGCTAATCCTGCACACAGTCTCTACGAGAGGTCAGCCGCTCGTTTGCGAGATTGTATCAGAACCTTAGCTGAGTTGGCGGTTACCTTTTCTGCTGCAAGTGGTCTTCATCTTGGCTGCTTATTCTATGTGTTGATAATGTTTTCAGCTTATACCAACCTTTCAAAGGTGCATTTGGTCCGAAATTAGCAGATCCGACAATGCAATTGTTGATGTGGTCCTTGATGAATTGATTCGTACTGCGTCTGATGGAGGCCTAAATAATCCTCGAAGCGAGATCATCTCTCACATTGTGTCGACGATCACGTCGATCTGCGTCAGAGGAAGGGTTTACCATAAACTACGCAGGGTATGTGTTTATCCATCTGTATGCCGTTCCCTGATCCAGCCTTTCCAGATTCTCAACCGTCCTTCGACACATTTCGCAAACTATGTATCTGAGCACGCAAACTATAGCGAGGTCTCAGCTCTGATCAAAATGTGCCTAGTTGTCGGATCGCAATCGCGGCATCTGACATTGAATCAACTCTACGTGCCTGAGGTCATACATATTGTCATGCTTGTTGCTGCAGATGGCCCCGTCAAAGTCCGCAAAACCGTATACGGCATTGTCTTGAATCTCCTGCAGTCACTGTATGTGTCAAGATCGGATGATGTACCGGCAACAGAGTTGCTCCAAATTCTCAAGGATTTCACTTCAAGCTCGACCCTCCAACTGTTTGGTCTTCAGCGTAATCCGCCTACATCCCAACATACCATCTGGATGTCATACAACGACAAACAGTATCTTGACAATTTGGAACAACTTGGGATGTTTTTGTCGCGGATCATGGAAATTGCATCAGGATCGAAAGGTGACTTCAATCATAGTGTCTCACCTGTCTTTTACTTATATTGCTAGGCCTTCTCAACATTTGGCGGGCTCGATGGATGGGTTTGGTGACCTCGACTGCCTTCCAGAACATTCCGGCTATACAAACCCGATCATTCGTTGCTCTTGCTACATTAGCGAACCAAGATGTCGATGATGATTTCCTCTATCAGATTCTAGTGGCATTCCGTGCTGCTCTAATGCAAGCAGACGAAAACCACTCAAGTACGGTTGTCAGCATGCTTCGATGCATATGTCGAATCATTCCGATCCTTCAGAAAAATTCACGATACATCTTATCAATTTTCTGGTTGGCAGTCAGCTTATTACAATCCAGCTATTCGGCATACTACGTAGAAGCCACAATTTTACTAAGAGTATCACTAGAAGCGATGGAAGGACAAGGTATGTTCCGTGACAAGTCTGTAAAGGTGGTGCTTTTGGAGGGTCGGCTCCTCCTAGAGGAGATTACGGAGCAGCTTGACGGGCTGCTCAAACTTTCCTTCGAGACAAGCTTTTCGCTTACACTCGCTGCCATCATCTTTAAGGGGATGCGTCTACGACACTTCAAAGAATATGCAGAGGCAGCATTGAGGACGCTTCTACAAGTCACAGTACGATCGGAAAGCAATACGAATGCTTTGAGGAGTTCACTTTCAGCCTCCGTCCTTGGCTATTTCCTCGCTCTCTTATCGGTATCAACGACGCTCGAAAGCTATCGCGCTTTACTACGAGAATGTGAAGTAGAAGATCTTTGGCGCACGGATGCTAGCTGCCCTGAGAATGAACAGCAGTCTTTTGTCCCCCGTGTGACGCACACATTCCTCAAAATCGAAGACTACGAGACTGCACTTTTCGTCGCAACATTTGCAGGAACCATGTTGTCGACTGCGCAAGGCGATGACGCTGAGACGGAAATGTTATATTCGTTGCTTGCAGACCTTGGTTATTCTTACCCTGAAGCTGTCTCCTTTGTGTGAGTCCTAGTTTCTTTCCTGCTGCGGGAACTCTGTTCGATGATGATGGCTTCAAGGTCCGGTCATATACAAGATAAGGCTATCAACGCCTTCCATTCTTCCTCCAATCCAGCAATCCTTCGATATGTATCCAGTATCTACAGGTTCTCTCACCCTGATGTCTCAGAATCAAACGACCGTAACTCGTCATCCTCTACACTCAACATTAATGAAGACAGCTCACTCACTTCTGCACTTTTGAATGCTCTTGAGCCGTACCAAATGCAGGGTCTTGCTCAAAGTTTCCAATTTCTTCCACTCAATAACGGTTACGCTACGAAGATGATTAATTGGATTCCTGGTCTTGTGGATTTGATGATTTAATACATCCGTCCTTAATCCCACTCATAGATCGAGTATTTTTTTTGTTTCCTTTTCTCTCTCTTCTTTCCTCTCTGGATCTATGTAACATCTCTTTTTGCGAATACCGATATGATACGATTTCTTGTAATCAAAATATAACTGATGGAATACCAAATGTTAGGAGTCAGCCTAATGAACGTCACATGATGGCTATAACCTGAACACTTGAATTAAGGGGTAGTTCATACTCTACACTCTTGTATCCTTCCGTACACACACTTTTTCTATACTATGGGAACTCAAGACTCCATCGCCTCCCGTCCACTAAGTCCAGAGTCTCTCAGCAGTCTTTACCGTACTTCCAACACCATCGACGATTTAACACTAGCTCTCTCTAGTTTCTCACCAGACACCTCGCAAGAATCTCAAACAAATTTTAATTGCTGTTGTGCCACCGAAACCTGTGAAAATCTTCAGTCCTGGTATGAATACAAGATTCGGCTTGAAAGCAAACTGACTTTGAGCGCTGGTGAGTATTCGATTTCAAGGGTTGAAAGGGTCAATGACTCCTCATGGACTTGTCAGAGGTTGGACAAGCTCTACTTCAAAGGCATGAAGCATACGTCCGACGACACGAGGTGAGTGACTTCGACCGTCAACTCTCGGCACGTTCACACGACGTCCGCAGGTCAGGTGCCAGATCAAACCAGTCTTGCACCCACGTCTACAAAACATCTCAGATGATGGAGATGAAGACGAAAACAAGGTCTTCCGACAGGAGCAGTCCGATATTCGATTTGCAGACATGCTAAAGGAAAAACAAGCTTTAGAAAAGGTTTGTAAATATATGACTCTGGGTCTCTCAGTATATCTTGGGTAATTGATCGATATACTCAGCGACTGAACCAAGTTATTGTCAATAATGAGGTTACAGAGGTCTCTCATAAGACTCTGCTACAAGAACTTCAGGATTCCCGGGCCACCATCTCCCGCCTAACGGCACATCATGCTCGTTCAATTGGTTGGGACACCCGGATAACTGCTGCCCTCAAGGAGCGGGATGATATGCAGCAGGAACGGGACAGTGAATCTCATCGGGCGAGATTGGCAGAGTCGAGGTTCGCTGCATTGAAGGACAAAACCAGTATGTATCCTCCTGCTAGGTCAGGATCTAGCGTGGTGACCTTCTTGCAGGCAAACTGCAGACCGAAGTAAGGCAATTACAGGAATCCTTGGAAGAGAAGCGATCATGCCGCCTAGAATCGTCAGGAAGCTTACTACAGGATGCCCGAAACACGCTTGAGTCTTTGCGGGAAACTGTAAGTTTATACCCATTTTGCGTCTCATGCGATTCATAAACCTAGATAGCATAATCCTAACACTGTGGATGGCCATGATGAGATTACAAGAATGCTCGAATCTCTTGTTCATGTCAACGAGTCTCTTAGGCAAGATAATTCTGAACTTCAACAACTTCTGAGTGATGCTCGAGAAGAATTCACTTCTCTTCAGGAAGAGTACGAAGAATACAAATCCAACCCACCTGTTGCCTTATCGGGGGGTGAGTATAGTAAGGTTATGGTTTGTTTCTTAGCTCACCTCTGATCAGCCAACACCCCAAATTCAAGACATTCGCATCGACCAAGTATTGCCTCTGTCGTTTCAACGAGAGATCCGGTAAGTAGTATCTTTTTTTTCCTCGTATTTTCTACACTCCTAACCTTTTTGATAGAATTTCACGAAACTTCGCCGTAACCTTGTGAGTTGTTTTCATCAATCTTGTAATCATGACTCAGTCTCTTTGAATAGGAAGCTATCACGCCTGAATCAACTCAGCCACGTTCACCAACCGACTCCCCCATCCCTTTGCTCCTGAGAAGGACGCCTAGTAACAAGGTGTCGCCACTTTATTCCCCATCTCGCTATAGTTCGGAGCTCGACAGCGTGATTGACGATCAAGAAAAACCTGTTGTGGCAGAACAACGACGGTCCCACAAACCCCTCCTCCTACTGTCTCGTTCTCGCGGAGTCCAGACTGAAGCAATCGACCACTATCCCTCCTCTGTACTACTACCCTCTCTAATACCTTCTCTTGTGCCATCTTTATCATCTCATGACCAGTCGGAAGCCTCGTCATCCTCGGATTCCTCATCTACCCAGATAACTTCACTCATTGATCGGATTTTGTTGTTGCTCGCCCGAATGACTCAAGCGGATCCACTAACTTTGACTAATCGTCTCAAACGGCAGCACCTTAAAGGTGATGTAGGTCACTTGTCAAAGAGTACAATTGGGAGTGTCCTTTCCGAAGTCAATGCGTTGCGTCAACAGTATCGTTCACTGTTAGAAGACAGTGTAACATTATCAGTGACTCGAAAAGATCTTCGTGGACTCTTCAAGTTCCTTCGAGATATATTTATTGAGCTTGGACAAGTAAAGATTACTCTCAACGAAGTGATTCTAGATCCATCAACTGCTCCCAAGATTAGCGAGAGGGCATTGCACCCAGAACGGGGGAAAGATACTGATCAGGATTTCTTTTCGACCTCGATGGCACAAAGCTGGATTGCACCCATCTCCAGGTTATTTTCAACGCCCCGTTACGAGCTTCCGTCTTCTCTTGCACGTTCGACCAGCTCTCGGAACACTCGATTTGTACCGAAGTCGGGACCCGACCTTGCAGCCTCTGCTACGACTGTGAATGTTGAATTCTCCGGTGTTGGAGGGAGAACAACAACCAAGATAACAGGTTCTCCTGTCATCCGGCCTCGGCCAGCAGAGGGTACAGTAGCACTCAAGGACATTTTTGCTGGTGCCCCACAGCTCAGCACCAGCACCAGCACGAGTACGGATACCTGGATTGTAGTACCTCCCTTACCTCAAACACGTCGAATAGCCTCAATGATGCAACTAGAGTCACGCGCTGCAGCTGAATACACTACCCGTGGTCCCATGCAAGAGTGTATTCGTGGTATTGGACATAGCACCACTGTGCCCGCAGTAACCAAGACTGAAGTAACTCGAGTTGTAGATGCTGTGACAAACCTGCAGCACCCAGTGGCACCTTTACTTCAGAGGACGCTGAGGAGAGGATTATCGGATTCTTCAATTCATTCTACGTTCGCCAGCCAGCAACAACAGCAGGGTTTACCATCGCTGGATGATGCTCAGTCTCAAGTCAAAAACCCACTTGCTGATGTTTTAAAATTTGCATGGTCCGACGGTTCTTCAGTGTTTCAAACTCTGAGCAAGACTGTCCAGAATTTGAAGCTTGGTAGTACCGTTGGAGCTAGTTCTGAACCTAATCCGGCATTAAGAAAAGCTGATACGATGCCTTCTGTTATAGGAGCGCCACGAGAATCGATCGGCGCTAATGTCACTTCTGGTCAGAAACGACGTCAAACACCTCGGCCAACAGGATCCCGTGTGCAGACACATTCTCCTGAGGAAAGTTCTACGTTCACGGTAGATTATGCTACTAGACCCAAAGATGCTACGTCATCGACTTCAAATCCAGTGCTGTCTTCACGTCCCTCCGCTTCCTTACCCAAGTCACCTAACGCAGGAAAGGCAGTGCCTACGAACCCATGGAAAGCTCGAAGGCCAGACTTTGCGTCTTGGGCTGCCACCGGCTTGACGCTGGATCCTACTCATGGATTGGATGACCCGTTCATCTCGATTGAGTAGACACTTTTAGAGAGGACACCTTTTGTAAAGGGCGCCTCCTCGTGATAATGTCTGAGTTAGGGTTCTTTTTCATTCCTCGGGCATATCTTATCTATATATTCAGACTGTTTGTTTAGCTATTGCATCGACCCTTCTAAACTCTATATCTGTAATATAAATCGGAAGACCATCTCTTTATTCTCTGGTGTATCATATAGTATTACACAATCCCTAGTGTTAGGATTTATACCCCTGAAGAGCAGTAACGATTGGGTATATCATGATTATATAACTAGAAAGAAGAGTCCTGCGGACAGAACAAAGACCTATACTGTCTGTGGCAATTCGTCTATCTTCTTCTTCATCTCCATCAACCATGGCCAGCATTTGAAGACACTGTCACTACATCTCACACAATCCGCCTTCTTCACTGCTTTACCGATGAATTCCATGGAGAAAATGGTTTCGCTAATGGGACGCAATGCCAGTTCGGCCTTTGCATCTACCTCCCAACGATAATACCATCTAGGTTGTCCTTCGGAGGTGAAGAAAGAGCTATTGCACTGTATACATTTAATCTCTACGGGACAATTTTTTGCGTCAATGATTTCTTGAGCGTGTCTCGATCGTGTTTGATGAAGTTCTAATAGACGGTGATATTGCCATGCGGAGATGTACTTCAAATCTTCGCATAAAGGGCTGTCGAGAAGATTGTGCCTGAGGGTATGAGAAGAAGCTGTTTGAGCATCTTCATCCAAGTCGAAACGACTTGCGATGGCATAGACTTTAATTGGTGATTGTAGTAGATGATGGGGTGATGTGAGGAGACGACGGAGCGTGGTGATAGTTCCGGAGAAATCATATTTGATAGCAGCGTCGAGGACTGGAGGGACCTCTTCCAGTGAGTGGATTTCAGGATCGGGTATGGGGTAGACGAAACATAAGAGCATTAAGAGGATGTCCCTCGACTCTGTAACTGGGACAACCGGTTTGCGTGACTTGAGACACCCAGCGTCTATCGTAGGATCTTGGGGAAGAGTGAACATATCATGAAAAAAGGGGGAGGCAGTTTTGAGAATGACACTGTGAACATGGAATTCAGTTGGGGGATCCCGGGAGAGAAGGATGAGATCAGCATCCTCAGAATTGAATTCACTGGAAATGTTTAATCGCTCCGGAAACCTTTGACCGATTCCCATTTATTTGTTGATTGTGGGCAAGCAAGGTTTCGGTGTTGACAAGTTCGGGGAAATGAGGTTGGGACAGCGAACGGACATATTTATATGTGCGAGGTAATGCGTAGATCGGAAAGCGCCTCACAGCTCTCAGATATCCTCATTTGGTTTCATCTTTAGATGTACCCGTTTTAAGGTATAGATAGCTTATGCGAAGATCCTTACCCCTAGCGCCGGTTGTCGCAACCAGACTAGAATGACCTGTTTCAAGGACTCTACTGTCAATATAAATTCATTGATGTTGTAAGGTTAAATCATCGACAAACATGTCTATTCCTGCTTACGATACACCTGTGTCAGGAATCCATTCCTTGTGGAGAGGGGTCATCTCATGACCTGAACGCACGCAGGTTGACGATTGCAAGCTTGGCAGAGATGGACAGCAATGCTCACAACGTCAAACATAAAGCAAAGCCAACACATCATCATCATCACTATCATACGTCTTCGACTTTCATCGTCTACGACCATATTCATAGTCAGATCTGTCCCGGCTTCTATGCCTTTTATCTCTCCCACTGTCCCTATCCCTCTCGCGAAACCCATGACGGTCTCGAGGACTCCTTGACCGATGATCACGTTTCCGTGCTCTATCGGGACTCGGACTGCGAAGACTCCGGCGATGGTTATGAGAATCGGGTACATCAAAAATCATTCCATATCTATCATGCTTATGGAGCTCATGATCCTCATCACGATACTTTCTCGTCCGTTCGAGATCTGTACGACCAGCAAATCGGTCATCGCCACGTTTGGTTCTGGGGCCCATTTTTATGTCGTTGGACCAATGCGTGTTCATCCTTGCAACAGACTGCGAGCTGTGAATAGGATGATCATAATCAGCATTCATGTTCATGAGATGAAAACGAAGCTACGGAAAACGAATGCGACTTACAAATCTACCCATATACGACGGTCATCCACCAACACATTCTGCATTTTGAAATATGCCTTTTTAAAAAAAGATAAATCAACCTGTTCTCCAAATAGCTGCTCCGGCGTAAAAAAAACTCACTTGTTCAGCATCTTCTCTCTTATCAAATTCAATGAAAGCATATTGAAGTGAATCCCCCGTCTTCTTATCTCGAATTACCTGACAACTCATGATAATGCCGAACCGAGAAAATATCAACTCAAGATCTTCATCTCGGGTCACAGGATTGAGTTTACAAACAAAAAGCACGTTTTCCGGAGGACGAACATTAGCAAAGGGCAAGTCTCCCACCATTTCGAGAGTTAACGCTGACGCTGCTGCTGCCTTTTCTCGGCGGATACGTTCTTCTTCTTCTTCTGGTAATTGGAAAAGTGGATCCTCATCTTCAGCGATACGCGTTGAATTGTCTGGAGGTCGTATAGGAGACGATGGTGGGATAAGAAGATTTGGAGGATCAGGGAAAGGGTCGTCTGATAAATGGAGAGTTTTTTCCCCCTTTCGTTAGAGAGTTCTTGAAAATTTCGGAATGAGCGAAGAACATACCGAGTATAACCACATGTCTGATTCGAATGTCTTTGTATGGACGAGAATCTTGATCCACATAAACCTCGTTTATCTTCTCTAGAGTATCCTCTCCTTCTACAACATGACCAAAGACAGCATGTTTACCATCTAAGTAGTCCACATTGTCGCCCAGGGTGATGAAGAATTGGCTCCCACAGCCACCTTGAACATGTCCACCTGACGAGTCTACTAAAGCAGGTGCTACTGCCATTGAGACAGTACCTCGTTTAATGTGTTTGAGTTTTGGTTGTATCTCAGGAGGGAAGTAACGAGAAGGTTTAGAAGGTTTAGCAGGGGATGTGGATGCGAGATAAGACCATATGGATTCTCCACCGGTTCCTGTTGCTGTTGGGTCACCGGTTTGAGCTAGAAAGTCTTTTGAGACTGAAAATGACAGATGTATGTAAATATATGGTAAAACTAAAAGAGTTCAGTTTACCATTAAAGAAAGCGTTCAGATTATAATAGTATACTTTGCATAGCTTTAGAAAATTCTCGCATGTCTTTGGGCAGAGTTCAGTCTCGAGGTCGATGACGATGTCGCCCAGTGAGGTTTCAAAAAGCACAGACATGGTGCTGACCAGATATGGCCGGTACCGCCCAGAACGGCTCGAAGTTTGAAGTGGTTATGGTTCGTGAGAAAGTTATTTTTGGTCAACGGCTATGGTACCATCTCTTTACCATCTCTTTATGCGCTATACTATCCTGTAACTCAGACATGTTTGGATCGTATTGTGCGATTTTATTTGGATGACTTCCTGATCATCACGGTTCGACAATGATCATTTCTATTCCCAACGGATTGTGCACTCCACTCCCAAAGACTTTTTTTTTCTCCACTGTCCTCCGAAGTTCAGGCATTTCCATACCTAATGTACCGACGAAGATCCATACGCTGAAAATTCGGGAACATGGAATGACTCGTGATTGGATCTCACCCACCTTTTCTTCGAAACTCTCAGTCTGGCTCCCGTTTTACGCCTGTTCATCCTTGGTTTTAGCGAGCTAATGGAATATTTCTGCTTTGATAATCTGGGTTATTGGATGAATTCTTTCTGAGTGGAGCTCGGCCTGGTATATAAAACAGAGTCAGTGTTTTATTTGGAAATACAAACATGAAGTTGATTCTTGCTGTTCTTGCCTCTGTGGCGGCTGCTAATGCCCACTGTGAGACCATTTATTGTAAATTTCATCTTGTCATGAACTGAACATTACCTTGAGTCACTATGCAGTATATCTGGATTAATGGTGTATGTTGTGTCCATGATCCGGTCTATACTCATAATCTCGTCGCTTCTTCTAGGTTGACCAAGGTCAAAATAATTACATTCGTGTCCCTCCTAGCAACAATCCCGTTACTGATGTGGACTCGACCGACTTAACTTGTAATGTTAATGGTCTCTCTGGATCAGGTGTTGAGACTGCAACCATCTCTCCCGGTACCAATATTACGTATGTTATTTTCAATCACAAGGTGTTTTTGTTGTTCTGAAAATCCGTCCCAAGTTTTGAATGGCACCAACATGATCAACGCACTGGTGAAGATCCCATCTCTGCTGGACACAAGGGCCCTGTACAAGTGTACATTGCCAAAGCACCCTCCACGGCGGCATCCTTTAATGGACAGGGTACCGTCTGGACCAAGATATATTCTTCTGGTCTTGTCAATGTCTCCACTCAACAATGGGCTACTGATGTTGTCAATGCCAATGGTGGTATGTAGTGCCTTGAGATCGTTGAGCAAATTTCACATGACCGTCTCAGGAAAACACTCTGTCATAATACCCTCCTCTCTACCTGCAGGGCAGTATCTCCTCCGTGCTGAGATTGTGAGTCAAATATCACTTCAGCCGCTGAATGTCATGACAAACATGACGACAGATTGCCCTTCATGTAGCTTCAACCTACCCTGGTGCTCAATTCTACATTGGTAGATGATTTCACTGGCCCAAAAGAGAAGGCACAGATGTTGAAAAACAATAATTTAGGCTGCGCACAAGTCAATATCAGTGGCGGCGGTAGTGCCACCCCTCCCAAGATTTCGATTCCGGGAGCCTATAGCCCAAGTGACCCTGGTATCACGGTGAGTTCAGATGCTCTGCTCATGTCAGTGTGCTGACAGTTGAGTTAGATCAACATCTATAACAACCTTCAGAGCTACACTGCTCCTGGCGGAGCTGTCTGGTCTGGCTGAGTCAAATGTAATAGAAAAATGTATGTAATGCACGTGATGAGTGGATAGCAAATATACGAGTGAGGACAGGCTAGTACATCGCATGTTTAGTTTTCTTTCTCGCAGGCTGGTACCAGCCCTGTCGTCGTCTGGCACGACGTACTCGGCCACTCCTGCTAATGCCGATCCCGTACCTCTTGCTGCCAACTCTGATCCTCTCATTGCCGACTCTAATCCTCTCATTGCCGACCCCAGTCCTCTCATTGCTGACCCCAGTCCTCTCATTGCTGACCCCAGTCCTCTCCATCACCTCATCGCTTCCGTTCCTCCTCAGACCTTGCACACCTACACATTGACCCACCTTAATTCTTTTTCTTCTCTGGACCCGACGAGTTTCACAGTCTTGTCCAACTTTTTTGCAACCCTTGTGCCCCCGCCGCGCCTGCACTGTGTACGGTGTCACAAAGGCTTCTTCCAGGTCGAAAACACCGACAGGAGCTGTCTCGTTCCCCACGATGATGAAAGTGCCGAAGTAGAGCGTGTAGGTGCCTCCAGAGGCAAAGGTCTTGGAACAGAATACGAGACTCTATGGGGTTGCTGCGGCAAAACAGTCGAGGGCGATGGGGATATGGGCCCACCAGACGGGTGGTGTTATGAAGGCAAACACACTGTATGCATGGTCTATGTATTTCAAAGTGTCCAGCCTAATTGATCTCATTTATCAGACGGACATGAAACGGGCGCGGTTCCGAGCTGATTCCACGCCATACGATGATAAACTCGCTTCCTGTGAACACCTCCGGTGCCACAAACCTCCGTCGTCTTCTCTCAGGGCCACGTACAGCGGCGTGAACAAGCGACGACGTACACTGATAGAAGATGCCGACAACAAAGATATCCTGTCTTCTGCAGACGGATCAGCACCATCAGATGCCTCATCCAGCAGCATGGTAGTAGACGAATATGCTCCTGCCCGCAAACGTAAGCGATCTCGTTCGAAACCATCCTTAAAACCAAGCAATGACGAAGCAATGGACGTCGATTCCACTGATGCACCCAAGTCGCTGCTGACACCTAGGACAAGGTCCACACCTAGGATTCCTCTGGTGTCATCTTTCACCCCTCCTTCACGGAGTGCAGAAGATGATTTGCAGCCCCAAATGGACAAAGCAGAAGTGCCTTTACCACTTCACCGCGCTGTCGTTGAAATCACAACGGCCACAAATGGTTCGCCCAGGCTTGGTATGTATGTCGTGGTGAATGACAGCAATACCCCTACTCACGGAATGCAGGCGGAAATTTTCAAACCAAAGGGGGGAGGGCTGGGAATGAGAAATTCGAGTCTAAACAACGAGCAAGAAGAAACACTGTGGTAAGCGCCTCAGCTCCCAAAGACCCCTATTAGCCAGCGGGGTCCACTAAAGCCCAAGTGGCGTCGTTTTCTAACATAAACCTTGGATTAATCTAATTATCTGTGACCATGTCGCTCACTCGATTTATGTTATTACAACTCATTCGTTATTTGATACTCTTACACCGGATCGGCAAAATCGGCCGGCAACATCGGGAGCTCCGAGATTGACATCACGCAATTAGTTTCAAGTCATTCTGTTCCCATACTCCCACCTCCCGGTGACATGCCTGCTCCCGCAGTGTACGTTCTCGCAGTAGTTGGTACCATCGGTGCTGCTTCTGCCTTTCATCAAGTATGTGTATTCCTCAGTAGCCAATACACAACTCTTCACATTTGTTAGTTCGTGTATGAACCTCATATCGCACCCAGGCTAGAACTCTGGGCGACAGAGTTTCTAGAACATCGTCGTGCTAGACGTATGCAGCAACAGGGGCCCATTGCTGTTCCTGTCTCAATTCCTCTTCAAAGACGACGTGGAGATAATCGCAGTGAACATTCCTCGTCAGATTCGGAATCGGACTCAGGTCATGATCTGAGAGAGAATGATTCTCACAGTAAAGATTTACGACAGCCGTCTGATTCTCCTACTACAACTGCTCGTGTGACTGGTTTCGACTCGAACGTCGCTCGTGAAGTCAGTGAATGGAGGTCCGAAGTCGGTCAAAGCCAGTTGTCTAACAACCTGAGACATCGTACGAATCGTCATGTTCATGCCATGGATGAGGTTCGTGTCTTTTTCTCTTTTTAAAGTTGTTTTTTGTTATGAAGCTTGAGATGACTCAACACAAAAAATGGAATTTACGCAGTCCATCGATCCGATTCCTCATCCTACAATATCGCCTATGCATGTGGAACCGGACGCCTCGAGTTCTGCACCAACTCCAGCTGCGACTTCGACTACGATGCCAAGCGTGATCTCTTCTCCACAGGCTCAGATGTCTCTGTTATCAACTCCTACTAACGTCCATCCATCTACAAATCAGACTTCTGTGCCTCTAGGACCCTCGCATCTCTCTCCAGTTCGAACGCCTTTACCTCGTTCTCTATCTCGTCCCAGTCCCGCAGATGCAGCTCAAGCTAGTCCAATATCTCGCACAGCGACTTCTTCTACGTTAGATACTTACTCCCCTCCTTCATCCTCCTCTCCTATCCCATCACTTTCCCAATCTTACCCTCAGGAGCTTGATCGAGAACGTGATGTTGAGCTTCTTTCTCATCCTTCTTCAGGAACGTCCTCCCCTTTCACGACCTTCTCTCCGATGGTCGCTGCACCACAGGCTCTCTCACCTTTTGCCGTCGTTCAACCTTTTAATCAAAATCCTTTTTCTTCCGAAGCAGAGACGCGTCATCCATGGTCACTTAATCCCGCCTCTCGGTCCTCATCTCCGTCTGAGCATACTATTACTACAGACGCTGAATATTGCTCTCTTCCTGTTTCGCCTACTTTGCCCCAGTCCAACTTTGTCCCCCCTGTTCATATCACTAGTGATACTCGTCAGCCAGTACGCTCACCCTTGCTTCAAGAATCTCCATCACCACCACCGCCACAAGCGGCACATCCTCAGCTGATTAACTTTACCTCCCCAAATCCTATTTCACCTCGCCTTGATCTCTCTGACCTCGAGTTCGAATCGGATTTCGATGTAATGAGTGACCAGGGAAGTGAGGGGAGTGGCAGAAGCTGGGCGGCTATTTCTGCAGGCTCTCATGAGCGGCGCTAACGACTACTAGCATCGACGACGGATACCGGGTATACGCTCTTATCGCATCCTGCACTTTAGTCTCCTGTCATCGACACACCTGATTTCTCAGTGAATGCCATGTATTATATTATGTATTGACTCAGAAAAAAATAACTGTGATCAACTCTAAATGCATGTGTGAAAGCCAGTTATCGACACGTAGATACAATGTATTTTCTAGTGGCGAAATGCGTAAGAACATTAGCGAGTTTGTATGGCTTATATACAAGTGGTTTATTCCATCCAACATCAACAATTACTCCGAGCACTTGAGCTAGGATAGAAGTACAATAGGATTAGAAACGGAAAAGTCAGCATGCCAGACTAGTCCGAAGATGATACTCTATGGGTATAATGGACAAGAAAACAAACGGGTCCTATGACCAAAAGAGCGTCAAATGATATGATAATCAGCCCAAAAGTCACAAGAAAGCGATAGGAAAGCGTGTTTGAAAGCAGGGTGGGGGGAACGCAATGAGAGATAAAAACAGATAAACAATGTTCATAAAATAAGAATGTCGGAAGTCCAGGGACCGGAGAAGCGAGAACGATAATTGCCGAAACTGATGAAAGGTGGCGCACTCATTGACGGGGGAGGAAGATGAGCTTACACTCCATCGCCGCAGGAAAAATAACCTGTACAATGCGTGAGTCGGATGTGATCCGCTATAAAGTCGAACGACAGATACTCACAAAACTATCCTTGATTTCCATGCTTCTTTCATTAGTCTCAGCGGGGGCTGCGATGGTGAAATTCCTGATGACTGCGGCGATTGCGATGCGGAGCATCATTTGTGCTAGATTTTGGCCACCACAGACACGGGTACCTGTCCCAAAGGGCATCATGTGCTGATTCATGTTGGCGAGCTCAGCCTCTGAACATTCGAGCCAGCGTTCTGGAAGGAAGGCGTCTGGAGAATGGAAGACAGTCGAGTCACGATGCATCGACCAAGCCTGTGTTGATACAACGGTTCCAGCAGGAAGTGCGTAGCCCATGAGATCGAATATCTCGTCCTGGGCACCATTTTTGGCAGTGGAACTGGGAACAACTCGTTCCAGAAGGCTTGGTGCAGCAGTATAAACCCGAAGTCCTGGTCAAAACTTTTAGTCCTCAACTTCTCGATAGCTAGTGCGCAAATCAGATCACACCTTCTTTGATGAATGCGTTCAGATACGGAAGCTCCAGGAGAACCGAAATATCTGGAATTATTCTCGAGTCAGCCATGACCTCGTCAACCTCTGTCTGAAGTCTCTTTAGAATGTCGGGTCTACGACTCAGCTCCCAAAAGAAATAGGAGAGAGAAATGGAACTAGTATCTGACCCTGCAACCCTGACACCTGCATAAGAGAAACACAAATGGAAAATGGAAACGGCTCACAGATGACCCATGCACTCCGAGATAATGTCATGATCTGGCATGAGTTCATTCGAAGAATAGCGATACTGAAGAAGTCGTTGCAACATGGGGATCTTCTCTGATTCCCCGATCCTTCCAGCATTCATTTGCGCTCTCATCTCATAGACTCGAGAACTCACAAACTAAAAGGTGTTAGGATAGAACTGTATCGAAGCAACGTGGCCACAGACCTCAGCCATGATTTTGTCAGAATCACACATTTGCCGCCAGCGAGCATTTGGCAGGCGGCATACTAACTTCCATGCCCAGCTTGGAGCAATACTACGCTAATGACATGCAAGTTAGAAGGACAACGATGTGTTTGATCAGTAATATTACCAGAATGCCTCGTTTTGGGAAGTCGTTAATCGCCGTGGAAAGAGGGTCCTCCACATCCATGGCCCACTTTGTGACTGCTCCGAGGCGATAACCATAAGAAGAAGAGACAACAATGTCTACCATGAGATGTCTGAAAAGGGTGAGGCACTCTGTCGAAGCTTTGCCGGCAATATTATCAAGCACCTGAGATGGAAAGAAGAGTCAACTGACATCCGAGAGCAAGAGACTGACCACTCACATTGAGGACCTCACACATCAGTTCGTGTATCTCTGGCTGGAACTTGGCAACGTTAGCAGAAGTGTAGTGAGGCGCATAGGCCCGTCTTCGGATGATATGGTGAGCATGATCAAGAGTAGTCATGCTTCAAGTACCGTCAGCATAAAATATGCATATATGCGCTTCTGCACCTACGCATGATCGTTGTCGTTGCTGAGAAGTCAAATTTTGAGTTACTGTGCAGAGTGGCGTTGCGAAGTAGGAACATACGTGAGGAGACTCTTGTAGTAAGTACTCTTGTCGAACTTGTGAAGGGAATATACAGTGCGCATAACAGAAATATCACGGAAGACAATCTTAGTGGGTCCCACGCGTACAACAGGGCCATACGCCTCGAAGAGCTCCTGAATGGTCTTGCATTGGCGGAGGCGAATGACGTGGATGTTGAGCCAAAGATCAGAGACAGCAGCATACCAGGGACCGGGAATTGCACTCAGAGGAGACAGAAAAAGATTATAGATGGACCGGATAAGGATAAAAGTGGATGCGGCGGAGAGGAGACCAAGAAATAAGTTATGGAAGCAGAACAGGAAGGCGAAAACCATATTGCTGGCCCAGGAGAAGGTCCTAGAGATATGTGGGAGAGGCTTATAAGCTAGAAGAGAAGGACCGGGGTCGCTACAGGTTACGCGGGCGGAAGAGGAGATGGGCGGGCGGGAAGAAGAAGAGGTGGGAAATGGAATTGTAGGAGGGAGGAAGATTATATATCTCGCTGTGTGGGCTGACAAATCGGAGTTGGAAGTGTTGCTTCCAGTTTGTCGCGGAATGTCAAATGCATGGTCGATGGCACTCGCTGTTGGATCCAACGACGCGTCAAATTCAAGCACACCTGCCCTTTCGCACTCAGAAGTATCTTTACGTCATGTCCAAATTTTGCCTCATTCTTGCCTTATCGGGAGTACCACGTGACCATCTATTCATGTCCAATACGGTTCCTTCGCCACAATTTGACCGGCAGTCTCTTCCGCTCTGTGTTCCCTTCCTTTGCCAGATGCGTCCCAATCGTGACATATCCACCACGTCAGACATCTTTACTATGACAGCGGGCTGTTATCTCTGTGCTCGACGTCCCATTATGTGCTCAACATATACTTGGTGTCTTGTCTGCTGATCCTCTGTCGTAATCTACTTGGACGGAGAGACGACATTGCCTCACCGCATTTGCTGCTGCCACAAAGAATGTGAGCTTTTTGTTTTTGTACGAGAATCAGCGTCTCAGACAACGCCACGCAGATTAAGGCGAATCTAACCTTTAGCTGTCTCAGTGAAAGTTTAAGCTTAGTATCTCTATCTTCTCACTCTTTACCAGTCTTCTACTTTCATGCCCAGCAATACCTGTGCGTGACACACTCCCGTAGCTATAGATCATATTACGCGCACACGAATATCAAAGCCCATGAACTTCCTAGCCTAGAATGCCCAGCCTTCTGAAATGTCATGGGGTAGGACGCAGACTCTCTCCTTGTATAAAGCGACGTTAAGGTGGGCACTTTCAATGATTCTCTACATGTACCCGCTGATGATGGAAATTTCAGGGAAACTAGTTGACAAAACTAGGAGATCAGATAGTCCTTCTCCAAGACTTCGGCTTTGACCATTGTGCGTTTCGCGGATTCCTACCGCATGTATTACCCGCATAAACCCGATCCATCGCCCAGTCAGCTCGAAATTACCGGAAATCTGCTTCACTTCCACAGGCACCAGTAAATGGAATCAAGTTCTATCTATTGTGTAACACAATGCGCCTAGAATCATGATAGTGCCGGGATCCGACCTCGAATTTGCATCGCGATGAGTCTCATGATACTGCAGGATTGATACGCTCTGGCAAAAGAATACGTCACTTCCACCAGAAAACCGTCAATTTCACATCCAACTGTCTCGTTAAGCAAGACAAGATACTTAAGATCCACGATGAAAATAGATAGGCACAAGATTGTTGCCCTCAATCGAGCTTCCAGAAGGGACGAGGGATTGGGGAGTCTCGCGCGTGTTTGCACGTCGAGAATCATGGTGCCTTGCAGTGAGACGTTCGAATGTGTCTCAAGGACACGAGGCCTGTCATAAAGTGTCAACCACGAGCGTAAACCTGGTCACCTCCAGAATGAGATGCTGCGAAGAAAGAAGTGGGAATAGGTGATTCAACCGGATACCAAAAGGCTTATCTACTTGGTCATTGTTTCTAAATGGCCCGATTAACAGTTTCACAGTATCTATACCGCCAACCCGAGCGCAACGGCCACTTAATACTCTAGTAGCGGCTCGGATACGACAAATAGTCAAAGCTTTGATGTCAATAAGAGGTCTTAGGCTATCCACCCCCTGATGCAGGAAGTTTCAAGGGCGTCCCGTTGCCACGGAGCATGAAGTCACATTTCAGGTCTCAATCGTGTCCGATGTTACGAGAAGTCCGGGGATAATGAAATCGTCTCCAAGTCCGCCACAAGCCCGTAGGCCGCGGGATGCATATCTCCTCTTTGGCGAGAGACCCACTCTGTCGGAGGTTGCACGTCCAAGAAGTGCGGTTGTGTCAAAATTTACGCAGCCAGGGATGTTCTAATTATTACAAGATGTCGACACCTCCAGACGACGATCGCGCCCACAGAAGACGACATTCAACTGCAATCGTTGATGGAAAATGAGTACATGATCGCAGTGGCGGCGGCAACGGATTCGGAGAGCCTCCACGAAGTTGTAGATCGCTATTAAAGTCAGATTTTGCCCAGAGTTCTCGTTCACTTAGAAGCTGATACAAAGATTATTGAACACAAATTTATTTTGACAAGGAGGCGGCGCGAAATTCCTGAGTACTTGAGAGGCTATCAAGCACGTCTGATTGGCCCTGTGCTGAATCTGTAACGAGATAGAACGAAGATCATCGCCGTGAGTATGCTTGGTAAAACATGCTTGTTGCTAGTTGATGATACCAGGTAAGGTTTGTTTAGGCGTAGCACTGCCCGGTAAACTGAGCTTTTCGCTTATTTTCCTTGGTTCTCGAATTCTGTCAGAGTGGTGTCATGATCGTCGTGAGCTCAATAGCCTCAATGCCGTAGATGAAGAACTCGATAGCCTCGTCCCTGATTTTTTCGTGCACTTCATTGCCGTCTCCTTCTCGTGATAGGTGCAGAGCAAGTGTCGGCTCCCGGTCCTGATGAAACGTGACGTCAGAAATTGACATTGAGAATTAACAAGAATAACACAATAAATATCATCAATTCATCACAACTGGTGTGATCTGGTCTGTTCTTAACCACTACCACGATGCCTGTGCTGGGCGTGGCACATCTGCTGCCTTGGGCATGGCTGAGTACCTGGCTTGCAGTTTCTGCGATCTATGTGCCTTTGCAAGAATACGCAGGTCCAAATTTCTTTGACGCCTGGGATTATTTTAACCTCTTTGACAACACGACGTGGGGTAGGTGACAATCATCCCCCGTCTTTCATTGAATGCCCTGACATAAACTGGACGATACAGGCAATGTCACATATGTTGATCGACAGACTGCTACATCGAGTCGGCTCACATTTGTCAACGATATTGGAAATGCAGTCATCAGAGTTGACAACAGTACATTCATCCAGCCAGCTCCGTTGGTACACAGAAACTCCGTTGGTCCTTTCTCCGCCCTTAGAACTTTCACCGAAGGATCGCCTCGTAGATACGCATCACATCGAAAGACACATACGGAATTGGTACCCTGATTATGATAGACGTTCGACACATTCCTTATGGGTGCTCGGTGCGTCACTCTCCTCATTTATCTAAAGTAAAAGTAATAAATTCAATTTGACAGGTATGGCCGTCGTTCTGGACTCTAGGTACTGAAAAGGAATGGCCAGGGGGAGGAGAGATCGACGTCATTGAAGGCATCAATATGATGGATCATAATCAAATTGCCCTACATACTACTCCCGGCTGCTTCCAAGCTCAAAATTCAGGGCAAACTGGACAAACTATCGAAGGAGATTGCTCCACCCCTCAAGGGTGTCTGGTAGCAGAGAATAAGCCCAATAGTTGGGGACCAGGCTTCGCGCAAGCTGGAGGGGGATTATGGGCACTTCAGATTGACGTTGCTGGAATCTTTGTTTGGTATTGGAGTGTGAGAAAATATCTTCGAGATCATTTCTCAACGTCTAATGATAACAGAGGCCTGATGTACCGGAAGCTATCAGTTCAGCGAACAGCACTTCAGACATGGACACTACGAGCTGGGGACTACCTAGCGCTTCTTACCCGGCTATTGCTTGCAATATCAGTCAATTCTTTACCCCTCAGCAACTTATCTTATTGACAACGTTATGTGGTACTTGGTACATCTCACACGTTCCCTTTTCACTGATTCTGCCCCTCATATTCCTTACTCTTCTATAGGGCAGGTGTGCCTGATATATATGCAAGCACATGCCACACGCCTACCATGTCCTGTGTGGGTATTTTATACTCTTGCAAAATTGCAACATTCATGGCTAACATTGTCAGTTAGGTTGCGGACAACATCATTGGCCCAGGCAGTCCGACATACGATAATGCCTTTTGGGAGATCTCTTGGATTCGCACGTACTCGATAAATACCGCTCTTTCAGGGCCAACTGCGACTGCTAGGCCTGCACAGGAACCTATCGCATATCCTGCTCGTTCGACATCTAATGCTTCAGATATTCGGTACAAGGCAGTTTATCTGCCATTTGTGACCCTGCTCGTCTCATTACAGTTTCTCAGCTGACCAACGGATACTTATGCAATCATTTGCTGGACAAATTTATCTATTGTAGATATAATGCTATAAGATGAACATCAGCCTGACGGTGACTCTAGCTGGTGGTGTTTAAATGTAACTTTGCTTTCATCCTATCAACCGTAGGTTGTGGTTCAAACTCGACAGAAATAGGAAACTCCGTCGAGGAATGGTATCTTTTAAGATGTCATTCTCCGATTTAATCTCAACAGCTCCGAATGCAATTTGATAGCACCTCTGAACCTGTTTTTGGTCAAGATATCTTGGTCGCAATGCCTGATCCTCTCAAATAACCCTGAAACACGCCAAAAATGCATCGAGCCTCAGTGTCTCCGCACAGGGGGACATTCGTCTCGCTCAGAACATATTGGGTCCCTGACAGATTTATTCTAAGAATCAATCTCGTTTTCAATTTGACTTCCCGGCTCTGTAAGCAGTGGAGTGGATACCAATTTCGCAGTTCTTAGGATCGACAAGCATCATAGCCAGTCATGTGTTAGATCTCTACCTACAAGCAACTCGATAATGTCGCCTGCTATTGGGAAATATAATAGGAACTTCACTCACTTCCTCATTGATTTATACTTGCTTCAGGGCCTCATAGATCAGGTCCTCTGTGCCTGCAGGAAATGGTCCCTAATTTGCAATACTCTAGTTTATAAAAATGTTTCATGTGTGCTTGATGATGTTTTGTCGCGCAATTCATCAAGGAAAAGATGTTTCTAGCCTGTCGATAAAAATGATCATGCTGTATGAAGTCTGCTAACCACCGTTTGATATGTCTCGATCTCACCAAGTCTGACTTTTGAACCCCATCCCGTTTTGCAGGTATGAAACTGGTTTTTTTTACCCAATGGGACGATTATAAGCCACTCAAGGACCTTGGCTTCATTTGATTGTGGATAAGTATTCTTTTGATACGGTTCTCTCGTGACAGGTGGGCCATGCCTCCAGGTTTTCTTCCCCCATAAGGAAAAGAAGAATAAGGTCATGTAAACACTCAGTATGCAGTGATTCTTAGAAGACTCGGTTGTTCACGTCAGATGGCCGTCTGTTTACTCAGCGTCAGTAATGTTGCTTAGTCACTATTCAGATGCTCCAGTCCTCTCCTCCCCTTTGGTACCATGGATGGACAGTTGCTATCTCTGCTGTTCATAGAATGCGTGTCGTTACTAAAAACCTTGGTTGGTACAGATTATACGACGAAGAATGATCAATCTCCTGTTGCTGCCGTGCTGTCATCCTGTCATTGCTTCAATACTGAACACACTCCTTCCTAGTGATCCCATCGTCGGAGAGGAAGATGCTTCAGAGTTGCGGAAATCAGAGAATAAGGAACTTTTACATCATATTACTACCTCGGTGAACGAAAGCTTGACCGATGCACGGCTGCTTTACGAGATGGAAGAATGGGCAATTGGGATGGGTTACGATATTTCCCCTCGCGAAGTATGAGATGCGATAGACAGGGGTGATTATGAAGGTGGAAATACCAGAAGTGCATCCTTCAGGCCCATAGTGATAGGAATGTGGGCTTGACCCTATTGGCATCATTGGTTACCGGGAGCTACCCCATAGGAATGATCAATCGAAGGATTATGTTGCAGTCAAGGACCAAGGCTCTGAACAAGTTACACCTTGACCATGCAGCTGCTCTCACATCAACACAGCTTTCGATGGAGGGTTACAATACAACTATTATTGCAACGCCTACTGTGCACTTTGTCGTCCTGGAATCGGTGGAACTTGGCCATTCGTCGCATTCCTGTGTGTTGCAACATCTGTGAGTGTAACAAGAATGGACAGTCATTGTGCACTTGCAATGGGAAGGTCATTTACTACACCCCCAGACTACAAAATCTGGGAAAAATATAGGTCAGTTTTCCTTTGGTCTGTTCCGTCTTACAAAGCTTTATGGTTGCGATGGGATCATGCCCCTGAGTCTCTTTCGGTTGAGGAGGATTAATTGGGTAGCTCCTTAGACTTCGGTCGGGGAAGAACATTGAGCAAAGATAATGGGATCGTCGCATGCAGCAAATCCCTCCACCCAAAAGTTATAGGTCATTCTGAGGGGCAATCGTAAACAACTCAAGAGTCTCGATGTGCTCAACAAAGCTACCCCAGTTTGTTAGTAGGTCCCGCATTCGCCTGTAACTGGGTTCCTTGTGGGTATGGTGCTATAAGACGGACATCCGCTTCCAGAATGTCTCTTACAAGTACTGGTTGGGTTGCGACGCAATATTTATCTCTTGTTATGAGGTCCCGATTGCGATTCGAGCTCAACGGGAATTCATCTATCGTGGAAACTCCATCGAGGAGGTACTGGGTTCTGAACCGAAAAGCGACTTAACGATTACTGTAGAGGGTAGAATTCACGTTCCCAACAGCTTCTCATCTCATTTCCAGAATTTGATCAATACCACGCTCATCGTAGACCGTCAAACGAAACACCTAAATATTTCAAAACTCCTTCAGTTAAAAAACTATCCGCTGACTCTCCTCTCTTCATGTCAGCCCGCCCCCATGTATACAACTCGACTTCGAATTTATGGAAGGATCTATTCATAGAAAGACTCAGCAAAATTGAGCCAGGAGCTTGACACGATAGAGTGCCAAAATGCTGTCACAATGGTGTTTCTGCCCCTTAGGGACAACTAGCAAAAGCTGTAAGCTGACGATTTTATCGTTGATCATTTCAGTAGCGGGCATCCTGGCCAACGCCGAATGTAATTGTCATCAGCACCAGTGTTTGCATCTCCTTCTACAGATAGGAACAGTCAATTTACCCGACTGAAAAAGAACTAGAAAATATGACCTCCTTTGTGCTCCACAGATCAAGACAACCCTTTTAAAGCTGGTTTAACATCCAGTATGACGAACCAGGCGACGGCGAGCTCAATTCTACATCGCCTTTAATCGACCCTAACAACCCCGAAGTTGTCGTCTTTAGCCCCTCTCTTTCTATCCAATATCACTTCGCCTCGTACATTTCTGATAAACGTCCCGGTGGGTATGGCAATGCCAGTGGTGCAAAAGAATGGTGTCCTAGAACCAAATGGCATAAGTCGGAGTTCACCATGAAAGTGACGTTGGAGATCTATAGGACATTGAGAGCGGCCATAGAGTGGAAAGAGAAGAGAAATTGGGGGAGTCAAAGGGAGTGTGGGTGTTAGGAAATATGATGTGAATGGGTGATTTGAAAGCTGCTTCCAGTCGTGATTTGAGATGTTGTGGTGAGTTTCATTCTTTGTGAGCAACATAGATATCGTAACCACCAACTCTATAATTAATCCCATCAACTAACAACATAAACCCCGTTCGGTTTAGAGGGCACAACTCTGGTCCAATACCCATTTGGTCCTCTTAAAAAGCATCTTAGCACCTTTCTCAGAACGTACTTGTTCTAAAAATTGATCTTGTTTCGAGTTTAACTTTTCAATTCTATAAACAGTGGAATTAACACACTGATTGTACAGTCTAAGTCAACGAGCATCCTATCCAGCCATGTATTAGAAGCGTTCTTTTTGAGACCAATTATGTGGTAACTATGTATATACTTGTTATTTTTGACCACAAACAATATGGTCAAACGCGCCGGTATGTGTCATTTCCTTGCCACAATCAGAACCTTTCGTCAACAAGATGCTTCTAGCCTGTCGATAAAATAACCACACTGCGCAAACTCCATTAATAGCGCAATATCGTTCAACGTACTCCGATTCGAATTCTAATATTGGCTTCAATCTGTTGTGCCTTGCAGATATGAATTGGTAAATTTCTACGATAGGACTATCGTAAGCTACCTAGGGACTTGACTTGACTTGTTACCCTATTTATATGGACCGTTCAATGTCCAATAATAATTATGACAGATGGCGTTCAGAATCGATGAATGCACAGGTTTCGAATGTCGTAATGCGTCTTTACTCAGAAAATAAGGGGTAACACTTTCAGGTTTCCACTCCTTCAAAGTCGAGAGGATATAAAAGGTCATGCAAACATTCAACCAACACTCTTCAGCGCTCAATTAAATCCCGCTCCCATCTCTTGCACAGGATCGCTTGCTGACCCCCTTACGAAACTTAGTGAGTGAACCATGAACCATTAACCATTTGAACCATAGCCAACAGAAACCATCATTTCTATGCAGAACATGAAATTCCTTCAGTCGCTTGTATTTCTTGCGTGCACATTCACCGCTTTGGCTGCGGCAGCACCTGTGGATGCAGACCATGCTCCTGCTTATCACGGAAACCATCACGATGGTCACCACGATGGCTATTATCCTCGTGATGTTGATGCAATCGATGAGAAGGAGCACCATAAGCACCATCATGATCACCACACTCGTGATGTTGCTGTCGCAGACGAGGAAGAGCGCCACAAGCATCACCACGGTCACCACTCTCGGGATGTTGCTGCTGCAGACGAAGAAGAGCGCCGCAAGCATCACCACCACTCTCGGGATGTTGCTGCTGCAGACGAAGAAGAGCGCCGCAAGCATCACCATAATCATCACTCTCGGGATGTTGCTGCTTCGGATGAAGAGGAGCATCGCAAGCACCACCACCATGATCGTGAGGTTTCTGATGAAGAGGACTATCGGGGACACAGTGCCGGATACCATGATGGACATGGACATGATGGGTATCATCACGGTTACTAGATTCAAATATCCAGTCAACAAGATAGGTAAACCTGGTATGTTTTGGCTGCTTGAAGTTGTTAGTATCCTCTGTGGTGTAAATGTAAATTTGAAGGTTGAAATGAATGGATTGTGATTATGATTGACTTGCCTCTATAGATGTGCTGACCTAGTTGTATCAGTCCTTCAGATGTTTTTCTACGACGTACTATAAGACTTGGTTATTTGTGTCAAATGCGCATCCTGGTGAATTGCCAATAGCTTAGTCATGAGCGTCTTTCTGTAGACGGTCCCCTGAAAGGACCAGAAGTTTCTTCTTGGTATTCAATAAGTCACATACGCGACGAACTTGTCTTCGCCACAAAAGGATAATGGGGTATCTAAAACGGAAAGGAAGCAGCGCAGACGAGGTTTCAGCTCCCACAGTGTATCCGGCGAAGAAAACCAAGGTTGTCTTACTCAAAGAGTTAACCTATACCGACACAGTCGATGACCAACCAGCTAATTCTGCTATACATCCAGTCAGCCTTCACGACCTTCTGGATTTCACTTCTCTAGGTGACGAAATTTCCATAACGAACCGTTTCGACACGATCGCACGCGTCCTCATGCATGAGCATCAGCTTGTTGTCCTGTGCGCTGGTACTGAGACGGCTTTTGAGATTCAAGAGATGGAGTTCTATCTTCAGAAGGCTGGATGCTACGAAGACCCATTCACTCACGGTAGCGAAGAGCAAAAAGTAAGTGGTCGATGGTATGTGGCTTCTTATATCTTTTGCCAATTACACTAAAACATTATTCCCGCGCTACATCGCACCCCCAGGTACTTCCACCGTACTCCAAGACGCTCGAATGATGTTTCACGCAGCTCCACCAGTCTAACCGCATATCGAGGTGGTACTCGCAAAGGTCTGGATCTCACAATTGGTGGATTGGCTCCCCATACCGTTTCGTCCTACTTTGTCAATGAATCAGCTGTTTCTGCCCTGGTACCTGATGTGGCTGCTGGTCAAAGGGATCAACATCGGCCAAGGTGTAGTGAGCTTGTACGAGGGGGGATTCTCCTTCGCAGTCTGCGTAGTCTCACCAAAAATGGTGAGACCGATACAAATTCGAAAAGAAGCTCAGTCTACGGACCCTCTCTCTTAGTAGACAGGATCTTAAACTTGAGTGGGGCATCAAGCATCTCAGAACTAGTCGATGTTATTTGGCAAGGCGATACAAATGCCCTTGGCCCGCCCAGTGCATCTTCGACTTCTTCTCGAATGTCTCATCTCTATCTGAGACGTTCCAGCTCTACATTGCCACAAATTCGAAAATCTCCACGCATAGGTCTTGATCTATCACACCCAGGAATAACGGTACCAAATAGCCAGTCAACCTTGATTGATTGTCATCCCCGTATCCGTTTTCTACCCAAAATGCTCCGTTACTATACCCGACCTAGAGAACTAACGAAAGGACGCGCACAGTCAATTTATGGATTTATTCACTCAGCTCTAGCGACGCAATTTAATCCTCGAAATAATGCCTTGAGTGATGATGAAACGTTTCGTGCTATTTTAACCGAAGCCATTGGTCTCAAAGACGCTCTAATTAAAAAATACCTTCTGGAATACGATGCAGGCAGGAAGAAGGGTCTTAAACATCTAGCGTTGTGCATTGGGCCTGGTGGTAAAGGTGCTGCTGCCTCCCCGGCCTCATACTTGAAGATGATGGGAGCTTTGGATGCCGCCCTTCTATAAGAAAAATCATCCTCAGATTGAGGTAGTCCACATTTAGCCCGGTTGTTTTTCCTCTCTTCCATCTTTCTTGCATGCTGTTTGTCTGCAGAGTCGCTACTATGGTAGCTGTCTGACTCACGTCTTGTGTATCTGAGTCATGCTCGGAACCGTTAAAAGTGGAGATATCTGGGTAGGATCATGACTTGGATTATATCAAATATCTTTGTTACTATGATCGTCGAGCAGACGACTGAG
>Ga0153946_1000022_pt1 | contig 46701 bp, 41 predicted proteins | sample TSNJ030MetaG_FD_104751 | JGI IMG/M metagenome (GOLD analysis project Ga0153946, IMG submission 104751) | Attine ant fungus gardens microbial communities from New Jersey, USA - TSNJ030 MetaG | ecosystem: Host-associated > Fungi > Mycelium > Unclassified | place: USA: New Jersey, Wharton State... | reverse complement strand
TTCAGCCCTCCCTTTCGAGGGCTTTTTCCGCACAATAAAAAAGCCAGAACCCACGCAATAACGTGTTTTCTGACTTTCGAGCTGCTAGGCAGACTTGAACTGCTGACCTCATCCTTACCAAGGGGGTGCTCTACCTATCAATTCGCACCCCGGAAGCCTTGATTTTACTGGGTTTTTGCTCAATGGTTTTTGGGAAATTCCCGATTTGCCCCCCATTTTGCCCCCCACGGGGATGAACTTAGATAAAACAGGATGAAACGAAGTGTTCCAGTTTTGATTTTAACATTTGTATCATAGCACATAGGGAGCTTTAAGGACAATAGGTTTCATTCAAAAACACATTGACTGATTAGCGTTCTTTCTCTTTCTTTGATTTTGGTTTCGCCACTTTTTCCTGCGCCGCAATTTGCCGCTTCATCATCGTATATCGCGCCAACACACCCAAAAGAATGTCTCTATCGGCTGTGGAAAGCCCGTCAATCGGCTGGCATAGAATATCCTCGCAGACGGAAAGCACCATCTCCACGCTTTTCTTGGGTGGGAAGTTTTTAGCTCTGCCTACAGCATTGTCAATCTGTTCGGTAACAGATGACTTTTTCAATGCATCTGCTGTTCCCATGACGATTTTTTCAAGCTCTCCGGCAGTTATGCCGAGATGACTTATATTCTGCTGTTCCAGCTTTTCAAGCTGTATCATAGCTTCGGTGTTGATATAGTGGGCATAGAATTTAAGCGTGGTTGCGCCGTCTTTATGTCCTAACAACCGCGCTACGTTTTGAGCGGCTACGCCTGCGTTTAAGGCAGTAGTAGCATAAGTGTGGCGTAGGGCGTGAATCGTCATGTGCGGCAATCCCGCCCGCTTCAATACCCGTCCCATAGATGAACGCAAACCGCTTAAATCGTGGATATTACCTTCATCCGTGGGAAACACAAGCGTATTCTCGTTCCATCTACCACCCGCGTTTTCGCACAACTCCGAAACAAGCTGCGCTTGACGGTCAAGCATGACTTCAACGCTTGGCAGAAGCGGGATTTTTCGTATACTATGCTTCGTTTTCGGAGGACCTATTTTAATAGAAACCTCGCCAGTATATTTATCCTTGCGCCTTCCGGCAGTCTTGGTAATGTCGATTATCTTCAATTCACGGTCAATGTCATTAATGTTCAACGCACAAAGTTCACCGATTCTCATTCCTGTTGCCAGCGCAACAGCAAACATATTCCCGGTATTATAGAAAGGCAGAACGGAAATAAATTTCTTCTGTTCTGCCTTCGTCATAATACGTATTTCGCCATCCTCAACTTTTGGGGCATTGGCTTCAAGAAGCGGGTTGGTTCGGATAATTTTATTCGTAATCGCTTGCTGTAACGCTTTTGAGAGAATGTTTTTGATTTTCGCTACTGTCGCGCCACCCAAACCCTGCCCACCTGTGCTTTTCGCTTCTTGCAACTTGTTATACATTTGCTGAATATGCGCCCCGGTGAGGTCTTTCATACGGATATGACCGATAATTGGAGTAATGTTCTTTTGAATATGTCGCTCATAGCTTTCAAAAGTACCATCTCGCAATTCGGATATTCTGTATTCCCGCAAATGATAGAGCAACCATTCCGCAACGGTGGGATTATCGTTTACAAGAAGTGGAGTGCCATCACTAAGCTCTGCCAAAGCCGCTTTCAGTTTGTCTTTAGCTTCTTTCTGTGTTTTTCCCATGACGGATTTTCGTTGCTTCTTGGGGTCGGGTTCGCGCGGATCATAATACCGCCCCTCCCAACGTCCGTCAGAACGCTTGCGTATGCTGCCCTCGCCGTTTGCTCTATGCTTCGCCACTTATCTCACCTCATTTCTCAAAAAGTACGGTTTGACGCTCCGCTTGCTTTTCAGCCCATTGATTGAAAGCGCGTAACGGGATAATGATTCGCTTGCCAATATAAAAGCAGGGAAATCCATGCGTTTTAGTCAACTGATATGCGGTTACTCTCGCAATGGAGAGCAATTTCGCCATTTCGTCAACAGTTATATATGAAGCAGTATCTTCTGTGATGAGCTCGTTCGGAGCTTGAATATTGTTGTTCATAGTCAAACCCTCCCGTTCAGCCCGACGCTTATGGCAAGCGCACGGTCAACCTCCTGCATATCATCCGCGCCAAGCGCACCAACATGGTCTTTCAGCCGCCGCTTGTCAATCGTGCGGATTTGCTCCAAGAGCGCAACAGAGTCACGGTCGAGTCCCGCGTCCGCGCTCAAAAGGCAATGCGTGGGTAACATGGCTTTACCAGATTTGCTTGTGATTGCTGCCACAATAATGGTAGGACTGTGCCTGTTGCCGACATCGTTCTGAATAATAAGAACAGGACGGATACCGCCCTGTTCACTGCCGACAACGGGGTTTAAGTCGGCGTAATATAAATCGCCCCGTAATATGGATTTGTTCATGTAGAGTAGACCTCCCTTGAAAATTCACACCCTGTGGGTATGTAGGGAAGCCGGATAGCGCAGCTTTTAAGAGTGGCAAAGTGTAAATTAACTTCAATCTCTATAACTCCGCTTGCCATCCGGCTCCTGTATTTTCAAGCGCCTTTATTTGTCCTCGACACCCCAAGACGCTGCGGGAAGTCATCAAGCGGCTGGCAGTTGACCAGCACCACGGGAATTTCACCCCTCCGAGGTTCTCTCCAAGCTGCCCCCACTTGTTGCGACGGTTTTATCACGCTCGACTTTATGGCCGGACAGGAGTATCGCCCCATTGCCTGTTTTCGCCGTACCGGGGGCAACCCGGTATTTATAGCCGGAAGTTTCTCGCTCATCGTGCGGAAGAACGGACAAGCAGGCAAATAATAAATGTGTGACCCTGTTTCCTGTGTGTTCCGCAAACGACATCATGGCGCAACCGCTAACGTGGCTACCGCTCATCACGGTAACAATGGGAATGTGCTTGATGAATGGGTATTCAATTTTCAAAGAGCAACCCATTCACCGCCGTTTTAACGGAAAACAGGTGAGGGCGTTTTTATTCCCTCACCTGTTTCCACACTCAGAGCCGTATTTTTGGGGTTAGCTTTCAAAGATTCTCATTTTTTCCTTGATTTTTGATTCTGCCCCTCTAACGGACTCATAGATTGATGATAGATTACGTCCCTCCATCTCTGCGATTTGCTCATATGTCAGGCCAAATTCGTGATAGAGGATAAACCGCCGACGCTGGATTCCAGGCAATTCCGCGACAGCTTGCCGCAGCCGTTCGTCCCGCTGGCTGTCAAAGACTGTTTCCTCAACGCTCTTTTGCGGGTGCAACGCCCGATTATAGAGCGATTCGTCCGTCAATTCGGATTGTTCAATGTGTCGCTCGTCAAAACGGCACAGATTGCGCTCAACCTTAACGAAGCGCAGAAATTCCAAATAGACAGGACGCGATACCTCCGTTTCCCTCGGAATGGCTTGTCCGTCCTTAAAAGAAACATAGTAGCGCATGATACCCTCGACTAATTCTGTCCGCAAGGTATATGGATTTGAATTATCAAACATTGTCCTTTCTCCAATCTGAATTTTTTTGAAATTCAGATTGGAATGGAGGACTGCGGCAGCCTACGGAAAAAGCAGGCTTGTCCCATGTTTGGACAAAAAACGACAACAAAAAACCCGACTGGATTAGCTCCAATCGGGCGCTTCGTATATCATATCCTACCATAGGATGTGTGTATGTACTTTGATGCCCGTAATTATCCCATAAAGGGATTAGGCTTTTTTTGATAACCACAAGTAGCTTGTTATATATAAACAGATCCGATATATAACATATACCAAAGGGCGAAAAAACCCTTTAACGGAACGAAGCTTTTTTGACAAAAGCCTTTTACATATAACAGACGTCGAATGATTACGGGACATAGCGGTTTCCTTTCCTACCGCCGATCCCGCGAAACGCGCAAGCGGCGGCTTTGATTTTTCAAAACCGCCGTTTGGCTTTACCTTTTTAACAACAGGCGTAGAAAATCCCTCTGCCCAACTGCGGTTTTTTTTATTTACCGCAGGGCAGTAACTGTGTTAGTTTTTTATGTCCTTTCCCTACAACATCCCTTACGCGCTTTTCTGCGCGAATTGGTTGTTATAAATATCTGCGTAAGTGCCGTTTATCATCAACAATTCTTTATGTGTACCTGTTTCCACAATATCGCCGTTATCCATGACCAGGATGCGGTCTGCGTCGTAAATCGTTGACAGGCGGTGGGCGACCACAAAACTTGTGCGCCCTTTTAAGAGCCGTTTCATGGCGCTTTGGATAACCATTTCCGTGCGGCTGTCCACGTTGGACGTGGCTTCGTCCAGAATGAGTATTTCCGGGTTTGACACAAAGGCTCTCGCAATCGTGATAAGCTGCTTCTGCCCCCCGGAAATATTGTCGGCGTCCTCATTTAGTATCGTGTTGTAACCTTCCGGCAGTTTCTGGATAAAATCATCTGCATAGGCGGCTTTGGCGGCAGCGTATATCTGTTCCTTTGTCGCGTTTTCGTTGCCATAGCGTATATTGTCGTAAATCGTGCCGGAGAACAGCCATGTATCCTGCAAAACCATTCCCATGCGCTGCCGCAGTCCGTCGCGCGAAATATTACGGATGTCGGTTCCGTCGATGCGTATTCCGCCGTCCTGTATTTCATAAAAACGCTCCAGTAGATTGATGAGCGTAGTTTTTCCCGCTCCGGTATGCCCGACGATGGCAATCATCTGCCCGTCTTTGACTTCCATGCAAAAGTCCTTCATCAACAGTTCATCCGTATAGCCGAATTTCACATGGTCAAAAACAACCTTTGCGGTTTCGTTATCATTATTCGGAAATTCCTTGTTGTACTCTATCATTTCCTCCGCGTCAAGCATATCAAACACACGCTCCGCCGACGTAAGCATGGCGAGAAAGTTGCCCCAACTCTGCAAAATCTTCATAATAGGGCTTGAAAACTGATTGGAATACTGGAAAAACGCCTGCATATCCCCGATGAGAATACTGCCCCCTACAACATTTACCGACCCGATAATGGCGATAAGGACATAGATGATATTTTGCACAAGCGACAAACCGGGCATCATAACGCCGCCAAAGAATCTCGCTTTCCAGCCTTTACGAACCATATTCTCATTTACGCCGTCGAATTTGGAGAGCGCCGCCGCCTCGCCGTTAAAACTTTTTACAACTGAAAACCCCTGATAAGTTTCCTCAATTTGCGTATTAAGCTCACCCAGCGACTGATAATAATCTTTGGTGTACTTCTTGGTCTTTGGTGTCACAACTCCCATAATGAGCAGGCTGCACGGTACAATGAGAACGGCAAGCCCCGTTAAAAGCGGGCTGATTGAAAGCATCATCCATAAAAAGCCGACAAACAGAACGACAGCGGAAATCAAGTCGGTCAGGGTTTGCTGTAGATTTGTCACGATATTGTCAATATCGTTTGCGGCTACCGACATAAGATTGCCGTTCGCGTTTTTGTCAAAGTAGGAAACGGGAACCTTGTTCATCTTAGCTTTCAAGCTGTTTCTAAGCGTATAAGTAGCTTTCTGCGAAACAAGAACCATGAGTCGCTGCTGCAAAAAGTTTGCGATGAATATGCCCACATACAGAGCCGCGACCGCAAGCAGTATGATACCCACCGCGCTGAAGTCAATCCCTGTACCGCGAAAGAGTCCGTTAAAAATCTCAGTAACAGCGGCTCCCAACCGTTTCGGGCTGTATACCTGCATAACCGTTCCCGCGATTGTAACAACGAACGCAAGTATAATCAGAATGATGCTTTTTTTCATGTAGGCCGCAAGCCTCTTTATAGTAGCCCACATATTTTTCGGCTTTTCTGTAGCCGCAAAATTTGGACCTTTTTTCTCCATTGGTTTTTTCTGCTCCGCGCTCATACTGCCGCCTCCTCTTTATAAAATTGGGAATCAATAATTTGCCTGTAAACAGGATTTGTCGCCTTTAATTCTTCATGACTTCCAAACCCCGCCAGTTTGCCGTTATCAATCACCGCGATTGCGTCCGCGTCCATGACCGTGCCGATACGCTGTGCCACGATGACAGTGATAGCGTCTTGCAGCTTGCCACGCATAGCGCGGCGCACCTCGCCGTCTGTTTTGAAGTCAAGCGCCGAAAAGGAATCGTCAAAAACATAGATACTTGCGTCTTTCAGAAGTGCCCTTGCGATACAGAGCCTTTGTTTCTGCCCGCCGGAAAAATTCCCGCCGCCTTTTTCCACCGCGCTGTCAAGGCCGCCCGGCAATGTGCGGATAAATTCCGTTGCGTGCGCCATGTCCAAAGCCGCCCATATTTCGCCATCCGTGGCATCTGGTTTACCCATCAGCATATTGGAGCGGATAGTCCCGAAGAACAGCGTGGATTTTTGCGGAGAGTAGCTGACCAAGCCATGCAGCGTCTTTTGTTCCATATCCCGTATATCTGTCCCGCCGATTTTCACGCTGCCTTTTTCTACGTCATACAATCTTGAAATCAGATTGACAAGCGCGGTTTTACCGTCGCCCGTACCGCCGATGATGGCGAGCGTCTGCCCGACACTTACCGTAAGGTTGATATTTTCAAGCGTTTTCCTCTCCGCGCCCTGATACCTGAAATCGACGTTTTCAAATGTCAGGGTCGAATTTTCCGCCTTTATAGCTTGCTCAGGATCATTGATGCCGACAGGCATATCCAGCACCTCATTGATTCGCTTCGCTGAAATCTGTCCGCGAGGGATTGCCAGAATCACGTTTGTAAGCATTCCGAAGCCCATCAGGATTTGGATGGAGTAGCTGATTGCGCTCATAATAGAGCCGACTTCGATTGTTCCCGATTCAACGCCTTTACCGCCAACCCATACGATGATAACGGTAGCCAAGCTGACGAACATCGTTACAAGAGGGATAGATACACTCATGATGGTTCCTGCGGTTATATAATTTTTGGTATACTCTCGGTTTACTGCTTTGTACTTCTCGTATTCCTGTTCTTCTTTGCCGAACGCGCGGATTACCTTGACGCCGGTAAGCCCTTCTCGGAAAAACTGGTTCAGATTGTCGAGAAGTTTTTGCATTTTTGTGTATAACGGGCTGGCAAAACGATAAATTACGAAGTACGATATAGCGAGGAATGGTACCGCACACAGGAAAACCAACGCCAAGGTTGGGCTTAACAGGTAGGTCATAACAATCCCGCCAATGAGCATGGCCGGTGCGAGAATGAGGAATTTTAACCCACCTTCGACTAATGTCTGTACCTGTGTTACATCGTTTGTATTCCGGGTAATCAGGGATGAAGTGCCAATTTTGTCAAACTCATGCTTGGAAAAACGGAGTGCTTTGCGGTAAATATCCGAACGCAGCTCGCCGCCCAGCTTGTAGGATATTCTTGAAAAAAGATAGGTGTTGCATATCGCGCCTATCATGCTGCACACGGACAGCGCGATCATCAGGTATCCCTTTGACCAGATAAAATCTATATCCGATGTCTTTATGCCGATGTTGACAATATCCGCTGTAACCAGCGGCAGCCACAGGGCACAGATGATCTGCACTATTAAGAATCCAATGGCGATTACCGACATTGCAATCGGTAATCGTTTTACAATTTTAAGCATGGATATAGCCTCCTTTTTTTGTGCGCTTGAACAGCCAAGTTTCAATTGCTGACATAAAAAATACCTCCATTTGATTTATAGCGTCAGTATACAGACGCAAAATAAACGGAGGTTAAATTCTATATCAACTAATATAAACTTAAAGTGTAATCGTGAAGGTGGTTCCTTTCAGGGGTTCGCTTAGAAGCGTCACGCTGCCGTCATGCAGTTCCACTATTTTTTTGACCAATGACAAGCCCAGACCATTGCCTCCAAGGGAACGGTCACGGGATTTATCCGCTTTATAGAAACGCTCGAAAATATGGACTTGATCTTCCGGTGCAATTCCTATGCCGCTATCGGTAATCGTGCAGCTTATTTTTTCACTATCGGCAGCCAGTACAATATGAATTGTACCGCTCTCCGGCGTGAATTTGATTGCGTTATGCAAAAGGTTAATCCACACTTGAGAAAGAAGCTCCTCATCAGCGGAGATAATCGTTTTGTCAAGCTCGGCTGTGATGGATATGTTTTTTTCAGACCATTGCGGTTCAAGTAAGATGACGATATTTTGTATTTGCTTGTCCAGCCGAAACTTGCTGGCTTGGAACGGCGTTATACCGGAATCTAATGAAGAAAGTTTTAACAAATTGGTACTTAGCTTAGAGAGGCGGTTGCTTTCGGCTTTGATAATATCAATGTAGTGTTTCCTCTGTGCCGGTGCAAGCGTGTCGCTTTCTAAAAGCGACACATACCCTCCGATAGATGTAAGCGGAGATTGTATTTCATGGGAAACATTTGAAACGAATTCCTGACGTAAGGTTTCCATATTGCCAAGGTCTTTCGCCATTTTATTAACGCTTTCGACAAGCTCATCGTAAGGGCCGAAGTTGTCCGGATCAAGAAATACGCTGAAATCACCGCGCGCAATTCGGTTCATAGCGTTAATCGCATCCTTGACCGGCTTTCTGCGGGTATCATTTTCGTCTTTTTTGAAAAATATACGTGACAGGAAAAGCCACACTACCGCAAACAGAATGATTGATATAATACCGAAAAGCACATATGCCACAGGTTCAGGAGGACGGCCTGTTATACCAAAAATCGACATGGTAAGAAAATAGCCTATTGTAAACGTACAGACAATAATGAACAACCACCAAAACATCCAAAAAAACACTTGATGCCATTTCTTTTTTTTCATTTTGTTACCTCCAGCCGGTAGCCAATGCCACGGATGGCTGTAATTTTGAAACCGTGACGTTCGGGCGAAAACTTATCGCGCAATCTGTTGATGTGAACGTCAAGCGTTCGTTCGTTGCCCTCAAAGTCATAACCCCATATATCCTCAATGAAATCGCCGCGGGCAATTATCTTCCCTTGCGAACGGGCAAGTTTGTAAAGAATCTCAAATTCTTTTAACGGAATATCATCAATGCGTTCACTGTCTATATAGATGGTGTGGCTGCTCTTATCAATTGTCAGATTGCCAACATGTATGGTTTCAGATGCAGGGATTTTATAGCGTCGTAGTAATGCCTTCACTCTTATGGTAAGCTCTGCCGGTTCAAAGGGCTTGGTCAGGTAATCGTCCGTTCCCAATTCATATCCCTTGACTTTTTGGCTTATGTCATCCATCGCGGTCAGCATAAGTATTGGCATATCCTCATAATACTGACGTAACTTGCCGCACAAATCAAAACCGTCCATATGTGGCATCATAATGTCGATAATGCAAAGGTCAGGGTTTACATCAGTCATTTTTCGCAGAGCATCTCGGCCGTCAGACGCTTCAAAGGTAATAAATCCTTCGTTTTTCAATACGGTGCTTACAAGCTCACGAATATATAAATCGTCATCAACAATCATAATGGTGTTCAATTTGTCGCCTCCTTTTTTCAAAATAGTCGCTGTTTTATTTTATCAGGCGAATATAAACGGAGTATAAATTGCTATTCACTTTTTTCGGATTTCAACCGGGCATCTTTCGGCTTTTCCGCGTCTTTCGGTATCGCCCAAACCTTGCTGAAGCGGATAACGCCGTCAATGCGGCCTTCTTCACACAACTTTTGAATACGTCGCTCGGAAATGCCCCATTTTTCGGCGGCTTCTTTGGTTGAAATGTAATCCATATACTTTCACCTCACCCTTTCAGTTATAATTATATACGGTTAAGCGAATGACCGCAAGTGTGCAAATGTAAAGAAACAGGAGCGGGAATATCCTGCTATGTACCTTGTGTAATCGTTTAACTTCCTAAACAGGAACAGTAAAATGATAAAGGGTGATATATTAATGCGCAATTCAGTTTATCAAAAGTATGATTTCAAGGCTATCGGGCAAGCCATAAAGGCCGCCCGCGAAAATAAGGGGATGACGCGGGAGCAGCTTGCCGAGCAATTGGACTTAGCACCCCGCTACATAATGTCCATCGAAAACAAGGGACAACACCCAAGTTTTCAAGTATTCTATGAGCTTATAACGATGTTTAAAATATCCGTTGACCAGTACATTTTCCCAAATAAACCTGTTAACCATAGTACCCGGCGTAAACAACTTGACAGCCTATTGGATTCCCTCGGTGAATACGATTTTATTGTCCTTGAAGCCACGGCGCAAGGAATTGTAAAAGCAAAAGCAGAGGAAGAAGCCTAAAAAACTCCTTCCTCTGTTTTGTTGCACCTTTAATACATAGGCGTACCGTAGCCGCAAATTGAATTGCTGTCGAGCCGATAGCTCCGTCTTGCCACGGAGTTACTTGTGTTGCCCTCAACGGTGTGGACTACCTCACCCTCAACGTACTCTACGATTCCCACATGGTCGGAACTACCGTCCGGCTCCCAATCGAAAAAGATGATGTCACCGGGCGCGGGAATATAGCCTGATTCTTGCCATAATCCGCGCTCCTTAAACCACGGAATACCCTGCGACTGGCAGGCGGCAAACCTCGGAATAATGCCCGCGTCGATATAGCCGCACTCGTTGGCGCACCATGAAACAAAGGTCGCGCACCACGCCACGCGGCTGTCAAAGCCGTACCAATTCCAATATGGTTCGCCGTTGACATTCCCAATCTGCGACACGGCAACCACCACAATATCGCCGCTTCCGTTGTGGATTCCATAAAGAACCGCGCTCCATAGGTCGGCGTATTCGTCGGAGAGCAATTCGGCAAGCTGTGCTTTCTGCTGTTCCGAAAAGCCATATTGCTCCGCCATTTCATCGGCGGTCTTGTGGGAAACGGTAATATATAGAATGGTCTTGGTAACGGTGGTTTCGGTGGATTTGAAGTCCTCGCCATCGCCCTCAACGGTTACTTCCGTGACCTCTTTGGTTTCGGTACGGTGGGTAATGGTGTTCATATCCCAAAAAACAGAGCGTAAAAGCTCCTTTTTCTTATCATCCATCGTTGCGACATCCTGCGCGTTCTCCGGGTCGGTGTTGACCTTGACGGCGTAAACCGCCAATACTTCTTTCCACTCGGCTCTCTTGCCGGACATCTGCACATCATCGTGAGCGTTGCCGTTTCGGATTTCCGCTATTTTATCGGCGTATTCTTGGTTGATTTCCTGTATCGCCATCGGCATGGTGTAGCCATTGCCGGAGTCCTCGCCGGAAAAGAAAATGCCGAAGATAGAACCGACAAGCAAGCCAATCATGCAGATAATAAGAATAATCACGATGGCAACCCAACCGCCCGCCGCAATCGCGGAAATAAGAGCCTTTGTCGCGGCGATAATTGCCTTGACCGTGGCAATCACCACGCGGGTTGCGGCTTTTGCCGCTTGAATCGCCGCTTTGGTGGCGGCGCGGGCGGCTTGTTCAGCGCGTTTTGCCGCGATTGCCGCCTGTTTAGCGGTTTTGGCGGCGGTTTTGGCGGCGGCTTTAGCCGTCTGCTGTGCCGTTTTCACGCCCTTTTTAGCGGCTTTCACACTATTTTTCCCGGTAGCCTTGACGGTTTTAGCTGATTGCTTGATTCCTTTTTCGGCACGTCCACTCGTTTTGATGGTTTTCCGCGCCGCTTCCGTGGTCTGCCGGACGGATTGGCGGGTACGAATTAAGACCTGCTTGGCTTCCTGCACGGATTTTTGCGTTTTTTCGGCGGTCTGCCGCGCCATATCTGCCTTGCCTTTGAGGTCTTTGGCGGTTTTCTGTGCCCTTTGCGCGGTCTGCTTGGCTTGCTCCGCCGCCTGTTGCCGTGATTTGGGTAACTGCCGCTTGGCGTTCTCAAAATGCTGTTTCGCCTTATCCATACTATTAGCCGCTTTTTGGCGCGGATTTTTCAGCTTATGCGCTGCCTGTTCCGCCGTGGTACGCACCCCGCTTGAAACGTGGTCGCTTGCGTATTCGGACGGGGAATGATAGCCCGTGTCCTGTGTCCGCTCGGCTTGCCCGTTCGCGGATTCCACCGCGCTCTTTGTGCGGACGGCGGCGTTTTTCATGTGCGTTCCCACGTCGGCGGCACGGTCAAATACTTTTATGTCCTTGACCGTGTTTTTGGTCTTGATTTTATCGCTCAATGTGAAGTCCTCCTTTCAGAAATAAAAAACGCTCCGGGCAAAATTGCTCGAAGCGTAGATTTATTCATATGTTTTTGCTATAATGGGCTATGTAATTATTCACGGTTACGCAAAAGTGTGAAATGCGGATTGTCTATAATATTCGGAAACCAATTTCAAAGTGAACATTAAGGAAAAATCATTATATGGAAATACAAAACCTTCTTAACATAACTACCCGCCAAGAACTAAGAAAGTGGCTAATAGCTAACTCGACGACTGAGGAATTTTTCTGGGTTCCCAACATTTGTGTAACTCCAAAGCCTGATATGATATTGGGCCTGGATGTTGTTGAGGAAGCTCTATGTTTTGGCTGGATAGATAGCATAGGTCAAAAAACTCCGGGGGGAATACTTGCCATGCGTATTAGTCCACGACGAAAAAATGGTAACTGGACTGAACTGAACAAAGAGCGGGTGCGGCGATTGGAAAAGCTGGGGTTAATGACTGATGAGGGAAGAAAGTGTCTGCCGGATATGTCGGAAAAATCTTTCGTAATACATCCTCGTGTAATGGACGCTCTCAAAGAAAAGCCGATAGTATATGAAAACTACCTTAAACTTCCCGACTTGTATCGGCGCATCCGAATTGACACGATACAATATGCTTTGATGATCCTGAAAAAAGAAGATGTCTTTGAAAAACGTCTTAGAAAGTTTATTGAAAACACCGAGCAGGGAAAAATGTATGGAGCATGGCACGATTTCGGGCGTTTGCTGGACTATTGATTAACGCAAGAATGTGAAATAGAAATTATTTATATAATGGGAGTCTTGCAATAAACCGATAAAGCGGTCGAAGATAACCAATTTAGCATAAGGAGGGATATGATGAAATATAACGCAAAAATGTTAGCATATTGCGGTATTTATTGTGAGCAATGTTCAGGCAAATTGGCCCGCGATGAACAAAGCACAAAGCACTTAGAACATATTCCATTTCCGTGGGCACAATTGGATTTATCTGAGCGCAGTTGTGAAGGCTGTAAGGGAGAATATTGTGTTTGCAATATTAATTGCAATATTAAACCTTGTGCTTTGTCAAAAGGAATTGAAAGTTGTGCTGATTGTGATAGGTTTCCATGTGAACATATTGAAGTATTCGCAAATGATGGTATTCCTCATCATAAAAGCGCAATAGAGAATTTGCATACCATCCGTGAACATGGTGTTGATTTTTGGTTTGAGCATTTGAAACCGGTACTTGAATGTCATTGTGGGGAAAGACAATCTTGGTATTATACTTGCCCAATACATAATCAAGACAACGGCTAATAGGCATAATCAGCAGTTCATCCTTGACAGATACTGTTACAAAGAATGTGAAATACCGATTATTTATATTTCGATGAAAGGACAAACAAATGGATTACGAACAATTATTTAAGAAAATATCTCCCAAAGAAATACCTGATGATGTTTTTACGCTTTTTGGGGAAATTTTTCCTGTGGTTACCGTAAAAGCACCGGAAGGTTGTAATGCGATGGTAGCCAGCGGCGGCGGTATGGCTGTTCATTTTAGAAAGCCTGCTACATGGCTCATTTTTCCTTCAAAACGTTACACTCTCGAACTGATTAAGAAGGAACAAAAATATACGCTTTCATTTTTTTCTGATGATTACAAAGAGCAATTCATGATTTTAGGAAAGAAATCAGGCAGGGATAGCAATAAAATGGAAGAGGTGGAGCTTACTAAAATTGAGACACCTCTTGGTAATATGGCTTTTGAAGAAGCTCGTCTTATCATCGAATGCAAACTAACACAAGTCACTACCGCAAGTGTGGATGATTTTTATTCAGAGGAATCTAAAGCATATCTTTCTGAAGCATATACAGACCCCGGCGAAATCCGACAATATGTATTCGGCGAAATCACTTGCGTTTGGGTGAAAAAATAACGATATTTTACCCTCGACAGATACTGCAAAACTTCAAAAAGGCAAGCCGAAGCTTAACCTCCGGCTTGCCTTTTGAGATTCTACTTACCATATCTTTTTTGCCACTACCGCAAGGCGGCTGTTTTGCTCGGAATATTCGCACGTTGAAAGGGTTATCAGCTTATCGCCGTATTCGGCGGTCACGCCTGTATCATAAAAAGACAACGCCTTGCATTGACGTACATACTCGTCAAATTCGGCGTTGTCTGCGGCATTGATAAAGCGGTTATAAGGAAATCTCGCGGGGGTGGTACGGAACACGGCGATAATCTCATACGTTCCGAATCCGTCGCGGGTGTCAAAGCGGATAATCGGGTGTTCATGGTAAAAGACTTCTTTTTTGTAGCTCTCCAACGTGCCGAACATCTTACCGCTTTTCATGTGGTGTCCGAAAATGGTGATGTTGTCGCTCTGTGGGTCAATGGAACAGCCCTCGGCGGCATAGGGTACGCCGTAGTCGCTGTATTGCTTTTCAAAGTTGTGTTTGAGATAGAAGTCCGGGCGGTCAAGCGTTTGCATAACAGGGTAATCAATCGTTGTGCCGTCAATTTTAATCCAGCCTATCATGTCGGGGTTTTGGTCAAACAAAGCCCCGTATTGGTCGTACACCGTCCATTCGGGCGGCGGCGTTTCGCCGGGTTGCTCCGGCATAGTCGGCGGCTGTTCGATTTGTTCCGCAATGCCCTCAAACTGTTCCTCGGTTTCTTTTTCTGCGGTGAAATACCGCCAAAGCTGATAGCCGGAAAACAACAGGGCGGCAATGAGAATCGCCGCCCTGAAAATATATAATGGTTTCTTCATTCGCTCCCTCCATAGATAAGGAAACGGGCAGACCTCGCGGCCTGCCCGTCATTCCTGTTTTGAAAAATCAGCTTATTACTGATTCCCTCGGTTTTGATGTCATTAGTCGATATAATTCGGTATTTTTCTCAAATTTGTTCACGAAAGGCACAATGGCGTTGCCGATTCGGATTAAGCCTTCGCCCTCGCGGGCGTTGGTGATATAACTCATCTGCTCGTTAGAAATGTTGAGCAGCTCCGCCAGTTTGTCACGGTCACTCGTCGCCTGATTGTGCATGACAATAAACTCGCTGTTAGACAACATAGTGCTTGCCAATACGGAATCAAGCAGGTACTCCACGTTTTGGGTGATACCAGTCGGGTAGCCGTTACGCTTTCTGAATCTGCGCCATGCGGAATTGAAAAATGTCCCGCTGTACTCGTTCTCGAAAACGACATGAAATTCGTCCAAGAAGATATGCGTCCGCTTGCCAAGCCGCCAGTTTTCGGTTACGCGGTTGAGCATAGCGTCAGTAATCACCAAAAGCCCCATTGTTTTTAGCTGTTTGCCCAAGTCCATGATGTTGTAATCAATCAGGCGGTTGCGCACATCCACGTTGGTCTTGTGGGCGAAAGCGTTGAGAGAGCCGCTTGTGAAAAGCTCCATTTTGAGGGCAAGCCGTTTTGCTTCTGCTTCCGGCTGTAAGAGTAAATCCTCGCGCAAAACCGCAAGGGTCGGCAGCTTGCCGCCCGATTGGTAGTTGTCATAGACATTGCGGACACAACGGTCAATGATGGATTTTTCCTCCGGCAGCAAGCCGTGTTTGTCAAGCTGTTCAAAGAGCGAACAGACAAACTCGCTCTTGTCGATAACGGGGTCGCTGCCCTCGCCGTAACCTTCAACCATGTCCATAGCGTTGATATGGTCGTCGCTTCCCGCCGCGATTCGGATAACCTCGCCACCGAGAGCTTTCAGCAGTGCCGAATACTCGTTTTCGGGGTCGCATACCAAAATATCGTCATCGGGGAACATGAGCGCAATCATGACAAGCTCCATTTTCGCGCCGAATGACTTACCCGAACCGGGAACACCGAGCCGAAAAGCGTTGGGATTCAAAAGATATTCTTTTAGACACATGATGAGGTTGTGGGAGATAGCGTTTTGTCCGAAATAGATACCGCCCCTGTCCATGACCTCCTGCACCTTGAACGGCATAAGCACGGCAAGGCTTTCCGTAGTCAGCGTCCGCACCGCTTGAATTTTTGTGTGTCCGAATGGCAAAACGGTATTCAAGCCGTCAAGCTGTTGGAAAGTAAGCGGGGCAATTTGGCACAGGTTTCTCCGCGCCGTGGATAGCAGGGATTCGGTGTCCGCGTCAAGCTGCTCTTTGGTGTCAGCGGTATGCACGATAGTCACCGTGGCAAACATCATGCGCTGGTCGCGGCTGGTAATATCGTCAAGAAACTCGCGACTTTCCTTGCGTTGCTGTTCCATATCATAAGGAATAATCGCGCTGAAATTGTTGTTGCTGTTCTGCCTGCGCTGCCAGTTTGTAATATTGGTTTCCACGCCAAGGACACGCTTTTCCACTTCGCGGACAGCTTCCTCCATTGTGACCGGGCGAATGTCAATGGAAAGGGTCATGTTCTGATTGAGTTCGGTAAGCTCCGCAATCATGGTGTCTTTGATATAGGAAGCGTACTCTTTGAGGAACAGGACACGCCCGTAGCGTTCACCTACCTTAAAGAAGTTTTTGTCAAACTCCATGCTGTCGGGACAGATATAATCCTTAAAGCTGTGACCTTTCCGCATAGCCGCGCTCATATCGAAATGGAAAGAGGATTCCTCGCCCGGACGGTAGAAGTCGTGGAAGATTTTAAGCCGTTCGTTCACGTCCATTTCCGCGCATTTAGAGCCAAGGCGGGAGAAGTGGGAAGCCAAGTCCGCGCCCACGCGGTTGAAATACGCCCGCGCTTCCTCAATGTTCTTCTTGCATACGGAAACGGTAATCGTCTTATCAAGCACAATGGCGTTGCTCTCCGTGGATTTTTTGAGGAGCATGGCGTTGAGTTCCCTGCGGTATTTGTCCAGTTCGTCGCTCGTTAAAGGGATAAGGATATTGGCTTCATAGTCCGCTTTGGACAGTCTGCTTGCGCGGACAGTAATTTTTGCCGTTGCGCCGGAATCAAGGGAGTTCAGTAGTTCCGAATAATCAAGGAACATACCCTCTTTATCCTCGCGGCTTGCCACGGCATAGTTAATATCCGTAAACTTGAATGTCTTGCTGTACTTGTTTTCGCCAAAGAAGCTGCCCCTGCGGACAAGAAAAATCCCGTCCTCGTAAATCGAATGGACGGGAATCACCTCTTGTACGCCTTTCGGGATTTTGAACCGCTCACGGTTTTCCTTGAACCATATTTTAAGAGTTTTTAGCACGTTTCACCGCCTCCTTTTTTGGATTTTCAATAAGCGGCTTTACCGCTTCATAGTAGATGTTTGTGGGCTTAAAGGTCAACCGCTTCGGCATGAGGATTTCAGACTTTAACCACGCCCACGCGAATTGTTCCGCCGTCATACCGTGGTAGGTCACAAATCCAAGCGCCGCGAACGGAGCCGCACCGAGGATACACACCCAAGACACGGTTTCCGTGCCGAGGTGGTCACGCAGTCCAAAGAATATACCCACGGCAACGCCGAGGGCAAGGACGGAAAAAACACATTGCCGCAAGCTCAAGCCAAAAAACATTGCTTCGGTGTAGTTGCGGATTTCTTTATTTATTTTGACTTCCAATTTGATACCTCCAATCGTTATAATCCGAGCATTTCCCGGACTAATCTGTCAGCCATCTTTACCGCACCCACCAATACGAGCATATTAAAGATGAGTTCACCCACATAGCTCCAAACCTGCGTGACCGCCGCCGCGTTAGGGTCAACGACAGGCGGGTTAGACGCAAACAGGGAAAAGATAATGCAGGCAAGCACAACAATTGCGCCCTCCAAACACACCGCCCCATACGATTTGATAAAGGCTTTTCCCATGCTGCTGGTCGGTTCTCCCGCAAAGGACGCAAGCGGAACGGGGGCGATAGCCGTATACATATAGAGCTTGAAAAAGCGCCCATACACGGACATTATCATAATAAAAGACAGTACCGTAATGAACAGACCGCCGAGCAATGTCACCGCCCACAAAGGGATAGATTCAAAAAATCCGCATTTTTCGATAGCCGTCTTGATACTTTCCGGCAATATGGTATTTCCCGCGCCGGAAAATCCCGCAGCCGTCATGATTTTAGCGATTAAGCCCTGTACGATAGAGAACAGAGCCATCATTAGCTCCAAGCCGTGTGTGACCGCCGCCTTTGCGATGACGAAACGGACAAACACCTTTAACGCCACTTCGGGACGTTTAAGTTCCGCGAAATTACCGCAGGTTTTCATTACGCCAATCACGAAAAACAGCACAAGCAAGCCTAAACCGATAGCCTGCACCGCGCCGTGTATATCCTTGATAACCGTCCATATCCCGCCGCCCTTAAAGGTTTCGGGGCTTTGGGTGAGTAGCTGAAAAATCTCAGCCATTTTCTGATTCCATGTGTTCAGGGCGTTTTCCAGATTTTCAATAATCCAGTTCAAAAAACCACCTCCTTCATAAAATTAGCGGCGCGGATCTCCGTGAGGGAATCCGCGCCGCCGCCCGTGTGGTTATCGGGATTCCCGCCCTGCCGGTTCGTGGATTACGCCGTATTTGTCATCCACATAGTAACGTCCGACAAATGGATTATAAATAGCGTGGCATTTTACGCCGTTGTAGTCGGCAAGATAGTCGTTGTCGCCCAGGCGTTTGATAATGGTCGCTTCGGCAAGCACGTTTTTCTCGTCCTGTTTGAGCGAATGAATATAGCACTCACATTTGTCAATATAGTCCTGCATAGCGTTCAACCTCCCGTGATAAGGTTCAAAATTTCTTTGGCGAACGTGATAACAATCCCGCCCGCCAAGGTCAGAAAGCCGTTTGCCCTTTGCGATGGGTCGTGGGATTTAAGCGACATACCGACTTGCACGATACCGAAGCCGAGCAAAATCAAGCCAATCGCTCTTATCAAACCGAAAATGAAGTTTGAAAGGTTGTTGACAACCTGCACTGGGTCATCGGTTGCCGCGAATGCGGGAACGGCGAAACACATCATAACCGCAAGGGCAAGCACCGCGCACACATAAGCGCGAAAGCCTTTCTTAACGCCGCCCCTCATGGGTAGTTTGTAAGTGGGTCTTTTATTTTTCTTCATGGGAAATGTCCTCCTTATTGATTAAAAATTTCTTCTAAATCCTCCTCGGACAAAAGCTCGTATTCCGCGCCGTCCGGGATTTGGATTTCCGGCAAGTCTGCCGGGTCAATGTCCTCGTCAAAGACGAGAGTAGCAACCGATTCCGTAACCTCCCCGTGCATAAACCGTTCAGCTTTGCCGTCCGTCGTGTCGCCTACGTTCGGATGACGCAGGATGTCAAACTTATCGTCCAAAATCGGGCGTTCGCCGCGTATGAATAACAGGGCATAACGGTTGTCGAGCATACGGACTTCATCAGGTGTTAAAAGCTCACGCCCACTGATTTGGAAGTTCGTACTGTAATTACCGTTGCGCCCTGTGGATTTTCCGTAAGTGTTTGTGTCGAGCGTTTCTTTTCCGAGAAGTTCTGAAACGTATTTGTGCGTTGATTGTTCGTTGCCGCCGAGATACAAAAATTCGTCGCAGTTACCGACAATGCTTTCCCACTGTTTTTCAAACAAAGCCTTTAACTGAGCCATATTTTGAAGCACAATGGATACCGACACGCCCCTTGACCTCATAACGGAAAGTATCTTATCAAAGTCATCGGGGAGCGAAACATTGGCAAATTCATCCATCAGAAAATGGACATGGACGGGCAGTGAACCGCCGTGCTTGTGGTCGGCAGAATAAAAAAGCTGTTGAAACAGTTGGGTATAGAGAATTGAAACGAGGAAATTAAAGCTGCTGTCATTGTCTGGAATGATGATGAATAGCGCGGTTCGTTTTTCCCCGATACTCTCTAAATCCAGTTCATCGGTGACGGTGAGGGCGGCAAGGCTTTCAAGGTTGAATTTTTCCAAACGCGCCGCCAAAGTGATTTGAATGCTTTTAAGGGTCTTTGCGGAGCCGGAACGGTAGTCGCGGTAATACTTGACTGCGATATGGTTTTCATCGCGCATTTCAAGCCTGTCAAAGAGTTCATCAAGGGGAGATTGATAGCTGTCGTCGTCCTCACGGACTTCGCCCGCCCGGAGCATTTCCATCACCATCGGAAAGTTCTGCTCGTCGGGTGGCGCTTCATATTTGAGATAAAACACTAACGCCAAAAGCAACATACTTGCCGCCGTGTCCCAAAAGGGGTCTTGGGTTTGCGCCCCTTTGGGCGTGGTACTCTTAAACAGGTTCGTGACAAGCCGTTGCACGTCATTGTCCTCTTTGAGATAGACAAACGGATTGTAACAATGACTGCGCCACATATTGATAAGGTCGAGAACCTTGACCTCCATGCCGCTTGCTTTCAGCAAATGCCCGGTGTCGCGGGTGATTTCACCCTTTGGGTCTAAAATTACCATTGAGGTGTTGCAATTCATGGCGTTGGGCTTGCAGTAGAAGCGGGTTTTACCCGCGCCGCTGCCGCCGCACACAAGGACGTTGAGATTGCGGCGGTGCTTTTTAGCGTCAAAGCCAATTCGGACGTTTTGGGTTAAAATCTTGTTTTCGGTAAATTTCCTGTCGGCATACTTACGGTTGACGGCGGCGGCTTCGCCCCATTTGGCAGAACCGTGTTCCTCGCGGGGGCGGGTATTGCGTCGGGTCGAAAGATAAATCCCGATTGCCATACCGTAAGCGGCGATAAAAAAGAGGACAGTTTTCAAGCTGTCCCCGCACCACTCAATTTGTAATGGATTGTTTAACGCCGCCGCCAGATTTTGCAAAATATCGGGCAACCCCCCCGCCACGGTGGGGGCGGCAAGCAAAGCCGCCCAAACCACGGGGATTAAGCCGAACGCGGAAATTATCAAAACTTGCTTGGGGCTATCTCGCTTCATCCCGTACCCTCGCTTTCCGGGAGGGAGTGCGGAGGATTTTTAGCATGAGGTCGTCCACAAAATCGGTGGGCTGCTTTTCCTCAATCTCTTTATTCCGCAAGTCATTCAAAGCTGTAATGACCGCTCCTTCCTCATAAGAATCGAGAGTAACGGTTTTTTGTTCCTCTTTCATAACCCTTACCTCGCTTCGTTATTTTTTGCCGCCTTTTGCTGTGTTTCAAGCTGCCGCGCCATACGCCCGGAAATACTCTCGGCAGCGTCGCGGATTTGCGTAAGCTCACCCTTGACCTCCTGCGCGTCCATGCCCGCAAGCATATCCGTCGCGGAATCAAAAGAAAATCTCTGCGTATCCGCGCCGTATTTCTTACAAAGCAGATAGGTTGCAGAATAGGCACAAAACTCCTGTCCCGCCGACAATTCGGGGTCGGTAGCCACTTCTGCGCAAGCCATCTCGAACGCCACAGAGCGGAACGTGTCGGAAAACTCCATACCCTTGCGGACAAGAATGTCGCCGTCCTCATTGGTCATCGCACCGCGGTCATTAGGCAACTCGTCCACGCCCACGATTTTCATAGGGTATTTGGAAATAAGCGCGCTCAAAACCTGACGCTCGGTATAATGGGGCGGCGGTGTATTTCTCAATTTGCGGGTGTCCACCTGTGAAATGTCGAACACCTTGCGCACGTCGTAGCCAATTCCCGGCGTACCGTCTTCTTTGGTGTACTCGTGCGGCTCCAAGATGGCGATTGCCGTTTGCCCCGGCTTGACAGAACAGTTTTGCCGTTTCCAGTAGTCAAAGCTCCCAAGCCGTGAAGCGTTCGGATTTTTCGCAAAGGTCAGCAGAGCGTTGACCGCGCTGTAACGGTCAAGCCGCGCTTGCAGGTCAAGAAACTGCGCGAATTTGCCGCCGTCGCCCGCCACATCAAGGGCGGTCTGGTCGGAAAGCTCAAACACTTCCTCGCGCTCGGCTTTTTTCTTCGCTGCGTATTCCTCTTTGGAAAGCTGCGGCACACCTGATTCCTCGGCGGGGGCGTTGTTCAGTAAATCATCATAATTTGCCATAACTTTAAGTCCTCTCTTTCGATTTTTTAGATTTGGATTTGCCGCCGTTTTGCGGCTGTTTATGGGCGGTGGTCGGCGTTTTCGGCTTATCCGTGACCGCCTTATCGTCCCGCGTCGGCGCTTCCGCTTCTTTCCTCGACTTCTGCGCCGCCGTGATTTCCCGGATTTCCTCTTTGACGGACGGCCTACTCGAAGTACCCCTTGCGGATTTGCTTCTGCTCTCGAAGGTAGGCTCGGACGGAAGGGTTTTCTCCGTCTTTGCCGTTTCGGGGTTTACGGGCGCTTCCTTTGCGGGCGTGGTTTTCGCAACGTCCGGCTTTTCTGCTTCCGGCTGTTTTTCTGGCTCAGTCTTACCCTCCGGCGTTCCGAGTAAATCATCAAGCAATTTCTCGGTATCGTTCTTGTCCGGCGCGGGCTGCCCGGTTTCGGTCTGCGCTTTTTCGGCTTTGGATTTGATAATTTCGCTCTCGATTTTCGCCTTGTCCACCGTGGCAAACTTGAAGCGTTCCACCAAACGGCTGATTTTCGGCGCGTCATCGGCTTTCACCATGATGTCGCAAAGACCGTCCGGCGTGTGCTTTTTATTCCGCAGAACGCAGTAGACAATACCGTACTGCTTCGCGCCCTGCGCGAATTTCTGTAAGTCGCTGTCCTTGACCGAAAAAATCTCCAACGCCTTGCCGGATTTCAGCATGGAGGTCATACGCGCCTTGCCCTTGAGCTTCAGCTTGCTGTTCTTGGATTTGAGCGCCGCCACAAGAAAAGTGGCGATTTCCTTTGCCGCCGTGCCTGTGATTTTGGCGGCAACCTCAACGCCCTCCAAACTCATGCGTACAATTTGTTCAGCGGCGTCCCCTGAGTGATTCATGTTGTTTGCTCTCCTTTCCGATAGATTTTTGTTCCTCTGCGGCAATGCGGATTTTGTTTGCCATCTCCGCTGACCGCTTTTCTATATTCTCACATAACCTCACCTCCCTTCGCAGCTCCGTGATTTGCGCGGACAGGTCGGCAATCTCGGTTTTGACCGCCGCCAGTTTGTCCCCGTCCCGTATGCTCCGCGATTGGTAACGCAGGTGCTTTCGTGTGGAGGATAAAGAAATGACCCGCTGTGTCAGTCCGTCCTTGTTGGCGGCAAGCTGCTCGGCAGTGTCAATACCGTGCTTCACTAACAGGCGGGTTTCCTTTGAGATGTTTTGAATAAAGCGAATGTCCTCACGAAACAGAAAATACACGCGCTTGGGGTTCGGCTCTTTTCGTTTCGGCAAAACGCCCATTTTATAGAGGTAAGAAAAATACAGGGCGCGTAGCCCTGTAATCTTCCGTGTTGTCTTGATATTGCCTTTGAACGTATACCGCTTGTGCGGCGGCACTGCCGGGATAACGTGTCGCCCCGGTCGGGTGTTTTGAAGTATCCGCTTGCGGATTCCCTCAATGGAGTAATCCTCGCCAAAGTTTCGCAGGAGTTTTAGCCCACGGTCTTTCCCCTCCGGGCGCAAGGTAATGTCCTGTCCCATTTTGACATGGTAGCCCATTTTCTTTATCGCGTCCCAAAACTGCCGCTCGGTCATGGATTCGGCAATTGCGCGGTCAACGTCTGCTTTCAGTAAAGAGCGGTAGGTCGGCTTACCGTCCTGCTCGGCTTTCCATTCGCCATAGTGCTTGGACTTGCCGCGCCCCGGTTCTTCAATCACCGAAAGCCCGTATTCGCGGCACAGATTATCGGATTCCTGTTGCATGAGCCAATAATCGTGTTCGGAACGGTAATATTTTATACCGTCCACCATCGACACATTGTTGAGGACAAAGTGGTTGTGAAGATGGTTGTATTTATCCAAATGCGTGGCTACAATGACTTGATACCTGTCGCCCCAAAGACGCTCCGCTAATTTCACGCCGATTTCGTGCGCCATTTCGGGGGTAGCTTCGCCGGGGGCAAACGATTGATAACCGTGATAGGCGACAACGCCATCGGTCTTGCCAAACTTCTCTTTGGTCGCCATCATCTGCTCACGGGCGATGGGAACGCGGCAATTGACACCCGAAACAAACCGCTGCATGATTTCCGCGTTTTCGTCGTGCGTCCGCTCCACGGTCTTTTTCGTCTGCACGGCGTAGTCGATAACGTCTGAAAGCTCCTGTGCCTGCTCATCCGTCATGCCGTCTTTTTCAAAGTAGGCGGGATTCTCAGTTTTATCGGGATTTTCAACATACACTACAACCTTGCCAAGCCAGCCCTTGACCGCCCATATTGAAGTGGTCGCCATTTATTCGAGTTTCCTCGGCAGCATGACGGCGTTGGTGATATTCAAAATAGTTCTATCCAAAGACTTGACCGCCTCATCATAACGCTGAACGTCCATGACATTCAGCACATGGGCTTTTTGCGCGATTTGGTTGAGGTTGTTTCCGATACCGTGCAGTTCCCTCATCATGGAGAAATAATCGGGTGGCGGCGTGTCGGTGGGAACAAGACCGTTAATGATGTGACGCAAGTAGCTCTCACGGGAAAGCCCGCTTTTTTTAACGCGCTTGTTGAGAGCTTCGGCTTCCTTTTTATCAAGCCGTAATTTGATTTCAATATTTCTTTTCTGCATAATCAGATTCCTTTCATTCGAGATTCCGCAAGGGGTGTTAGGGGGATTTTCCCCCTAACAAGCTGTGCTTTGGGGACAAAGCACGTTGCTTGCTGGTATAGTGCATTTCCGAAAGCTCGTGCTTATGAAGATTTACCGTCCGAAAAAGAAAGCTTCGCTTTCACCTTGCTTCGCGCCGTTCTTTGGTCTGCGTCCGGGGTAAATTCAATCGGTCACAAAGGTAATCGTTGTAGTCCTTGCCGAAGGGCGGCGGCTCGTCCGTCACTGTGTATCGCTTCGGCAGAACCGCCATAATCGCTTGGGTGGCAAGCCGCCCCGCAAGGTCATTATCAAGGTGAAGATGAACGCTCTTGATGTCGGGGTGGTCTGTGAGGTACTGCGTGAGCGCGGGTGGCAGGGCGCTGTCCTCGATTTTCTGCTTGGGCTTATACACGCCGGAAAGGGAGAGTAAATCGCCGTCAAATAAATTTGGGATTCGGATTTCATGGAGCGTTGCGAACGAGAGTAAATCAATAGCCGATTCAAACAGGTATAGATGCTCACTCCCGTTTGGCAGGGCGAAAGAATAGCGTTTGTCGCTTCCGTCCGCGTCGCCCTTGAAATTGCCGCCTGTACCGCGAACACTTGCATAGCGCGGGATTTTATCTTTGTCGTAGCCAACAAAAACGGCGTTGAAATACTTGCCCCTGCGGGACTGATATAAAATGCGCAGGTCGGCGCAATAGCGGATAATCTCGCGGCTGATTCCGCGTCCCACAAGAAACCTCTCAACCTCCGCAATACCATTGTCCATCGGCGGCATAACAAACGGCTTTGGCGGCTCTTTCGGCTTGGAAATAAAAACAGGCGGTCTAATCGCCGCCCGCCCCATGATTTGCTCCACTGCCGCCGTGAAACTCATGCCGTTCACTTTGATAAGATAGTCGAGCGCAGAACGCCCGCCGATTCCACGGCTGTGCCAACACCATTTGCCGTTGCTGATTTTTAGGCTGTCATGGGTTCGGGTGCAATAGACATTGCCGGAGAAGTGAACAAGCTCCTGTGGTTCGTAGTTTTGGAGATAGGTGAATAAGTCCATTTTCTTTGCTTCTAAAATCACCTCCGGGTCGATATATGGCATAAAAAAACACCTCCTTTACATGGAAAAAGCCGCCCGGTTTGAGCCGGACGGCTATGTAGGAATAAATGATTATTAGATTAAAATTTCCATTTTATTGATGTAATCAGGAAGAAAAGATATATCATTATAAGACCATTCGTCTTGCTAAATGTTTTTAGGTCGGCAAGTCCATGTGCTATATTATTTCTTAGATTTTTTCCTAACTGCTCCACCATAATAAACTCTATCATGAACAGCATATCTGAATTAATTATGTCTACAACATAGGGCTGTCGTAAAAACTCATTAAAAGTTTGTTCATATTGAGCTGTATCTGCTTGAATAGTTGTAGTTGGAAAACCACCCCACTCAAAAAGGGTTCGGAAGTAACTTTCAAATTGAGGAACTAAGATATGCAGACATGAAATATAATCATCTTCAAAAAATTTCTTGATAGCTACACTAATTAACTCTTTTTGAGTTTCAGACATATATTCTATTTCACAAATGCGGCTTGAAACCATTTCATCAGTTAATCCGTTTTGTAGCATCTTATCCCAAATATACTTGACCAAAACTGAAAATGTTGTTTCAATTTCAATGCCATAATTAAAACATAAAAACTTTTTAATTATATCTTCTTTATCCCGAGCATTAAATACCTTCCGATTTCCCATAACATGACCAAAATCAACGAACTGATATATTGGATTCTCTGCTTCTGCTGTTGCTTTTTCTAATGAATTACCTTTTCTTGGAACAAAATCTATTGCGTGGCTGAAACTTTTGAAATTCTCATTTACTGTTGATTTAAAAAATTCGACAGTTTCATCTTCTAATTGTTCTTTTGTTATAGTATAGTCAGTTGAAATTGTTTTAAATTCCCCTGAAACATCAGCGGCTTTAAAAGTATTTTTTATTTTAATTTTTAAGTTGTATACCTTTTCTCTTTCTCCTATATTTGCAAAGTGTCGTATGGCATTTTCATATAAACTTGCTTTTGCAATGTTAGTTTGCTCCATATTTTCTGCTTGTTTTTCATATGAATTCCCATAATCAATTAAAGCCTTTTTCATCTTATCTTCGTCTTTTAATATTTTAATCCAATCAATATAATTTTCGCACCAATTTCTAAAAGAATTAAAATCTGAAATTGTATCCATATAATAATCCAGCATATTTTCGATAACCGCAATAATATCGGTTATTGTTGAATCGGAAAGAAAAGGTTTTTTGTTTTTTTGTATATTATTAGAAACAATACGAGAAATAGCTAACAACCATATCTTATTTTCGATTGGATGCTCTTTAGTGAATATGTTTTTTATTATTTGGTCTATTTTTTCTATCGCAGGTTCAATACGAAAAGACAGAGAAACTTCAAACAATCTCGAAATATTAACAACACACTCATGGGAGAACTCCATCATACTTATTTCTTCACATAATAAGCCAGTCAGCTCTGTAGCATATTTATATTTTTCCTTTTTTTCAGCATATTGAAAAAAATAATTAGAATATCGTATTTCAACTTTTAAATCACTTGTTTCTTCAAACCTATGTCTATAAAAATTAAATCTTTCACTTTCAAAATTATCTATATCGGGGATTTTAACCCCATTTGTATATACTAATTCAGGAAATAAAAAATTTTGGTCTTGTGTTCTATGTTCGATTGGTATTTCACAACACGCAAATAACTCCATATCCCATTGCAACCATTTCTTAATTTGGGCGTTCATATCTGGTGTTATTAAAGCGGACAATTTCTTATTAGTATCTGACAAGCTTCTTGTTGGCTCATTGAATACTTTGCTATCGTTTATGAATGAATCATATAAAGTGTAGTCCATTAAATTAGGCCCCTTAACAATCAGATTTATAAATCATTATACCACCAATCCTCTCAGATTTCCACAAAATTCATCAAGGCGGCACTGGTTTTAACCAACGCCGCCTTGACTGTCTGCCGTTCCGTTAAATCGCACCTATCTTTTTAAGGTAGGCAAAGCTGTCCGTGTGTCCGCGAAAATAAATTTGCCGCCGTTCCGCTTCCTCAATTTGCCTTGTCAGGTCGATATACCGCACAAAAGCCCCATGCTCGTCTGCTGACAGGCTGATTGCTCCGTCGCCCTCCAAAATCTTCTCAATCATCGGGTATTCCTGTTGCAAACTGTCGGCTTCCCGCCGCAGAGCGGCGTATTCGCTGTCGGTGTGAAACAGGTCGGTGGATATATCGCTGTCGATTTCGGAAAAAGCGTCCTCAAGCCGCTGTGCCAGATTATAATAGGAATCTTGGTTTTCACTCATGCAAAATTATCTCCTTGCCTTTTTATTTTAATATACCCACACGCAAAAACAATATCAAATGTGCGAATTATCTTTCGCGGTCTGCATTTCTCGGCGTGGGTTCGCTGTCGCCCTCGTCGGGGGAAGCGTCCAAAACGGTGTTGTCTTTCTCATCCATGTTCAAAAGGGCGTTTACCTCCTTGAGCCGCAAGGATTTTTCTTGATACTCCTGCTCCTGTGGAAACGGACGGTTTACCTCGCTCTGTGCCGATTCCATCTGCGTTTTTGTGTCGACAAGACTGCTCTCGCAATTTTGCAGAGAAGCAGCCAATCCCTCCAAAGCGTTGTCAAGGCGGGTGATGTTGCCGTGAATGTCCGTGCCGAGCTTGACGGTGTGGGAGAGCGCCCCTGAAAGCGTAACGTGGTATTCCTTTGAAAAGCTGTCAAAGGATAATATCATCTGAAAGCCGCGATATTCACCCATTGCCACGGGGGCGGGAGAAGTCATGGCTTTGCAGGCTTCGATTATCGCCTTGCCCGCGTCAGCTTTTTCGGCAAAAAGATTCCCGCCGATTTTCATGGGCGGGAAGTGGTCTTTGTCGGCAGGGTACTGCGCTACGGTTGCAATGTCGGTCTTATAGCCCTCAATCCGTTCGGTGTACCGTTTTATCGCCTGCGGGTACTCTTTCAAAATCTTGTCCTCCAAAGCATACCGTTGACTTAAATGGCTTGCTTGCAGAATTTTGAGCTTGTTTACATCCATTTCAAGTTGGCATTTCTCAATAATGAGGGGGTTGCCCGTCGCCAACGCTTTAATCTCCGCATAGGAAAGGGCGGTTTCGTCCACGTCCTCGGCAATGCGTACAGGGGTTTTACTCGTCATAATCTGCGCGATAAACTTCTGCTTATTCTCTACCAACTGATAGAGGTAGCTGTCGAATGTCCCCTCGGTGACATAGCGGAAAATCTCGACTTCGGGATTTTTGTTGCCCTGCCGGACAATTCTGCCAAGCCGCTGCGCAAGGTCAGAAGGACGCCACGGACAGTCAAGGTCATGGAGCGCGATAAGCCTGTCCTGCACGTTGGTTCCCGCGCCCATTTTCTGCGTACTGCCCATGAGAACGCGGATTTGTCCCTTGCGCACCTTTGCGAAAAGCTCTTTTTTCTTGACTTCTGTATTGGCTTCATGGATAAATGCTATTTCTTCGGCGGGTATGCCTTTGGCAACTAATTTTGCTTTGAGGTCATCATAGACGTTAAATCGCCCGTCGCCGTGAGGGGTAGATAAGTCGCAAAACACAAGCTGCGCTGACCGATTCTCTTTGGTTTCGTCCCAAATGCGGAATACATTTCCTGCGCAAACGGCAACCTTGCCGTCCGGGTCGTCGGGCAGCATCTCATTTATAAGCCTTTGGTCGAGAGCCAGCTTGCGCCCGTCATTTGTCACTTTCAGCATATTATCGACGGACGGGTCAACATCGCCCTTGCGTATAGTTTCGGCGCGTTCCGCAAGCTCCGCAACCATATCCTGCTGCCACGCGCTCGGCTTGATAACCTCGGTGTGGAAATTCGCTTTTGGTACGGGCAGGTTCAGCATATCCGCCGTTTGAATGTCAGCGGTCATTTTGAACATAGACATGAGTTCGGGCAAGTTATAAAACTTAGCAAAACGGGTCTTTGCGCGGTAGCCCGTCCCCTCCGGCGCAAGCTCTATTGCGGTCACGGTTTCGCCAAAGGTAGAAGCCCATGCGTCGAAATGCTGTAAACCGTTCTGCACCAATTCCTTGTATTGCAGATACCGTTGCATGGTGTAAAGCTCTACCATTGAATTGCTGATTGGCGTGCCTGTCGCAAAAACCGTGCCGCGCCCGCCTTTGAGTTCGTCAAGATACTGCGTTTTCATAAACAGGTCGCTTGATTTCTGTGCTTCCACCTGCGCGATACCGCCCACGTTCCGCATTTTCGTGATGAGGAAAAGATTCTTAAAATAGTGGGCTTCATCAATAAACAGGCGGTCAATGCCGAGTTCCTCAAAGGTGACGACATCATCCTTGCGGCTCTGGTCGGTGAGCTTCTGCAAGCGGAGTTCAAGCCCTTTTTTCGCCCGTTCCATCTGCTTGACGGTGAAGCGTTCGCCGTTGTTGCGCTTGACCTCATCAATCCCCTCCAAAAGCTCGTTAATCTGACGTTTTAACATAGCCTCCTGACGTTCTACCGACATGGGGATTTTTTCAAATTGGCTATGCCCGATTATCACCGCGTCATAATCGCCTGTCGCAATACGGGCGCAAAACTTCTTGCGGTTCTTGGTTTCAAAGTCCTTTTTCGTAGCCACAAGGATATTCGCGGAGGGATAAAGCTGCAAAAACTCAGCAGCCCATTGCTCGGTGATATGGTTGGGAACGACAATAAGGCTTTTGTGAGCCAGTCCGAGCCGCTTAAACTCCATCGCCGCCGCAATCATCTCATAGGTTTTGCCCGCGCCCACTTCGTGCGCCAACAACGTATTGCCGCCGTACAGCTCATGGGCAATCGCGTCTACTTGGTGCTTGCGTAAGGTGATTTCGGGATTCATGCCGGGAAACGTGAGGTGGGAGCCGTCGTATTCGCGGGGTCTTATGCTGTTGAATTTGTCGTTATACAAACGGCATAACCGCTCACGGCGGGCGGGGTCTTTCCATATCCATTCCTCAAACTTGGTGCGAATAATCTCCTGCTTCGCCTGCGCGATTGCCGTCTCCTTTTTATTAAGGACGCGCTTCTCGTCACCCTCCGGGGTGTACACCTTATCCCATATCCGGACATCACGCAGATTCAAGCTGTCCTCAATGATTTTGTAGGCATTGATTCTCTGTGTGCCGTAGGTGTTAAAGGTGTGGATATTGGAACGGTCATAGGTCTTTTCGGTGACGTTCCACTCGCCCGTATGATGGGAATAGTGGACTTTGATATGACTGCGGGCATAAGGCGGGGTTTGCAGAAGTTCATACATAAATTGCTGAACATCACCCTCCGGCAGCCATGTCGCGCCCAAACGGACGGAAATCTCAGCGGCGGTGAGGTCTTTCGGCATGGCGGCTTCAAGGGATTTGACATTGACGGTATAATCCTCCGGGTACAGCTCCGCGCTTCTTTTCGCCCAATCCAATTTTTCGCGCACATTGCCGGAAAGGTATTCATCGGCGGTAAGATATTTTTCTTCGCTGTTGCCGCCATATCCATGCGTGGGGTTGAGGAAAATCACGCCCTCCAGTTCTTTGGCAAGTGCTTCCTCGCTCATATCGGTAAGCTGTGCCATAAAGGAAAGGTCAACCCTTGCTTTTTCGGCAAGTGAAACGGCTAACGCTTCGGTTGCCGTATCCACATGGGTAATGGGGATATTCGGCTTAATGGTGCGCTTGGTGAACATCGCGGCTTTGCTTTCCAGTTCGCCGTTTTCATCAAGGTTTTCAAGGGAACAAAGCAGGCAATACGCGCTGTCCTGCGCGAAAGCCATAGAGTTGCCGCGTGAATTGATAATCCCATATTTGCGGGTAAAGCTGTCGTATAGGCGGTTTAGCTTCGCCTGTTCCGCTTCAATGGCGTGGTCGGGGTAATCGTTGGTCTGATAGAAAATAAGGTTACGGACACACTCCCGCAGTTCAATCAAGCCTTTCACGCGGTTTTGCGCCGTCACGGGCATTTCCACGGGAACCATGATACTGTCCTGTCGGTAGTAGATTTGCCCGTCCACTGTGGTGTAGGAGTAATTGCGCACGTTTGGGTCGGCGGGGATAGCGAACTCTTCCTCCGGCTCGTCCTCATCGCGCTCGTACTCGGTGATTTCCGCGTGAATATTGGTAACGGCTTTGGCAAGCTGCTCCGCAAGGTCGCTGTCCTCAAAAGGAATGCATGAAACGCTGTTTTCAGCCCCGTACATCCGTGTGCCGCTCTCCCCAGACATTGTGCCGAGAATCATGTCGGGGTGTTCGGCAAAATAGCTGTTGACGGCGATTTCCGTTTCTTCGCCGTCTGCGCCAATGCCGTCAACCATGCCGAGGTGTACCCAATTCGGCTCAATATCCACAATGCGGTCACGCTTTTGCAAAAAGATAATGTCCGTCGTGACCTCCGTGCCGGCATTGGATTTGAACGCTGTCATGGGAAGCCGTATCGCACCGAGCAGATCCGCGCGTTGCGCGATATATTTCCGCACAGAGGAGTCCTTTTTATCCAGCGTGAACCTCGATGTGACGAACGCGACAATGCCGCCCGGTCTGACCTTATCAAGTGTCCGGGCGAAAAAATAATCGTGAATGTGGAATTTATGCTTGTCGTACCGTTTATCCGCTACGCCGTAACTGCCGAAAGGCACATTGCCGACAGCCAAATCAAAAAAGCTGTCGGGCAGTTCGGTTTTTTCAAAGCCCTGCACGGCGATATTGTTTTTTTGGTAGAGCTGCCGCGCAATGCGTCCCGTTAAGCTGTCAAGCTCCACGCCGAACATCTTGCTTCCCGTCATACTCTCCGGCACAAGTCCGAAAAAATTGCCGATACCGCAGGACGGCTCTAACACGTTGCCCGTCTTAAATCCCATGTTTTCCACGGCTTTGTAAATCGCCTTGATAACCGTGGGAGAGGTGTAGTGAGCGTTGAGCGTGGTTGACCGCGCCGATTCGTATTCTTCGGGGGAAAGCAGGGCGTTCAGTTCGAGGTATTCATCTTCCCATTGATTGTTGTCAGGGTCGAACGCCTGCGCCAATCCGCCCCATCCGACATACCGCGCCAAAATCTCCTGTTCGTCGGGCGTGGCAAACCGATTTTCAAGCTCAATATCCTGCAAGGTCTTAATGGCTTCAACATTGTTCTTGAATTTGGTTTTTGCGCCGCCTGCGCCTAAATCATCGTCTGTAATGCGGTAATTGTGCCGCTCTGATTGCGGGATTTCGGGATGCAGGTCGAATGCCTGCGTCCGGCTTCGCGGCTTGGGCTTTTCCCATGCGGGGGTGAGGGATTCTTCTGTGACAACTTGTTGTCTTTCGGCGGGTTGTTTGGGAGAGAGGTCAATAACAATGCTCTTTAATCCGCCGTCCTCCGGCTCTGTTGGCTGAATGGTTTGCGCTTCCTGCCGGATAGGGTCGTACATCTCCATGAAGTCCAGCGTTTCGGAACGGAAAATCGGGAAGCCGACGCCGTTTTCAAAGGTAACATCCCGCAGGCTCACCTTGTCATAATCGGTATCAACCGAATCTACAATGAAAAGCCGTCCCTCAATCTCATATCTGTCGCCTTTTTTGGGGATATACGGCTGTTCCGCTTCCTCTTCGGGTTGCGGCGCAAGCGTTTCCGCGTTGCCGTCCGCAATCAAGTGGTCGTTTAGGCGGTTTTCCCGCAGCTTGCGGTCAAACTCATCACGCGCCATTTCCCTTGTGAACAGGGGCGCGTTTACATCCCGCAATACCACGCCGGAATCATCAAAGGAATAAATCTCATATTCGTCTGTGCCGATAACTACCGTAACGCCAAGTTGAAGGTAGTACACGGCGGCTTCATCGGCGGCGGGTTGTTTCTGTGTGATAGGTGCTGGCGCGGGCTGTGCCGTTTCTCTTTCGGCGGGTTTATCCTTTGGAAACAGCGTGTACTCGCCGTTTTGATAAGCCGTCAAATCCGCAAATGCCTTTTGCATGGATTGATAATGACGGTCAAAGTCGGCGGTATTGTCGAGTACCGCCGCCATACCGCTCAATATCCCGGCAACGCGCTCCGGCTCGTCAAGCTGCGGACGGATTTCCCTGATTGCGTTTGTTGTTTCGCTTCCGAAAGGGTATGGGCGCGGCACGTCCTCTGGCTGATTGGTATAGAAGAAATAAACCTCACGCGCCAGTTCGCCCCTTTCATATTCGGGCAGATAAGCAAGCTCGCCCTCGGTCATATACCGCCCGTCCGCGATAAGCTCATCAACGCGCTTTGCCACTTTCGTCCACGGCAAAATTACCTTGTCGTAGGGCATATGGTTATTCTCACGGCTGTATGAAATGCCCTTGCTGTCGTGATTTTCGTTGAAGCCTGTGCGCCCTGTGCCGCCCCAACCGTATTCATCTTTCAGAAAATCGGCTTTTTCTTTGGCGGTGTGGGCATGGAGGAAGTAGGAGTAAATACGGAATTTCCCATGCTCCACGTTGCCGCCGCGCGTGATAACCTCGTCTACCTCATCCTGTGTGATAAAGCCGGGGCGCGGCGTTGATACCGATTCGTCGGCGGTGAACACAAGCGATTCCCTTTGTAAATCTACAAGCCCGCGCAAAATATCCGGGGCTTGACGGCGAAATTGGTGCGCCCAACGAAAATCCTCGTCCCGCGCTCCCGTTTGCGCGATTTGATTGTCGCCGTCCAGTTTTCCGATAATAAGCTCCAGCTTTTCAGAATCGGCAAGCTGTTCCGCAATGATAGGAACACTTTGATGATAATTGGAACCGTCCGTTATCCACTCCTGCGGCAGCGTTCCCATTTCATCGCGGTACAGGAAGTAGAGCTTTTGCGCCAATGCCGTTATTTCCAAACCGTCCGCTTTGTCGAGTTCGTTTTGGGACATATACCGCCCCATATCAAGCAGTTCGCGGGTTCGCCTTGCCGCCTGCTCCCATGTGATAAGTGAAGCGTTCCCGGCGTTCAAAGCGGTGTCGCCCACGGCAACGTGGATTCCGCTGTCATTGAACCATACGGACACATGGCTTTTATCGAAAATGAAGCCCTTGCCGCCATCGTCGTATTCTTTTTTAAGAAAAGCAGCGTTGTCGGCTGTACTGTGGTCTTTTTTGAAATACGATACAATGCGGTGAGTGCTGTTTTCTTCATTACCGCCGCTGGTCAGCACCTCATCAATAATCTGCTGAGAAATAGAAAAAGCGGAGGGTTTTGATTCCTCCGCTTCTCCCATAAGGGTCATTTGCTGATATTCTGTTGGTAAAGTCTTTATGCGTATATCAGGTCGTTCAGTATCGTTTCCTCCGCGCTGTGACGGATGTTGTTCATCAAGCCCACCCATGTCATTTGGTCGCGGGCTTTGAGTTCCTCCGTCACGCCCTGCGCCGTCGCCATCTGCCGGGTCAACAGTTCCATGCGCTCGTTCGCCGTCTGCTCTGTTTCCATCAGGTGCGCGTTCAGCTTGCCTGATGTCAGCAGGTTCGTGTACAGGATTCTGCGGCTCTGTTTGAGGAATTTCTTTCTCGCCAATGCGTACTTGCCAAGGACTACCGGGGCGGCTTCCTCCGGGGGCAGCAGGTTGGGTACTTGATAATCGCCCTCTGTCCGATATGTCAACGCTTCCATGTTCAATGCTCCTTTCGCTGTTTTTGATACTATTATCGCCTTTTAGGGGCGAGGTTGCAAATGTGCGATTTTGGTTTTGCTCCTGCCGTTGCAGGCTAATAACCGTTGCCGATATTTCCCGCAGACAGGTTTCCGAAATGTCGCTTGCCGCCGTGCCGAGGGCATTGACGGTGTTGCGGGTATTGAAGTCGGAGATATAGCGGAAATCCTCAAGGTCAAGATATTCGTCCGCGTCCAATCCGCAACGGGTGAGAAGCATATACGCCACGCTATTTTGCAAGGCGTTTTTATACTCCACCTCAACATTGAGGTCGTCGAGTTCCTCTAAAAAACTGTCCTCACGGCAGTACATGAGTTCATTGAGGTAATCGGAAAGGTTGTCATCCACGGCGTTATGTGCCGCCGAAATGAGTGCGGCGGCAAGAGTGGAATTGTCCTCTAACTCGCCAAAGGAATTTTCCAAGCTCTCGATAACGTCCGCTTCATACGCCGGATTCATCTGCCAAATGGGAACAGGGCGGGAAAAACGGCTTTCGTGGGTGTCAGAAATATCAAAGTAGTGTTTCAACCGTGAATTGCCGTTATGCTCGTCATCAAAGACGGCGATACCTTTTGCTCCACGGTTCACCCAACGCCCAAACTGGCGATTCCATTTCTCAATCTCTAAAACCGCCGTCGCGTCAGGGCGTTGGGCGTAAATGAGGATTTGGTCATTGAACGGTAGTTTGTAGTTGCGGCAAGCGGCGCGTATGAAAGCCGTCCACTCGGCGGGACTGCCCGTTACCCGTTGCAGGGTGGATTCATACGCGCCTGTAATAAATTGATATTTTGTCGCCATCGGACGTACCTCCTTTCATCGTTCGGGTTCATTCTTTTTCGGCTGGTTCGGCAGGCGGGGCTTGCCGTTTTGGTCGTAGTTCCACGGATTGGCAGCAGGAACGCTCCAACCTAACATACTTCCAGCCAACATTGCTTCTTCTTGCGCCCGTGTTATGCCAAGTAGCGCATTTTTCGCCGTGGCAATCTGGCGGTTTACAGCAGGGTCGGAAGTGGATTCCCCTTGCGGATAATATCCTTTTTCGCCCATGACAATAAAAATGAGGTCGCCTGAATGTGGCATAACGCTGAAACAATCATTTGGCAATTCATGCTGTCCCGCCCGCTCGGGTAACAGCCAACGGTTGTCGTAGGCAAAGCAATAAATATCATAAGTGCCTTGATGTGGATTAAGGCGAAAATAAAAGCTGTAATCCAGCGTTGCTACTTTGAAGCACGTCATAGACGGATGCGCCGCGCAAAAAGCCAAATGGTTATCGCGGGAAGCAAAGGGCGGCTTTTGTCCGTCATCGCGCAAGGAATTGATAAGCTCATCAAATTTATACTTGAAATCATAGCTTTTCAAATGCGGCTGACTGTCAAACCATGTGGTATAAAATTCTTTCCCGCTGCGCCCAAAATCAGCGCGTAAATACCCGATTACGCCACAGCGTTCGGCGGCTTCGCCGCTTAATCGAAAACACAAATTAAGCTCTTCCTTTTCGGCAAGTAATAACTCATACGCCATTGTGTGATTCCTCCTTTTTCTTGTTTTTCAGTATTTCAATATCGTCAATTACTTTACGCATACAAAAACCGCAAAATCCTGTTTCGCGGTTTCGGTAGGGACAGGTGGCGCAATGGTATACGCGCCCGTCGCTTATTTTTATTATTCGGTTGTTCACGCCGTCACCTGCTATCTCTGTCCGGCTTGTTTTTCGGCTTGATAGCTTTGCCTTTATCATCATAATTCACCGGATTAGCAGCAGGCGCGTTCCATCCGAACATGGAGCCTGCAACCATAGCGGCCTCCTGTGCGGGCGTAACGCCCATGAGGTCGTTAATATACTTTGAAAGATACTTGTTTTCAGCGGAATCCTCTGTTGAAATATCGGCAACCTTATAACCGCTTTCTTTATGCTTGATTATAATTAAACAGCCGTCAGATGGACGGGTACTCATACAGAAATCAGGGAGCTTTTCCATCTGCCGCTTATGATAATTCGGGTTCAGGCTTTGGCTTTCGCTGTGCGCCCGTTCAAATAAGTCCTCGCGGGCGTCCTCGTAATTGTCAAGATAATGCCCCCAAAAGTAATTGGTCGGGTCATCGGCTCTTGATTGCCATGTGACATACTTTGTACCAAACCTTGTATCATTGCTGCCAAGCACGAAAACGGAGTTTCCAACGGTCAATTTTTCGATGATTGTATATCCGGCGTTTATTTCGTTACTCATCTCGCGTCTTTCCTCTCTTTTTGGATTTGTTTCTGTATTGCTGTATTCAGCTTATTTTCAAGGTCTGCCATATTATCCCGGCGTAATTCAAAAATGCTGTTCGGCATTTCCTCATTGCAATGGATGGCTTCATGTTTTGCCTTGTTCGCAAGGTCGGCAATCCATTTACATTCCTGCTTTGTTAATTCAATCCTCATGATAAATCCCTCACTTTATAACGTATTTGTTGGCGGCTCTGCCGCCGTCGCTGTGGTACTGCGGAATTACATTGATGTAGCCGCCATCGCGTAACTTCCGCAAATTTTGGCTTACCGTGCCTTTGGAAATACCCAATACCTCGCTGATTCGGCGTTGCGGAATAACCACTGAATTATCCGTGTCGATAATGTCCAACATAATAAGGAATAATAGCTTGCTGGACGGGGTGGTGTCCATTGTGCCGCAAAGCCTGTATTTCGATAAATTTTGCATAATTGTCAAACTCCTTTTTTAGATTCGGATATGTTAAAGGGGCGGCTCCTTACGAAACCGCCCCTCGGTCAAAGATTACTTTTTATTCTTTTTTCGGATGTGCAGCCAGATAGCCGCGCCTACGATAAAGGCGACAAGAATAATCGCCACAATGGTTTTAGGCTCCATGCTGTTCTCCTTTCTTGGATTTCCTGCGCTTGCTGTAAATACCAAGCCCAATCAGCGCGGCAGCCGACACGCCCGCCACAGCAATCCAAAGGAACGGATTGCTGTTATCGCCTGTTTTCGGGTTGTCGGGCGGGGGAATAACCTCGTTGACCGCCGAAAGCTCAACCGTTGCGCCGTCCTCGATAATATCAAAAGATAACTCAACATTTTCGAGTTTATAACCATCCGGCGCTTTTGTTTCAATGCACTTATAGCCGATTCCATAAACCAAACCCTCGACGGTTATCTCGCCGTTTTGGTCGGTGGTGTAAGTGCCAATCAGATTCCCGTCCGGGTCATAGAGGTCGAATACCGCGCCCGCCAGCTTCGCGCCGTTCGCTTTGTCGGTCTTAATCAGCCTTACGTTGCCGCGAATGAGCTTGTTTTCAATCTGCAATTCGGTGATTTGCTCATGGGCGACAATAGCGGATTGCTCGTCTGAAAGCACATAACCTACGGTTAAATCGGACGCGATTTCCTGCACCTTGTAATCTCCGGCAAGCAAGCCTTCGATATAGATGCAGCCGTTTTCGTCGGTTTCAAACTCCGCGCTGTAATCCTCACCTGTGAGGGTTTTGCCCGTAATGGTAAACTTCACGCCCGCGATAGGGACGGTCTTACCCTCAAAGGTTTTAATAATCTTCAAATCGCCGCGCATGAGTTCGTTGTTAATTGTCATTTCTGCGATTTCATCAGCCGCGACAACGGCGGTTTCCTCCGGGGACAGCACATAGCCCATAGTCAAATCGGATTCCAATTCCTTGACGGTATAATTGCCTATCACCAAGTTTTGAAGCAAGATTTCGCCATTCTCGTCCGTGACCGCATTGATTTCAATCGTAGTGCCAAGAACAGTCACGCCTGTAATGGTAAACGGTACTCCGGCAATCGGTGTTTCGCGCCCTTCAAAGGTCTTAATCACTTTAAGAGAACCGCGCAGCAGTTCGTTTACAATCGGTTCGCCGTTATTAGCGGCAAGAGTAACGACGGCGGTGTCCTGTCCCGCGTATTCAAAAACAACAGGGTATTGCGTGTCAGACGGACGGTACGCCGCGTTTGTCGATAGCTCTTTGAGATAAAAGCTGCCAAACGGTAAATCGGTCTTTGCTGTCCCATGACCGTTTTCGTCAAGGGAGATAATCTCTATCAGCCCATCGGCGGGAATTATACTGCCGTCTGCGGCGGTAATATCCTCTGTTGCAAACAAGCCGAACGTAACGTCAAAGATTTCACCGTTCATACCGATACCAAACCGCTCATCCTGTTCAAGCGATTTATCAAGGCTGATTTCCACGCGCTGCCTTTCATTGTAAAAACTTGTGGCGGTTTCGGTCACGGCTACTTCCTGTCCGGCGTAGGTCAGTTCAACCTCATGGACTTCCTCATTAAGCACCATGCCATAGGGGGCGGTGCGCTCAATCACCGAATAGCAGCCAAGGTACAATTCCCGGCTTTTCGCCGTTCCCGCGCTGTTTGTGGTTACAGTGTCCACAACCTCGCCTTTTTTCGCCCGTACCGTGCCGTCCGGCGTGATAATATTTTCGGCGGCGATAATGTCATACACCGCGCCGGGAAGCCCCTGAATCTCGTAGACAGGCTGGTATATGCCGTTATTTTCGATCACTCCGCTGAACACCTCGCCAGTCTTTTCGACGATGATAACGCCTTTCTGCGCCATATTGGGCTTTTCAACCTTAATAACGGTTATGCCGTTTTCATCCCCGGAGTTTTCCTGTACCACATCGAATTTAACGGGGGTGCTGTCCAGCACATATCCATAGGGAGCTTGCACCTCAACCAACGAATAGCCCGTGCCGTACTCCAACTTTTCCGGGGTGACAAGATAGCCCTCGTCGTTGGTGTAAAAGGTGTCGATGGTGGTTACGGTGGGATAGGTGAAGGTCTGCGTGACAAGACTTCCATCCGGTTTGTAAATCTGGAAACCCGCGCCCGCATAGGGGATAATTTTGCCAGTTTCGGCGTCCACTTTTACTACCTTGATATAGCTCTCAAAATTAGCGTTGTTGATAAGGTAGCGGTAGGTCGCGCCGTCCGCGCTGATATACACACGGAAGTCTTTCATAAGCTCGCGTCCGTCCCATCCTTTTATCTGATGGACGACATAAACGCCGTAGGGCAGCATTTTAGACTGTGCAAAGCCGTTTTCATCACAGGTGAGAACGTCACGTTCGCTCGATTTGGCTTTGTCGTAAGAACCCGCAGAAGCAAGATAAATTTGGAATACCGCGCCTTCCTCCGGCGTTTCAATCTGCGTACTGCCGTCGTCCGTATGCTTGATGATGGCGATATTGCCCTTGATGACCTGCTCGGTCACGTTGTTGGCAACGGAATTGCGCTCAATGACAAAGTTTTTCGCTTCCGCGCCGATATGGTGAACCGTATTATCCAGCAGATAGCCCTCGGAAGGGGAAATCTCACGAACTGTCCAGTTGTCGCCGCAGATATAATATTTGGTGGTAAACTGACCGTCCGTGTCGGTTACATAGGTGTCAACAAGCTGATTGCCGTTATAGATGCCGTATACAGCGCCCGCAAGAGTCGCGTCGCCCTGCTCCAACCCGGTTTCCTTATCAGACTTGGTAACGGTGACGCTCCATTTTTTCAGGATATTGCTCACGGAAGCATTGGTGACGGTGTTCCAGTTGATTGTCACATTCTGCTTGGGCGGGATAACGTAGCGGATCGCCGTGTCCACTTCCTCCAAGGTGTAGGGTGTTGAACCGCTGATTAGGACATTTTCAAAGGTGGCAACGCCGCTTTTGTCGGTCACAGCGTATTCATCTACGGCAAGCCCTGAAAGGGATGTGCCGTACAGGTGGAATTTTACACCCTCCACCAAGCCGTCCTCGCTGGTTTTAGTCACTTTCAGACCGCCGCGTTTCAGCACGTTATTGAAGGTGACGGTGGAAGTGTGACCGCTGACAATCGTAACCCGCTGAACGCTCTGCGGCTCGTATTTGTCGATATTCTGCTCCGTAACGGTGTAAACGCCGGGGAGCAGGTCGGAAATCTCCACCGTACCGTCCGCGCCTGTGGTCACATTTTTATTAACGCCGTTGCCGGATATATTAAAGCTGATTCCCGACACCTTGCCGTCCTCGGAGGTCTTGACGATTCTGCCTATGCCGTAGGTTTCGCTGTTGACTTTAATATAGAATACAACAGGGTCGGAAACGCCTGTGAGCATGGTCTGATAACCCGGTCTGCCCCAAATCAGCATATCGTCGCCGGACATCCCGGTATTCTTTGTGGCCGTTAGGGTAACGGCGGTGGGAAGCATTTCGGAGCTTGTAATGGTGTATTGGTTGCCGCTTCTTGTAACGGTGATACCGCTGCCGCCCGTAATGTTAAGGTTGGCAAGGGTATTGTTTGTATCGGTCAGGGTCAGGGAATACTTGCCTGTACCCGTGTCATATTTCAAGGTGTGAACAGTCGCCCCGCTGCTGGTGGAGGAAGCAAAGCTCGGAATGGCGGCGTGTTTCGCCATTTGTTCGAGTATCCAGTTATAGCACTTCTCGGCGGGTCTGCCCTGAATGGTTCTGAAATAGTTGTCGGCGCGTACTCCGTAGCTGTTGGTGTGCAGGCTGGTGGGGCTTGTTCTTAGCTGTTGCTGGTACTCCCAAATAATAACCTGCGTCGCCAGCGAATAATCGTCGTTGTTCGTACCGCTGACGGGGGTTGACCTTCCCGGTTCCCAACCGTAGACGGTAGCCAGCATAATGCCGTACTGCGCGGAATAGGGCAGATTCTTAAAATAGCTGCTGTTCGTGCCATTTTTGGAGGTATAGGCATTGTCCGCGCTCTGATAGCTCACGCCGGATTCCGCGCAATATACCTGTCTGCTGTCGCCCGACGCGGTGGTCAGCAGATATTTCCGCCGCGCGTTTCCGGCGCTCATGGTGTGCAGGCTGGTGTTGCCGTTTGAATCGTAAACGATATAGTCATAGGTGCTTGCGGAATAATACTGCCCGCCGTCATAGCCGACGTAATAATCACCGAATGACGAGCTGCAAGTCACGCCTTCATTACTCGTCCATGCGAATGCCGTGAGGGGCAAAGCGGTAAAGGTCATCAATAAACAAAGCGCCACCGCCAACAGTCGCTTTGCTCTGCCTGTAAATAAGTTTTTCATAAGGTGTTTTCATCCTTTCTTGATTTCGGGCATAAAAAAACACCCTCCGTTTATGAAACAGAGGGCGGTATGCCTTGTGATTTAGTTATGATTTTCCTCTCAATAGAGGAAATAGAACGTGTAGCTGCCGTTTCCCAACGGCTTAACGTAGATTGTGAAATACTCTACTGCGTTGCCGCCGTAGTTTTTCACAATACCGGGCATGGAAGATACATAATCTTTTAACGCCCGTTTCAGGCTTTCGCCCTGAAAATCCTTTGAAGCAGTCACTGGCTGCGCCCATGAGGAATTATCCGGGGTTCTGACAATGCCGTCGTCTGTGGTGATATGGGTCAAGCCCATGCCCTGACCGATAGCGATAAGCTCATTTTTGATTGCCGCAACGTCAAATTCATAGTCATAAATAGACTTTTCTTTTGGCGGTTCGGGTGTTGCGGGCGGTTGTGACGGGGTTGATGGCTTGGGCGTTTCCGCTGGCGGCTGTGATTGTGCTGGCTGAGAAACGCCGGGGTCTGATTTGCTTTGCGGCTTTTGCGTGGGTGTTGATGTGCCGTCTGCGGCAGGGGTGTTGTCCGTGGATTTCGATTCGGTTGACTGAGGCGGTTCGATTTCGGGTGTAGCCGTTGGTTCTTCGCTCAACATGGGCGATTCTTCTGTTTCACCCGCCGAAAAAGAAGATGAGGGCGCGGGGAGTTCATCATTGCTTGCTTCCTCAATTCTTTGCGAACAACCTATCAGCGAAACGGACAATACCGTGATAATCAAAAAAATGCTTGCTTTTCTCATACTCAACCCACCTTTCATAGCTTAATTTTAGCCGAATTAAGAAGTTATGCAATTCTGCTAAGAACACAGCATTTCTTTTTCGGCTGGTTAGCTGGTTTGAGGGGGAGAGTGTGAGAGGGGGAACAACGCAAAGCCCCGCAGACTGCGGAATAAAAGGGCAGACTGCCCCCTTGTCAGTAGAGTTTTTCAAACTACCTCGCGTCGTTGCGTTGGCGTTCACGTTGCCGCAAAAGTTCAAGTCCTTTTACAATGTCGTTCTCAATCTTTTGTGCGGGCGTCCCCGGCGCAAAGAATCGGCTGATTTTTTCCTTTGGCAGCTTGAATTGCTCTACTTGATTCGGTTTTTCTTCCTGTAAGATAGAGAAAATCACATCTTCGGAAAGCCGCCCTTCCTCAGAAAACTTCCTCATCTTCAGGGCTTGGACGTGAGAGGGCGTACAATCCTCGCTCTCGATTGCTTCATACAGGATTTGTTGTTCTTCGGTGGGTAGATGGGATAGCTCCACGGCGGGGCGCATGGCAATTTGTGGTTTGTCGCCCAATACCGCGTTATCTACCATTTGCAGAAGTTCGGGGATTAGGTTAGTCAAGCGAATATAGCGGAATATTTGGGTGTTACTATCGGGGCTGTTTTCTGCAAGAATCTCACGTGATTGTTTCCCGTTGAAATTAAGTCCCACTGGGACTGAATTATTTGCGGGTCTGCCTGCTTGCCGTTTCATGGCTTCCAGCTTCATCTTGTAGGCAAATGCTTTTTCAGACGGCAGGATTTTTTCCCTCTGCAAATTGCTGTCCACCATGATAATCGTGGCTTCATCGTCCGTTAGATTACGGACAATGCAAGGCATAGAACCGCGCTCGGCAAGCTCACTTGCCATTTTGCGGCGGTGTCCGGCAACCATTTCATAGCCGCCACCCTCTTTAGGGCGCACAAGACCGGGGACTAAAACGCCGTATTGTTTGACGCTCTCGCTCATTTCCTGCATTTCAGCGTCCATTCTCACCTTGAACGGGTGATTGGGGAAGTCGCTGATTTCAGACAACGGCAGGTCGATTACCCGTTCGCGCTGTGCGTCGTCGCGTTCCTCTTGTGTTGAAAAGAGGTTGTCAGCGGACGGCAGGTTTAGACTTAGCTTTTGCGCCATCTGCAAGCACCTCCTTTGTGAGTTCGGCATACGCCCGTGCAACCTTGCTTCCTTTGTCATAGGCGAAAATGCTTTGCCCTGTGGTGCTTGTTTCGGCAGCTTTCACGGCAACGGGGATTTGTGTCTTATAGATTTTCAGCACACCACCGTACTGTTGCCGTATGGTTTCAGCCGTCAGCCGCGCAAGATTGGTGCGCATATCGGCAAGGGTAAGCAAAATACCGTCCACTTTAAGCACGGGATTCAATTTTTTCACCTTGCCGATTGTTTTCATTAACTGCGTCATGCCTTTGGCGGGTAGATACTGCGCTTGCACAGGCACGATAACCGAATCAGCCGCCGCCAATGCGTTAATCGTAATCATGCCCAAGCTCGGCATACAGTCGATAATCACATAGTCGTACTCATGTTTTATACGGTTCAGATACTCGCGCAAGGTTATTTCGCGGCTCATGGCGGTTACAAGGGTCATTTCCATGCCAGATAGCTCAATGTTGGACGGTATCAGGTCAACGCCCTCGTCATGGTGAAGAATCCCGTCAAAGGGGTCAAAATTCTCGTCGCGGATAATCTTATCCATGACGGTTGAGAGTGTAGCGGGCAGGCTGTCGTTATCCGGCCAGCCGAGCGCGGTTGTTAAATCGCCCTGTGGGTCTGCGTCCACTAAAAGCACTTTTTTCCCCTGCATAACAAGCCCAATTCCGAGATTTGCCGTGGTCGTTGTTTTAGTTACACCGCCTTTTTGGTTGCATATCGCTATGACTTTTGCGGATTCCAACTTGTTGGAATTAGACATCTGCGGTTTTCCTCCTTTCGATAAATTTAGCCGTCCTCGCTCTCAAATGAGCGAAAACGGCTATGTACGCAAAAGCAGGAGGATATGAAAAAACCGCTTGTTCTTAAACGGAAAGAACAAACGGCTTCAATCTATGTATTCTATTTTTGGGGAGGTTCTTTGCGGTCTATGAAGTCGCCAAAGGCTTTTTCAAAAGTATTTGATTCCATAGCCGTCACCCCGCAACCTTTACCCGCTTGGTTTTAGCGTTCATTACTGCAAGCAGCGCGTCATCTACTGTATCGGTGTATTTACCTTCGCTGTGCAGCTTGGTTTTCAGGGCGTTTAGGCTATGTAGCAGATACCGCCATTCGGCTTCGGTCAGATAATATTTTGTCTTTTTCATTGGGTTGTCCCTCCTTGTACTTTCATTATATATAAAGAAAGGGACAGCCACAAATGTGCGAATATGTACATAAGCCGTTCATCCTTTTGGAATTAACGGCTTACGCGGATATGGTATTATTCCTCGTCCTCGATTTCTTCCAACTCGCCGTCAATATCCAGCCAGTCCTCAATAATCGCGCCGGACAAAATAGGGATTGCCAATTCACGCTTGCTGTACTCGTAAAAATGCGGGGGCAGAGTAACATCAACCGATTCCGCCAGTATGACAAGGAGATAGAGGAAACCGTGATACTCCTTTTGGTCATACAAGGATTCAAGATGTTCAGTCAAGCTCTCCATTGGATAATCGTTCAGCCAAAGCAATTCGTACAGCTTATAGAGAAAACTGCCGCTTACCAAAGATGACGCTTCATAGACAGCTTCCTCGTCTATGGATTCCTCCGTTACTATCGGCTCTTGAAACAAATACCGGGTATACTCGCTTGCGGTCATAATGATATGCTCCTTTCAAATCAAAATTTATGGGGGGCAAATGGGGGGCAAACGCTTAAAATAACTGTTTTCATACCGTCCCATATAAATGCAGAAAACCCGCAAAGCCTTACGCCATGCGGGTTTTTGATGGAGCTCTTAACCAGATTCGAACTGGTGACCTCGTCCTTACCAAGGACGCGCTCTGCCGACTGAGCTATAAGAGCATATTCAATTTTCCGGGCAAATTTTCTGCCCCCCATTTTGCCCCCCACGGGGATGAACTTAGATAAAACTCGTTGAACTTACTTATCACACACCTTTCTCGGAAACCCTGTAATACCGGGCTTTTTCGCACTCCTTGCACTTAGATGAAACTGCTTATCATAGCTCTGACTTCCTTACCAAGGATGCGCTCTACCGACTGAGCTATAGCAGCATTTGCTGAATGGCGTCAACGTATTGTAATATACTATAAAATGGACGACTTGTCAATAGATCCGTAAAATTTTTTGTACATGGATTATTTACACGGATATTTCGGTTTATACATATATTTAACGAATAATTTACCCAATCCTGCTTGAGCGGAAATAGGGAGCGAAGTATAATAATATGATACCAGGGTCAAAAGGTCATGCGTTTCATGCTTGCATGAAAAAGCATGACTTTGGGACCCGCAAAACATGA
>Ga0153946_1000021_pt1 | contig 46822 bp, 70 predicted proteins | sample TSNJ030MetaG_FD_104751 | JGI IMG/M metagenome (GOLD analysis project Ga0153946, IMG submission 104751) | Attine ant fungus gardens microbial communities from New Jersey, USA - TSNJ030 MetaG | ecosystem: Host-associated > Fungi > Mycelium > Unclassified | place: USA: New Jersey, Wharton State... | reverse complement strand
CCGTCCGATCCTGCATCGCATACTCGTGGTACTGAATTTGCCGAGGAAAAAGGTCTATTGAATCCTCATCACCCTCATGATTCCAGGTTAGACACGTGACAGTTCGGCCTAGTATTTTTTTGTTACATGGTTGGTAATGAATAGTTGTTATTTGTGTCGTATTCGAGCTAAATGTAATTCATATCTATGATGTTCATAAATGACGGTAGTTTTGACGCCACGTCGTGATGGAACGTCACATCGCACGAGTAAGTCGGACTGTCAAAGAGCCTTTGTTCTCCACTCTTAATTTTGTATCTTCATCCTTTGATCGCCTTTGGCTTTAAAACGATGAACCCATGGATCATGTGGAGCGCGCTTTCTGGAACGGCGAGGTATGTTGTGCTGTCCGTGGCTCGCCCATTTTTGTCCTCAACAATTTCAGGCTCTCGACCGTACTCCAAATTCTCATCTTTCTTCCTCTCACTTTTGCGACACTCTCAAAACAAGCGTTTCTCCTCCTTTCACTGTTACTTTGCATTCATGCGTTCATTCACGGGACTTTGGCACTCCTGTGGAGGTCAGAAGCCCTCTCAGTCCTGCAGGTTCCCATACACCCTTTCCTGCTCCTTGTTTGCTTCAATGTCTATTCTTCTTCTGTGAACCCATATCTCACTCTTGTAGCTAACTTTTGGGGAATGGCTCTCAGTTTCTTTGGACCACTGTTCATTGTAATGGAGGGTCTCTCAAGTCTGCTTGTGGTGCAAAAGTTAGGGCAAGAAGGAAAAAAACTGGTGTATAAAGGAGAGAACTATCAATTTGTGTTGTTGGTAGCTGCTGCAGTTGCGTATGTAGCATCTGCTTGGTGGATCGTCGTAGTGAGTCTGATCCCATGGTTTAGAGGGACTAGCACTCATTTAAGAATGAATTCAGTCATATCCAAGTGCCGCCTCATCGCCATTATCATCCACCCTTCTTGGAGTCGCACTCACAGCATTTGTCTTCTTGACATTCATTGGATTCGTGTCGCGACGGACAAATATCATAGAGTCATCTGGCTTAGCGGTAGTGCTGGCCTATAACGTATGGCTCTGTGGTTTCGACCAAAAGTCCTTTACCGACCCTATATCTTCCTAGTAAGTTGCGCATTGTGCGTGTATCTTTCCCATTAATTCACATTCGGCTCAGCGTGCCCTTGCTTCCAAACATATACCCACATCTTCAGACTCTGTTAAACTTCATGATCAACACGTTGCCAAAGCCTGTGCTCATCGCCTTGCTATACCGTCTAAGTATTTTACACCTTGCATCCCGGATTCTACCTACGATTGGCGCCGATACCTGGGAATCAGAGAATGTTGATGACGAGTCAACTGACTGCTCAGTACGTATTTGCATTGGAGTTTGAATAGCTCTCCCTGAGGTTATTTGCAGACGTCGATGCTCACTCGTATACTTCTGACTTATCGTCAGCTGATTTTCATCACGGTTTATTCCCAGCTTCTCTGTATGTTTCATCTTTTTTGATAGTTTTCCACTTTGACCCAGAGTTGTAGTGCTAGATCATTCATCTCAAATATGGTGGAGATGGATGAACATATTCTTTACTCTTGTCATCTGGTCTGTTGAGCTATTTGTCGGCTCTGAGGATGACATTGTCACAAAAGAATGGAAGATTGATTAGCAATTCCGTGCCCCTAAATGGTCTCACCATTTTTCTCAGAATGATCTCGATCTTCAGTGATTCTCCTTCCATCGGGCAGTACTTTCATCCTCCCCTTCATAAAATTCTCGCTTCCATATCTGTGCTTTTCGTTTTATATCTTCTAGTATCTTCTCACACGCTAGGAAGGATTCTTTTCTATGAGGGGAGGAGACGGCGATAACTGGGACACGCCCATCAGTCGAGTAGGCTTCATAGTCTGGCAGTCGAGCTCACCGATGGATGGCTCTCCAATGGGCACCACACCAATTCGATGATGGACTGCACAGTGAACAAGGGATGCTATATATGTTGTAGAACGCTGACTTGCCGGTTGATGCTCGGATCGCGTAATGGAGCTAGCGGCATCACGGACGATATCAGCGATAGTTTTGAGTGCCACTTTTGTGTATGCTTGGTATTCTAGCCTTGCCACGGTCCTGCCTAGACAAAAGGTTATTCATTGAGCCTGACAGTGTGCTAAAGGGTACCTTGAAAGGAGTTGCGTGTGGTACCTTGTTTACTGTAGCGTCAAGCCGACAGTCATCTAGCTATGTTAGGTCGCACCAATGAATACGGTAGTTGCACCAGCAGTCTCATCCTGTACTGACTTAATGATCTCCTGTATGTCAAGGGTGTAAGAAATTGCAATTGTCCCTTCTGGGACCCGAATTGAACCCTCGATCGATGAAGTAGGACGTAACGACATGAGAACTGTGTGACACTTCGGGCCGTGCTCACATTGTTTTCTTCTCAGTGTACGCAATGTTATTGGTACGTCGTGCGTATCCTACGTATTCAACGCACAGGTTTTGGACAAGTACCTTGCGACGTCATCTCTCACGTCTCTCTGCTGCCGAACGCTCCAATGCTCCCATCGATATTCACCCGGAAATTGAAGAGGCTCTTTCCTCTGGGAAACCTATTGCATCTCTTGAAACTACCCTCATAACTCACGGTCTACCTCACCCGACCAATCTTGAAATTGGCCTCGAGCTTGAGCAAATTGTGCATGCGACAGGGTCAGTTCCCGCTACCATCGGTGTGATTGATGGAAGAGTAAAGATTGGCTTGGAAAAGCATGAAATTGAACGACTTGCTGATCCCGCGAGAAAGAAAACTAAACTGTCCAGAAGGGATATTGCTCCAGCACTTGCTCTCAAGGCTGATGGAGGTGCGTAAATTCGAAGTATGTCGTTGCAGTCTTGACACTTGACTGAATGTACAGGTACAACTTGCAGTGCTACGTTAATTTTCTCTGCCTTGACTGGTATCAAGGTACTCCTCAAATTCCTTGTTTCCAACAGTAAAATTGATTCTTCTGTCGTAGGTCTTTGCGACTGGAGGGTACGTTATCTCTTCTCGAGAGACAAGGTCATATAGGCTGAAGTATGACTTCTAGTTTAGGTGGTGTTCATCGCGGAGGAGAAATATGTGAGTTGATAAGAAACTGAATTACTCAACCAATCAATACCAAATTATGCCGTCCAGCAATGGACGTATCAGCTGACCTTCATGAACTAACGCGCTGTCCTGTTGGGCTGGTGTCTGCTGGTGTGAAATCAATTTTGGACATCGGAAGGTATACTTTGCCCCCCAACTCCAGAGTTGACCAATGCACTTATCGGTCAACAGGACATTGGAGTATCTTGTCAGTCACCAAGCGTTCAGTCTTCTTTTCTCCATTCATCCATTCAAATTTCTTGTAGGAAACCTTGGGTGTGCCAGTTGTAGCGTACGGAGAAACTCGAGATTTCCCAGCTTTCTTTTCACGGAGGAGTGGCTATTCTGTAAGCGATCATGATTTCGGTTCTCCTTATACTTCATGGATGTAGGTCCCCTGGAATGTAGAAGACCCTCTACAGGCAGCCAAGCTACTTTGTAAGTCTGGTGTATATATATATCTTCATTATTTTGACGAAGGTTTCATGAACTTCATTCAGTCTTGCAAAGGCAGCTAGGGCTAGAGAATGGTGCACTTTTCGCTGTTCCTATTCCTCACGAGTGCGAAAAGCAAGGGGCAGAAATTCAAAGGTTAGTTGAGCAAGCGGTCACGGAATCGGAAGTCAACGGGATGAACAAACGCGGGAAGGAGGTCACTCCTTGGCTCCTAGCCCGTGTGGCAGAACTCACAAAAGGGGACTCGATGAGTTCCAATCTTGCTCTTTTGAGAAATACTGCTCGTGTTGGTCAGTCGTTTTCTTTGCCTCATGACATCAGTCTGAGCCGACAATCAGGTGGTCAGATTGCCGTCCAGTATGCTAAATTAGCTAACGGCTATGTATGGTTTGCGCTCGTTCATATCGGAAATATCTCACTTTAGGTGTTCCAGGATCCTTCGGGTACCACTTCGTTTACCCCACAATTCGTTGAAAACAACGGTGCCGCAGCAACCACTATTCCTCTGGCATCAACCATCGAGGCAGATGATGTTACCTTGGTACGCAGTTCGCCTTTTTGATAGATCGAGTGTTCATTCTTGTGATCCAGCCACCCGCAGACCTCATTGTAGTTGGCTCCGCGGCGGTTGACATCACTGCTCAAGCAGACTCGAGCATTGATACCTCTCTGGCGAAGAATTCGACGGCCTCCGGGAAGGTTTTGTTATCCGTAGGCGGTGTGGCTCGCAATATGGCAGAAGCGGCTCACCGTATCTTGACTGCACAAGAACTTCAGGCCTCATGTCTGTTGGTTGCACCAGTCGGTGAAGACGGGTTCGGCAAATTTCTAATTCAAGAAACAGAAAAACTGGGCATGCGAACTGACGGTCTCTTGAGAAATGGCCGAAATACAGCAGTTTGTGATATGGTTTTAGATAGTGCTGGCAATCTGGTTGGAGGAGTAGCAGATATGGAAATCACTGATGCACTTATTGACGAGCAAGTATGCCCTTTCTTCCAGTTGATGACGTTTTATTGAGCAAGGGTAGATCATACCTCAACTACGAAGACATATTCCCAAAATTGTGGCCATCGACGGAAATCTGTCACCAGCAGCCATCAAAGGCGTGGTCAGTTATTGTAACAAGCATGATATTCAAGGTATGCCCTCTTGATTGAGTTGTCGAGTTATCATGTTGATTACACATTGCAGTTTTCTTGTGAGTACAAATTTGCCATCGAGGCGTCTACAGTTCGTTAACCCCCAATGGAGTGAACCTACCTCCGTTATGAAATCCACGTCCATACTTCCTTCTATCGATGCTCTTCTAGCTAAACAAGATCTTTCTGGACCTCCTATCGCCTTCTTTTCTCCTAATCTTCTGGAGTTCACTCATGTATACAATTCAATCCAAGCTGAACCCTACAACTTCCTGTCGAACACGTATTGGTGGTCCTGTGTTGATAGCATGGGACTCAACTCGGCATTCCGAATGGATCTGGAACAACTTGCGAGGAGAAATGCCACAGACCTTGATGTTGGTAAGGGCACGATGTCCTTCATAATAGACCAAGGAATCGCTCAGATGGCCATCCATCTTCTTCCATTCTTCCAACATATAATCATTAAATGTGGTGAACGCGGCGCGATATGTGCTATGCGCATCAGCGCGAAGGATGCAACCACGTCTCCCTGGAGCAGAGAACGGAGCAATCCCCAAGCTCGTTACATTGTAGCACAGGGGAACAACAAAGAAACCATTGTCCTCCAACATTTTCCTGGGTTGGCCGTTGACAATGTGATGAGTGTAACAGGGGCTGGAGATTCATTTGTTGGCACTGTCCTTGCATCACTCTCTCGAGATCTCAAAGTCTTCTACAACCCAAACAATTTAGAACAAGTAATCACCTCTGCACAGCAAGCAGCAATCTTGACTCTCCAGAGCGATTTGGCAGTCTCGCCGTTGCTCTCCGACGTTTTAAAGCTCCAATCTTCGGCTATATGAATTCCGAATCTGGCGACTGAAGTATGGTGTATACAAGAGATAATGATATGAAATCTAATTTACGATGGGTCCCACCTGTACTTTATACTTTGCCAATCTAGCTTGCTCACTCGTAGCCTGATTCTTCTTCAACTCTTTTAGTTTCTTTGTCATGCGAGACTGGATGGTGTTCGATGAATGTATCTTGCGCAAACTACAAGTCGCTCACCTGGGCGCCATGCTTCCACCGTGTTATTATGTCTGCCGCTTCTCCTTTTGTCAGGCTCGTTATTTTGTTTTCAATGTCTTCCTGGTTCATGTTTTGCAGTTTACTCTTTTGCCACTTAGATGTAATAATCTTCTTTTGAGGATCTGTAGCAGGATCTGATCTCCATCTTGCTGTCCGCAATGCTCTAAGGGTAGAATTTAAATCATCGATAGATAAATTATTGATTCAGGAAATGCTCACCCACGACTCAACTTGCCTTTGAGCACTTGCAACGCTACAAAAGTATCACAACCCTTGACTGCTTCTTCAAGGGTTTCGGCTTTCAGTATGTCCCTTCTGCGTAGATAACTAGGAAGATTTTTGGACTTGGCCAGTCTTGGTCCTAGCTGAGGAAGGAAGTAGCCGATGAATTTTACCTCGTCTGGAGATATCTGCATCAATATGTAATACCCAATATACAAAACATATAGGTCATGTACCATCTTCATCTTGCGTGGGCTGGATCCTGATATCTCCATACTGTAGGCATGCTAGAACATAGATGTTATCTCCGCACCCTACCCAAGCGTTGTGACTGATCCTGAATATATTAGGAGCGCTGAACATGTTGTCCATAAGTGAAAATGGATCGTTGAAGTCAGTATAGGTGACGGATTTCAAACCCGCATGTTGGGAGTCGGAGCCAAGCGCATTTTTGGCTAGAGACTTGGCTTCAAGAGTCTCTACATTCTCTGGGTATGGGGTGGTGAGTAGGGGCCGTGTACGAATGGGTGTAGGTCCCATACCTTCATCCTCTATTTCCGCAGGGTCTAGGCCAAAGAGACTAGGCAGTGAAACAACGTTCAGCCTGGAAGTAACGTCTACGAAGTCCATAACACGGCAATCCTCCTTTCCAGTGGAGGGTGATAGCCGCATTCCCCGTCCAATCTTCAGCACGGATCAATCAGTTATATTGTAGTATTCAGTGAAGCGAGACACACCATCTGAGCGTATAGATTCGGCGACCGTGTAGGTCTTGCCACAACAACGCAGTCGATATTTGGTATATCAGTGCCTTCAGTCAATATGGCTATTTTTTCTTGATAAATGAACAAGCATGATCTGACGGGCCAACGTGGACAAACCGCAATTAACTAGTATTGGAAACTCTCCTTTTTTAAATTGCGAGATAAGTGATTTGCGTTCAGTGATATTTGTTTGAGAGTCGATGCCACGTGCATCTATGCCGAAGTCTCTGAATGTCTTCGTCAGGGCATGGACATGATCGATATTGACACAGAAAACGAGTGTAGACTTTCGCTCCGCTGAGGAAATTAACACGAGGAGCTATGACGATGAAATTGGACCTCACAAGCTCGATCAATCCAGCTTTTGACAACCAACTCGCGTAAGGGCTCGATGTTGATATGGTTCGCGAGGCTTGATGTATTAAAATCTCCTGTCTGGGAATTCAAGGGAATGCTGTCAAGTTTGAGACTTGCTTTAACACTGGTGAATCGAATGTCACAAAGCCTAAGGGAATTTTGGTCAATGAGCAGGACAAATGGCAATTTTAAAATCACCATTGGTTTTTTATCATATCCAAAAAGTCCTTGTGATACACAATTTGGTCAAATACCGATCCCAACATCAAACCATCGTGACGACTGAAAGTGGCAGAGAAACCAATGATTGGGATAGGATGTGAAAGATTGTTGGTCTGGATTAAGTGTTCAGGGTGAATAATATTTCGATCGAACTGGGACAGAAGTTTGCGGTAGCTGACCATTCATCAACAAGGATTCAAAATTTGGGTAGGACAATAGCGTACGAAGGGGCGGCAGAGTGATGTGCTTCGTCAATGATGATTGCTTTCAAGAACTTGGGATCAAATTTCCTAGACCTCTCCGTACGCGTCAAGGTCTGATAGGTGGCTACAGTGCTTGGTCACGTCAAACAAAGACTAGAGGCAAGCAACGGGACATACAGATCCGCCAGACCTGTGGCACTGTGCTTGTTTCCCTGCTCTATCTCGATGGACCAATTAGGAAATAGTCGGGCAGCTTGCTCTGCAGACTGTCTTGCAAGTTCGATACTGTTGACAATGACAAGCGACCGCGTAGCATTCGGATTTGTGGGGGGCGAATCTGGGATAGCAAAGAAAGAAAGACAGTCGTCTTTCCTGAGCCGGTTGGTAGAGACACGCCGATTCTAGTGACGCCAGATGCGAGAGCCTCCAGGCAGGACTGTATACACTCATTTTGGTACGACCTGAGAACAACGGGGTTTGTGTTGACTTCTGCAGACGTATTCAGAGTCGCATACGCCCGCCGATACAGGCATAATGGACGTAATAGATAACGCATGCCCAGTCAAGCACATACACAGTTCAGCAATGATCAGGGCAAACCACAAATTCTCACGGCCTGCATTGTATGTTGAACCTGACGGTGACTATTGTTTGATATTCATTAGGATAAAGGCATGCGGAACGAGTTAATCTACATGGTAAGTGCAGTTTCCTCTTCTTCGTATGCTATAGTTCCACAATGTCTATCCTCCAGGGTTTCAAGACACTAACAAAGCAACAGAAAGAAAACGCTAGTGTTTATGCTAGTGTTTATGCAATCTACACACTCAACATCTGATCACAAGTCCAGTACCTGAGAACAATGTGCAAATGCATTTTCAAATGGTTTCAGGACTAATGCTTGCAGTGGCAACCCATGCCATCAGACCCTAAGAGCTGGCCTCAACGAGGTCAGCATACAAGCTACCAAGTACCTTGTTTACGGACTTGCACTTGACTAAGTAGATATTATCCACACTAAATTCAGTGTACTAGCTTTTACCAGGGTATAGTAAAATACCCAGGGGGTTATAAAAATGACAGTCTATGCGCAGCGTATATGTAAAAATACTAACTTAACCATCTACCCAGAGCCTCCCTTGTAGACCTTGCCGAACAAGATCTCTTGAAGTTTGTCATAGAGTGAAAGTACACCAGCACCAGCAACACCACGTAGAATGTTGGCACCAGCACCTTTGAAGAGAGATTTTGCACCTTCCTTCTTGATGATCTCAGAGCCAGCGTGAGCCATGGACTTGTAGTTCTTCCCGGTTCCAGAAGTCATCATCATGCGACGACTACATTTCTGTGAGCAACATCAACAATGTAGACATGGTAGACGAACCGAATGGTATCAAGGGGATACGAAGCAAGGCCAGCACCAACGGTAACCCCCCAGCCAAGGAGGAATGAAGCCAAGAACGAACCCTCAAGAGCACCGACGAGGACGACGGGCTTGAGCGAATCATAGACACCGAAGTACAGGCCACGGTAAACAACGATACCGACGACGGATGGGACGAAGCCACGGTAAAGTCCGGCAATACCATCGGAAGCCAAAGTCTTCTTGTAGACATCGACTAAACCGTTAAACTGGCGTTCTCCTCCACCCTTAGCAGACTTGGCATCATTGGCAAGACGGGTACGAGCATAATCTAGAGAGTAGACAAATAGCAGGGAAGAAGCACCAGCAGCACCACCGGAGGCGACATTGCCAGCAAACCACTTCCAATAGCCTTCATTCTTCTTGAACCCGAACATAGCCTTGAAGTAGTCCTCTAAAGATCTCGTCAAAAAATGAAAACATCGGCACCGAGCAGAGACTTACTGAAGGCGAAATTAAGGGCTTGAGTAGGGAAGTAACGGATGACATTGGCAGTATTTCCCCTCCAGAAAGCAACAGCACCCTCGCTTCGGTAAGTACGGATAAAAGCATCGCTGACACCCTTGTATGGCTCAGAAAGACGACCCTGCTTGATCTAAAAGACATATGACGTGTCAACATGTTGAAACGATACAAGATGCCAGGTCATACCATCTCATCCTGATTTTGGACAAGGAGCTTGATACGTTCAATAGGAGCAGCACTTGTTTTAGCAACAGCCTATAATAATGCATCAAAAGATTTACAGGAAGGAGTAGATGCTAGTATATTTACAGCAGAAACACCACCCATGAGGAAATCGGCTGCACAAGACAAAAACTGCTCAATGTTGCTTCATAATAAAAACTGTTCACACTTACTTGTAAAATCCTTGGCGCTCTTAGTCTGCTTTCCTTCAGCCATTTTAAAGAGGTCAACCAGGAAAAGTGAGTGGAGGTAAAGGTAGAGGGTAGAAGATAGGTGACAACTTGCTAAAACTTCGCATGTCAAAAAGCATTCGGGAAGCACCGGAGGAAATTCAAAGTCCGCTGATTTCTCGGCTAAGGCAACCCTAGAGCCGATCAACTCAAAGCAGTCTGTGAGCTGTGATCCATAGCATACAGTCAAAAATCCTATTGTGATGCATAAACTACATGGGCATGCGCATTAGGCCATAAGTAAACTATGTCAAAAGTGATGCAAGCGAGAATACTTTACTACGGCCAACGGGGCTGACCACTCTGACGATGGGGAGGCAATCCAGACAGAGGCATTAATCCGGATGTAGGACCATTGCCACGGATTGGGAGACTGTTATAAAGGGGGTTAGGTGTCGTGGAGGTCCCCGGGTAATATGAGAAACGTGCAGGAGAGTCAGGATGAGGTGGCGGGAGCTGATTGCCATTGCTTAACACTCGAAAGTGTGGACTCGAGCCCGAGTTTTGGAGTGTGGCAATGGAGGGAAGTTGATGCACAAATTCGTGGCGACCTTTTTTCCAAATTGGTTCAGTCGGCGAGGTAGCCCCGATTGCAACCTCAGTCATCTTGCGCTTTCCAGGCTGAACGGGGGCAGGTTCATCATCATCGGAATCGAGCGTTAAGTCAATCACGTTGGGTGTCTTGCTCTGACCCAGTCGCTGAGGAGTTGAGCGTATAGAGTGATTGGACGTAGAAAGCTCCTTTTGAACTTCGTCTTCATCGTCGTCCGACAAAAAGATGTAAGAAACATCTGTCTTCTGTTGACCACTGGATTTACTAATGCTAACTTCCGGTTCAAGCTTAACGGATGGGGGGCTCTCCCTTTTAGCCACTTGGACAGATATGATGACAGAATTCTTGGCCCTCCAAGCTGCGCTACCATATCTGTTGTCTGCTGTATGCCATTCACCATCAGCTTCCACAATGACATCTTCGATACTATCGGGTACTGCCTTGAGGATTTCATCAAAGTAACTATCGGTGTATAACATGGCTTAGCCAAAAGAATATAGAAGAAAAAAGGCCTTTCCTCACCCATCGATTATAAGCTCCCGGTAATCCAGCCGCCTTTCGCAAACAGGACACAGCCAGGTCGTCGTTTGCTCCATCATAGAGTACCAAGATGTTATATCAAAACATTGTGGATGCACACATTTAAAGGATCGACATGGGGTAACCACCCGCATGAAACTAAGCTGGACTGATAGTCAGTGCATGGCAACCTGGGGCTTGATACACATACTGGGCATTTCAGCGACATCTTCGACGGCCCAGCGACAATATCATCATCAAGATCCGCTGATTCAGCCACTAGATATATCCAGTCAGTGGAAGATCATCACGAGGGATACAAAGGACGCACTCTTTTGCTTGAGATCTTCACTTCTTCTATAGGAGGAGGACTTGAGTTTCTCGACAAGCTCTTCAACCCCTGTGTACTCAACGAGCATCACAGCCATATAGTATTTCTGAAGTTACATTAGAATAGACTCGACATGAAAAGAACAAACCTCAAACCTTATTTTGCACAGGCTGTTGACTGTTCACATAAACAAGTTCGACCCTATTGGGAGTAGCCGTCAAGCGTGCTAGCTTGGTGATATCAGGGGGAGGTGCTGTTCCTGGTTTCTTCTTCAAACCTTTGAGGTTGGCACTGAGTTGCACGTTGTTGACACGAACTTCACATGTGGGTGGAAACTCAACCAAACAGGGGGAGCTGGTGGCACGGAAGGTGGAATGGCCAGAATAGAAAAAGGAAGAGGTGCAAAAGAGACGTAACTGGTACTTTGAGCTGCTAAGAAATCAGTGCAGTCCAACACTTGAAACATTCTTACACACCCAGGAGCCCGAAGTTTGTTAATTAATTCTGCGGAAAGGGAGAAGGTAACGTGCTGTTGCCGACGATCAGTGGAACTGGCCGACTCTAGGGGAAGAAATGAATAAGCCATCTTATCTGCCTGTCAACTCCTACCTGGGCATTCAACAACGCTCGACAATATTTGCTCTATGTGGAGGAACGGAGATTCTTTGAATCGAATCGCTGCAAAAAGTATGAGAATCATAAAATAGAGACTATGGTACATATAACCATACCTGCGGGCTTTTGTAATGCTGATGAAGATGTACTTGTTGCAGGGGAAGCAACAGGTCGACGTGGAGGAGCATATGGATCATAGCGTGGAAGAACACTTGGGCCAGAGTTCGGGGATTGGTAGTTGGGTTTAACAATGTTATTTGCGTGATATAACGAGTGCATTGATAGGTTTGAAGCAGAGGTAGATGATGGAACCACCAGATTAGATGGCGGAGAATACCTAGGAGAGTAGATCAGTATACGTTTTCCGGAGCTCACTGAGAATAAATAATTTCGACAGGCACACACGCGTCAATGGCGAGGTGGATTCCGGAGAAGCACACGTACATTCCAGTAGACCTGACTTGGGCAATGACAGTCTTCGCCTTCGACCACTTATCGTCCGCTTTTGTATTGAGCCATTGATCCAAGGAAGAAGTGGCCCTATCTATAAGATCTTGCTTTTTGCCTGAGCGATTGTGATGAGTACCACACTCGTCATTGAAACCTGTCAGAATCTGTTTAAGTTTATCCACTGTGTTGAGCTTGATACTGTGTCGGATCGCCTGTAGACAATTGAGGAAGAAAGGGATGAAATGAGAATTACAACGCACATCGAAGTCAGACCAGGATTCTGTACTCCCCATGAGCCAGCGTGTAAGCTCAAGAAAAACAATGATTTGAAGAAAGAAAGCTCCACAAGCACGAGTCTTGGTCGTGGAATGTAAGCTGCCAAGGATTGTGACCAAGGACATATCCTGGCCAAACAATGCCCATGATTATGTCATCCTAGACCACCACATAATCTTTGGATCATCGATGTCGGACACTGAGGAGAACCTTACTACTGAGCAACAAGAAACTAAAGATCAAGCAGATCGCGAGCGTGAGGCTGCTGAGCAGGCCGGTAATTTATCAATCGTTTTTTTAACAAGCCACCTTCATCTCTGACTGTCCTATCTCAGCATTACCATATCAATGGGGACAAGAACTCGAGGAGGTCGAGATAAATATACCAGTTCCTCAAGGAACAAGAGGAAAAGACTTGTCTGTGATAATCCAGAAGACAAAGCTTAGTGTTGGTCTGAAGAACCAAAATCCCATACTCGCCGGCAACCTATGCAAAGAAATCAAGGTCGATGAAAGTAGTTGGACTATTCGTAAGTGAGATTTATCGCTGTTTGTTTCTTGTTTACAACCTCCTCCAAGAGGACCAAAAGAATATCATTATTACCCTTGAAAAAGTGAACCAAACATGGTGGGAGAACGTCCTCACCCATCATCCCAAGATCGATACCAGCAAGATTGAGCCTCCGAACAGCAAACTGAGCGATCTGGATTCAGAGACACGGTAAGTGACCTGACGTATATTTGTCTGGTTCGTTGTCATTATACTGACGTTACTTATAGAGGCATCGTTGAAAAGATGATGGTAAGCTAATTATTCAATGTAAACAAGCGCCCTTGGTAATTTCTCTGCAGTTCGACAACCAGCAAAAGGTTAGTCATTCTGTTGTCTGCGACCCAGCAGCACTGAGCTACTTTAGCAACTTGGAAAGCCCACTTCAGATGAGATCAAAAAAGCAGAGGTACTGATCCTCCTCATGCTTGCGAAACAAACGCTGATTCTTTTACCCGCACAGATGCTCAAGAAATTCCAAGACCAGCACCCTGAGCTCGACTTATCCAATGCCAACATCATGTAGTAGCTTGATGTTCAATCGTCGTGGGCGCTCGTTTATCTACAGACACCGCAGTTTTGAATTGCTTGAATAATCTGCGATTGTAGTATAAATGAACATCCAAAAATTCACCGGTAACTACATTTGCCTTCGTTTGCCGTTGCCATGGGCCTCTTGGCCTTTGCGTTTTACGCTTTCTACAAGGCCTTTCAGCCCTTCGTCACTGAATCTGTTATTTGTTTGAAGCTGAGTTCCATGCCGCTCCTTGCCTCTGGCCCGCTTTCGCCTTCGTTCCAACAGAAATGCCCTCATGCTTTTTGTGTTCTTGAAACTAATAGGGAGAGTAGGCGAACAAGCCATTATATGAATAATGTATGACACTCACTGAGGGCTCGTAGGATCAATGGCAAACCGGTGATCCTCGTGTAATGCTTTGAAACGGGCATCATTCACATCGATGGTGAAATCCTCTTGTAACTCCTGCTCATGTGTATCCTTTCTATCCTTCTTGCTTCTCCCCACCCTACGCTTCTCGGCTCTGATAACCATTTTCATGTCGAAGTGCTTGGGTTCCTCTTGAACATTTTGAGGTGAAGACAGTTTTTTCACCGTAGCTTCTTTCTGAGGAGGGAATATCCGTTGCCGGTCTTCCTTCTTTCTTGCATTTTCACCAGAAATCCTCTGAGTTTCTCTGTCACTTACATCGTCTTCATCGCTTCCAGAGCCGAAGAAACCATCGTTTTGAATCTTTCCACTAGATTTATTCTCTGACGTTGATTTTTCACTCTCTTTACGTTCTTGCTTTCTCTTCTTCCTTTTTTCTCGGACCTTTCGTTGATATTTATCCAAAGTTGTCTCTTCGTCTTTCTTCTGACTGAGACCCGGGGTAAATGTGATTTCCATATCTATGTCACTTCCTTCTTCTCCATGATCCCATCTTTCTGGAAGGGCATCGTTGTTTCCGCTGAGCAATATAGCACGTAATTTCTGCCGAGAGCTGTCTTTGTCCGTCCTGATCTTGTCTTCATCACCAATTCTAGGTTCATCCTCTGAAGAAGACGCGATGTAGGCCCTGAAATCACCATTGTCAATTTCTTGGTGTGTCAGTATCCTCCGTGTTACTTGGTGTCGTTCCGGATCATCTTCGTCCCAAGTGAGTTTGACTTTGGAATGTCGCAAGGCCTGAAGGGACATTTGTAGATGAAAAGCACAGACGCAAGTATAAAGCATACGTTAGTGACATAGTCCACCGGCTTGTAGTTTGTTGACATGTCCTCGGTAGCTTCGTCTCTTTAATTAAAGTTACTTGACGAATAATCTATTAGTTTTTGGACGAACCTCGGGTTATCGTCAAATGTCATGTCTTCAGGAACGAAACTCAGGTCAAAAACATTAGCAGACCGTTCTAGTTCTGTGCCTTCTAGCTGATTGTAGATGTGGGAGGCCGCCTCTCTCGTGTCACATTCCACAATAGCGTAGTAGTATCTGGAGACGTTTTCAGGAACGGCTGAAGGCGGAGTAATGATTCGCATGCCCACCTCAGGCGTTCTAGCTGGTACCGCCGCAGAGCATCGTCGTTGTACTCATTCCCGTCCCCGAATTCATACACTGTCTTTTCATTGATTTCCTCCAAATCCTTTCCCTTCTTCTTGAAGATCTCTGCTGGGGGTCCCTCACGCTCCTCTTTGGCCATCCATGCCTTGCCAAATTCAGATGGATATACCCTGACAGAAACGACGGTACCTCTTGCAATGGGTGAAGCCCCACTCTTGCCTTTCTTCGGATTGGCCCTTTTCACACTCTGTGAAGTAGTCACCGGGATAAGTGGTGCAGTGGGAGAGACAAGACACGAGAAGATTTTGTAAAGGTGTGAGGCCCGAACATATTCCCAGTCCAGATTAACCACTGCAAGTCGTCGAGTTCGATTGGCGACGCCAATATCTTGCTTTTCCTCTTTTTCCTCGAGGCTTTCATTGGCTTTCGCGTACATCGAAACTTGTGCATCGAGTTCGGCGAAGATATCCTCATCAAGGTCAATATCCAACTCTTCGTCGCTCCCACCAAGTCGAAGGATTTCGTCAGCGTCGTTTTGACTAGACTCCTCAGTGTCGCCTGCCCCCTGACCACCTTCCTCATCTGACGATTCCAGAAGAACTTCACCCCGAGCATAGTCAATGGGTTTGGTCATTCCCTGCACATCTCTATCATCTTTGCCATCTTCAGCTAACCGATAGAATCTCTTAAGACTGTCTTCTTCGTGTGTTTTAGATAGTTTTCGGCCATACTTGTCCACTTGGGCTAAGAATTCGTCAATGAGGCATGCTGGGAGCGTACTGGCGACAACTGCTCACGTTTAGCATTGTCCCTCCCCTTCTTTGCTTGATCAAAGATGGACTTAAACCGCTCATCAATGACAACCTTTTGGTGTTTCTTTCTAGAGGGTCGAAACCGAGGATCAGTCTTCAGTCGAGCAAAACGCGGGTCAGACATTCTGACTGAAAAATCAACGAGTAACAACCGGCAATCACAAGGTTCGATGACAAAATTCAGGTCGTACAAATGGGGAAATTTATTTTTGGATGAGCATAGCGACCAACAGCCGTCTGGCCACCATCGATATGCACAACGACGGATGATAACGACAGATGAGTGATGGTTTCGATGAAATGCATTTCATATTGCGATTCTGTTTCCAACATCATGTGCTACAAAAGGCACTTGTCTCCACCCTAGTCCTCTTTCTTCCCTTCACTTAAATTTCTTTCTTCTCTTCTCTTTGTAAGTCACTATCATGTGCATCATACTCGAGATGAGGCTGACCCATTTTCAGAATCAGTCTTCTTTCTCGAGACCGCAGGCGCGCTCTTCTTGTTAAAAAATTTCTCCAGTCCCTTGGTCGATCCAAGTTGCCACTTTTTTTTCGGAAATCATGCGTTCCTTATCCATTATCTCTGCTTTTTTCGCTCTACTTGCAATCCAGGCCATGGGAGCTCCTCTAGAAATCCCGATGCCTATTGCGGTGGGTCACTATCATCTATCTCTCAAAACAGCGAACTCTGAACATTATACCAGCGTGCTCTGCAACAACGCAGATCTACCCCTTTCAGTCCACTCAGTGCTTATGTTCGGAGAAAGAGCATTCCCGTCGAAGACGCTGTCAAAGCCCCTGACGGAGATGTTGTACCGTATGACAAGCGGGAACTCATTGAACGCCAAAACATTCCGGTAGAGAATGCGGTCAAAGCACCCAATGGCATAATCGTACCATATAACAAACGAGAGCTTGAGTCTCGACAGAGCATTCCTGTCGAGAATGCGGTCAAGGCTCCAGATGGGAAAATCGTTCCCTACAATAAGCGTCAAAACATCCCTGTCGAGAACGCCGTGAAAGCCCCCGATGGCAAAATTGTTCCATACAACAAACGAGAGCTCGAGGTTCGGCAGAATATCCGTGTTGAGGATGCAGTAAAGGCTCCCGATGGCAAAATTGTTCCTTACAATAAACGCCAGAACATTCCCGTCGAAGATGCTGTTAAAGCTCCAGACGGGAAAATTGTTCCCTACAACAAACGGGAGAAGCGCCAGAACATTCCTGTCGAGGATGCAGTGAAGGCTCCTGATGGTACAATTGTTCCATACAACAAGCGTGAGCTCAAGAGCCGCCAGAGTATCCCCGTTGAAAACGCCGTGAAAGCCCCTGACGGTAGGATCGTTCCATACAACTAAAGGAGGCTACAACAATGGCTGAGATGTGTAGTGGACCATAAGAATGGTCATAGACTGTGGGACTGGACGTAGACTGTCAATGTCTCTTCATAGGAATGCAATCTATGGAAATTAAAACATCTACCATCCAATTCAAAACTACTATCACTCAGCGCTTACTCAGTGCTTGACTAGTTTTACTCATATAGTTCCCCCAAGAACACACCGGCAGCACCCATACCGGTGCCAATGCACATGGAGGTCACAAGCACCTAAGATTACTGATCAATATAGGGTATGCTGTGTTTGATATCGATATCGATATACCTTGCCCTTTCTCCGATGTAACTCATTGAGACCTGTCGCAATCTGGCGCGCCCCGGTAGCACGTAACAAAGAAAATCAGTCAACCGTCACGAAGATACCCATCAATCAGACTTATCTAATGGATGACCAAAGGCGATGGCACCTCCATTGACATTAACCTGTTGATTGGTGAATGTGAGGAGTCATCTGGTTGATTCAAAGGGCTGTACCTTCTCTCTGGTAGTCTATCAGTGCTCGATCATTTGATTTATCGAAGTTAGAAGACTCACGCCGGAAGATTCAAAGCTTTGACAGAATAAACGCACTGCGAAGCAAACGCCTCATTGATCTAATAAACACTGTGAGCACAGGTTTGGACGAAAATAGATCCGACCTACTTCAAAGAGGTCTACATCATCAATCGTTATACCGGCAAACGAAAGTGCTTTCGGAATCGCGTATACAGGACCGATGCCCATGATACGCGGTGCTACACCAGTAACGGTGGTGATGATATATTTGGCCAATATAATCAACCCAAGTTCTTCAGCCTTTCTCCTCGTCATCAATAACACAGCAGCAGCACCGTCTGTGATTTGACTAGCGTTTCCACCGGTCGTGGTTGAGTTTCCCCATTGCGGGAACGCAGGTCGGATCTTCGCCAACCCTTCTTTCGTTGTACCGTATCTAATCCCATCATCCTCACTTACAACAACCTGATGTTTTTCTCCAGTCTTGGGATCTTGTTGGAATACAGTAAATGGTACAATTTCCTTTCTGAAATACCCTGCCCTTTGAGCACGTTCCGCTTTCTGGAAAGACTTCGCGGCAAAGTCGTCTTGCTCCTTGCGAGTGACGGTAAATTCGACAGCAACGTTTTCACTAGTCCACCCCATACTTTCTTTACAGTCACGAGAAGCCTTGTTGCAGGAAACCAATTCGCTTTGTTCCGGACCACCGTTGTCAGGGCTCTGGAGCTGATGTTAACACTTTACATGGCTAGTATCAAGATGGATCAGACTTTTCAGACATGCTCTCAACACCAACAGCCAGCCCCACTTCAATAGCCCCACTTCGTATCTGGTTAGCAACGATGCTAACTGCCATGAGACCACTGGAACAAAATCTGTTCACTACCTGGACAGGAGTGGTTTCCGAGAATCCAGCTGCCAGAGCTGCGGAACGAGCAGCGTACATAGCATCAGGTGTAAGCACAGTACCAACACAAATGTCGCCGACGAGTTTGGGATCAACTTTTGACTGGGTAATAGAGTGCTGATTATTATATGCCTCAGAATTTGCGAATCTCATGGACTTTGAAATTCAGACCTTATAAATTTCTATTAAGAGTTCATCTGTTCTAAATCATGAGTCAGAAACAGCCAGGCCCTGGTTCAGGCAGGTATCATGCACCTTGCATTCCTGAATCCTCCCTTCTTCGCTTTACAGAGAGGTGAACGAATCGCCATAGTAATGACCACGTCGTCTGAATTTTTGCGTTCAAGAGCAGCCAACCCATTAGATTTGAAATGTCCAACGAGTTGTTTGGCGCGTTCCATGGCCTGGGTGCAAGTCTGAAGCAAAGAAGCTCAGCGACCCGACCGGCCGGTGATGTCACCGAACCAGTCTTCCATAGAACAATCGATCCCCACGGATGTATACAGCGCCAGTAACGGTGACGTCTCGTCTCATACCTTTGCGCGAGCACGGGTATTTGCGAAAGACTTATCCATTCTAAGAAATATCTTTTTTTGTCAACATGCCAGTCACTGTCGTTGCGAATACAAGTGTCAGTAATCCGGTCTCTCCCTCTCGCTTGCGATTTATTGGTAGGAGGCATGCTTCTAAGTTGACTCCTGGAGTTGATTCCTTCTCTAGACATCGCCGGTATGTCCTCCTCCAACGTAGTCTCTGACAATTCATAGCCAAATTTGCAGTAAACCTAACTGATCCCGTCTTCCGAGGAATATACCACGGGAAAGTCAAACATCAAGGTTTGCACCTTCATCATTTTCTTGTGATAAAACAACCAAAATTTTGCAGATGATCTTGAAGAGATGAAAAAACGCTGTCAAGCTGCCGGGGTCAAGTCCCTCATTATCACTGGTACAAGTCTCCGCGAATCAAAAAGCGCGGTCCGGCTTGCAAAGGAACACAGTCAGTACTTCAGGAGCCTTCTCACATCGTGAAGTTCACAAACTCTGAAGTTATATAGATTTCTATGCCACTGTAGGGTGTCATCCTACTCGTACAACGGATTTTGATAAATATGACGAAGATGGACCAGAAGGGTATCTTCAGGCTCTCGAAGATCTTATCTCAGCGAATCTCACAGGCAGGGGAAGAGTAGTTGCATTAGGTGAATTGGGTTTAGGTGTGTGTGGTGTAGATATCTGATTAACTATTCAACATCGTAAGTTGACATCATGATTTAGACTATGACCGGACACACCACGCGCCTATCGACGTTCAGAAAAAATATTTCCGAATGCAATTATCGTTAGCAAAAAAATATCATCTACCGATGTTCTTGCACTCCCGTGCAGCACATCAGGATTTTGTCCAGATCTTGGCGGAAGAAGGGTTCGGAATTCAGGGTGGGAGAGATGTTGGAGGTATGGGAGGTGTTGTTCATAGCTTTACGGGGACAACGGAAGAAGCACAAGATTATGTTGGTACCTTGTATCGTGGGCAAAGCGACCATAAGATTGATCAATTTCTTCTAGATGAACATGGGATTTCATATCAGGTAATTGGCTAATAAATTAATCAACCGTTACAATCAAGTTAAATAGGATCGACCTTAGTTTGAACGGGTGTTCGTTCAAGACGCCCTCAAACTTAGAGGCAGCACTATCGATCCTTCCTCAGTGGATCATGTTTGAGACCGGTATGATCTCAAAGCTTAACTACCTCTGATACCTCACGTGTCAACTAGATGCTCCCTGGTGCTCATGCATGTCTACACATGCCTCAAAACCTTACCTGAATGACCTCCCAAATAACTACCGTTCTATCTTCTTTCCTTCTGCGACACAACCTGAACGGTTCAACATGGGTCGACCTGTTAAGGGCCGCAATGAACCTAGTACCATAGGAGGAATTGCATGGGTAATTTACCATCTCCATCAAAAAGCAAGGGAGGACGCTTCAACCAAAGGCGAGCAGCGGGAGGAAGTGCCTTTTTGGAAAATTGTGCACCAGGCATATATGAATACTATAAAATTGTTCAACTTACAAGAATTGACAGATGCATGATAAAGTGGCCGCGGAATAATAACAGGTAAAGAAACTATATACTGTCCTGTCTTGACTAATTAACTAAATGTGCAATACAAGTGTTTGCAAGAAGTTATACCGAGTAGGTATATGACGTGAATGATGGTGCTACTCGGATGTGTATATGTGAAAATAGAGGTATAGTCTGCGAGGATGGTGAAATAAAGATACAGATGAGGAAGGTATGGTGATGATAAATAATATCCCAAAAAGAGAAATAGTTCAAGCCAGTAAAAAAAAACTATGCAAATAAACTTGGAATGAGTCTCCAACTTTCGGCAGACGCACCGCATCAAAGTTACCGTTTACATGATGACACATTCTTTGTCCTTTAGATTCTTTCCTGCGTCCGAGTCACCTTGCTCACGGTGCAGAACGGAACCTGGCCCACCTGGCTGATGCATCGGTCCATTCTGCGAGTTCTTCAACCGTTGAGTAGCACGTTTGTCACCCTTGTCTGCAGCACGTTTATAATACGTCATAGCTCTGGAAGATGATGAGAGAGAGATCAAGCAACCAAACTAGACGCACTCTTGCACATTAGCTGAGGTCCCGATGCCGACCTCCAGGAAATATCCGCAAGCGTACATAGCCTTGGCAAGGCCGGCTTCTGCGGCTTTCTGAGCCCAGAGGAAGGCTTCCGTATCAGACTGGGGAAGGACACCAGGGGAGCCCACGAGATACCAGGCGGTGAGCGCGAAACAGGCATCACGATGATTCTGCTGCGCAGCAATGTTCTGCCAAGAGGGAGAGTATGTATGTGAGAAAGAGAGAGAAGGTGGACAAAAGACGACACACATAATAATGAATTGACAAGGCAGGGTCTTGGGGGCAGCCCATCTTTCCATATTCATAACATTCACCGAGCCTGTATGCGCTTGGAGCATAACCAAGCTCCGCAGCCTGAGCTAGGAGCTCTGTGGAATATTCATAGTCGACAAACACAACGTTTTCAATGCCGCGCTCATGAAGCAGAGCCAACTCATGAAGGGCGTGAGGAAATTCGGCAGTTGCATGCTCGGCACTTCGCTTGAGCCATTTGACGCCTTCCTTTGGACTCCTAGAAAGGCCGAGTTCACCGTTGAGTTCAGCTATGCCGAGGCGATACATAGCACCGGGATGAAGGGCAGCCGCCGCTTTACGGAAGAATTGAATGGCCTTGGCTGACTCTCTGCGGCAACCCCACCCATTCTCGCAGCAAGTGCCAGCACGATAAGCAGCATCGGGATGACCATGTTTAGCGGCGAGTACAAAGAGAGGATATGCGCGATCAAAATCCTGTTTGCCCTTTACAGTGCCGATGCCATTAGCGTAACAATCTGCGAGAAAATACTGGCTTGCTGGATGACCCCTATCTGCCAGACGTTTGAGGAGAGAGGATGCTTCGCGGACAAGATCGTCACGCTTCTCAAGAGACTTTTCTACCTGAAGAAGATTGCCCGGGGTATTGGGGGGAATGGGGAAGGTTTTTGAGGCATCAATCATAAAGACAGCAAACTCGAACTGGAGATCTGGATCCTGGGTTTTTTTTGCATTTGCACGGTAAAGCTCCAGGGTCCGTTCGTGGGAAAGGAGGGCGGCCTGTTTCCCAGGGCGAAGATGAGAGTGGTCAAGGATGGGGCCTGCGGACAGAGAGGAGGCAGGGATGGGCGGGGTAGGGGCGGATGGAGGGGACTGTGGGAGGTCTTGGGCAGCAGGAAAAAAGTCGTCGTGGTCAGGGGAGGAACTAGGGTCGGGCAGCCAGAGCTGGCGCGGGACAGGGTCCTCCATGGTGGCAAGAGACAAGAACCAGGCGAGATAGAAAGCATTGCTTATGTTATCAACCATGATTTGTCATCAATCGGCTTGAATTACGTCATCAACCATGGACTCTCTCCGCACACGCCGCCCGTCCGACGCCACACGCAGGCCAGCGCGTTCGCCGAACAAAATCCATGCGCGGGTGCCCAGAGTCGACGACAAGCTCAGGAAGCGCATGTCGATGCGCTATGCCGACATCCCCCCCGACGACAAGATGCTTTTCTCCGCCGAGGACTTTGACCCCGATGCCTGTAGGTTCTCTGCTGACACCGTCACCCACCTGCTGAACACTCCCCAGTCATCAAGCTCAAGCTCGCAAACTCCACTGAGGCAGAGCTCAAGTCGCTCCAGTCGTCTCTTCGTGCGGCTAAGGACGACACTGCATCCGACCTCCAGCGCTCCGTCTTCAAAAAGTGTGCCTCGCCTCTTCTTTTCTTGTCGACTCCTTCCTGACGCATGCTTCAGCTATGCTGAGTTTGTGCTTATATCAAAGGAAATTTCTGCCTTTGAGAACGAGATGCTCGAACTCAAGGACCTGCTTTCAGACTACAAGTCCATGCCCTCCATTCTCCACATCCCTGATCCTACCACCTCCTCGGGAACAGCAGCCCTGTCCACCTACAAACGCTCTTCTGTTGCTGATCTTCGTGTCCTCTACTTGAGTCAGATGCAGTCTCTCCATGCCTCAATCGAAGGCGCGGCAAAGTTGGTTCCCACCACACCAGGACGTCATGTCATCGGCGAAGTGGACGGCCTTTATGCCCTCAATACTGCCACCTACAAAACCATTGGCAAGGTAAGATTTGTCATTCTCGATGATGCTGTCCTAGTCGCTCGTAGGAGAAGGAGGAATGCAGGCGGCTCTGGTGATCGATCGAACCAAGGCAAACTTGTGGCTGAGAACTGCTGGGCTCCCAATGACATTCTTGTACTTGACATCAAGGATTCTTCCAGTACGTGCATTCATCTACCTAATATTAACTCTAATTTGCATTAGACATGACAAATGTATTCAAGATCCGCCATGGCAAGGAGACTCATGTTTACAGATCTGATTCACCTTCAGACAAGAAAGCTCTCCTTGCTCAGTTCAGGCAGGTTGCAGACGATCTCGCTGCCAAGAAGCGCAAAGAACGCGAAGGCGAACACGAACGACGGAAGAGCATGTGGCAGGGCGGTGATGTCTGTCATCTTCCATCCCTCACATCCCATCCTTACGTTCAGTCTAGACATCTTCTGCTGTACCCCCAATGCCAGTGCCGGAGTGGATGTCAGATCTAGCAAAAAGAGGCGGCGACGCCTTCAGTGGGGCTGATCATTCCAAAGAAAAAGCTGAACAAGATGCTCAATGGGTAGGAGAGTGGTCTGATGATTTGACTGTCGCTATCGCTCTCCGTGAGTGGACCAAGGCCGTTGATCTTGTCGAGCAAGGTGCATTTTTCTGAATAATCCGTATATCTTGTATTTACCCTCACATTAGGCCAGGCCCGTGCATCAATCGCCCCCACCTTGCAGGCCAAACTCCCGAGTCTGATCAACCAATTAACTGCTGCCCTTCTTTCATCCCTTTCGGTGCCTTCCAACAGGAAAACAACTTGCATCATGCTGATCACCCTCCTCATACGCTTGAAGGCTGCAGCTGCAGCTCGTAAAGCTTATCTGGAGATGCGCACAGGTGTGATTACGGGCTTGATGAGAAGGATTCGCTTTGAGGGCGACATCAGTTCATACGTGGGTGATCTCAGTGTTGTTTGGTTCACAGGCATCAAACACACAGCCGATTGGTATCTCAGCAGTTTCAAGGACAACGAGTCAACAAGTGGTAAGCCAAATGAAACGACTTGATTTCAATATTTAACCATGTCGGTAAGCTCTCGTTGTATGGGCTCAAGAACAGATCAAAGTTTTCGCCGAGATGTTTAGGAAACAAGTCTATACCAAAGATGTCGAACCTGCCCTCGTTGAAGAAGCTATAGCCATCGCCCACATGCAGAGTAACAAAGCAAGTATCTCTACTGTGTCATTCATCAATTTTCGACGAGCGTTCCTTCTCTAGCTCCTTCGAGAACATGGCTTCGATTTCACTTATCTCCTCGATCAACTGCTGATTGAAAATCCCAAAGAACCTGAAAATGGTTGTGTGCACTTCTCTTTCAGTGCGCATCGGATTTCCAAGCAAGGAAATTTGGCCAAACTAGTCAAACAGCTCGAACAAGGACGATCCAACCCTCAGCTTACTCAACTGCCAGACAACAACACTAGTCCAGAACCTTCAGCAGTTCAAGCTGCAGCACTACCAAAATTCTCAGCACCAACGCGCCGTCGTTCACCAGCGCCGCCATCTGCTTTCCGAGAACCTGCGACCTCGGGGAGTCCCACTCCACCGCCCCCATCAACACCAGATATGAAGTCCTCTTCGGTGTTGAAATCACTACAACCATCATCAACTTCCGCATTGGCATCTCGTAGTCGTACACCTACGGGTGTTACGAGTGGAGGATCCACAAATGTAGTATCCACTGTACCCACCACGCCATTGCCTGATACAGGACAAGGGCTCAGTCTCATTACATCTGCAATGCCACGATCCCGAAGTCGAACAGATAGAGTGACCCCCGTCATCAATGGCGGTCGTGACTCTCCAGCTCTCTTACCCTCACCTGTCAGTGGTCAGTCGAATCCAGGGCATTTCGGTTTTACAAGAAGACCCTCAACAGCAGGGAGTTTGAGTGATCGAGAGGGTTTTAGTAACAGTGGTAGAATTGGAAATCCGATTGGAAGTTTAAGAATCAAGACGAATTCGGCATTGCCGCCTAGGTCCACTCATAGACCTGATAGTCTACTTGCGGTTAACAGCATGGGGAGCACCAGTAGTTCTGGTCAAGGGCAACAAATAAGTCCCAGAGGCGTCGTGCCTCAGAGGAAGGGTATGTTTTGAGTAAAGAGGATTGATGATTGTATGTCAATAGAACGACAGTTTCCCGCCAACGACGACTTTCCGGAATACTTATCTGAGGCCGAGTTTATTTTTCTGAGTTTATTTTTGAGGGGCCCGGATTATTTCTGGACCTGAGATAAGTAATGAACATTACTCCGGGACCCAGGGACCCAAAACATTGATACCCCGAATCTTCATCAAAATCCTCTCTCTATATTCTTTAGCCACTTTTTCTAACATTATAATTAGCCATCTCTCCATGATATTCGTTGAGTTGGTATATAAGCTCTAACAACACAGATGAACCTTCCGGCTGTCAGTTCGAGGTATATGTTTTGGGCTGTCAGTGTATATCTATCTATCTGCGAGATTGATGTCCGGTGATGAAATATCTGGTTTCCGAGATGTGTTGCAGTATGTAGCACGCGCTGCAACGTTATGGGCAAGCGAAGTGGCATGGCAACATCGAATAAATGGCATTGAATACGTGACAGAAGGGTGATACGGTGCATTAATCGGATCTGCTGTCCAGAATGTTATCCTGAAACTGGAAATACGACTACAAAATTAGTTTGAAGGGTGTTAATATAAACTCAGAACACGTGCCAGTCTGTCGAACTCATTGATTGAGTCTTCTCATGACTGCATCTAAACGCAGCTTTGTTCATCATCTCCTTTCAGTCTGATAATTGGACCTTAGATACGACCTCAGAGAAGGACATCTGTCGAAGACACATTCAGATATCTTGCTGTAAGGCATCTCTTACCAGACATGTGGGAGCGTACTCTTCAAGATCTTATCCGTGGGCTTCGTGCCAACAAAAAAGACGAGTCAAAATTTATAGCACAAGCAGTTGACGAGATTAGGCGGGAAATTAAGAGTGACGATATGGAACTTAAGACGGGGGCTGTCATGAAACTCACCTACGTATGTTTGATCTGATGGTCATGCCCACGCCAATTCATTTTCATTCAGCTAGATATGCTAGGTTATGACATGAGCTGGGCTTCATTTCACGTTGTGGAAGCCATGTCTTCCCCAAGGTTTCATTTGAAAAGCGTTGGATATCTCGCTGCTGCGCAGTCCTTTAACGAGGATACGGATGTACTTATGCTCACTACAAATCTCTTGAAAAAGGCTAGCACGAGAAAACGCGTCTGGATTAACCTTTGCTGAACCATTTGTCCGATTCAGGATCTCAGTTCTAATCCTGCCGACATGGCTATAACACTGAACGGGCTTTCCGCGTTCCTCACATCGGACCTTGCCCGTGATCTTGCAACTGATCTAGTGGCCATGTTGAATCATTCTCGTGCTCATATACGCAAGAGGGCGGTCCTGGGGATCTTTAAAATCCTCGAACAATATCCTGAGGCAGGATTACATGCCCACCCGCGATTATTTGAGAAATTAGATGATCCAGACCCAGGTAGGTCAGGCTTTTGGACGGCACTATCATGGTCTTCAGCTCTATTAGGCGTTGTTTCAGCTACTGTAAATGTTCTGTGCGAGCTAGCGAGACGAAGACCCGGGGACTATCTCACATTAGCTCCCCAGCTTTTTCATCTGTTAACCAACTCGACGAATAACTGGATGCTCATCAAGATTGTCAAATTAGTGAGCAGTTGTCGGACTACCTCTGCTTGCGTTAATTCAACACTAGTTTGGATCTCTTTCTCCCTACGAACCGAGGCTCTTGAAGAAATTACAGCCACCTATCACAGAACTCATTTCAACTACACCTGCGATATCTTTGCTGTATGAGTGTGTCCACACATGCATTATCGGAGGCATGTTGCAGGGCTCCTCAGGCGATTCCTTGGCCAAGTTGTGTGTTTCAAAACTTGCTGCCTTTATTCAGGATAGCGATCAAAATTGTAGGCTTTTTTCTTTGGGCTGAACACTTTTCTCAGATTCTGCTAGTGAAATATATTGCATTACTGGCCATGACTAAAATTGTTCCGAGTCATCCTGAACTTCTGGCCGAATATCAAGATACGATACTTGCTAGCCTGAACGATTCAGATATCAGCATTCGTATGCGTGCCTTAGACTTGGTCACTGCAATGGTGGGGACAGTCCATGCTATCTCTAATGACTGATTACATACTTGTTATCAGGTCAACCGAAGCAATCTGCAGTCGATCGTCCAGCAGCTCCTTTCTCACCTGTTGCCAGATTCACCGTCGTCACTGCCATCAGCCAGGCAATCTCTCGCTCAAAACTCCTCTCATTCCCTCACTTCTCCTTATCAGTCACCGTCCTACCGTTTAATCTTGTCCCAGCGCATCCTCTCTGTCTGTTCACGATCTAGATATGAGAATGTTACCAATTTTGAGTGGTATCTTTCAGTTCTCGTAGATTTGGCACATGTTGCAAATGTAGATATTGGTGCGGACATTCGAGACCAACTAGTCGATGTCGTTGGTCGCGTCCGCGCAGCAAGACGTTACGCAGTCAAATTAATGCATTCGGCACTCACTGATAGCTCAATGCTTCAGAATGTTGAAGAGGAGGGCAGTTGCCCCGAGATTCTCTGGGCAGCTGCCTGGATATGTGGCGAATATTGTCGGTCAGTATTCCAAATGAATATGGGGTATTTAGTTGTCACTCATCTACTTTGACTAGCGAGTTGGCTGATCCTGAGCAATTATTACCTCATCTCCTTCAGGCGGATATCACTTGCCTTCCTCAAGACACTATATCAGTCTATATCCAGGCTGCGATCAAGATCTTCGGGGTTTGGATCTCTGAATTAGCGCAGCGCTGGGACGAAGATGAGCTGACAACTGTACAAAGCGCAGTGAAAAGCATCCAGGAGCGAATGGATGCCCTTGTTACCAATCCCCATATCGAAGTCCAGGAAAGAGTAAGTAATTAGACCTTCACTTTTATTCTTGAATTGTTGACCTGCGCAGGCTGCAAATATCCGTCAACTGTGTATCTTCGTCTCTGCAGATCTCAATAGTCATCGCTCGAGAGCGTCCATTCCTACAACACCGTTATTGAACACTTTTGGTGAAGGAGCAAGACCAGTGGAGATCAATTTTCCTAGAAGCCTTTACCTCATCCAACCGCTCTTTTCAGCATATGAGCTGAATCCTGTCGCTTCCAACGCCCAGGCTAGTGTTCCTATTCCTGATGGCCTTGACCTTGATGCATGGATAGTACCACCTCCAAGGGAGCCTGTGGTTGCCCCTGAAAAGACTGCTTCAGAGAAGAAGACAAGTAAAAAGGGAAAAGAGAAAGAAAAGGACGCGAGCAGCAAGAAAACCAGAACGTCCTCAAGAAAAAAATTGAGAGAACCAGATCTACTCCAGGACAGGGATATCCTTGAACCCATCGATACAGACGTTGAAACACCAGAAGAGCGTGAGCGGGTGAGCATAGATTTTGACATGGCTGCTATTCATGCTCAAGGTGATATCATATGCAGAAGAAGGCAGAGAGAAGGGAACAATTGAGAGATGACCCATATTACATTCTTGATGACATACCATCCAAACCAACTGATGAAGAAATAAATAATATTCCTGTGGTTCACTTGGAGGACATGCCATCAATAGTACCAGGTTAGTCATTCATTTGATGTTTTTCCTTTACAGTGCCATTGACTCTAGACACAGATGCATCAAGTCAAAAGCCAATCCTTAGAGCCACTGCGCAGGACTTCTCATCAACCGATATCTTTGTCGTTGAAAGAGATGGGGAAATGCCCTCAAACGTCACGCCCTTAACTGTGATAGCTACAAATGCAAGTTCTGACCTGACTAGTCCCACCGCTAGTGGAAGTCTACCCAAATTTGCTCATCTGTCGTCATTTACACCATACGAAACACTCGATGAACCTCGAACGAGTACACCAGAGCCAATCAAGGTTGTTCGCTCCAAGAAAAAGACCAGTGGCAAAAAGGACAGGAAAGACAAGAAAAAGCAGTCAGCATCGACAGCTTCTGGAGCCCTTATTTGATGGCTGAGGACGCATTTCTTTGGTGTTACAATGTGCATTCGTTTGCTTATATTGTAATCAAATCATTGCACATTTTATACGAGTGCGAGTAGGATACTACTGGGCAAGTAATAATTGATGTACAAAACTGAGAGGCAGGCGGATAGCAATTTCATGCAACCAGAAATTTATGAGATAAAGAAACAAGTATGCTGTTTGGGAAAAACAAGAGAAATATGTCCGTGCATTATGTGATAGATAAAGCTGGAGATGAGAGCTGGAAACACACGGAATTCATGCAAATTCCAATATATGCCCAGAACAGCGAAAGGTTATGCTTCATCGTCTGATTCAAGGAATATCCTCAACGTGTTCAACAGAGTCAACTATTTCGTTGACGAGCTCCAGGGTAACGCCTGGTATGATGCGCTCAGCTTCAGTAAATGCACGTTGCAAAGCACTGAGGGCGATTCTAGCTTCTTGGGAAGAAACTCGTGGAAATAACTATCATTGTGTCAGAGATGCTAGAGGGAGAATGACAAGAGCTCACTGAAGCGATGGCAGGGAGAATCACGGAATCCAGCATCGTCGTATCAGTATCATTGATATCGTCTTCCTCGATATGTATCTCCGCCATTTTCTGTCGCATAGCCCCTGTCTTGGTTGAGTAGGTGTAATTATTACCATATTCCTCATCCAAAAGTTCTGTTTGACCTGATCTATGGCTTCTTTGGGGTATAGCATAATCGGTAGCAATGGGCTGTCCACGATTGTCAGGAACGTTTCGTACGGAGGCGTTCTTAAGGGTATCTCGCTCAAATCGGGTCTTAGACGGCGAAGAAGCCGACTTGATACCAAGCCGGATGCTCTCACGGTCTGAAGGGGTTGATGGGAGATCACTCTTTGCAGACATAGATGGCGACGTCGAGAACGCATGTCCTCGTCTCAATTGGATAGATTCATCCGAGCCGTCGGAATCTCGGTTATGTGGTAGATCGTCCTTCTCTCGCGCGAGAGGCAGTCCAGAGAGCTTGATCGAGCTTCGTCCTATTGTTCGAGCTCCATGGCGAATCGTCCCAAAGTCCCACAGGTCGTCAACTTCACCGTTCCCATTCCTAAGTTCAGATGGAGAAATGAGCAGCAAACCAGAAGTAGAAAAGACTCGCATACGTCTCTACGACGTCAGGGCGTGATTCTTCCTCTTCAATCTTCTCGCCCCCCTCTGCCTTCCATCGCTCGTATCGATCTATGAGCTCCGTCAAGTAGCTTGTCTTCCTCGCCGTCCGCAAGAACTTATGTTTCAATAAGTCTCTAGCAGTGGGGCGCTGCATATATCATGTTAACGAAGGCTGTAATCATACCATGAAATAGTAAATACATCTCGAGGGTCTCTTTGCAGACAACACGCAATAAATTCACGGAATAACTTGGAGAAGTTGCCGTCTAGGGTTGGAGGCGGATTTTTGGGGATGAGGAATAGAACCTGAATCACAAAGCCTGTGATTAGAAACTCAGGAAAATGCAAAGCTTTTTACCTTCATGGGATGGAGTTCTGCATATGGAGGTTCACCCTTTGCCAGTTCTATTGCTGTGATTCCTAAGCTCCAGATGTCAGCTTTGTGGTCATAACCACTTTGCTTGATGACTTCAGGTGACATCCAATATGGTGTTCCGACAAACGTGTTTTTTTTCGCCGAAAGTGTGCCGGAAAGTTGTCCAGAGACACCAAAATCTGCCAATTTCACCTCGCCACCAGCCGATAGTAGTATGTTGGCGGCTATTGGGGAGATATTCGATAGGAAGAGTTTGATGAAGACATAGAACACACCTTTAATATCTCGATGCAACTTCCCCTCTGTGTGCAAGTAATCTAGTCCTTTCAGCAATTCTTTGACAATGATGGCGATATACTCTTCCCGAAAGACTCCAGGCTTCATCTAAAGACAGCGAAGTATCAAGACTGTGCAGCAAGCCTGCCACAAAGAACCTTACCAGGTCAGAACATGAACCACCAGAGCAGTATCTAAAAGACGATATGAGCTCCAGTAATACATACCTATAAAGAAAGGCTCACTCCATGACAATCCATAGATGAGATCCCTTCAGGAAAGAGCCATGGTATCTGGAATAAATCAATTAGTTGAAGCGAATCAAATAACCAGGACATCGAACTTGGTAACATGAGGTGAATCTAGCTGCGAGAGGATTTGTATTTCCTGCTGAATGTCCTCAATCTCATCTTCGGCGCTCTCGAGGTCGATGATTTTAATCGCCACAGTTTTCTGCGTTCGCTTGTCAAAACTATTATCGAGATTAAGTTTGGCTGATGAGGATCCGATGACAAGAATACCCCTTGTAGACCTCTCCAAAGGACCCCTTTCCTGAGCAAAGGATGCTGAGTTAGCCCGAGAAGAGTCCGATGAAAGGTGGCAGCTGTTGCACCGATTCTGTCCTGTCTAACATAAATATCCTCTGGATCTTGGCTCCGAGTGTCCTGTCATCATCGATATGATCATAAGCTGGACTTCTAGTGCAGAAAAAGAGATGTGTACCATTGGTCCTTGAGGATGTACTCGTTGTGGCAGAATGAAGTGATTACAGCTATGATATGTTCGTCAAAATGTCTTTGACCCGCAGCGAGTGTGTATCGAAAGATAGAGGCAAGCGAGGAGAGGAAGAGAGAAGGGTGGATGACTTAATTAATGAGCTCAACCAGAGTAGTCACAGTTGCCATTTATAGTAGACAAGGCTGACCATTGTTTAAGCCTGAACTGAACATTCCTGAACATTCGCGTTGGACTACCATTACACTTTGGGTATCCACATATCATATGCTGTTGCCTCTCCCACTCTGATCATCTTACGCAACGGTGGCTTTCCTGTAACCGGACGGGGTTGGAAATTTAATCAGACTCCTTTAACTGCTCTGTATCTAAACTCCTCGGTTTGCATCTTGCATCCAATCACCCCAATACAGCAAGTTGTTTACCATTTTTTCTTTTTCTGTTTGACCGGCAGCGGACATATTGTATTGCTATTGGATCAAATTAGTACGCCAGAATGATACTGCCAGGAAGAATATGAAGGCCCAGAATATCCTTAAGATTATCAAAGATAGATCTGGCGGAAAGACTTGGATTGGTGTCGATAGGCAGAACCAGCGTTATGGTTTTTAACGGATAATGGAGCGTGTTGGTGAGAAGCAAGTCTCATTTCTACTTTGTTTTATTTTCTTTTTCTCCGCCGCTGCCTCCAAATCCGTGTCCCCCGGCGAACCCGCACTCCTCTCGATTCCAGCGATCTTTCCATGCACAATACAGCTCCACTCCAAAAGGTTGAGTCCTTGCGTTATCAATTTAAGCAATGTGTCCCTCCACTCCTTGTCCGCCTCCACCTCCTCTCGTTGACGTTTTTCCTCTTCCAACTTTCTCTTCTCAGCTACTTTTGCCTCTTTCCAAGCCTGACTTTCTCGCTTAAGTCGGAGTTGCTCTTCTCTAACACGTTTTCTAATCGCGTCTAATTCCAGCTGAAGACTTCCATCTTCAGAGTCAGATTGAGGAAGGTCGACTAAAGTGTTGGTGGAGGACGAAGTGATGGTAGGAGTTCAAGAGTGAAAAGATCCAATGAAGTCCTTTTATTCATATTATCAGGTGATAATTGAATTGCTTATTCACTAGGCTTCGGAGGCTCAGCTCCAAGGGCCACAAAAGTACAATCGCGTTGCATTTTCCGGCTAGACTCCATGCCGTCTTCATTCTGGATATGATGAAAAACTATATAGTACTAAGCTGTGAATTATGGACTCACTCAATCGGTAGTTGTACCTCAGTCTTTCATACTGTCTTCGTGGACTGAGTCTGTACTTACAATAGAACGGTTGACGTGCACCATCAATACATTTTTGACACCAAAACTAGAGAATTATGAATATCTGACATGGAATATACTCTTCTTTTTCAGGTATCCATAGCATGGTTCTGTTTAAACGAGCGCACGATAGTCAGAACGATTGACTCCCAGTGAGCGTGAGAAGGGCAAATGGATACTATTTACAAATGGTAGCTTAACTAAATTTCAACAGGCTTTCCCGCTCGTCAATTATCACCCCATCGTTTTGGTTTTCGTTATTTGTTGATGGGTACTGCCTCCACACTAACAAGTGCTCGGACTGATCGTCGGCTCTCAAACAGGAATCACTCCCAACTCGGAACTTGTCTCTCACATGGTTGTGGCTGGGCCTGCTTAGACCTTTCGGAAGAGCCCTTAATTGTAAGGAAGGCACTGACATACGTCATCATGCCACAGTGCTACTGACTTAACTTCTTACTTTCTGTACTTCAGAAAAGCAGACTCTCATACTCTCAAGCTATAGGATGAAGGATCATCTACCGGTTCTGTAAATATCTTAGCACCAAGCTTGGTGAGGGTTGATTCCATCGTTTCTGTCATCTCGCTTTTCTCCACCCATTCCAGGAAATACCCTCACCTAGGCTTTATTTTGTGTTGTTATTCCCCTTGCATATTGACATCTTTCCAACGAATTTTCTTTAGGCCTTATCGACATTGGTAAGCCCTCCAGAACTAACTTCTCGTAGGAGAATCTAGGTGTACAGTGCTTATTCATAAATTCTGTCTGAGCAAATCTGGAATAGTTCTAGCTCCCTTAGCAACCGTGACAATTGTTCAGGTATATACTCATCTTGAGGATGAGACAATGCTTTACAAGTAACAAGTGCTTTGTTAGACCACCGATTCAGTTGTTAGGGTCGGAGTTGTGGACCGCTAATGGTCCGGTAGCTCAGTGGTTAGAGCGTATGGGGTAGTTACCTTAGGTTACAGGTTGCTGAGTTGCTTTGCTTGGGTGTTATTCCCTATGTTTCTACATCTGCTTGCAGGTTGTGTAATGTTTGCGTACATTAATGAGGTTTGACAGTTCCATACAAATAATAGCTACGAGATAAATGTAAATAATGGGTTTAACAGTCTATACATGTCTGGCAGTCTCGACCCATCCATGCTTGAAGTTACCAGCTTGTGGATACAGTTGCGAGCCATTGCATACTATTGGAATGGGCACAGTGGAGTATTCCATTCCGATACGTCAGCGTGCGTACGTCAGTCCATTCTGACAGACAGTAGCACTGAAGATCTCTACTAGAAGAACATAATATGAATTTCAAGATCATATTCGACAGTGGATAAATTTAATTCCATCTGTAGATCTAGGGACCATTTAATGTCCGGCATCTCGGCATAGACCTTGATCAGATTTTTCCCCGATTCCTTGACTAGGAACATTCATGTTTCATGTTCGATTACTCAGTGGTCTTCGGACAACGACAGTTCAGAAAACAGGTAGGACTCCTTCTGACTCCGCGTCTCATTGAATAATTCGGCAATGAAAAGATTCTGTTATTAGCCAACTGGACTTTGTTTTCATATGGCACGCTGATTGGCGTGATCGACGATGATCTACGATGATCATCGCTACTAAAGCCTAGAGAAACAAGAGGGACAAATGCCCATTTTCCCTACAAGGTCGAGATCGAGTAAGTGATAGAAATAATCGTGGTCAAGGCAGTATTCAGGACAGTTCCTCACTCAATGTGAATTTTATTCCTGATTTAATCCTACATGTGAGTACAACCACAATATCTGATATCACAATCGTTGACGGAATGCTCTCAGAGTGGTCATGAAATTGGAGTTATCAAAGTGATGGGCCTAGTAGCCAAGAATGTCAGTAACTGGAACAATATTCGGAAATCATTAGATTGAGATGGAAAGAGATATCAGTTATCCTTGAAGGACGTGCGGAGCGCGTAATTCGTACGCTGAGGCGATCCTGCGTCCGTAATCTCATAAAATGATGAGTCTGGTTTTCCGATGTTCCTGGAAATTAGATTTAGTCATTCAAACAAGAAATTGAATGATCATGAACAAACAGGTGTGTGTGAAGTCTCATAATCCACATGCACAAATGCGCGTTCAACATTTGGAAGGACTTCAATCTTGTCTTGTAATTGTTGGCTAACGTCATGAGCTTTCCACAAAGGTGTGTTTGCGTTCATAACAATGTCAATTTCCACAAAGTACTCCTAGGATCGCCTCTTAACCTCAAAGTCTTAAGCACAAAAAAAGTTCGAAACGTACTGGGCCGCTGTGATAAGCGCGAACCGTGTCAATTTTGATAATATCATCGTTGAATGTTGCAGCCTTGTAGATTAATAGTTGAAGGAAGTCGTGTGGCGCAGCTTTCCCAGCCAGAAGCTCGAACTGGCGATAGATAGTCTTGCCCCATGCAATTATAATGCCAGAAGCAATCTGCCTCGGAGTCAGGAGTGCGAACTTGGTTAAACTTGGAGGAGCATCAATACATACAATAATACCGCCCATAGGGTCAAGATCTGATTGTTTCGACTGAGCCCAAAAAATTCAAAAAAACGCCAAAAGTAAGATACGAACACCAGCGAAGCTTGCTGCCGCCACAGGACATAAGGACACCTACGGTGACACTGATTAAGTAGACTACAATGAACTGCAAGAAATAACGCACCAAAAGAGTTGACCCACAAATCATTCCGGTGATCCTCCCAGAGGACTTGGACTTGACTTGACTGTTTACGGATGGAAAAACAATAGCCAAAAAGGATAAACTTGACAACTAGGGTAGACATAAGTGTTCACGTAACATTGTTGTATGGTGCCAAGACACTTGCCCAAAGCAGCAGCCACAGCGATGATGGATGGCAAGTGAAATGGCACAAGGCCATCCCCTTTCTTGTCAATTATAACTCTCACGGATTCGACGATAACAATGAGGTTGACAGATGACATACTGTTATCATTAAGATCTAGGTGGACAAAACAAGGTATAATGCTCACAGAGAACCTTATATACAATAGGCAATGAGAGGTGGTGGCCGATATAATACTGTTGGGACACGTACCATATACTATATTGCCGATTGTCTCTAGACGTGATCCACCGACCGGCCATTTGTTCTCATCAAGCTTTTGAGCTTTCTTGTGCAACCAGAAGAGCACAAGGTTGCTTCCAATGTCAAAGACGGAATCGATTCCCGTGGCCAAGAGAGACAAAGAGATGGAAGAGACAGCGGCGTACACTGAGCAGAGGGTAGACGTCAAAACTTATACCAAGGATCGATCATCCGAGGGCTTACTCTGAAGAATGCATAATGCAAAATTAGCGATCAAACTACTGTACACTGCAATTTTCACCTGGGGAAAAAACGTGGTCAAGATCTTAAGGCAAAAAGACGAACAACCTACAGGAAGGCGCGCTGCTGCTTCTTCTGACTGGGCATCCTCGGTATGTTCCTCCATTGGTTTAAGGAGGGAGGTAATCAGCTGGAGAAGAATAAGAAATGGGCACCGGGAGAAGGTAGTTAAGACTAACATCATTCTGTCTGAGCTGATACTTTGCAACACGCTTGCCCTTGCCCCTACGACGCAACAGAGTGAGCGCGTCATCGTCGAAAAGGCCGTCTCGAAACTGATAAGGGTCGGAGGTCGGAATACCAGACGCAAATACCCCTTCGATATCGGGTTCTAGATCAGAAGGCTCATTGGATACCGCTGTGTCGAACGCCTGACGGAAACATGAATCAAAGAAATATGAGGGAAAGGAAATAGATACCCTATTTGTTGTTGGAATCGGGTCGCCGCCGTTATCCATTGTGTGAGAAGAACCGAAACAGTGGTCCGAACGTTACCGTTGGATTGGTTCCCAACAATGGTAATGTTTAAGCTCCGATTCGCTCCAGATCTTCCCTGCATGGATCCTCGCACATCCATGGCTGACGTAGCTGCGCTCACAAACCTCATCCCTCTCTTCGTCGTCCTGGTACTTCTACTGTGTTGTCGCCTTCCCCTGATTCTCCAAAATATGACTCATTTTCACTAGATTTATTGCCCTATTCTGGTGTCTTATCTCGTCTTGCCTCGGGACGTCTCTTCGCCGGGCACTCAGTAATACCACTCATCGAAATATCCATGCGCAATCTCGACGTCATATAAGGGTCGGAAATGAATTGTGGGAGATGGAACATCAACGCTTTGTTGACTAGCAAGCCCCTGTTAGTAGTCCACATCAAAATGTCTAAGGCATCGTCTCTTCTCGTTGCAGACCGACTTGGAACCCCTAGAGAGGCTCTCATAAGGCTATAAAACATGCACAACTGGTCGTGGTCTGTCAATCTCACTGAACGCTCCATATCTCCATTGTGTTCTGCATTATGAAGATTCCAGCCAGTTCTTCTCTTTTGATTGCTACCCTTGCGGTTTCATCATCGTCTTCTGCCCTCGCTGCCCCCAGCGGTGAAGGTCACCAGGAAAGTTCAGTCAAGTCGTCTTCATCGCGGACTGCCCTTGTGTCGTCAACTAGTTCTGACATGAATGAACGTGACTCCATCGTAGAAAGAGGTATAGAATCAATCGTCTATCCTGGTCTGCCTGTCCTAAAAATTATGTCCAGGTCTTCTTGACATCCCATGTTCTCTTGTTCAGACGATCACATCTATAGTGCCATTACCCGTAATAGGTGATTTGTTATGCTCTAAAGGTGCTAAGACAGAAGACGGAGGTTCTGTGGATGAAGACAAAGTCCAGGCAGAGCTTTCGCAACTTTCTAATGCTCTGACTCGGGTACCTATTCCTCTCCCTACTTCTGCTCTATCTCCTGCGTTAGGAGCTTTGAACAACGCGCCAGGGGTTTTGAATAACGCGCCAGGACCTTTGAACAACGCGCCAGGACCTTTGAACAATGTGTCGTCAGCAGTCTCAGGTATGGTTCCGGGGAATCCTTCCAACAGTAGCCGTATCGACGAGGCCAGTCCTCCAACGAATAGTAGTGCTATCGCATCATCGGATATATACGGATCGTCCTCTATGGCTTCCATGTCTTCTACGAGCCTTTGGCGTGCTCAACCTACCCCAGCCAATTCCCCTTCCCTCCCTATTGATTCTTCCCCATCTCAATCTACCTCATCCGACCCCGTTTCCGCTTCGACTGGAGGCACCAATACGACTGCCGCTGTTTGATTATATATGAGTAGTCCCATGTATTCCTAAGCTTTAAATATCCCACGATCAATGGACGATCAATGAACATGTGCTGTCGCTATGCCGTTGCCAGGTGTGCTCGTCTCATCATTACATGTAGCTCCGTTCTTTGTTCCTCGTGTACTTGAGTATGCGGCATCCCAAGCCATTCACCAACCTTACCTCTGGTTTTCATGGGGCACAACATCACGACGACGTGGATCCTCATCCCGCGAGAGATACCGAAACAGAGCGTGCCCCATTTATCTTTGCAGAACCAGCTAGAACATCTTCATATCATCTCTTTGGCAGGACCAAAAACATTTTGATTAAAGCTCAGCGAATCATCTCTGGAGCACGTTTTGCTGATATCCCTCTTCTTCTTGGAACATTACTCGCGTGCTTTCTATTCGGTCTAATTATATTGTCTTATAAACACCCTGGGCAGTTACAAGAATTTGTCAGCGCAAAAGGATCTAGACCATCACCTATTACCGATGAGGCCGTGAAGACCACATCGTCGCCGCCCACTGTGCCATTACACCCGTCAGAATATGTTTTTCAATGTAGGAAGCTCAACAGTGGCTTCATGTCTCATGGTGATTATTGGGACGAATCTCCGATGGACATGGGGATGGACTCGATTCGCGAAGCGGTGGAGGAAACTTTGGAGAAAAAATACAAGCTGCCTGAGGGTATAATGTGCTCAAAATCCATCACCTATCTTTTGGATGGAGAAGTTGGGCTTTTAGCTGACTTGGCATTGATTTCTCAGGCCTCAGCATTGGCTCGTGAGGTTCGTATCTAATCTAAACGTGCAATGTTTGAATCTGAATCTAGCAAAGCGTAATAGAATGTTTTTTATAGACGACACGTACTGGAATCGTGGAAAGTTTGTGGCTTCCCATTGACCCAGAATATCATTGAATATGACACAGATGGACGGACTACTTCCAAGATAACATACGGCATGGCCCTGAGCCCGGCTGTCGTGCACCTTATCCAAAGGGTGTGACACCTTTTCTGTCTTTCTCTGAATCATCTCTAACATGGTGTTCAGATTTAGTCGCTTGCCCTCGGACTGCAAGGTAATTGTCCATTCCCTTGTGCTAATCGAAATCTGATGCATCTGCTTAGCCATTGGGTAAATAAACAATCTTCCAAGAGATAATTGACTCACATTGATCAAGGTGATAACCGCCCATACAGCAAAATACCATTTTGGGCACGCATTCTCTGAGCACTATGAGGACCCGTGAGTTTTGGCTATCCCCCTTTTTTGCTTTATTCGATCAAAATACTTCTACGTTGATAAGATATGCCCATGACCTAAAACGCCTTCGACCCATCTTTGACGCCGCCCGAGAATCTTTTGTTTCCACGATACGGCTTGATGCGATATTAGATGCTCTTATTAAATCTGCTCGCCATGAGCTCAAGAAATTCGCTCCTTCTACCACACCAGAATCATATGTGTCGGTACATGTTCGGCTCGGGGACAGGAAACATCGATTTTCGACCACCCCCTATACTTCAGCATCGGAATACATCTCGTACATCTCGAGTACACAGACACGGCTGCTTGAATATCCCAACACCTCTCCTGTCTTCTTTGCTTCTGACTCCCCCATTGCTGAGCGTGAGTTCGCAGCTGCATACCCAGGTTCCTACTTTTCTCTCCGACAAAACCATGATCCTGCTCTGCGACAACTCGCGAGTTCTCAAGAATACGATCAGAAAGAGTTTAATGATCTCAGCTTGGAAGAGAGGTCTAGATCAACCAAAGGAATGATTGTTGACTTTGCGTTATTGAGTGGAATGTGGGCCTGGGCAGGCGATCCAGTTCCAAGAGCTGGAATTTGCACAATCAGGTGGGATAACTTTGATGTACTTGAACCTCGAACTCAGTCAGATTCATTCAAGTTCTAATGTATGCAAGATGATGGCTGTTGGATTAGGTTGGGACCGGGCATTTGGAAAGGTGGATGAGATGGGTCAACCTGACGAGGATCTCAAAGGTTGGGTAGAAGTCGAGGAGAAGGGAAAGATTGTTCCAATATGGACTGCCTTTGAATTATTCTGATGTCAAAATGACAAGTTGGCCATAAATCTATGCAGCGATGATTCATATCTGAAATTAAAACAGTTCATCTGCTGAATGGAGACTAGAATCTGAGTGGGTGGATTTAAAGTAAACGTCAAGATCCTCCTATCTTATGCCTTCGGGTCATCTTTGTTGTTGTACTTAATACTCCTTTTGTGCAAGTTTTACCTTGAATGTGCTTCGTTTGCCTTAAGAGAATGTTTAGCCCTGGGGTCATTTTACATTGCTTGCGAGACACAACTATGGTCGCAGGCACCAGCTAGTCAATTGAACAGTGAAGTAGACAACTCTATATATTGACTATGACCTTACAGCCTTCACCGACGGGGCATACCCCTTCCACGGCCTCTCATGGCCCTCTGTGCCGTGCCGGGAGGAACTTTTGGGCCGGGATTTGACTGCCAAGAGTAAACGATTCAATAGAGACCGGAAATTATGACCAACTCACTGTTTCACTCTGCGGATTTCGCACTGTTTCATCCACGCTGAGAATTAGACACGCAGCCTCAGTTGCACTGCTGATAGCGTTTGACTTGACAAGGCTTGGTTCCCATACGAAAGCGTTGTAATTATCCTGGATACCTGAGACACCGTCAACGTCAACCCCATACCATTTTTCACCATTTGCGTGTTTCATCCGCAGCTTGTTGAGGATATCTGTAGAATCGAGACCAGCATTGTCGCAAATTTGGCGAGGGATAATCTCAAGGGCTTTCGCAAATGCAACCATGATAAGCTGGAGTTTCCCAGGAATCAAAAGTGCATAATTTCTAATAAGGGCGGAGAGTTCCATCTAGAGGTACCTTGTTAGTTAGGGCTAAAAACTTTTTTGGTTCCGGACCTCAATAGCACCTCCGCCAGCAACGATTTCTCCAGTCCGGACGGCACGTTTGACAACCATAAGCGCATCATGTAAGCTACGCTCCACCTCTTCCATGAATTGTTCAGCTCCACCGCGAAGCACAAGTGTACACGTCTTTGCCTTGGGACACTCCTCAAAAATATTATACCGCTCTCCACCGATTTGCCTCTCCTCAAACACACCACATGTGCCAAGGTGTTCGCGTTTTATATCGGAGCACGTAGATTGAATAGACCCACCAACAGCCTGGACCACCCTCCGCAAATCAGCAGCAGCAACACGTCCAGCGCAAAAAATGTCCCGGTCAGCAAACCACTGTGTAGCAAGATCACCGATAGGGAGTTTGCTGAGGACCACCTTCGCACCCGTTTTTTCAATCGCCTGAAGTTTTCGATATATTATTTCCCATTCGGCGTCCACTATGGCCTGATAATCAGCAACTGCGTCGACGCGGACTTCTGCGTTGTCCTTTTCTGCTTTCAGCTCAAGCTCGACATTGAGACACACAATAAGAGGATTATGGAAGAGTTTCGGTTGCTGTTCTGCACCTGCATAGGTGAAGGTTTTTTTGAAAGCGACACCTCTTATCAAGAGTGAGTCTTGCATCCCACCACCAGCAATCTTTTTGACCCCAATCAAGGAATCATCAAGGTCGTCTTGGTCAAGGGAATCAATTGCGTCAACAACCATTCGGGAAAAGAAAGGTTTCTCAGAGTGAATGAGTTTTGAAGACATTGAAGTCGAGGCACACTTGAGCAGCAGAGCACGGAAGCGCCTGTGAACTCGAATCAAACAACCAAAAAATGGTTCATGTTTAAGCGTACGTACTCTGGATCCGATCGATCCACAGATATTTGCAATTCTTTGATGTGGTTCAGGGCCTATCACGCGCTCGTGAATATGCATAACTCGATAGAAAGCATCAACATACCAGTCGTGATGCTTTTTGAAAACCTTTCATGATAGTGTGAGGGCTGACCCCCTCTTCGATGTATCCGCGAATTTCTTTCAGAAGCTGTGCAGCCAAAAGAACGACGCTCGTCGTCCCGTCCCCAACTTCAGCATCTTGAGCTCTGGCAATATCTACCAGTGTTTTAGCAGCGGGATGAACGATATCGAGTAGCTTGAGAATAGTGGCTCCATCATTGGTGATCTGAGCTTCACCACGCTCGTTAACAATCAATTTGTCCATCCCCCTTGGCCCTAGAGTACTTGAAAGTGTCTCCGCAATTGCAAGGCAAGCCGATATATTTGACAAGAGCTGAGGATTTCCTTGAGAAGTATCCGTCCCCTCCCGTAAGAGGACAACAGTTGGTTGCTAGAAAATCATAAAATCCATGCGCCTATATAACAGTCACATAAGCCTACCATTGGTAAGGAGCGTTGCATCTTTAATTGAGCGAAGATGAGGACTCCCAAAATCTACTTACCCACAATATTTGTCTTTATTTATGAATAAGACGCGTCGAGCGCGTCCCGAATTGTATATTTCTGCGTCTCTCATTCCTATCATATGTCTAGCAAATTGTTTCTTGCTGGTTCTGATGATGAAGACTCACCTGTCCAGACTGGTGGAGAAAGTTCGCATGAATCAAAGCCGGTTCATCCGTCGGACGAGTTCCAGACGCCTGCGAAATCTCCTGCTTCCTCTGCCCTTTTCTTTGCGGCAAGTGAAGAAGAGGACCTCAAAGATGCACATACAAATATGCCCCTCCAAGCTACCCATAAGTCTATTGTCACTGACAAAGATGACGTCGAGGTTCTGGACACTTCCCGCAGGTCAACTAGGGAGCATTTTCAAGAGCCTCCAGGGAAGAAGCGAAGACTATCTCCTACCCTTGAGATACATCCTCAGACCTCTCTATTTTGTCCAACATACTTAGGAGACATACTAATCGAGAATGCCTGGAGCACTGCTTCCGGAAAGGGATATGTCAAATCCGGCGATTCTGTGATTATACAAAAAGATGAGCCGGCTACGCCTTATAGCTCTCGCTCTCAAAGGCCTATCAAGAAAACTAGTGACAAGCAACAAACTACAATAGCCAGCATGATGAAGCTCCAAAAAACCAAGAAGGCTGACACTGTTGTACGTATCTTGAATCAGAGGAGCTTTGGTATATCTTTCATTTCCTGAACTTGGAATGCGACCTCACTCGATGCAGAGTTTGCCCGTTTGCCAACTGAGGCGGCCAGCTGGATCTCGAGACTTCTAGATTTCGGTACGTCCTTTTGTATTTTTGGTCTTCATTATTTCTTGAGTGTTTAGGTCTGGTTAAGATCCGGGGTACAATGACTGACTGCCCTGAAAAACTTTCGACGGGTATGGGTCTGATGGTAACGCTGCACACATACCTTCTCTCCAAAGCCTTTGAACCTTTACGCATCTCGGCTCTTCAAGAAGACAGTAGCTATTCTTTCAATGACTACGAAACCCAGGAAGAGAGGTTTGCCAGGATTGTTATTATTCAAACGACATATATCTGACTGACTTTACTGTCAGTTATTTGAGAGAGAGGAAAGCTTCCATAGTAAAACTTTTCGATGCTGTAGGATTGCAGCCTCAAGCTGGTGCAAGGGTAAAAACAAAGAGATTCAACCGGAAGTACGAAGATGCTATCGATAGTTTTGCCAAACGTAAGAATGGGAAGACCAAGAAGGAATTAGTAGGCGATGGGGAAGAGATTGAGGTTGATGCGTCTGAGGAGCTTTCTGGAAATGATTTGAACCTCATTTATCAAAAGTGAGGTCATCCTGACATCTTGTAACTGACCACTCATATTTTTGCAGAGCTCAACATAACGATAATGCAATACCAATGATGGAGCCTAACAAAAGCTTCAGTCTGACTCTTCGTGGCTATCAGAAGCAAGCGCTTTGGTATGTGATGTCTTGTATAGTCAGATGTAACTGACATGGGCTTAGTTGGATGTTTTCGATGGAGCATGTCAGAGATGATGCTCGCAAAACCTTGTCGGTGCATCCATTGTGGAGCCAGTAAGTTCTTCCTCCTGCACTTGATGACTATCTGTTCATGTTTTGTTTGCACAGGTATATCTTTCCTCCGGAACCGAACTTTGATTCTGGAAATATTGACCTCACGGCTGATGAACAATCATTCTACTTTAATCCATACTCAGGGGAGTTCAGTCTGGAAGTTCCCAGAGTTGAACGAAAGTGCCGAGGAGGAATACTAGCGTAAGTAGTTGGTAAATTCTGACAAAAGAATCCGCGTTGAAAATATCTCAAGTGATGGTAGGCATTAATGTAATACAAATCAGCCGTCGTTAGCTCAGGCTACCATTTTGTTTCACAGAGAGTAAGTAGTGGCTCATTCCAGGCACTGTTCCGCATTCAGGAGGAATTCATAGTGGGTATGGGCAAGACCATAATGCTATCAGCATTGATACAAAGCAGTCGGCTTGGAAAAGACGAAATGAATTGGGAAGAAATACCACAGACCAAAGCGCGCCAGCAGCGAATTGACAGAGCTTTCAAGCCAATTAAACGACAGCCTGAGCGTTCCCCTCCATCTGCCACTTTGATTATAGCTCCAGCCTCGCTCTTGGATCAGTGGGCAGAAGAACTTGGGCGGTCAAGTAAACCTGGGACTATGCAGGTGATTGTCTGGCATGGTTCAAATCGCCTTGATCTCGATGCTGTGATTGAGGATGTAGACGAAAACGAAAACATCCCTAAGGTTGTCATCACATCCTATGGCATCTTAGCTTCCGAACATGCCAAATCCTTCAAATCTTCTGTTTTTGAGAGTGAGATTCTCTGCATGATCTTTGTTTCTGGCTTGTAGTTGCTCATGATGGGGCTAGTTTATTGGCTACGCGTTGTTTTGGATGAAGCTCATGCGTGCAAATCTAGAACCAGTAAGACTGCGAAGGCCGTTTATGACCTACGTGCCAGATGGCGGTGGGCGGTTACGGGGACACCTATCGTCAATAAGTTGGAAGATCTTTTTTCGCTTCTGCGAGTTTCTTTTTCGTGAATTCACTTTACGCTTCTGATCCTCCTCCTAGCAAATTTTTGGACTATAAACCTTGGTCAGAATACGCTTATTTCCGCTCGTGAGCTATGACTCATCTTCTAATACGACGAATCTAATACCGATCAGATTCATTACTTTGCCCTTTCTCGCTCGGGATCCAAAAGCGATTGAGATCGTACAAGTAATTCTTGAGAACACCCTTTTGCGGAGAGAAAAGAACATGCTTGATGTTGACGGTAAAAGAATTGTGGAGCTACCGCTCAAAGAGGTTCGTTATAGATTTCTATTCTCTTTCTCCCTTTGATAATGTCTTTGAAGGTCAACATTGAGACCCTCGAGTTCTCGTCGCTGGAACGAAAGATCTATGATTCGATATGGCAAAAGGCCAAGCAAAACTTCGACCAACTCGAAGCCAAGGGCCTGATCGGTAAAAATTACACTCACATTTTGGCCATGCTCATGAGGTCATCTAATCTCTGGCATCTGCTGGAAACTGGGTTGATGCTGCATACAGGTTGCGTCGTGCCGTACTACACCCGAACCTGGTCCTGGAAAATGAGGAAACAAAATATTCAGGTCCCTCGGAAAGCAAAAAACCGGATATTAGTGATCTAGTCAAGAAGTCCAGCTCGGAGTCAGATCACAACCAAAATGCCGCTTTTGTAGAAGCTATACTAGCAAATCTGGGAGAAGAGGATGCATTGGAGTGTCCTATATGCTTTGATATTATGCAGATTCCAACTATTATGCCTAAATGTGTTCATCGATGGTGTGTTTATTCTGGTAACCTGCGGAAGATTGGGATCCTTACGCCAAATCAGCTGTAAAGATTGCATTCTTACACACATTGCTACTTGTGAAGAGAAGCATCAAGAGCCAAACTGTTTTGCGTGCGGTCGAGGCCCTATCAGGGCTAATGAACTGCTTGAGGTGGTTCGGAAGGAACCAACCAACTCTCAGCCATTTACCAGAATCTTGCTTAGACGTAATGACTTCCAGTCCTCGACCAAACTCGAAGCCCTCCTCCGACATTTACGTGTGTATCAAATCTGGACTCTCCTTTTTGTGGAACTAATTGCACCTACCAGGGAGATTGAAAGAGGAGGACACAGTAT
>Ga0153946_1000020_pt1 | contig 48210 bp, 50 predicted proteins | sample TSNJ030MetaG_FD_104751 | JGI IMG/M metagenome (GOLD analysis project Ga0153946, IMG submission 104751) | Attine ant fungus gardens microbial communities from New Jersey, USA - TSNJ030 MetaG | ecosystem: Host-associated > Fungi > Mycelium > Unclassified | place: USA: New Jersey, Wharton State... | reverse complement strand
CTTATATAGGTCTTAGTGCTGCAGTGTAATTCTGTACACTCAAATCTCTTGTCCTCCTCCCTAACACAATACAAGCTCTTCTTCCACTCTACAAATTCTTCCACCAAAGGTTGTAACCTGAGTGGCAAAAGCTTCAGGCTGTAACAAATCCATTCTGTCTGATTGCTGCTGTCTGTGAATCTACAGAGATCCCCCTTTATTGGCCACCTCTAGATCATGTAACAATGGTGTTCTAGTGGTGTAGCCAATATGGCAGAGCATGACTATGTGACAAGTCTAGATGATGACACCACACTGTCAGTTCGGTTAACAACATCCCAATTCAAGCGGCGACTTGACATCTGAATGTGCGCTGTGGGATTTATCTCGGACCTCTACTCGGATTTCGTGATTTTAGGAGATTTTAGTCATCGTAAGTTGATGTATGATTGTGCCGCTCCGGCAAGTTGGCTTTATGGCAGATGCTGGTGGAGCCCCAGAGTTGCACCATCAAAGCGACGTAGTTAGGCTCCGAAGGAGATGAAGTGGCAGAAAAACTGGAACCTGGTCGGAAGATTAGTGGTTGATATGTGCGTCAATTGCACCAGTGCTTTTGATGATGACCTGACCTTTGTTCTCCCGTCGTCCAGGTTAAAAAAAGGTTCGCTTTGCTCAAGTATCCACCATGGAAGGCTTCATGTACTGCTCTCGATAAATTTACATTGTGTACGTTATTCTTATGCATGAGATTCGTCTGTGAGAAGCTGGAAATTCTCATTGAGTTTATATCGATCAGGTGTCAGAGAAAGACGAGTCGGGAGCATGGGATTGAACATGGACATATCACCATTGGTTGAGGAGTACGACACACTCGTCTATCACCCATTATATTTGCTATCATTCCCAGCGCAAACTGATACTCGAGGTGCCATTGCGCATGTGTCGAAGAATCCTCGTGTTAGCGAAGCTCGTTGTGAGCACGAATTGTTCTCGTCCTTGTCTGGCTCAGGCTTCTTTGTCTCACCCAGTCTTATCAAAATGATGTCCTCAGGATTTGACCCCCGAATACGTGATCTGAGAACATATGGTAACATATGGTAACATGATCATCAGTGCAGGAGGGGGCCTTTCCGGAAAAAAAGGCATATTCCACGTTCTCAGACTGAACAAGATGGCAGGGGAGTCCATGTGGTTGCTGGTGCTCAGACGAGGATATAAGGCTCTCACAGACTGCATTGTCGCAAGCAGCTCGAAGGCGAAATGTTCCCAACCATTACTCTTACTGCGCTTTTGTTGGCTCTGTCTGTGGCTGCGAGCCCAGTCGTTCAGGTCCGCAACTCCCCCATTACACTTCCTATCTCGAGGCGTGTCAACACGACCAGCACACGCAACCTCCTTCAACATGACCTGAACCGTGCGAAGGCGTTGAAGGCCCGTTCGAAATTAATCCATGGGGGCGAACTCACCGTTGAAGAGGCGGCAGTTGTCAATCAGCCTGTTGACAATCAACTAGTTAGTTACATCGCATCTGTCGGTGTTGGTTCTCCTGCCACGACCTGTACGCTCTGGTCCAGATGGTGACGATGAGGCTACTGATCATTCTTCTATCACAGACGATCTCATCGTCGACACTGGGAGGTACGGATCCTTTTTTTTAGCATGAATTTATATCGACGGGTCATTTTAGTTCCAATACTTGGGTCGGATCTGGGCGTTCATACGTTCGAACATCAACCAGTGTGCAGACAAGCAACAGTGTTGTATGTACAATTGATTCTTGCAGGACAATTCACTAAACTCATCTTCTTTTGAAGTCAGTGACATATGGTTCGGGATCATTCTCAGGTATGCCAGTTTGTCGACGCGGTTTGAATGACTAGCCGATTTGTCTCTTAGGCACCGAGTTCACGGACACTGTTACCCTTGGCTCGCTGGTTATCTCTAGACAATCTATCGGTGTTGCAAGCAGGGTAAATACCAGCGATGTGATCATGATGAACAATGTACTCATTTTTATTATGATAATTAGTCAAGTGGCTTTCAAGGTACAGACGGTATCTTGGGGTGGGTTTCTACCAGAACAATCGAGCATTGACTCAATCCTGTTGGTTGTAGCATCGGCCCCACCGATCTTACGCAAGGTGCTGTTATTGTATATCAACTTTCACATGTTGCTGATGCAGCTATTTCAGGAACGCTGTCTCCGGCCACCGGTTCCCTCATACCTACCGTGACCGACAACTTGTTCAGCAGTGGTGCTATCACCGCTAATGAGATCGGTATCTCTTTCGAGCCGACCGATTCCATCGAATCCGAAAACGGTCAACTTACATGGGGTCAGTCATCTTTTCCGGATATGACAATATCCATGCTGATTGTTTTGATTTCAGGCGGAACTGATTCCAGCAAGTTCACTGGGACCATCAACATGGCGTATGACCCCATCTATCTGACGCAATGACTCGGTGCTCATATCAGATATCAGTCCTCACACCTCTACTTTGCCGGCCAGGGATTATTGGGGTATCAATCAGTCCATTCGCTATGGCACCTCTACCACCATCTTGTCAACTACCGCTGGTATTGTTGACACTGGTAACAAGTTTTCCTTCAAGTTTTCTGCTCTCTAACGTTCAACGTGGAAATCGTCAGGCACTACTCTCACTCTTCTTGCTTCCAATGCTGTCACCGCCTATCAGCGAGCCACAGGTGCTGTTCCCGATAACAACACAGGCTTGCTTCGCCTTACTACGGCACAATTCCAAAACCTGCAGAGTTTGTTCTTTACCATCAACGGTGTAAGCCCTTCTCTCTTATCAATAATGCATGATCTCAGCTCACTTGACGAATGCCAGGTCACTTATGAGATGACAGCCAACGCTCAAATCTGGCCTCGAGCCCTTAACGCAGCTATCGGAGGATCTGCCAACAGTGTGTATCTCATTGTTGGTAGTCTCGGGACCCCGAGTGGTGAAGGTTTCGATTTCATAAACGGCATGACGTTCCTCGAGCGTTTCTATACGGTCTACAACTCTGCCACTGGTGCTGTTGGATTCGCGACTACTCCGTTCACAACGTCCACGATCAATTAAGATCGAATGGTTGTTTAGATCTGTATTTGTTAAGAGTTTGTTGAGAAACAGTGAAATCTCCGAATCGAGTAGACAACTCCAATATATTGATTGAGAACTAACTACGCTGTGACCATAAGTAAATGTTTAAGATGATAAAAGTCAGATCAGGAGTGTGAACACTCTGTTCTCTCTCTAGAGTGAGCCCTTTTTCCCCTGGTGACTCTGACTCCATGGTCGCTGATGGTCTTGGTCGGATGAGTGGCGTGCTCAATGGCGGCGCTGGCAGGACCGAGTTCTCAGATGTAACCTATGTTACACCCATGTGGTGGCTCTGGTCTCGTGTCCAGGCCCAGTTCCCGAATGCTAAACTCTACCCTACTGCTATTGCTTAGGTGCCCTTGTTGTTCTCGTTGCTGCCTGGCATCTGTATCTACTTCACCTTGACATTTGTGAAATGGATGCTGTGCTACAGAATCCGCTACGCGCATATATTATCTATTATTATGTATTTAGATGTTTTATACGTTGTTACAGCAGCATATGTGGGGGGCTGAATTTTAGAAAAGATGTACGAGGCTGTTGTACCATTGACTATTTTTCATATACTATGAAATAGGTTATTAATTAGAAAAATTATATTCTATTGACTTTAGATGTTCCTTGTTCTTATTCTGTGGGGTTGAAGAAATCCACCTTCAGAAGGTATTAGATTATGAATGGTATGTCTTGGACTGGTTCCCTTTCTTATTTCAGACTGGTATTACCTTTTGTAACCCACTCATTACTCCCTTTATCAAAAAAGCTGAAGATTGAAAGACGTCACATAATACTTTTGTGCTATGGTGTGTATCAGTTCTCTTTGTACAACAGGCACACATGAGGCAGCTATTTCATCGTATTTTCCTTTGTACATATATACACCTCTTTGTCTCATAAAAGAGATCCACTACAAATTGAAGTCGCAGTTCTATCGGAGGTTTCCGATAAGCAAAGTGTCCGCACGTGATGCCGTATAATTGACGTGTCTGCCACGACAATCCATATTTGGCTGTGCTCTCGACTTCTGCGACGAAATGCGGATTGCGACTATCTGGAGCACACTAGTGCTCTTGGCACCTCTAGTAGCAGAGGCGTCAGTGCTAGCTATCGATTATGGCGCGGACTTTATGAAGGCGTCGTTAATGAAGCCCGGGACACCGTTTGATGTGTTATTGAATAAGGACTCGAAGAGGAAGATCCCGTCTGTTGTTGGGTGGAAGAAGACAGATAGAGTCTTTGCAAGCGATGCACTCAACTTGGTATGCTTGCCACCGCCTTTATTTCAGGTTTTGGTGTGCTAATTTGGGTGATATGGCACAGGCGTCGAGATTTCCAAGTGATATATTCTTGGATGTAAAGACACTTCAAGCGGCTCCATTTGACTCTGACGTCGTGTCGTTTTACAAGAAGATTTCAACTGCCGACGTCTCAGAAACTTCACGCCAAACCGTCGCTTTGAAGCAAAGTGATGGAAAGGAGTGGAGTGTGGAAGAATTGATTGCAATGCAGTTCTCGTATGTCAAGGGCCTCGCAGAGTCATTCGCGCAGGAGAATGTACGAGATGTTGTCGTTACTGTTCCGCCGTTTTATTCCCAATTCGAGAGGGATGCTATTGTTGATGCTATTGAGGTTTCGGGTCTCAAAACTTTGGCGTTGGTCAACGATGGTACAGCTGTTGCTATCAACTACGCAATGACACGGAGCTTCAATGCTGTGCCGGAATATCATATCATTTATGATGCAGGTGCATCATCAATTCGTGCTACGGTTGTTGGCTTCTCGAGTGTGGAGGATAAGAAAGAGGGTACAGGAACACAGATTTCGGTTATGGGTGTTGGTTGGGACAGGGATATTGGTGGATTGGAATTGGATAGGCGCTTGAGAGAGATCTTGGTTCAGATGTTTGAAGAGAAGTATAAGAAGGACATAAGAAGGGATAAGAAGGGTATGGCCAGGCTGTGGAAAGAAGCGAATCGGATCAAGGCTATCCTCAGTGCGAATCAGGAAGCCACTTCAAGTATAGAGAGCTTGGCTTGGGATATTGATTTCAAGACGAAAGTCACGCGAACTACTTTTGAACAAGCTTGTGTGGATCTTCAACCCAAGTTTGTCCAACCCATAGATGATGCACTTCAAGTGGCCGGGATTGATCTGGACAGTGTGACATCGTTGATTTTTACGGGTGGAAGTACCAGGTCTCCGATGATTCAGGCTGCGGTCAAAAATGTTGTCGGTGAGGATAAGTTGGCGTATAATGTGAATGCAGACGAAGCAGCGGTGCTGGGTGCGGCGTTGTACGGTGCTTCGTTGAGCAGACAGTTCAAGACGAAGAATATCAAGGTTCAAGATATTGGTGTTTATGATATTCAGGCATCATACGCTGCTGTTGCAACTTCCCCCAATGCGAAACCAAGGAGTATTACTACCTCGATTTTCCCCACAGGATCAAAACTCGGTACAAAGAAGACTCTGACTTTCAAGAGAAAGGAGGATTTTACGATCAATTTGGATTACAGGACTCCCTTCGCTAAGTGAGTACCCCATCTATCAGTAGTGAATGTAAGGCTCATGACTAGGGGTTTCCCAACGCGTATATTGGAAGCCGAGATTGTCGGTGTAGCTGAAGCTATTGCCAGTCTCACTGAGCTTGGTGCTGTTGATCCTGTCGTGAAGGCTACCCTCACGCTTTCAGAGTCCGGTTTTGTGAGCGTATCTAATGCCGTTGCATTTGGTGAGATTAAGGATGACAGTATTTCTGGTGGGGATTTCTTTGAAAAAAATCCTTACACTATTTATCTTGATACTAGGGAAAATCAAGGGTCTCTTTGTAGGGAGCTCCTCAGTCGAAGAGACTTCCACCGAATCAGTAGAAAATATACCACCCAGAGAGACCAAATCTGCCTCCACCACCGAATCGACATCCTCTGATGTTCCCGAGTCTACACCTACAGGAAAGACGGAGAAAGAAGATAAGCAGAAGAAAGTATCTGTTGACGATACTATTGCCCTCACTGTCAATACTAAGTTTACTACTATTGCACCTATGACCGTCTCGGAGAAGCAGGAATCGCGGAAGCAGTGAGTTTTGGTCACATAAATCAATGACTCAGCTAATGTCATATGTAGGCTTCGTATTATTGATCAGGAAGAGGCAGCCAAGGTTCGAAGGGAGGAAGCTCGCAATACTTTTGAGAGTTATTTGTACCGTCTCCGTGATCTCCTAGACGACGAAAACAAGGACACGCCGTTCAAGCAGTGCTCTACCGAGGCCGAGCGCAAAGCCATTGCTGTCAAGCTCGATAACTCATTCCAATGGCTCTTCGAGCGTGGCGACTTGGCTGAGACGTCTCAGCTCCTTGACAAGCGCATCGCCCTCGAGTAGGTAATCATTCTTTTTGCACTCAAAACGCATGCTCAAACCCCTGCGTCAGAACACTGGAAAAACCGATCGTGCACCGCTACAAGGAGATCGAATCGTTCCCTGAGGTTTTGAATAACAGTCAAAAGTGGAATTGGCACACACGGATGTTCCTCGCTGAAGCACGGCAAAATCTCACAGCGGAAGCTGAGGCTGGTGTCCCCTCCAAATGGACTGATGAAGAGCTTGATGGGCTGGAACAGACACTCAAAGTACACGAGGCATGGCTCGACGAGTGGGTGGAGAAACAGCGTTCAGTCAAATCGTACGAGGACCCAGTGATTGAAACGACTGAAATGAAGGCAAGAGCAAAACAACTCGAGACAAAACTTCTCAAATTTATGAAAAGGAGAGTACCGAAAGTGAAAGCTAAGAAGAAAGTAGAAGAAGATGCACAAGCTACGGAGGAGTCAAAAGCGGGATCGTCACCGCCGCCGGAACAGGATCAACAACACGACGAGCTGTAGAGTGGGGAGGTTTTTGTGCCATGATCATACCACAAGCTTACATACATACATACAATGATTTAATCATTCATGCTTCGTTATTTGTTGCTGCTTGACATGTCCCTGATCAATCAAGTGCCGCTTGGCACCTCAATCTCATTATAATACGTTCCTGCTTGCGCACTCCGCCTGTTTCTCTAGTTTTATTGTAGTCGATGTCGAAGCGCAGTTATAATGACTTTGCCCAAAGAAAACGTCTTTCAAAGTATCGCGTGACGGATGAGGAGTTATTCGAGTACGTTTGGTCTTCTCATTGCGTCCAGACGTTGTTTCTGACAAGAATCGTGCAGCTATGTGTTGCGCGTTTCGTAAGTACTCTTTCAATTCCTGATTCATATTTGAATGTTGAGCCATATGTAATCCCAGTATACTTGCTCATATCACTTCGCCCAAGCTAGTGGAATCTCAGCAAAGCCCGAGCCATGATACCATTCGAGAACGCGAACACTCTTCGAGGCTATCGGCGCTTTCTAATTTCTCGCTGAGCGATATGTTTGATAGTATCCGAGATGGATCTAAGAGCGTCAAGTTTCCAGAGAAGCTAGTGAAAGTTCTGGAGCAGAAGCTGCAAGCGATCGCTATGGGCAAGGAGCCAGGGTATCCCTTATCCCTTGCGTTTTATACAAAGAAGCTCAAATTTTCCCGGCATTATGACACAGATACTCAGACCAACTAGTTCGACGTACCATGGCCCGATTTTACGGCCAGTTCTCAGTTGACAGTTTCAAGCGTCAAATGAAAGAGAATCGTAAAATTGAAGACCTGATCCTCATGTTTGCGACAAATGCAACCAGTGTACTTAAGAAAGAACCGACTTTATCAGGTGGAGATGGCTGGAAATTGGAGCTTAACAATCAAATTGCGATGTTTGTCAAAATGCTCCGAGAGTGCTTGAAGAACGTGAATCATGTATCACCAGAGCTTCTTTCGAGACTAGATTCATATACAGCGAAGCTGGCACCTGCGACTACAAATAGTGATTCCGGGTACGATTCGAGCTCAACCTCGGCAAAAGATAGAGATTCGATATACTCGCTGTCGAACAGGATGAGTGCCATGGGCATGAATACAGCGGACATGCCACTGGCGAAGACGGCAGCGAGACTGTTGAAAATGTCGGATCATGATTTACAAGCGGAAGTGGATAAGCTCAAGAATAGGATTGTGACAGATAAGGTAGAATTCATCTTGGATTTCAATTCCAAGAAAAAGCAAGTATGTTAATTATCATGTTGACAGGCTGCTATGGCAGATCTCAAGGTGTGGGCTCACAAGCTGTATCTGGGATTGAGCCTGATCAGGGTTGGACTAGACCTGTCTCAAGAATATTACTGCCGGAGAGGCGTTTCCTGGATGTCGAGAGGACTTTGAGAGTGACACAGCGTGGCAAAATTGGCGAACATTGGAAGCTACGACTCTTCAACAGCTTATGGTTGCGATGGCTCAAGTGAATCCTGAACTCGCCAAATCAACATCACCAGACGGTTATCCCAGTAACAGCTCTGCTCGGCCAGTCTCATTTTACGAAACTGCTTCCCGACATGGATCAATCAGTGGAAGACGATCAATGTACGATCTTAATGCCAGCGACCTTTATGAACACAATGAAGACCTACCTGAGGGTCACCATTTCACTTATATCCCACCAAACCCGAAAAGGTACTACAAACGCCTTGTTGAGTATTGTCTGATAGCGGATTTGGAGGTCATGCTGAGCCCTGAAGTGGATGATAATGACGAAGTGTCTTTGGGGATTCTTTCACATGCACATTTGGAGTTGATCAATGAATGCGCTTTGCGGTGGCGGATTGGACATCCGCATAAAGTGGTATGCTTCTTGGATTTGGTGATGCAATTTTACGAGAGGAATGAGGTTCCAATGGAGTGTATACCGGAGGCGTTGCATGGGGTATTCAAAGTATTGGGTGAAACCTCATTAGAGTATTGGATGATTTCAGACGTGTGTTCCCTCTCAATGCCCTGTGCCTATTCACTAACGGAGTTGTTCATAGATCGACTACCTCGTGAGCACTTGCACGAGTCTCTTCAATGTCTTCCTATCCTCCCTGTATCACATTATGGATGCTTTACCAAATCTCAAGGCAGCTGATGTCAATTCGTACGTAGTTGTGTTGGAAAAGATACGAGATAGCGGATTGCTGGAAAGGTCAGATATCGATATAACAGCGCGAATGGGAGATATCCAAGAACGTGCAAAACAGGTCACAGCACAGTGGTACGAAACAAAGATGGCAGAATTACAATCGGCACCTGGCGTCAACAGGGCCTTGCCTTTATTGTTAATGACGGATGAGCTTGAGAAGACGGCAAAATTGTTGGATAAGAGATTTCCGGAACCTGCATTGGGGTATGGTCATCTGTTACGTCCTTTTTTGTGATAAGCTAGCCTGACCTGTTTTTGTATAGACAGATTGATATTGTGTCACTGTTTGTTGAGATAACAGTACCATATCTGGTGACGGAGATACAGAACTCACAAAAGAAGCTTTTTGATTCGTCAATGAATGGTCCTACATCGGATGTACCAATCCAGGATATTTTTGCGTTGTATCGACGGACAAAAGTCATGTTGGATGTACATCAGGCGTTCTGTCCGCAGTGAGTAGATCCAGCTTTGGCGTGGTAATTCATCACAATATGATCTAGGCGTGACCTCCCCTTCAACCTCTCCGGATACTTTGAGCCTTACGTACGGCAGTGGTTGCTAAATACAGAGAACAAGACTGGACAATGGGTCGAAGCAGTGCGTATTATCTACACTATCCTTGCATTATGTTTTGATATGAGTATCATCAGGCTATTGCAGCTGATAAATTTGAAGCTGAAGGTTCCGAGGGCCACAGTTCTTCTATCGTTGATTTGTTTGACTCGCTGCGAAGTCCAATCAACTTCTTGCAAGATTTGCAATGGTCAGACGAGTATCAAGAAGCACGTTTTTTCACCCATCTTTCCAAGGCAGGTTCTCTATAATACCAACAACACACACGAACCAATGTAATTGTCTAGAGCATATCAAGCGCTGTGGAGCAGTATCGCCGCAACGTCGAGTCGCTTTTCCTCACAGAAATGTATCCACGACCAAATGACTATCTTCAACCCCAGAAGTCTTCCGCCTGGCTGGAAAAGGCACGGCAACTCGCTATTCAAGGCGAAAAGAAAGTGGAGCCATTTAACTTCTTGCCACAATCGTGTGTAAAACTCAACAACATCGAAGCTGCGAGAAAATTGCTGGATAACATGTACCAGCAGATGGATGCGGATAAAGTTTCTGATGTGTTGAAGAAGGCACCACCGATACCTGAAAAGATGCAGCGGGATACATTTTTGTTTTCGGTGAAAATTGTGATTGCAGAAGATTTGGTGCCATTGGATGGTAGTCCATCAAGTAAACTTGATACCTTTGTGACGTTGAGTGATGAGAATGGAAAGAGGATGGCTAAGACGAGAACGATATATGAATCACTGAACCCAAGATGTATGTTCCTGCTTCGTTCTCCTCAATATGCTGACGCAGCACATAGGGGATGAGACATTCGATATCTCAGTTGAGAAACCGCTGTGGCTGATGGTCAGTGTACGTGACAGGGCTCTAGTCGGGAAACACGACATCGTTGGACGAGCATATGTGTGCCTTGATCCTCGGCGATTTGGAGATTTATTGACACACGAGTTGTGGATGGACTTGGATACTCAAGGAAGGATCTTGGTAAGAGTGAGCATGGAAGGGGAGAAAGATGATATTCAGTTTTATTTCGGCCGAGCGTTTAGGTCACTGAAGAGAGCTGAGGCTGATATGCTCAGAATTTTCATTGACAAGGTAAATTTATGTCTGCTGTTCATCAATTCGTCGTTGATTCTTGGCTGATGACGCATAGATGTCTCCTTTCATTCAACAATGCCTGTCTCGAAACATTGTCAAGTCGCTCCTCAAGTCCCGAGAACAAGGAATAGATTATAACAAAGCCTTGGGCAATGTGACAGCACTCTATCGCTCCGCCGTTGGTGCCAACGTTGCTGATCCGCAAATACCACTCCCATCAAATGAGAAGCCCCGCGTCCGACCAGAGGAGCTAACAGATGTTGAGATTGAACAGGCCATCCTGCCGTTGTTTGATTACTTCGATGCAAATTTACAGACACTAAATACGTATCTCAGTGAAACGGCAAAAGAGATGGTGATGACGAGAGTGTGGAAGGAAATCTTGACTGTGATCGAAGGGTTGTTGATTCCTCCGCTTTCGGATGCGCCAAGTGATATGAAGCCGTTGAGTGATAAGGAAGTGGACATTGTATTCAATTGGCTAAAGGTAAGCGATGTTTTTGCTCCATCTCTCAGTCAGACTGATCTGATGTGGCCTCTTCTAGTTTTTGAGAGACTACTTCTATGCTAACGGTGAAGGACCTGTTCCGCTAGAATCACTACAAAATCAGAAGTATCGTGAAGTACTTTCGATCCGGTTGTACTATGACTGGCACACGTGAGTGGATGATTTACCTCGCTTCTAACTCGGCTCGATTGATGACTGATTGTAGGGATGCATTAATGGAGGAATGTGTACGGATGATGCAACAGAACTTGAGACAAGCACCCACGATGAAAAAACGCGCAAAAAGTGTATATCAGCAACGAAATCTTGGGACTATTAGAGAGAGGAAGAAGGAAAAGAAGGAGGAGCCTGAGCCCACGAGCGAGCAGACCATCATGCGAATTCTCCGTATGAGGTATCTTTGAAGCTCAATCTTTGATATTGCACTTACTGACTTAATCCCTATCAGACCAAGGACACAAGATTTCATTGCCCAACAGATACAAATTTCAATGGCGATGCAAGCGGAACAGGAACAACGAGCGAGAGAGGCAGAAGAAAGGAAGGCGAAACGTGCTACATCGGCAGTGAATAGGAATAACCGTGTTTCTGCTGTGCCGCATTTGCCACCTCTACCGCAGAAAACTCTTCCAGGTTAGGACTGACATTGCCGATTGGGACTCTTGCCTAGAGGTTGCATGGATAGTGTATGCTCATGTCTGATTGTGGTGTAGTGGTTCGGACGACCACTTTCTCCATCAAGTTATCCCTGTTTCTCGTTTGTACTTCATTACTGATACATTCTGAGGTCGGTGGCCCCAGTCTCCTTCCCCGTATACCATATAATATTGATGACTTTGACGGTGCAATCCAAATTCAGAGACGTGACTGGGAAGTTTATTGTTCTGTCACGAGAATGTGACTTGTAGCTTCTATAAATAGAAAAGAATAACGAAAGGCTTGTAGAACAATGCCAAAGCGTGAGACCAATCATTCTCCCTTCCTTTTTGCTCGGTATACTTGAACAAAGATATGGCCGTTTTATCATCTTCTCCTTGTACTCATCGTCGTGCATCGATTAAACTTTCAAGCACATTCAAATCCTGTGCAATCTTCTTTCCAGTCGTGCTGGACACGATCCTATTTTCTGAACTTTCTGGGCAACCCAAGTTTTCTTGACGATTACTTTGTCGAAATACGCCCCTGTACACTCGTTTGAACTCATATCCTGACGTTGGACATTTCAAATAGTCTGGAAATCCATTATGCTGCCCCCTCGCGCCTGTTAGTTATTCTCGCTCATCCGTCGTCTCCCTGCGATATTGACCTTCTCTTGAGCACAGATGTTTTTCTTGGTCTCAATGTGGTCCGGCTGCTTAGTATGATTGCTTGTATTTTAGTTCTGGCGAGCAATATTGTTACCCTGGTAGAAGACGTCAAAGCTGTAAACAAATTTGAAGCCACTGAAGGCAACAACCCTATGACAGAAAGTAATGACAATTCGATCATGGTGAATATGAATTATATTCCGTGCGTGGTTTCTCTCCTTTCTTTATTCTGGTGAACTTTATCCCTGAGTGGTTTTGACAGTGGGAGCACTGTTCCGGATCAGCCTGCTGGCGCTTTTTGGGCAGTACTTAACAGATTGCTAATTATTGGCCAAGTGGTCGTCCTGCTCTTCTCTGAACTCAGTTGGCCTGCAAAATTTTTCAGCAGATTCTTCCCTGTCTTGGGAAAAGAATTCGGACTGGGTGCGCTGGGTGTTATACAGATGCTGTAAGAATTTTATACTGAAATTGATTTGTGTCGAATATTAATGAGGCATGTCTAAAAGCATAGGGGCAGCAATCCTTTCGCACCATGTTGACACGTTTACCCTTGTGTCAGCTTTCTTTCTCTTTTCGGTTGGATGCCTCAACGTCCTCCTCGGTCTTATCTTCCGTGAACGTGCAAAGACGAAACGATCCATAACATCCTGGAAGGAACAAGCCAAAAGTGCTCTTCCTGCTCCTGTTCAACAAGGTCTGAGCGCTGTACAGACAGTATCATCTCATCTTGGCATGTGGCCGGGAAGCGATGACGAGAAGAAAAAACTCGGGCACGTATTTGAGAGTTCTTTGTCAAGCAAGCATAGTATTGGGAGCAATGGCAGCAATGGCAGTGGTATGACTCTCAAGAGGGATTTCTCAGGAATGGGATTTGGCAGACAGGGAGAGAAGGCTGCGCGTCTGAAGGGATTCCTAATTGCAAGGCCTGTTGAAAGTCTGCCGAAGTATGCTTCCAGTCCAAATGCCGGAACTTTACCTGCCGATACAGGGGCCAACGGTTGTACAATGACGTAGAAATTCATCATCTTCTATTAGTATGGAGTAGATCTAGGAGAGCTCTACAATGCGGAAGGTGATTCCCTTCTAGCCTGCGATTTTGGTAAAATAAATGGAAATGGCTTTGTTGTTTGACTTCAATCATTCTACACACAAACACCTAAACGGAAGATATCTAAATGCCTTTCATACATGCTGTTCGATTTCTGATGACATCTCTTGAGATGAGATGAACCACCAAGTGTGAGTAGGTCTTTTTCACTTTTCACGCCATCATGAGAGATTGATACCCGACAATGGGGAGGTGCCTGAGTTGGACTATGAGTGAATGATAAAGAGATGTTCATACTCTCTCCCGAAGCCGGGCTAAATATTGTAATGATCCTATGTGCGCGCCTCTGAGTAAAAGAAGATTGGGCAGAGATTGGGCGCAAGCGCTAATTGGCGTGAGAGATTTGAGAGATTTGATTCACAATTCGTTTGCCAAAGCTTTTTACCTCTGATGTTCAAGAAACCTCTTAGCCAGCTGAAAACATCAGCGCCTTTACGCGCCTCAGATAGACGTAAACTCAAACAACGTGTTATATCTATGTTCTCGGTTAACCCAGAAGATGGTGATACGCTCGTACCAGATGGGATTCTGATGGCCAAGTTTTTCTCGTATGCAAAAGAACCTGGAGTACGTCTGTTGATCGTGTTTGAGTTATTTGAGATTAGAGCTAGATCTTCTCAGATCCTGTACCTAGAGCCTGGAAATGGGAATCCTCTTTGGTTTACAATTGGGAAAGGATCTGACGACCTGATACCGTCGGTTTACACTTTATGGAAACTTCAGGACTCGAGCCTTTTGCCATCTGTGCTTACTCCAGCTGCGGTGATTCCTATCCTTATCGGTGGCGCTGATCTCATGATACCGGGGGGTCAGTTAGTCCTGTCCTCCAATATATGATGAGGGATGAAGATCACTGAAATGAAATCAGTCATCACACATTCACCAGCTGAACTCTCTCAAAACCAAGTTGTTGCAATTCATCAGTTCTCAAGTGCGGAAAATGATGGTGGTGGAACGGGAATCCGTGTCGTTTCTCCGCCGCTAGCTGTTGGTAGAATGGCGGTTTCAGGTCACGAATTGAAAGTGAAGAGAGAGGCCGATGAGAAAGGTAAAGCTGTGCTAGTGTTGCATACATGGCAAGATAATTTGTGGGAGATGGGGCAAAAAGGCCATGTTCCACCGGGCACTCAGTTAGATGCTGAAGATAGGAGGACTACCGAGAACCCGGCGGATGAAAACGTCCAAATCGGAGAACAAAAAACCGAAGCCACGAGAGAAGAACAACACGAAACGAATGAGACTGACTCGACTTCCAAAGTCACGTATAATAGCCAAGAAATCACAGATCTACTTACTGGATCGCTCGTTCATGGAATTTCAGTTCAACTGTCCTCTCTTCCGAAAAGTTCTTTTCCGATCCCCTCTTCACAGTTTTACGCGAACTATATACTACCATGTCGGCCTGCATATCCCACCTCTGTTTTGATGCCTGCTGCAGCTTTGGCGTATCATGACGCAGAAGTTGATCCCGCTGAAATCCATATAGATCCCTCCGACATCACGATCAAGGCCTCCTCACACAAGTCTTTGTCTACCTTTCTCAAAGCTGCAGAGAAGTCTTCATTACTCTCGTTGAAGCCCACGAAACAGAAATCCGCAGGGGATTTGATTGTCACCAGCGTGAACGCTCAAAATCCAGAAGTCGTATCTGCAAAACCGTACGTTACCATTGCAGAGATCGAGGCAAAGAGGGCAAAGAAACAGGCCAGGGAGGAAAAAGAGAGGGAAAGGAGCGAGAAAGAAGTTGAAGTTAGACAGGTGTGGAAGCCTCATTTGATGAGTGTAGGTCTGTTTGAGGATATGGGTGCCAGGTAAGTATTCCAATTATACAGAGGGCCAGATCAAGATCAAATCCTAGTACATTGACAGTGGCTCGGATCTTTATTCACTCAATGACATAAGAGCGTTGCTCAATGCCTACTTGGCGTCGAAGGGGCTCATAAACAAAGTTGATCAGGCGTATATCAACCTCAATTCTCCTCTCCTAGCCTGCGTTACATCCAAATCTCCTGGAGAGTCAGGTAAGAAAGCGGGAAGAGGTGGCCAGGAGGAGGGGCAGCCGCCGTTGGAGTTCATGAAGAGAGATGAGCTACTGAAGAAGATCGTGGAACACATGCAAAGTTGGTACGAGGTTAAGGCTGAGGGAAAAGAAGTGACAAGGTGATTGATTTCTTGCTTCCATCAAGGCGCACTACGCAGCTGAAGTTCTGCTCTTTGATAACCATTATGAGCATTGACTGATGTCCTTTGCAGCAAAGGTGAAATCAGGCCCATACAAGTAGAAGTGCAATCAAAACATAATAGAAAAGCTATCACGGTCATTACGGGTTTTGAGCCTTTCCTAGTGGTTGACGGAGATGATATGGCTGAGGATTTCAGAAAGATATGCGCGGGCTCCACTTCAGGTTAGTAGTATATGACTATATCTCGCTAACTCTGCTTATTGATTGGTTCCTGGATCATTGTGTGTGATATTTCCATTTGTTCCTTACCCAATTTTGGGTAACGTGTGCGTAACGTGTGCTGCCCTGACCATTGCATGTTTTTTTCCCACCACATTATTACTCCCGAAAACTGGGACGTTTCAAACAGTCTCTCCCTATCAGATTCCCGGGACGAGTCGACAGAGGCTAAAGGTCGTCGTGCAGGGAAAGCAGAGTAAACCTGTTGTAGACTACCTTGTGAAGAGAGGTATACCGAAGAGATGGGTTGAAGTTATTGAAATGGTCAAGAAATAGTAAACGATCAGGTCGAAGTATTTTTGAAGTAAGGGTTTAGTCCAGAATAAGATTGTTTGATGAATGACCCAGAAAAGGAGCGGAAGAAATTCTGATTGATGACCGAAAAAGGGTGAATTGCCCGGGAGGCGATGCACGCCTTTGCCATGCACGGCCTCATTGTTCGCTTTGATCATAGCGCAGCTAGTCATGATAGCCCCACACTTCTGTCACGCAGTCATCTATAGGGGCGTATATAACTCGGCCTAACGATCACCCTGTTTCAATAGAACACCCGTTCAAGTATAATAGCCCACCCTATCCTAAAAGCCATCCTTCACCACACATCAGAGTTTGAATATGGCACCGATCAGCGATACGTGGCCAAATGCAAAGATTGCACTCGAGTTTCATCCACCTGAATTTGTGGACCGCGTGGGGTCGCTCGTCAACTGGCTTCTGCCACACTTCTCCGATGTCGAATCATATGCAACCCGTCTGCATCCCTGTAATAAAAAATGTAGGATTGTCCAGGACAACTTTACATGGGGGCAGTCTTTTGTGGTTTTCGAGATCGTATTCGACGGGTCACAAGATGAGGAAGAGTCGTGGATCATTCGGTTTGCGATGCCACCAATAGGTGACAGTTTCAACACCCCAGCTCAGCTCGAGCGTAAAATTATGAACGAGGCGGCTGCCCTGCAACTTGTCCGCTCACGCACCACCATCCCCGTACCCCAGATTATTGCATCCCATCCCGTTGCTGGCAATACTCAGCCTTCTGAATACCAATATTCACACGGTCCTCACCCCCTTGGGCCTGACTTTCCAGCTTTTGTTCTGATGACAGCTGTTCGGGGGTCCACGATTGAAGATTGTGGCATCGCGATACATGAATTAGGATATGTTGATCCCGATTCAGATCCGTTAAAGGGGGATGAGATGAAACGACCCATTTTGAAGCAATATCTAAGGGATATTGCGGACATACATGTTCAACTGAGTCGGATCACATTTGACAAGATTGGAGGGTTTGTCATGGATGGGGAAGGAAATGTAACGGTGGGGCCTAGTGCAGATTTTGGGCTAGGACCATTCGAAACCGCGAAAGAGTATTTTTCTGTCCAAGCGGAGGCGTACGAGAATCTCGCGGAAGTCATCAGTGAACAAGATGTTGAGAAGAGCAGTGATGATGAACGATCTGCAGAACATCTCAAACGACGATTTGTTGCTTCGTTATGGAGGACGGCAATGATGCCACTTGTCGATGAACGAGATGCAGGTGGACCTTTTCCCATGCGTCATGGTGATTTACACAGTGAAAACGTTCTTGTCGACAAGACTGGTCATATCGTTGGTGTTCTAGACTGGGACTGTGCCGCCACAGTCCCATGGGAGGCGTTTGCTGTCCCAACATTCGAAGTCTCTGGCCACTTTGGCGATTCGAAAAATGAGTCTGCAACACATGATCTTACAGCAATGGCATCTTCTCTCACGATTTCTGATACTGCAGCACAAGATGTGGAGCAAACATTGGTATCTGGTCCAAATGAAAATGAAACTCAGTCGGTAGTAGTATCCAATTCTGATTTGGATCCTCATTCTGGTACATCTGCGCAACTCCTGCGACGTGGTCACAAACGAAATCGATCACGACCACAAGTACACGAGGAGTTTAACAAGGCTCTGACAGAGGTCGAGCTCGAGTCTTCTGCACAGTCGCCCAAGTTGTCGTTTGCCTCACTTCCTCCAAATTTATTTGGGCACTCCAGCGAACCTCGACAACCGCCTCCTTCTGGTCGTTCTCTTGCTGCTTTGCATGACTCTGACGCTGGTTACGTTGGAGCATATCTTGCTTATTGGATGTATTCTCTCGCATGTGACTATGAGGAGACTGGAAGGGTCCTTCATCGTCTGCTCGTCACTCGGGGTTTGCAGAATCAAAGCCAAATTTCGAAAGAAAGTGGCATTCACCGGGGGAAGCTGACAGACTGGGAGTTGGAAGGTGATATGGAAGAGGCTTTCAGGAAGTTTGTAAGCCAAGTGCGAGAGGAGCCGGGCGTTGTGGCCTGATCAGTCATCTGGCCATCTCTTATCAACCTCTTATTAACCAGCATCATATCTTCTTTATAGATATTCTGGCTCGATGAGATGGACATCTGCATATCTTTTGGGAAAATAAGCATGTATCATATCAGTAGTTTATATACTGTCTGGCTTGTCCTTTCGTAGTGTCCCTTGACAAGGACTATCAACATTAGCGTTGAAAAATGCTTCCTCAGGCTATTAAACTTCACTAGCACTATACCATCGTCGTATGCTGAATCGTGTGTTAGCGCCCTACTACTTGTTAGGGGTTGAACAAGTCGGAAAAGTATAATCACTCAGGAATTCTGTCTGATCGTGAATTGTTTGTGATCAGTATTGGGAAGTCCCCTGACCATTTCGGCCTGCAGCCATCAGTACATATAATTATTTCAACCGACACCAAGATCTGTCCCTAGAGTGACAATACTAGCCACCTCGACAAAAAAAGAGAGGTCGTCACTAACACATCATCAGGCCAAGCAAAGAAAGCGGAGCACATGTTCCACAAGATCAAGAATTGACTCAATACTCCACCACCAATCCAGATACCAAGTCATTGAAAATTTCTGACTCCATCCTGGATGTGTGACGCAGCATGTGATATCGTAACATTCGTGTTGAATCCATAAACAAATCAGTTCTTTCTTTGGAACCACCACGACCGCTACTTGCGTGCCCGCCTACCACTAAGGAGCCTCGCATTTGCTTTTTTGTTTCGAAAGACGCGTTATTGGGTACGTCCATGCTCAATCCGGATGAAAATTGAAACAACGTGGTTTTACACTTATGTTTCGTTCAATCAGTCATTAAAATGCCTCCGAAAACTGGTGGAGAAGCAAAGGTTGGAGGTGCCACAAATGACAATGCTCCCGAAAAACAGCGATCAATCCAGACAAGAAGTGCTCGCGCTGGACTTCAGGTATGTCTGTCTCAGGACTACAACTGTGTTTCCTCTGACCTATGCTGTAGTTTCCAGTCGGTCGTATTCACCGTTATTTGAAGCAGAAGACGCAACATAACGTTCGTATTGGTGCCAAGGCCGCGGTATATACATCAGCTATCCTTGAGTATCTTACTGCTGAAGTTCTGGAACTCGCTGGTAAGATATTTATTGTACAAGGTTGTGTTTAGGCAAACCTGACTTGTTATCTCTGAAAGGGAATGCGTCAAAGGATCTGAGAGTGAAGCGTATCACACCTCGTCATCTTCAACTTGCCATACGAGGGGACGAGGAGCTTGACATCTTAGTCCGTGCTACGATTGCTGGTGGTGGTGTTATGCCATTCATTCATCGGTCCTTGACGGTCGCGCCCAAAAGTGCAGTAGGCACGAAGCCGGAAGGGCAGATTCAGGGATAGGGTCATATGGTCTTTTTTCAATCTGATTCTGCTTGCTTGTACTTTGTTTCTACTGCACAACATCTTTCTGCCTTATGTTGTGCTCACATCTTTGTAGTCAGATACATCTATGTTTGTTTTATTATTATTACTGATGCATAAAATTTTGTGTGATCTCAAAATCCGAATTTATTTGATAATGCTTGTTGGCAGTTTTCCCATTGTCAGCCACAACCACCTTCGTTTCGTCTTCCTATCACATCCCAGTCTATCAGTAAGCCCTCAAATCACCACTCACAATGACTGCTTTTCACGCCGATGCTCAACAGCCTACCAGTCTTTATTGATTCCAGCTTTACCATACCTATCATATCCGCTAATGTCTCCAGAACGACCATGTTTACGAGCAGCTACATCAAAGCCATACACTCGCAGTCCTTCTCCATCGACCGAGGACCAAAATGAATTCGCCCAACTAGAATACCCATGCACATCCCAGGTAGACGAAAGTCAGACAGGATTTCCGACCCGCGCCCAATATCAATTGATTGAGAGAGGATACCTCGAATCACTTACACCACGCCGTCAAGGAAAAGCTCTTATCTCACAGGCGCTCTTTGACAGGGTTTGGGACGTCTTGCATAATGCTGATAATGTCAAGGAAAATGCACAATTTCGGTTCTGGGCCCGCAAGATGTTCACGCTTAGCAAATCGCATACGGTCTCCTTCGGTACTAGTGGATCTCAGCCAATGGAGCAGGAGGTCTTACTGCATGATGGTCTCCTTGTCGCAGTCCGGGAACAGATCTATGACTTACTTTGTTTTTGTCATGGCAGCACTAATCACGGTGGGCGGGATAAAACCTGTGCGCTCATTCGCAAGCACTACACTTGGGTGCCCAAGGACCTCGTGGCTCAGTTCATCAAAGCATGCCCTACTTGTATCTTGAAGAAGTGTGGACACCCTGAACCTAGTCTTCTTTCTCCCAGTCTCGGGACCTCTGCAGGATCCCCATCCATCTCAGCCGCTCAGCCTTCTGTCGACTACTTTGCCCCACAGCAAGGCCCTACAATGCCTTTACAGCCCTTGAGGGAACATCTTAATGAATTTGATGGCATCGAGAGCCATCCGCGAGACTCTTGTTCTGATTCCTTGCCTGGCACGCCACTTCATGGGCTACAGTCGCAATTCATCCACACGGAAAGTAGTACACCTATTGATCAGCTCAGATGCTACAATCAACTATCGTCTGATCAGAGCTCTCTTGCTGGATTCCCGATGATACGCGAGGTCTCCCTTTACAACGGTTTACCTGATGGTTGGCAATACCAGAACGTCGAATACGGAAGCGCATATGCCGAGTGTGTCGAGTATCAGCGAATGGCCCCTCTTTTACCCTATGACCCCTCTCTTGGTCGCACTCGTCCTAGGATACCTGAGATTGCTCCACTCTTTAAAGCGGATTTTGAGGACTACGTCAATTTTCAGGCTCACGAAGTATATGAAGGAAGCTTCAGCCTTTCGAACGCTGTTATGTCACCTCAGGCCCAGGATTACCGGTCCCAGCCAATTTCACCGACACTTGAGGACGATGAAAATGGTCAACTGCCCATTGATCCATTGTTGGTGGCACTGTCTGCTTCTATGCGCAATTCTGTTGATTATGGCTCACCCAACTCGAGAGAGATCCCACTTTCTGACATTCTACACACTGAAAGCGAACTTGACATGCAAACTTCTTCCCAGATTCCTTCGCCTGGTTTTGGACCCGTCGCCATTGGAAGCAGCCTGTTGGGACCATCTTCGAAACTGGAGGCTCTGGATTCCGTCAAAACTTTCCGCGAATATATAAGTTTCAGGGAAACTTTGGATTCTGGATCAGCCTTACTCGACCAAAACATCAACAATAGCAGCGGATTCTGGAGGGAGGGTGATGATGGAAGTACGAGTAGTAGTCCAGCGGCCAGTATTCGATCGAATGTGTCTGGTTTATCGTTGGTTATTAGTACTGGTACTGCTTCACCAGCATCGATGACGAGCACGCCTTTCACCACTGCTCCTATCACTCCAGCCGATGAAATCATTCCTGAATTTGGACTTGTTCAAGGCGGTTCGAAAATTATAGTGGAGGGTGAATGTATGGAAGATGGGGAGACGAGCCTGGAACTGAATGCGGTCATTCAGGCGGTTTCGATTTCTGATGTTGAAGCATGATCATCATCATATGAACGGGTCAAAGGCAATAGCCCGGACTTAGGTCGTATCTTATTCTCTATCTGTGGTCACTTTTTATTTCGGAGGGGCTTTTCGTGTGTCTGATACCATATACAAACTCTATCATAGAATATTGTGTTCTTTACAATTTTGAAATAAATCAGTCTTGGTGATGGACGGAGTGTTTCGCGCTGTATTTGAGTTTCTCATAAAACAGATTGGACAGATGAAAGTATAATACAAATGATCTGCTGGTTATGCTGAAAGTTGAGCTCGACTATCGGAGGAACATATGAGCATTTTCTGTCGTTGGCTCATTGAGAGGAGACGTACTCGCGTATTGTCTCATATAAGAATTGATAACTCCTGAGGTTCCCCTTTAACCGCCTGATATCGAGGCTATACGTATCGCTCAAACCGGACAGACGTGTCAGCTCCACAGAGAATCTAACTTCGCCAGCCGGATCTCTAGAAATGTTTTTGGCATATATAGTGCTGGCCGTAGCCTCTGCGGTGACCTGCGACAGGGAAACGATCAGAGTTTGAAACGACTTGATCAAAGGGATACATTACGGGTTCATTCGTCTCATGTGAGACTTCGCTTGCATAGGAGGACTGAGAAGGCCGAATGCATCGAAACCTGAAACTACTCTCGGGCTGAACACAGATTCCAATGGAGTCCAGGATACCCCGAATTTGAGTCATCACCTCGTTCGGCGGTCTCTGCGTGACTGTCGTATTGTCAATGGCACCACGGTGAATGGCAATAGCCATAGATGAACTTGGGTGACTGCTGGTGAAATTGATAATTGACTACATCAGTATATGAGTACTCCTCCTAATTGAGAGAATGAACGAACGGATGAGGAGGTAGCGTGTTTAGGGATGCAAATGTCGTCGTTGCCATGTTCATTTGTGAAAGCTATAAACGTAAAAGGAGTTGAGAAGTGCGAAGACGGTTTATGGGATGGGTATATCTTGATGATAGAGAAAGGAATCAGTTGGAGATGAAGATGTGGTGAAATTGCCAAAGGTCACTAGCTGTCGTTTCTATTGAGAGTCTTGAGTTGACTCTCCTGAGGCTGTGAAATCGAATGTTGTTAAGGTCGTTGCTTATTTCAAAGATATATAGCTATATAAACTAGCTCTGCCAATCTAACAAGGGCCCGCCTAGCTCAATCGGATAGAGCGTCAGACTCTTAGGCAAGGTGGTCTTGAAATCTGAAGGCTGCGAGTTCGACCCTCGCGGTGGGCTATAGTTCTGTTTATTTTATTATGTAAAAAAAAGCTTCCTAAATGTCTCTATCCAACAAGTTTTTCATTGATTACGTTTTATTCTCGGACCTTACTTACACCAGCTGTTTAGAATTTAGAATGTGTACTACCAAATCCGATTCTACAAGGTTTTTAGCTTAGTGAACGTGTTGTTTATCGCCCGAATCCAAGCAACCTGTGAGGCAGTCCGCCACGTCTGTTCGACATGAATGAAAAAACCTCGAGTTGTATCTGCCTTAGCACTTTGCATGCAGACATCAATCGAAGATGAGGATGGGAAGTGGTTCAAATATCTTCCAACCACGTTCAACGTCGCAGTCAATATGCACTTGCTGTCAGAAGGGAGGGAGACTGTAACAGGTGCTATTGAGTCAGAGCCGGAATTAAACGCTCCGAGAAGCTCTTTCTTGAGGCGTTTTATCGGACGATCGACGTCGTCTGTATACCAGCTACTATTCCCTAGAATCACAAATGGGATTAGGCTTGGCTGTTGGAAGTCAGGGAGAGGAAATATTATAGTGCTTACGAAGACCTGTTGATAGGAATATGTCATCTTCAACGCATGTCGTGTCTGCTTTCCCATGAAGCTGTATGAAGGCACATGATGCTGAGGGACATCCCCCCTGTTGTGATTGCCAATCCAAGATAGCCACATTTGCATTGAAAAAAGGCTCGAGCTGAATAGTAATCCACGGTAAGCCGACACTCTTATGAATGTAGTGACTCAGGCTTTTAGATCACATACATCATTATGTGCGGGATCCGTCATCAAGGAAGAAGTTTTCGTGGTTGGCCTGATACATGTTGAAGAAACGTTGTAGGCATTCCTGGTGCGACCAGGGATGAGGAGGCTTTTTGCACCAGTTTCTTTGAAAAGATGAGTTGCTCCGGAACTCGTGTCGCCATCATAAATAGGATGAGGGGCTGAAAGATGAATGTGTCGAGCGACATCATCCTGTGAGGATGGGACAATGATATGTCCCCATCCCTTCTCAAAAAATTTGGGGTACGATAGGATAGTTTGTTCATACAGAATGCAAAATGACTGTCCATCCGAGTCCGTAAATGGAACAACATTATACGCGTTTTTGAGAGGAGAAGGGACAATTGCTGAGCTACAATTGTGATTGGTGCGCAGAAGTGTCAAGACTGCAGTGGACCACGCCGCGCGTTGAAGAGCAGTCGGTTGAGCTTTGTTATAGGAATCTTGATCATAAAACTCATGGCGCACGGTGAAATTGCCGAGGCAATTAATAACGTCTACCAGTGTCTTGCTGGTCGTGGACTCAAAGCACACATCGGTCGGGCTTTCCGGAGGTAGTGCAAATTTAGTGAGTGATAAGCCCAAGAGGAGGTTTGCCAAGTGGGTGATCATGTGGACGGAACCAAAGAAACTCAAAGGGATTGTAAGTGGTCACAGGGCTATCATAAATGCTAGTATTTCTTGTCAAAGTAGGACTCTCTTGGCGATCAGTGCTTTGTTGGCAGGAACATCCGCAATCAATGAAAGTATTGTGCTGCATGTGATATGTTTTTTTCATTGATTTACTGTTTGAGCATAGGTACACAGTAATATGATTTGCATTGATCACTGAGTTCATCGACAAATTCTCAGTGCTGCAGCTCTGGAACAAAACATATTAACCCAGAAAAAATAGGTGAAGTTTATTTGAGTCAAGATGGTCGATATTTAATGGATCTCCCTGTGTGTTAGATTGGTTTCAGTCAGTCAAATTGAGATTCATCAAAAGTGATATCGTTTCCCCAGCTTTCTAGCTGATCTGGCTTCAGCAATGGCCCTGACGGAGTTCCTGGGAACTTTTTTTAATGTTCATTGATAGCTGGATTCTCCGGCGCTGTTTATCCCCCGGCACCAATTAGGGATCTGCTTCATCTAGAGTTGACGCTGAAATGTAACTTCTGCAATTCAGTTGAAGGCATATCAGCAAAGTAGTCTCCCTCTTCATTTCCCAACTACACTTTCAACATCAATGAGCTTCAATCCCATTTGCCGCAGGATTATCGATGCGGCGGTTATCTAAACGGGTATACGCGCAAGTTCTTCAAAAAAGGTCCGACGTCATGCTCTTGACAACAAGTAAAGTTGTCCAATCGGAAAATGCGGGGGTTCCGACTGCTGTTGCTTGAGGGAGAACTTTCCAATGGGATACAAAAACTATCCTCAAATTCCACCCCAAGACGAACTACTACAGACAATATCTCCATACATTCCGAGGAGATGTGAGGCTATCGTACATTGTCATCGTTCCTCGCAAGTATATCGGTTAAGGCACTCACATGTCACAGGATCCAGGACAGCCTGGCGTCAGGCTTCTCCCGGGCCTTCCCAACACCACCAGCCGCTTCACACGATTTTGCGTATCCATTCAATAAGTGCCTGTAATTGAGCCCTACCTGACCCTACTCCCTGTTTTCTTTGAAAGCGAAACATGGACTCCGGGGTCCCTCAAATCACTTTACAGGACACTTACGGTCAGTGAAGTATATTTTTTGCGTTGAGACCTATACGAGAATCAACATCAGGTGCTGGTTATGTTGGAGTTATTTTCACAGCAATGTACGCCAGTCCAGTTCTGAATACTATTTCACTGACCAAACTGATTGGGACGGGTACTTCAAGACTGTATGGACTCACAACCCTGCAGGTACTGTGCGCGAAGTGGTAATATTTACAGTTTACTGATCGCGAATCTAGACATATTTCTATTATGTTCATTATACAAACGATGGATTCGATATTAAATTTCTGGTGAGTTAGTCAGGTCTTATCTGCTTTTAAGCTAACTGTGTCTTGTAGGTATTTCTAATTTGGTGACGATTATCTCTGACTTGCATATGAGGGTGACTGACAAGCCATGTGGATCAAGGGTACTCGATTCTCTTCATATGGCTATCGGTGTGGACATGTAATCCCTTCTGACAGGCATTGAAAGACTGATCATGAAATACCAGTTGCCTATTGCATCTATTACTACTTGGTAAGATAGATTCTCCGACGCAGGAATGAGTGAGCTGACCATGTACGGTAGGTAATCAACTACAATAATCCTCTCGCTCTGGGAGTCGGTCACTGGTAGATTGGCCCACTTCGAAACATACGTGCTGAAAATTGACCTTTTCTCATAGGTCGTTGTTCGTAAGTCGGTGTGAAAAACAGAGATTGATACTTTATCAATGATCGAGTTTATTCAGATGTCAGTTGCCTTCAATGTGAGCGGCCAATCTCCTTCAATGAATCAATAATCATGCGATTCTCCTAGGTAATTATCGCTTTTATTGTCCAGTGGTACGCTAGCCAATTCCCTGCAGCTGCAGTTGTTTCCCGCTGATATGGCAGTGTTTCTGTTCAGTTTTTTCACGAGGAAAATCCATATATGTGAGATTTAATTTACCGGCAGACTGTTTCCGAGTTGGGGTTCTCAATGTCCACCTGTCAGTGTGCAGACCGGGTTTGAGGTGGTTCGTCACTAGCATCATTGTGAGTATCTAGCCAGGTACATCATTGACCAAATGTGTATGTTACGTCGTAGGGCGTGACTGTGGTAGCCCATTTGGCATTTGGGATGGGTATGTTGTCCTTTTAGGTGGTATTGTTAGACTTATTTTTTGGCCCAGAAACTCTCGTATATTTGTAACCGTCATTATTTGCGATCCGCAAGACTCCAAGTCTTATCTCGATCTAGATTCATAAAAAAGGAACTCTCAAGGCTTTCTGAGATAACAGTACGTGGAGGCCCTACTGGTACAGCGCCGAGCTTAAGTCGCATGAAGTTCATAGCAGCCACTCCATTTGCCATCGCTGCTGTGCTTTCAGACATCCTCATTGCAGGTGCCTTATGCTGGCTCCTACACGGAAATAAAACAAGCTTCAAACGGTATGATTTCATAAGACCAAATTCCCCAACAAGCTGAGCTTCTGCTAGTACAAATGCTTTGGTATCCAAACTCATTGTTTATGCCATCAATCGGTGCCTATTAACATCGTGTGTGGATTTTCTACGGTAGCTGGCCAAAATTTTGACTCGATTTTAGTGTGGTCGCTATTGGCGAGGTCATAGCCGTGAGTGCGATCCTGTGCGATTATTCTTGTAATTGAATCACACCTAAAAGTTCTCTGCATCTCCACATACACTCTGGTGGCTGGCTATTGATTTCGTTGTTGGTAAACGTGCGTACAGTGCCTGATTCATTTTGCATCTATTTTGTACATCACACTCAATTTGAAGAATCCTAGTCTATGCCAACAGTCTCTTGGCAACTCTGAACAGCAGGCGATCTCTCAAAGCCACTTCCGGAGTATCTGCAAACACTATTCATCTGTCAGATATTGAGTTTGGATCGGGGTCGAGCCGTGTGGTATGAGCCTAATATCATTTACATTGTCTACCAATACTGACTGCCCGAAAATTGTAGCATTCTGAGGTTAGTTTATAGTTTATATGATCTAGTCTAAGGGTCATCTGACTCTTCAATGGAGGGCGACTCCGAAGATTTCCGACGCGGATCTCGAACAGTGACCTTCTCAGATCACAGTGAACAGGGATACAAATCAGTAAGGGTGGGGTAAGAGGCCCCTTAGCTCTACCCTTACCCTTCAAGTCAAGGGTATGATATAGTCTCAAACTCGGGATAAATGATTGTGCTTTGCTTTTAGAATAATAGATACTGTTGAAGTATACTCTTGATATGACACTTTCAAGCTTACAATGTAGAGTATATTCCTAGGAGTAGAGATGAGGGTAGTTGATGACCTAGGGTTACCCTTAGTGGGCCCTATCTGTACCCTTGCTAATATTCTAATCAAAATCTTGTCTCTAGATGGATATCTCAGCTCTACTCTCCCAGATGACCAAGTACTACATAGTTTCCCCCAGTTTATTTAAGTAGCAACAGAGTAGACAAATTCCTTAGCTTCAATATCAACTAAGCCTACCTCCTGTAGGAATCCCCTTCTCTCAATAAACCAAACCTCCTTCAATTTTTGTGGGCACAGCACAGAGGGTGACACAACCCTGAGGTTGAAGTCAGGCCCAAGAATTTTCGGAGGCACGACTTGACAGATACTCAGACACCAATTCATGATTGAATCCTGGAGAAAATTTCAACGGAAGTCGCGTACATCTGATACATGGTTAAAGACCCAACCGGGGCCCTCGCTTGGTCCACTTCGACAGGGGACAACCGCTCAACCTCGAATTCGGCACGCGATGAGACGAGGCCAAAAGATTGGAACTCCAGAACACTAGAAATATGTTTCAAATCTCAAGGATTGCTTATGGAACCAACTGGAATGGCAGTGGCAGTGACCCATGTGTGTGAGGGAAGCGAGGGGAAACTCAAGCAAAGCAGCTGTGGTCTGTGGTCAGCTTACCACCATCGGACTGTAGGCATATAAAGCATGTAGTCAAATCAAAAGCCAATATGTTACTGGTCCCAATTTTGGATCAAAAACGCTATCCAGATTATCTGTCCTTCGCTGCCAACTAAATAGGTGGTCCGAGCTGACCTCAGAGGGAAGAGGGATGTTGAAAAGAAGCAGTTTCAGGGCACAATAACCACAGATATTGCAGCAGGTGTGACATAAGCAGTCGGTAAAATTGGGAGCTCTCGTCCAATGTGGCTTTGTAGATTGAGAGAGGAAGAAAAGTTACGATTACTAGATATTTCTTAGTAGAATTAACAGATCAAATAGACCGAGGTTCCTCACCATGGCCGCTAGAAGGTAGCTGAAGTACGAAAAAGCGATCAGTTCGCCTTATTTATTTCTTCTTTTTTGGCTTTTTCTTCTTGGCCACACCAGAAGCACTGGGGGCAAGTTGTATAGTAGCAGCAGGTATCGATGATTTGGCTGTAGTTTCCTCCATTAGTGGAACACGTAGCTCCTCTGCTGACTTCGGATGCTCTTGGTGCCGATTTTGCATTTTCTGGATCAAAGAAAGGTTCAGTGCCTCAAATCGATTGAGGAAGATCGAAGAGAAAGTTTTAAATTTGATACACTGAACGAAGGTTAGCGAATGTAGCGTATATGATACCGATTAAGTACATGCCGTGGTATCATCTGTGATTTTCAGCACGAGTTTCCCCTCAGTTGACTTCCATTTTACGACGTAACGAGCCTAAGAAACAGTGATCAGAGATTTAGGACATATGAGGCTATGTATGCACCTTATTGGGAGATTTTGTGTACAGAGCCTCCGCGGCATCCTGGAATTCCTGCCAGGAGTGGATGTAGACCATCGTGCATCTGCCGCCGGCTGACACGCCTAGTGCCATCATCACATCTGTTGTCACATATTGTGTCACTCCCTCGATAAAGTTCCCAAGTATTAATTTTCAGATCGTCACTGCCTTCAAATATCTTGTCGTAATGGCGGCAGACCAAAAGAGAGAGCACAAGCCTAAGCGTGAGTCTTCTAAACATCTACTACATTTCAATATTCTTGCTCATCAGACTGAGGATAGCTCTTCCTTTCATTGCTAATTTTGCGGCCGGTGCTATTGCAGGAGTCTCGGAAATCTTGACATTTTATCCTCTAGGTATATCCTTCGTTTACGAAGTCTGTCTTATCAAATTTACAGCTCTTTCAAGATGTCGTATGTGTTATTCTTCCTGCCAACTGTCGTCACGCGAGCATATTTTAGGTCAAAACACGGATGCAGCTGGACACCGGCAAGTCTAAAGGGCTTGCAGGAACTTTTTCTTCGATTGTAAAAGAGGAAGGGTATGTCTGCTAACATTCGTCTGTCTTGTTCTCTGAATAAAATCCGTCCACCTAGTATTGGTCGGCTTTATCGAGGTACGAACCTGATGACTCCGCTCTTCGTCCACTGATGAGATATCTTAGGCCTCGTCCCTCCACTCTTGTTAGAAGCCCCGAAGCGTGCCGTAAAATTGTGTGTGGTTGTATTTTTTTGGTATGAGCTAAACTTATCCTATGCTATTAGTGCCGCCAATGACTTCTGGGGAAAGAGATACTTGGGGTGGTCTGGAGAATCTAAAATGACTCAAAGCTTGTCAATCATTACTGGTTGCAGCGCTGGTGCAACGGCATGTCTTGCAATTGTTAGTTGTCGTATCAGGTTTTGACTTTTCAAAATAGGAAAGTTTTGTCGTCGTACCATTCGAGCTTGTCAAAATCAAGTGTGTTCTTTTGGTCTCAATTCTTTCGGGAACTCATTCATTTGGTAGATTACAGGATAAAAATCTGGCAAGTACCTACAAGGGCCCGATGGATGTCGTGAAGCAGATTGTGCACAAAAATGGTATTCTTGGTCTCTATGCTGGCATGGAGTCCACATTTTGGCGGTCGGTATCATGACTCCAAATAAAATTGGATCAGATGTTGACTATCCACATAGTCACCTCTACTGGAATGGCGGTTATTTCGGGACCATCTTCACTGTGAAGGAATACATGCCAAAGGCTAAGGTATGCTGATTCCGTACCAATAACATCAGTTTCTTTTCAAATCCTGCTTGCCGCAATAGACTGCCCGAGATCAATTAATGAACAACTTTATCTCTGGGAGCATCGGTGGATTCTGTGGAACTGCTCTCAATACCCCGTATGTTTTGTTACCTTCACTTCATTTTCCTGACTGACAAGATGCATTTACAGTTTTGATGTAAGCATTGTCTCCATAACTATCAAGTAAATGTGAAGCCCCTTATATCTCAACAGGTCGTAAAGTCTCGTATACAAGGTGCAGAGCACGTCCCGGGAGTCGCACCTAAGTATAACTGGACATATCCCGCACTCGTGACGATTATGCGTGAGGAGGGCATAGCAGCATTATACAAGGGTTTTGTGCCAAAGGTCCTCCGACTTGCACCGGGAGGCGGTGTGCTACTCCTAGTTGTTGAATTTACTCTTGGTGTCTTCAGACAAGGTACGTCATTTTGTTGGATGGCTTATGACTGGTGGGATTAAATAAGATGTACGCTAGTTCTTGGGCCGCCATACATCTAGGGGATGTGTAGGGTTAAGGTCAATGGAACAATTGTTATTGATGTGTATGCATCAGTCCACCATGGTACTTAGGAGGTTGGACCATTTTCCAACACTTCAAGTACTGAAGCTAGTTTTCTGATACTGCTCATCTAGTATTTGCGTTGCATCACTTGTAATCACCTATTCTAATAGGTATTTGAGTACATAAAGTTCTTGTGACTTTGAGTACTGAGGTACCTGTTCTAATAGTATGAACATGCTGAAAGCATGAGTGAAAACCTTGTTTTGATATCATAGGTATCATAGTCAGACATCAGACGCTATCAAAATATATATCCAGTAAGGTAAACTATGAGCAATGTTAAAGGAATACCACGTCGTGGATGGGTTAATATGCATATGTTAAGAAGGTCCGACCGGAGTCCAGGATTCAAAATTCATGCATTGCGGAATCGGTATCAAAACCAACAGATGACATTGATTATGAGAAAAAATTCCGCTTTCTGAGATGGTTTTGATGTTCGTCCGCGTGCGCGGTGACTGTTCTGTCTACAGATGCTCGCCAAATCGGAACCCCGAACTAAAATATGCCCATCCCAGTTGATAATCCCTCCGGAGACACGGAAGCAGATCCAGATACTCACATATGCAATCAAGTCATAAATGCCATCAATGCACCAACTGTTCCTTGGGGCAGCCCCTCGCGTTGATGCTCGGAAGAGCCCTGTCGTGAAATCACCAGTTATGTGCGCATGTCCATCCTGGATGCCTAGGATTATGCCCTTTTTAGCTGAATTACTCAAATATGTCACGAAGGAAAACAGGAAGTGCTTGAGGTTTCCTCGCAGGAATTATCCAAGCAATTCGGATAGAGGAAAGTGGCTCCATTGATAGACAATGAGAGTGCTTACCCTTGAACAGCGCCAGCGCGGCTAGGTCTGGGGTAAGACCATCGTCTGCCTCTTCAATCTTAAGTGTAATTTTGGGTTTGAACTTATTTTCCTCTTCGTATCCTGGTGTATACATTGTTGGTGGGAAGAAGATGTGGATGTCAATGCCATATAGCAACATTTCCGAATGGAGAGTATCAGCAAGACCTTTTCAATACGTGAATGTTAGTAGGCCTATCCTCAACCTGGGACCTACCTCTCAGTGCGTGCTTCGCAGGCGAGTACGAAGAATATCCTACGAAGGACATGAGTCCGAGGGTCGAAGAAACGAAAGTGATTTTCCCCTTTCTGTTCTGTTTCACCATCATCTTTGAGACTGCCTTTGCCTCTTATCAGGACTTGCAGGCTAACACAACGGATTACACTCACCCAAGCTGTCCAAGCCTGTATCCAATATCCGTTGGTCATTCCATTTGCCAAGTCCTTTTCTGTCATCTCTACAAAAAAGCCTGGCCGTGCAGCCCCCGCACAAGTAAATGTCGCGTCCGGTGCTTCACCATCATATGGTTCACAGACAGCTTCAAGTGCCTCTGTCGCTGCCTTGGCAGTATCGAGTGCAAATGAATAAGCACTCAACTTCTGGTTTGGCGATCGTCTTTCTGTCTGAAAACAAGACTCAGCTCGGCACGATCAGACCATGGAACTAGCCCTGCTACATACCTCAATCTCTTTTAGTGCTTTATCCAATTTGATTTGATCTCTTGCAACAATCGACACATTTGCACCATGTCGTGTAAGGAGCTTCGCAAGGGATAAGCCAAGACCTTGGCTACCTCCTGTTACATAGCAATGCTACATCACAATAAATAAGCGAACCAGTAAGGATGCGGAAACTATAGACTTGCCAGGCCATCAGGATTCCATTTTTTTGAAAAAATCATGCCAAGGTCAATTGTGATTGGCAAAAGTGGAGGGAGGGTAGGACCACGAGCGCTACTAACACAATTTCTGATGGCATCGGACTTCATGAAAACCTTTGCACAAATCCGTGTTAATAGTGTTAGCTAAACAATGGCCTATAATCCATGATAAAGAGACAGAGACATATCACAAGATGGACATCCTGGACTCTATTCTACAACTTTCTCCTGTATACGCTTAATTTCTATGGTTGGATGTGAATAACTCCAGTAGTAGTGCCCTATTTATGATCTATCGCCAGGTTCTCTCTAGGTCCTCAGATTGAAATCAAAGCCGCCGTTTCTTCCATCCTGCGTCTCAGAGATCCAACATCCTGTAAACGGGCTTTCCTCTTCTGTTCGACAGTGCCAGTAAAGGCTGAGTCCCACCACCTCTCATCCTCGGGTACGTTGCGCCAACCTCGAACTAAAAATTCCCTCAAATTCTTCATGCTTCCACCAAGAGAAGCTGACACAATAGCCTTGACTTTTGTCCAATGTGGAGGGGGATTCGCCTTCGAATACTGAGTAAGGCTCGAGCCAAGGTCAGACGGAGGAGCAGAAAATCCGCTCGTGGCACAAGCTATCGCAGGTGGAACGGTGATGCGGCCCATCTTGAAGCAAGCTTCTGAAACAACAACGGCATGAACAATGGCACCATCTGGTTCTTCTGTAAATGTAAGCCTCGCAACAGCAATAGAGGTATCTTGCGAAGTAGCGGAAAGAGGGAGAACGGATGGTGCTTCTACTCGACTAGGAAGGGAAGTATGGTGCCCATTCTGAGCTTTCTGATGTGGACCATCACTTTGTGGAGCTTTCGACTTGGATGTTTCCGACCTTTTACTTTGAGACTTTATGACGAACTTATGGACACAAAATATCTATTGCTCAGATCTAAGCCTTTGATTTCACAAATACTAATGCTATGAACTTGCCCATTTGTGGTCCCAACAAGCAATCGATGACCTCACTTCATATTGTGCCATCCAGGGTATTTGTTGCAGATAGAGGAAATGCGTTCCTGTGTCCTAGTGAGTGTCATTCTACGATAAAAGAACACGACACCTACCTCCGAGAGCTAAATAGCCCCCACATCGGAAAAACATCAAAAACATGTCAAATATCAGATAGGAACGAGCGCAGTCTAGAGCCTGCGATACCGTCAGAGACAATATGAGACAGAATCGGCGACAGATACACCTTAGCGTAGCTGGAGTTGCTCAAATGTCCATTGAAGTCACTGTCATCGATGGCTGTAGAGCAAGAACATAAGTCTGTCTTGACATGCTTTCCGGACCCTGAACCGATTGCTTACTCGACCTTGTCCTATAAACCGACACTTTTTCAAACGGATTTTCGCCAATGGGTAGATTACTGTCCGACCAGTCGTCGATTTGTTTTTCTCGAGCCCTCCTCGAGCTCAACGCAGTACGGCATAACAATAGAAGATACTCTGCTCTGATCCGGAAAACAGGTCGGAAAACACGTACTATTCATCTAGTTCGAAATTCAAGTCGTGGACAGCTAAGAGTCAAGACTTACTATGCCACATTAGAGGCCACGATTTCGCATTGATGACGAGTAGCAAGATAACAAGCCGCTTGACTATTAGTCGTATATGTGGGGAACACCGATTTATTGTGTTCCAAGCGGACATATAGGCGGACGTGGCCATGGAATCCAGATGAGAAAACGTAGCTCTACTTCAATATGGTCACAGTTTCATGGACAACAGACTATCCCATTTGAAGGAGGATTTTGCTTTGTCATGATGGCTGATTTTTGAAATGTTGCCCTCCACTTCCATGTAAAACATGCGACATCTCGTGAGAATTTGGGAAATTCTGAGAATGTATTGGTGGAGAAGGTTTTTTCTAATTCGACAATTTATTACACGGTGTACGTACAGTCCGCAGGAGAGGATAACTATATTTTGTATTTTTTTGAAGTAGCTCTAAATAAAAAAGGATTATTACTACCTTTTTTTAAAATCGCCAATCTATTACACGGTGCTCGATCGCAGTCTGTGGTCAGGGATTAAAATCAGATAAAATCATCTATGGTCATTAATCATCTACTACTTTGCAGGATAGCCATGATAGCCATAGGGTGTGCAAAGTGATACAATTATACAGAGTTTGACCAGAGTTCGAACTCCTTCTGTATTCGAGAGGTGAGAGGGCTGAGTAACTCATGAGAGCGTAGTCCAAAGAGGGAAGATTGAATGACAACAGATTACAGGTTTCATTTGAAACTAACTGATCTTGCTTGACAAATATAGCACACCCTTATCTGTGGGCCCTTACTTCTTTCCCTTTTTCATCCATGACCACAACTATCGATCCAAAGTCCATCGGAAAGCCGAAACGGCCTAGGAGGCACGTCCGCACTCTCACAGGTATGTCCTTATCCGTGACACACGCTTTAGCTAAGCCTAGCTAGGCTACCTCCCGGACACCGACGCGTCTGGTAAAGAAGTATGGCCCAAGGGAGACGAGAAAACCTGGAAGGCCGGTTTGCGTGATGTTGATAAGGGTGCGTCATCCGCTTATATGTCTCCGTGTGATTGTTTATGTTATCTAGACGTCTCCAGCATCACCAAGGGTATCATTAACCATGTCCAGACCTCCCTTGCACGCCAGGCTTATAATCTTGGTATGCCCATGTGCGATGACTTCAAAAACTATCAAGATTGACAAATATAATAGATAACCTTGGTGCTTATCAAGCTTCAGCATTGTCCGTCAGGGACAACCTGTTGGTGGGATACACACATTCATCAATTGGTCCAAAGTATTCAAAGGGGGTTGTTGTAGGTCAATTGGAATGAGACTCAGCTCAATTATACTCGTAAAGCTCCTAAGCGAGCATACTACTTATCTTTGGAGTTCTTGATGGGCCGAACACTCGACAACGCCGTATGTTGTACTACGTAGATCTTGATGATCTTTGCTGATCTGGCGATCTAGCTACTCAACCTCGATCTCAAAGACAAATACAGGACTGGTGTTGAACAACTCGGCTTCAATATGGAGGACCTCCTTGAGCAAGAGCGTGATGCTGCTCTTGGAAATGGCGGTCTCGGTCGTTTGGCTGCTTGCTATCTTGATTCTGGAACTTCTCAGGTGCTTCATCCGCGATCAACTTGCTCTATGATGACTCAATGAACATCTATTTCTCCAGGAGCTCCCACTTTGGGGTTATGGCCTTAGATACAAATATGGTATATTTCAGCAGCTTATCTCACCTGAGGGTGACCAGCTCGAGGTTCGTCAGCTCTTGCTCTAAATCCTATCCGAACCTTGAGTGCGTCTTCTTAGGCTCCTGATCCATGGCTAGATAACCAGAACCCCTGGGAGGTATAGAAATTAATCTACCTATGACCTTTTCTGACTATGATGACAGCTTCCTCGCCTGGATGTCACCTATGAAGTAAGGTTCTACGGCAATGCAGAGCGTCTCAATGATGGAAGTGGTCGTGGGACCTGGACTGGAGGTCAAGAAGTCCTGGCAATTGCATATGATGTTATGATTCCCGGTTATAAGACGAAGACTACAAACAATCTGAGACTCTGGGAAAGTAAGCCCAAGCGTGGATTCGATCTCAATTCCTTCAATGGTATGTCTTCCTCGCACCAATGGAACTCACTCCGATTTCATGACACTGTCAGCCGGGAATTACGAGGGGGCTATTGAAGCCTCGAATAGCGCGGCAGCTATCACTTCAGTTTTGTATCCAAATGACCACACGTGAGTATCTCCACCCATCCAAGCACTCCTGTCTGTGCTTACCAACTTTCGAAGGTCTTGTAGGTATTTCTCTCTCTCTTCGTACCGAGGTTAATGAGGATCAAGTTGGCAAGGAGTTGAGATTGAAGCAACAATAGTAAGATAAATATGAATAAGTAAAATCTTTTCTCAGTATCTTCAGTTTCTGGACTGCGGCCAGTTTACAAGATATTCTCCGACGCTTCAAGAACATCGGGAAACCAATCTCTGAATTCCCTGACTGTAAGGGGCTTTCAACTAGGTGAAACGAGTCACGCTTCTGACGACCCTTCAGATGTTGCAATCCAGCTTAACGACGTATGGGATTGGCTTAGCTCACCTCGAATTAAGTTCACTAACTCGTGTATAGACCCATCCAACTCTCGCAATCCCGGAGCTGATGCGTATTCTCGTCGACGAAGAGGACGTCTCGTGGGATCAAGCATGGCAGATCGCAACCAACACTTTCTTCTACACAAATCATACCGTTTTGCCAGTGTGTATTGCGCCCAATCGACTTTGACTCTGCCTCAGATTTAATGTCTATAGGAAGCCCTGGAAAAGTGGCCTGTCCCCCTTGTTGAGCATGTGCTCCCTCGGTAAGCCGACGTCTGATGTAGTGTCTTGTGTCCGATATTGATGCCCAGACCATTCTAATAGGCATATGGAGATTATCTATGATATTGTGCGTAACACCTGTTCACCATTATTAGTTGACCATTAACGGCTCGTCAGAACTTGTATTTCTTGCAAGGTATGATCTAATTTCTTAGATTTGAGGTCTCTGTAACGTTTTATAAGCTGTTGAGAAAAAATTCCCCGGTGATCGCGACCGACTAGCAAGAATGTCCTTGATTGAAGGTGTGCTACCCTTTCTTCTGACCAATGTGCAGTCACTTACCTTTTTATAGAAGGATACCCAAAACAAATCAGGATGGCTCACTTGGCCTGCATTGGTATGTGAACGTTTTGCTACAGATTGGGTCTGATGTCGGTATAGGTAGTCGCAAGGTCAACGGAGTTGCGGAGGTAGGCTAACTATTCTTCTGTATCTGTATCATGGATGTTGCTCAATTTGTGTAGCTTCACTCTGAGCTTGTTAGAACGACGATTCTCAAGGATTTTGTTGAATTCGAAGGTCTTAGCAAGTATGTCGCCACACTATATCTATCATAATTTCATCCCTTTCTTATGCACAATAATCAGGTTTGGAAACGTCACTAATGGAGGTGTGTTTCTCAACATTTCGACCACAACTCAATTTGAGTCTCCCCAACAGTCACCCCCCGTCGATGGCTCGATCAGTGCAATCCGGAATTGAGTGATCTCATTACCAAGAAATTGAAGCTAGACAAGAGCGTTTGGCTCAAGAATCTGACTAATCTGGAGGACCTACTACCTTTAGCAGAAGACAAGAAATTCCGTAAGGAATGGGCCACTGTCAAGCAGCGAAACAAAGAACGCCTTGCTAGATATGTCCAGTTCACTCTCGGATTTACTATCCGAACAGATGCTATGTTTGATGTACAAATCAAGGTCAGATTCCTAGAGGATTCAAGGATAGAAAAATTTGTCTCATTGATGTGACGTGATTAGCGTATGCATGAGTACAAGGTACTTGATGCTTCATTAGAAGAGGAGAATCAGAAACTCACACGTAGCAGCGTCAAACATTGAATATTCTTGGTGTCATACACGTAAGTGGCCATATCAAACCTCTTTCTGTTTTCTGACTTTATTTAGCGATACCTTACCTTGAAAGGCATGTCTCCTGCTGAAAGGAAGAAGAATAACCGTAAAGTCGTCTTCTTTGCCGGGAAAGCTGCTCCTGCATGTGAGGTTATGTTTGATATAGGATGCTTACTGATTTGATATTGAGCACGTATTAGATTACATTGCCAAGCTTGTGGGTCTTCTCTAACTTGTTGTTTTCTGAGACCCACTTTCATTTTAGACGATCCGTCTCATCGTGAACGTTGCACGTGTCATCAATACTGACCCGGATACCAAGGACTTTTTGCAGCTCTACTTTTTGCCAGATTATTCTGTTTCTCTTGCTGAAGTCTTGATACCTGCTTCTGATATCAGCCAACATATCTCGACTGCTGGAACTGAAGCTTCTGGTACTTCGAACATGAAGTTCTGCCTTAACGGTGGTCTTCTCCTTGGTACTGTTGGTAGGTAGTCTTCATCAGCCCCGCTGTTGTTACGCCCTTAAGGCCATTTCCAGATGGTGCCAACATTGAAATTGCTGAGGAAGTTGGAGAGAGCAATGTCTGTGAGTATTGTATTGTTTATTCATATTCATTCATCCATTGGTACAATGCTATTGACACGCTTCTCCAATATAGTCTTCTTCGGTCACTTGACCCCGTGAGTCGCCTAATAAATATTTAATGACCCCAGGCTGATGACTTTGCCTTCAGAGCTGTAGAGGACCTGCGCTACCAACACACCTACCGCCCTGTTTCTGTTGAGAAGAAATGCCCGGCGCTAGCAAACGTTTTGAACCAGATCTCTGCTGGATTATTTGGTGATGCAGCTCCTTATGAGCCGTGAGTGACAATGGTCTGAGTTTACCAAGTGAGATGACTGACAATTCTACCAGTCTCCTCAATACGATCCGCCAGGGCGATCACTACCTGATAACTGACGACTTTGACTCTTATATCGCTGCTTTGGCCATGGTCGACGAAGCCTATCTAGATAGAGATGAGTGGATTAAGAAATCAATCAGGACTACCGCCAAGGTGAGTAGTAAGGTCTATATGATGATTCCAGTTCATCGTCATTGACGTTGATCTCAGATGGGCAAGTTCAGTTCTGACCGTGCGATTCTCGAATACGCTGAGAGCTACTGGAACTTGGAACCGACATCCGTCGTTTAGGTATGGTCACTGAGATTGATTCGATGTAATGTGGAAATCTTTCTCTCTCGATCCATGTGCCTCGCTCAAGGATAGATGTAATAAAATGAGCCATAGATATCTAAAAGAGTCAATCTCTCCCTTGGTTATGTTATAACAAAAAAAATTGATGTCTGTTATCCAAAAAACGATTGTTGAGAGCACATGAGAAATGAAGCGAGACGAAATCTAGGCTCAATACAGAGATTAATGAAAAGAAAAAAGAAAAAGAAACCAAGCAAGGGGTATACCGCCGTCTAAATACCGGATGACGATCTCGTGGATAGGAGAGTGACAGATAAGCAATCCAAATCAAAGCAAAAATGAGTTAGTAGTGGTGGGGGTAAAAAGAGAAAAAATAGTCTAGATGGCGTGAGGAAATGACAGGTCAATGCTTTTTTTTTTTCCAATTGGTCTTTTCTTCAATCTTGGCGAGGAATCGGATCGATAGCTTCTCGTGTGCACACACATCTTTCGGAAGATCAGGATTTGGAACTAGACACGGGTATATATGGTCAGCGAGCGGACCACATGAATGTTTTGAATGTCTCTCACCCGGATCCGGGTTCGTCACCATACTTGGCTAAGCGGAACAATCACTTTTTAGGCCAATCAAAAAAGAAGCGACATACCATCCAGATGTCTAGGGAGTGCTTCTTCACTACTGACAGAAACCGTCTTCGTTTCATGATCTCCTTCAGTCTGTTTGGTAGTATCAATACTTGATCCTTGGACGGCACCCGTCTTTTCGGCAGACTCCTTGACGTCACGAGCGGAAATATCTGAGTTTTTGGGAATGAGTACTTTTTTTTTAGCTCTAGACGCTTGTACAACATACCTTCTTTGCTGATAGCTTCAGGTCCAGGAACAGTCATACCTGTCCCTTGAATCTCAGATGTCCGAACTGCCGATGCGCTACCAGACGGCGCGTCTTCGTACGTCAATTTTTCGACAGCAGCGGGAACAGATGTTTCGGTAGTAGCAAGTGCTTCTTCAGGCACAACCATAGTCTCAGACTTTCCTTCCTGTATAGCTTGCTCCGAGACTCGCGCAGCCTGTTGATCGAGATTCTTGCCGATAGCTATTCTCGTAGATGCCCCTCCACGCAAAAGCTCATCTCGAACCTCAACAGCAGCATCTGTCACAGTGACAGCAGCATCGACATCCGCACCGACTACATCGCCATTCAAATTTTCCTTTCTAGTCTCTTCCTTCTTCTTCTCATTCTCAGAAGCTTGCTTATCATTCCCGGCACCCTCTTTCCCCACCAACTCAGATTCATCATCAATGGACTTTTTCAATTCAGGCTTGGTGACAGCTAAAAGTAAAGAACCCGACTTGGTCTTTTTCCCATTGACAGAACCTTCCACCACTTCACCCACATCGCTCACATGATGCGCAGACGATGTCTTCTTCCTGCTGTTGCTGTTGCTGTTGCTGTTGCTGTTGCTATTGCCTCTGGTGTTCATAAATGCAATCGGTGATCCGTACGAGCTATGCCGCCCTGACGAAGAACTAAACAACCCAAAAAATCGACTTCGCTCAGAATTAATAGACAATCTACCCAAGGACGAAGCAACAGTAGACTTGTCCAGGCTCATAGCTCTTGCCATCTCAATCGGCTGAGAATAGGCAACTTCGATAGTAGGTACCTGAGGCACGGGCTTGGGAACGAATACCTGCTCAACAACAACGTATTGAACGCGCTTCTGCTCGACGCTGAGCTCAGACAGAGAAGGCCTCAACTTGCAAATAATGAACTTGCGCCAGATAGATGCAACAGGGTCCAGAAGCGCGTCCACCCAAAACTCAATAAACGCTTCGTCAATCTCAACCACGGACAAAGGGTACGATCTCGACGCCAACTTGATAGGAGATTCAGATTGAGAGGGATCGGAGGGGCGACGTTGATACGCCATGTCGGGAGATTTGTGGATTTCACTTGGACTGCGAGAGGGTGAAGAGATCATCGAATGTCTGCTTGTCTTGCGCAACGGTGGGTTGGTCTTCTCGACGTCCTGACCGAATAGCGTCGAGGCTAATGGTAAGGGAGCAGAAAGATTAGAGAAACCAGCAGACGAGAACTGTGCCCAGTCAGTTGGCAAAACCGACTTGGCAGTAGTTGGGAGTGACGAGGGAGGCTCGCGATGGCCATTGGTCACCGTAGTGCCATTGAGGGCTCGATCGTTACCAACAGTCTCGGAAGAACCAGGAGATGATACATATCGACGTGTTGGAATTTGCTGAGCTCTGGGGACACTCAAAGTTGACGAAGCAACTCTCTTGAGAGGGTGATCACCCGGAATGAGGGTGAGGTAACGGATAGTCTCGTCTGCAAAAACTTGACCAAGCCCTGGTAGACCTGGAGATACTAGATTCTCATCGTTACCCGCGTTTCTGATCTTTTCCCAAAGAGTCGACAACTCGCTTTTTCCAGCCACAACATCAGCAGCGAGAGCATCTTTGAGGAATCGGAGAGGATGACAGTGGACTTGGTCTCGTGAAGAGGAAAATTCAGTTTCAACCCGAACGAGTAGGGCGTCAAAGTTTCTAGAGGACACACGCGGTGGAAGGAAGACGTCATTTGCGGGTGTTGCACCCCTGACATAGGGATACTGCACAACAAGCTCGGTTAGACGCGTTGGCATCCTGAGCCTCAAAGTTTCGTCCCTAAAAGTTGACCATCATGAGAATTGATTTGGAAAATAGACAAAACAGGCATTACCTTATTCTGGCGAGGAAAAGGTGCTCAAGAATCCGTCCGTTGTCTTGCCATCGAGCATAAAACTTCGGCCAATCGTCATCATCTCTTCCGATGCGCGGGGCCGCCAACAACCAAAAACCAAACGCTCTCGTGAGCTTGCTCGCAGAAGTGCCATTTCTCTCGGCGTGGGCGGCCAGGGAAGAGAAGAGATCCAATATAACATTAAGAAGCTCAAGATGTTCTGGAGGGATTAGCGGAGTGAGGTCTGTTGAGTAGGATCCGGCAAGATACTCTGAACTGCGCTCAGCCTCGGAGAAAGTCTTGTACCAAAGCTGATCCTTCCCAAACTTTGCTCCATTTAACTCAAGATGTCGTAACCCCCAGCGAAGGACGGCAGCGACATCATGCGTTGATCGGGTATAGTTGATTTCTGATTCAAATAATGACGAGGACGATGAAAGGCTGGGTGGAAGAATGGTAATTGCATTATTAGGATTTAAGGAGTGTATGAACAGCGAGATGAGTCTGCGCTGAACGTCGGGTGAAGAGGAATACCAGTGAGGGTGCATCAGTCCGAGCGTCTCGAGACCTGGTAAACGATCGCTTCCATGGTTAGAGTTAACACGTAAGATGAAGGCAAGGAACAGACCTCGGGCAATGATAGCTTGCGAACATATCCGGACTAAGATTAGGGTCTCGGACGGTGTGAGAAGTCTGCTACCAATGGCGTCGTCTGTGAGGATTTGCACATCAGGACCAGCCTCGAACACGACACCTAGAGGCGAAGTCTGCGTGTCATCCTTTGGTGGTGGAAGAGTGAGAGACAGTTGAGGGAGATTCTCCTCCCTCTTGGGATTAGGAAACGACTGCGACCGCTGGGACTTGGCTCTGGAGAGACCGGACGCAAGGACTTTTTCCCTGCCATTTGCCCCGAGCGCGTTCTCCGGAAACTCGTCGATGCGCGTGTTGACTGGGGACACTGCCTCGAATTTTCCGTCGAGAAGAGAGCCGTCTGATGCACGCCCCCGGGACGGAGAGGAGGCTCTCTTGTCCTTCTTTCGGCCAAAGACCTTGGAAAAAAACGAGGGCATTGGCGTAGGTGTTTTTTTTTTCTGTGGTGAAATGATATATCAAAACGTGCCTGCCGATCATGTTATTATCACTCACCGAGGTTGTCAGAACGGCAGCCAGAACGGCAGGCAGACTAGGCGAGGGATGGCCAGAAGTACGACCCGGCCACGTGCTACCGGTCCCATTTCTCACAATACCTGTACAAATATAATAACCACTCAACTGTGCATGACAGCATCTAATCAAGTCTAATAGTCTATAAAATAGAGGTACAAGGTCGAAAGATGCCCTAGCTTAACCTTTGACTGCAACCACAGTTCTTTTGCCCTCTAGCACCGGTTTTTCTATAACTATCAGATGGAGCCACTGTAATAGATTGAATGCATTTATGTCATTCTGCTTGGCTGTAGGTACCAACCTCTACTAAAGTCCTCAGTCATCGCTGATAACTCACTAACAGACCTTGTCACGCTCTCCCGGCGCTTGCTAATATCCATCCGGTAGTAGTCTGACGAGGAACAAAGCGCGTGAGAGATCCATTGCAATCACTACTACTGCGCTATGATACCGCTAAAAATACAAGAGAAAATTAGATGGAACCTGGGACACACGCTGTGTCTTCAAGTGCCGTACCTTGTGATCGACTCCATTTGTGAACATTTATGTGCATGACATTTCTATTCATATCCTCATTTCACCGTTGCATGGTGCCCTTGTAATTGTACACCTCTTCTCTTTTGGAATAAATTTCAAGCGTTATCTTCAAGTCACTTCAGTGGTGATGGCCCATGCATATCGTCAAAGATTCTTTCCCGGCTGTCTTTTTAGTTTAGCTGGTGAATCAACTCGTACACTTGAGACCCGTAGTGGACACAAGGTGATACCCAAACTTACACAGTATTAAGAGATAGGTACCGACAAAATACACATCAACTACCTCTGAATTTATCAGACAGCGGAAGAAGAAGAAGAGAAAAAAAAGAGCGTCAGTAATCACGAGAAACAACTATCACAACATATCAGAAGCAAGACAAAGAAAGTTTAGATTAACAAGTTGGTTTAGAAATTCAGACATAAGAGCATATATCTGGAAGCCCGATGTCCTTCACCACGACTTCCTTACTTCCTCGACGACTCAAGCCGCTAGCCACTCACGGGTGATGAACCATCGAAGGCACCGTCATCCGATGATCCCTGCTCCGTTTTACCTGATGAAACACCACTATCACTCTGGCCATCACCGGCGGAGCCTTGACTATCAACCGGTGGTGTACTGGACGGAGAAGCTGCACTGGATGAAATAGGTGTACTGGACGGAGGTGTACTTGACGCCGAAAACGACGAGGACAAAGGGGAGATGGCTTGTTGATCACTGCTGGATTTATTCCTCGAAGTCGTGACGGCAACAGGAACGACGATGGCAATGACCACAACCACGACAACGACTGCAATTATCGCAATTCCTTTGACAGTTCTCCACCACGGTTTGCGGGGCTCAGCAATGTTTTTTCCGGGTGATAGAGCCGTTCGGGAGGACTCGAGATCTTGGTAGAGGGTAACAGAGTTGGATCGGAGAGGTACCGTGTGCGCTGTGGATGTCCGCTCGCCAGTAGACTCATGAAGAATATCTACATTGTAGCCATCCTGTTCGAAAAACGGATTGAATACGACCGCATACCAAGCATAGTGGACATACCTGTATATCTGCCTTGGATACCTTAGGTGCCTGCGAGAGCAGTTTCTCGTCATATGTGTTGGGAGAATCCATGTTCTTGAGGATGCACCTGCTTTCAGGCCCACTCAGTGGGAAAGAGATGGAGGGAACGAACAAGTGATGATGGGCCTAGTTTGGGTCATGCTAGGGTCATCAAAGCTTACCACATTCTTTCCTGGTTCAGTTAATCCGCTCGCAACAATATTAAAAAAACATTATACACAGCTAAAGTAACAAGATTGAACCTTGTACTCTGTCATAGTCATATCACCGTCAGGGAGCCAATTCATGTGAACCACCCCTTCGGTTGGTGAACGTCATCCTCCTGAACTTTTCCATCTCTCTTCTTTCGCAAGTTATCCAGAATGGCTCTGACTCCCTCGATATCGCCAACGGCCGCTTTCCCATTGTCCCAGTCAACGACAATGGGCCATTTCACTGCCTGAGGCCTATCTTGGGCAAGTTGCACGATCCCACTCAACGTAGTTGGACGGTCGTTGAAGAGCGGTGCAGAAGGGTGAGCCGAAATGAGGACATGACTAGGGGACACGGCTTTGGACGGAAAATAAGAGAGAATAGTTTCAAGTTGGTCAGCCGTTGGAGGTGATTCCACCACTTCGAGATTGAACTGTAATGGCGCTAAAGTTGGATTTTCACTCGGATAAGGAGTAGATAAAGAGCTTCGAAGAAGTGAAAGGGCTTTGGTGGACGGTTGAGAGGACGGGTTGTGACTGATGAATCGCAGCTTCAGATTCTCGACGATTGATACCAAATCGCAGCTTACAAGATTGAGATATTAGGCTGTGTACGTTGGAATCAGACTAGTAAGGCATTGTAATGACGTCTTACCAAACGACGCTTGAAGGAGTTGAACATGATGGGATTTATCAAAGAGAACAAATACTTTATTTATAATCTTGCCATGGCTCTACCAAGATACACTGTGTCAGTCGATGGTACAATCCCGATCCAAGCCCTCCTCTACACAAATGAACAGCTACTGGCATCGCAAGAAGGTGTAGGCATCTATGACGGGTACGCCTACCCTGCATACGCTATACACAACCAGATAACAGACGCCGCAGTCTCCAGAAATCTGCACCTCACCAATCAGGCATCGTCTCGATCACATCCCATCGCCTATTCTACGTGGACAAAAAGGCCCCGGAAAATTATTCATTTGCACTTGATCTCGCACATATCACCCAGACGGATTATTATGCTGGTTTGTTCACTTCCTCGCCCAAGATCACTTTGCACCTCGCACGCAAAGGCTTCAACGTGACTGCCTCGGATAGTCCTCTCGCTATCCAAGATGGTCACAGCCGCACGGGCCCAACCATTTGGGAATGCGACGTATGCGGAAATATAAACGAACCAGATCGCAGTCCCTCCAGCACACAGATTTGTGAGCTTTGCGGCGTCGTCTATTCTTCTGCAACACAGTCAACTTCATCACAACACCTTTCGATTTCTCTTCCTTCTAGCTCTGTCATCTCATCATCTTCTTTAAACCATCCCCAACCGACTACGTCTGTTGCCTGTCCTGCCTGCACATTCCTGAACCATCCATCGCTCGCGGAATGCGAAATTTGCGAGACGAAACTTCCTGTTACTTCCACAGATGGTTCCAAGCTCGCTGCGAAATCGGCACCGGCCACACGGCAGAGTTCACCTGATATTGATGATGAAGATGAACACTCGGTAGGAAGAAAGATGATTAAAGTCAGCTTTAGGAAGGGAGGTGACAAGGCCTTTCATACGACTCTGAAACGAAGTCTGAAGAGCAAGGCCTGGGAGGTATCCTGCTTCACATATTTTTTTTCAGCGAAAGTCTGAGCTTTTGACAGACTCGAGCAACACCCTTGTACAAGCCTGATGCACTCGCTAATTCCGACACCGATAGTAATGCCATTGCTCGAAGCGGAATCAGTATGTTACGCTTTGACACACTCCGTGCCCTGTTATACTCATTCATGATAGCCGGTATTCTCCAATCGGTGGAATCGTCTGCTCAAGGTCAGGATATAGATCTCAAAAGTGCGCTTCAAGACCTCGAAGCACTCATGATCAAAGCTCGCGACATGGTCCAACTCGCAGCTGAACTCAACGAGAGACTGGATTCCGTCACGATCGACTCGAATCGCTCTTCAGGGAATTCAACTCCAGTACCATCGTCCCCGTCTCCGACCCTCAAAACAGGCGGCAGTTCACAGATGGCTCTACACGAGCTTCCGGAAGAAGCTATCTTCATTCGTTCATCCCTTGCCCAACTCGGGCTACAGGTGTCCAATGTTCCGGTTACGAATGATATGATGACCGATGAGAAAATGTGGGTCAATGCACTGGCTGGGGAGCTAGCAGAGGTACTCGGGGGTATGATGCGCGATCGTGGTATTGTCGCTCTGGATGAGGTTTGGGGAGGATGGAATCGTGCTCGTGGGGTCGGTATGTCTCTGGAATCTGTCCTTGGACATTCTCATTTAACAATTTTTTTTTCCAAGCTCTTCTTCCACCATCGACGCTTCTCCAAGTAATCCCTCTTCTTCCGCAATACACATCACCGCAAATTCAAATGCGAAAATTCAAATCAGGCCTTTCTGTGCTTCATACGCCGTCTTTTGCCCAGCCGGCATTCAGTACCAGACTGAAAGCACATCTAACGCTACAAGGTCCGAAAACAACGATGGAAATAGCTTTGATGGAGGGTGTAACAGTGGGGCTAGCGAGGGAAATGATTGACGATGCTGAAATTAACGGGGACGTTGTAAGAGATGATGCAGAGTGTGTTATTCAGGATGTTGATCCGAATGG
>Ga0153946_1000019_pt1 | contig 48766 bp, 62 predicted proteins | sample TSNJ030MetaG_FD_104751 | JGI IMG/M metagenome (GOLD analysis project Ga0153946, IMG submission 104751) | Attine ant fungus gardens microbial communities from New Jersey, USA - TSNJ030 MetaG | ecosystem: Host-associated > Fungi > Mycelium > Unclassified | place: USA: New Jersey, Wharton State... | reverse complement strand
TGAAAACTTGAGAGTTCATCAATGATTTTTGACGTCAGGAGACATATGGCCTGGCGATTGTGTCTGCAAGAATGCAGGAAAAGGTCATAGGTTCCTTTCCAGGCCACAAGACATTAAGAAGTTTGTTCCGTTGGCTTGAGCTGAAACAAGCATGAAGTCCTGCCTTCACAATGAAACCGAGACGGGTGGCAGTCGAGCGAGTACGAAAGTGTTGATTTTAGCCGACAGCCCAATAAGATCAGGATTCAACTATTTGTTTGGCTGCCATTCCCGGAAATCCTGTAGAGGAAAAAAATTTGATTCCATGTAGATGTTCCATAAGTGAGTTTTGTGGAGAGATGATCAGATATATCATTCTCAATCGGATGACCGATAGATTCAGTCCAGAGCCTCGGAAGGGGAAGCATCAAAGGATATTAATAATGTCGGGTCAGGCGAGCAATCTTCCATCAGGATTGAAGTTAGTTGAAGTTGTGTTATGTGATTGTTTGATGGGTCTAGACAGATCATGAATTTGAATCGAGCATAAAACTCATTCAACCATAGGCGGTGATCATATGATATATCCATTACATACCAAAGACAGATGGTGATGGACTAGGGATGAGTCGACACGAGGAGAAACTATGCAGCAAGGCGACGGGATATTCAACATGAGATCCACGTAAAGCAGATATGACAATCCATTCAATGGAAGAGAAAGTTCGTCATTGCCTTCACTTGGAGTTTCGACCTCGGATAGCCGCCACGTTGGCGTTTCCGCAGTCCGATTGTGGGGTGACATTCACTGAGTCTTCTGCATGCGGGTGTGCTGTGAGTGTGATTGGGGTTGATTTGTCTTTTAGTTCGTCCTCTTCTTCATCATGTCCAAGCAAAAATTCTCGCTCTTCTTGAGTGGGACCCCGGCTACCAAGATCAACACGTCGTGAGCTAAATTGAGGATGTGATCGTTTAGGTGATGTTTTGAGTGGAACTTGGACGGAAGATCGGGATCGTTGAATTTCAGTCTGCACTTGTGCATGGTGAGAGACTGGATTCATGTCTGATCTAGGCGGCGAACCCGGAGTAGACAGCTGAGGTCTGACAGGGGTGTTGTTTTGGTTGATGTTGAATTCTTCGCTAGTTTGGTTATGATGGCTAACAGGATTGGTAGCTCCTACCCCTCGAGAATCGTGGGGTAAGATCTCTCTAGTGCCACCTATGTTGTAGGCAGACATGATATCCTTGATCCAGTCTGCCGTTTCGCGTGAATGATATTTCATGCTTTCAATTGAGAATTGGGGTATCTGATCAAAGCCACGAAGCTGCAGAACATATCGGTTATACAACGTGCCCAACACGGTGTAACTCAGGAGGAGAATAAGCACTCTATGGAAGATCAGACGAGGCACGCAGAACATACCCAACTACTTACACAACAGCCAACATAGAAAAAAAACCCCAGATGCCACCATCTTCACTTGTTGGACAAGCAAACTAGATACCCTGAACTAGGATACACTAAACCAAGACAGAAGAATCGCTTACGTGAGTTCCCCATTGAATGACATAGAAACAGCCAATGTCGTCATCTCCTGGTGGCAGTTGGCCTACAAGTCTAGGTTGACCAACCCCAAAAATTGATGTATCGCAGATGAATTCGACGATTGTTGAGGCCTTGAGACCAAGATCCGATCCGTCTGGAGCTTTGCAGGAGGATCCGTCAGAAAGCACAAGGCGTGGTCTTGAGTCAATAACAGCCAATGTAGTGTTGACCTTGCTAATATCCGGTAGTTCGCTCTTGGATACGGTGATTGAAATGTATTCAGCCATGACCTACCCAATTGCGAAGTCCCCATGATCCAGGTGTACGAAGGCTGCTACTTCGCTAGACTTGATATCATCTTTGAGGCCCCATAACTCTGTTGATACACCTTGACAGACATTTATTGACAATGCATGACCGCCCGAGGTTTTCAATTCGAAATCCTCCCTGGAGTATAAGAAAGCATAAGGCCTTGGTCAATTAATTTCGCCATGCCATCAGGCTCACTGTCTCTTGAGGTTATTAAGATTGTAGTATTTTCCATCCTGAGTACGCGCAGTGCATGGTTTCTCTTCTGCCAAGGTCAGGCCAGAAATTCCAAATAATACGAGGAGTAGAATACAACGCATACTGACGAGCTGGATGAGGTCACATTGTTCCGCATTGTCAGACTGTCACGGTGCAGGTGTCACGCGCCCGAACACATCCTGCAATCACTATGGCTTCACTCTTCGTGCGCTCCTTGACGCGCTCGACGAGGACATCTACATCCCTGCGGTCATCTCAGCACAGTTTTTTTACATCTAGTGTCCGAAAGTTTGAGCAGAAGATCCAGCATGACAAGTCTTCATTTGACTATCATACCGTAGAGGATTTGCAGGGCATGACCGCACAAGAAATTCTTGCAGAATCAGGTACGAGGCAAGATGAAAAAATGCGACACTTTACTGGTATGTGCCTCTGGACTGTCTACTCTTCTGTTAACTTCCAGATGATACAGTGAATTTTGGGTCTGTGGCAATGAATTTCCAGGAAAGACAGGATTATCTTACCATAATCTCAGCCCTCAACATCCTGCCGCTCATGGTGTGCTGCGCATGATCCTTGAACTTAATGGCGAAGAAATCATTCGAGCCGATCCTGTATGTGCTCTGTGCATTGAGTGTGATCATGAACTCTAACCATCTACTAGCACGTTGGTCTTCTACACCGCGGCACGGAAAAGCTTATAGAGTACAAAACATACACACAAGCTCTTCCTTATTTTGACCGACTTGACTATGTATCTATGAGTGAGTCTCTACCGGTAACCCATTCCCAGTCCAACTTCACATTACCATAGTGACCAATGAGTTGTGTTACTCCCTTGCTGTCGAGAAACTGTTGAATATCGAAGTACCCGAACGCGCCCAGTGGATTCGGACCATGTATAGTGAAATCACTCGTATACTGAACCGTAGGTCAAATCTATCCATATCCATTAACTTGATTTATGAGTATTTCGGTCATTAGACCTTATGGCTATCTTATCTCATGTCATGGACGTTGGTGGTCTCACTCCCTTCTTGTGGGGCTTTGAAGAGCGGGAAAAGCTCATGGAATTTTATGAGCGAGTTTCTGGTGCTCGACTTCATGCGGCTTACATCCGTCCAGGAGGTGTTGCATATGACCTTCCCCATGGCCTGCTTGATGATATCTTCAAATGGGCTACTCAGTTTGGTAGCAGATTGGATGAAATTGAAGAAGTTGTCACAGGTAACCGTATCTGGAAAGAACGGACGATTGGTATCGGTGTTGTAACTGCTAAACAGGCCTTAGACTACAGTTTCAGTGGTGTCATGTTACGTGGAAGTGGCATTCCCTGGGACCTGAGAAAGATCAATCCTTATGACAAATATGCTGAAGTCAGTTCTTTTGTCCTTTCTGCCCTATCTGAATTTTCATGAATTTTTGTAGGTTGAGTTCGATGTCCCTGTCGGATTGAACGGTGATTGCTATGATCGATACCTCTGTCGAGTTCAGGAAATGCGAGAAAGTTTGCGTATCGTTTCTCAGGTAACATCTTCGGACATTGTACCCCTTGTCGCTCACATCGCGTACAGTGTCTGAATAAAATAACTCTCGGTGCTGTTAAGGTCGACGATTATAAACTTGTGCCGCCGCCGCGTGCTGCAATGAAAGAAAGCATGGAGGCCCTCATTCATCATTTCAAAGTACGTGATTTTACCTCCAGCTGGCTTATCCTTAACCTGTCTGTCCCCCAGCTTTTCAGCGAGGGCTACTCCGTGCCACCTGGTGAGACCTACAGCGCCATAGAAGCACCCAAGGGAGAAATGGCTGTTTACTTGGTTTCGTATGTTTGTTCACTATGTCCAGATGCTGTACTCATCTTTTCGTAGTGATGGTACCAACCGGCCATATCGATGCAGTATTCGTGCTCCTGGTTTTGCCCATTTGGCTGGTTCGGATTTCATGATGAGACGTATGTAGAACAACTTGCCATCGACTTCCTTTCTACTAACCTTTTTTCAGATGTTCGCCCTTTCAGTTTTCCCTGGTATGTTTATTAACTGATTTCCGTCCTTTAGCACATGCTCGCGGATGCTGTAGCTATCATTGGTACTATGGTGAGTCCAAGCACTTCATCTTCATAATATACCAATATTGATGGTGTGTCTAGGATTTAGTGTTTGGGTACGCGTTTATCGGTTTCTTCTCTACACAGCATTTATTTTGTACCTCTCAGCGAAGTCGACCGGTGAAGCCTAGATTATTAATCCGTTTTTTGAGGCTCTGGTATCAAATTAACACTACGTCTGGAACTCCGCAACAACTTCGAAATGAAATCGAAGACTTCATTCATATTCTGAGCGTAAAAAGTTGATGGTATCACCGGGCTCCCATGGTCATTTTTCAAATGTCATAAAACATCCAGCCAATCCTGAGAGTGCTCAAATGGCGCTTCTGGATATTCCACTTTCTCATCTTAATGCTGATGAGGGGTCAGACGAGCGCCAAAAGTACCGTATATATATAAGTGGCGCATCAGAACCTGATCCCATAGATCGAGTCAAAGCACAAACCCTTTGACCTACAGACTAATTTTTATTTCATCAACAATGGAACTTATATTTAATGTCTTCGCCCGAGTATGATCAACATTGTGTGACCGTTCCGAGGGTTCCTCGGAACTGAGGGGTGTTTTTGTTTCCTCTCGAAGTTGTGAAATGTGATTGATTGTAGCGCTACCGCTCACTCAAGACATTTCGGGCGCCGAAGCCTGGCCGAATCTAGCCCAGGAAATAGTTCTTTAGCAGATTGTCAAAAATAACGTACCACGCAGTTAAAGCGTGAAATCAGAGTTATTACCATGAACTGGTCTGTGATTCCCGAAGTGAACTGTCATTGAAAGCCCCAACGTTTAAGAAAGCTGGTACCAAAACTAACTCGTAAGGTTTTCGGCTCAAATTTGAAGCTCGGTACCTTGTTCTTTATAACTACAATAGATTGCCCGGGTTGAAATGACGACGTTGGACTCGTGGATGAGTGATTATACAATAATTGTATGACCGCCATGCATTTATTGGATTGTATGATAATGACGCAAGTATTTGGTCTGCCACGAGGTGTACAGAAGCTACCGTAATTTCGCTTCCTTGGCCAGAGGGAGAGAACGAATGGAATGGAAGGCTGGAACCATTGCTTTCCGAACAATCACTTGAACTGAACCTTTGCCGATAAGTAGTCCTGAATTACAGAAAAATGTCTGGTTCACTGCAATGAGATAAGGCCAGCATGATAATGCACATGCTATACAGGTGATACAGGTAAATGGTTGGTAAAGAGCCAATGTCAGGTGTTGAAGAAGAAATATCGCCCCGGGCGAATCTGGGTTGAAGTATTTGGCAGATGACACGATCATAGCATCTGTACATCACCCTCCATCATGTCGAATGTTGTTCTCAGGCAAGTTTGCCTAGCTATGGAAAAAATAGCACCACTACGGTTGGCAGAATCATGGGACAATGTTGGTCTTGGTTCATCCATTCACCGAAGATTCCATCTCATGTAATTTTCAGGTTGGTTTGCTCTTAGGTATACGAAACAGTGCTTCATTCCAATGCGTTTCTGATATCTTTCAGAATCGCCTGTCTTGAAACCGAACCGAAAACGCGTCCTGCTGACAATCGAGTGAGTTCTCTGGGTTACCGTTGAACTAGGGAAAAGGGTTTGTTGACATATTGCCCAGTCTCACTCAGTCAGTCCTATCAGAATCCTTGAAGCAAGAAGCCGCGGTCATCGTGGCCTATCATCCAACCATCTTCGCGGGATTAAAGTCATTTACTCTGGCGAACCCGTTGCAGGCATCGCTTTTAAAATGCTCTGCAGAAGGCATCTCCGTGTACAGTCCCCATTCTGCATTAGACTCAGTATGGGGTGGGATCAATGACTGGTTGGCACAAGGGTTGATGGGAGCAGGGGACCACGGCGAAATCAAATATCTTGTGACAGAAAAATTTGATCCTAGTGGCACCAGCGAGGGTGGTGAGGGTCGACTTGTGGTACTGCACAAGCCGGTTGGCTTTGACAAGCTAGTGGAAAGGGTGAAATCGCACTTGAAGCTCTCACAGCGTTAGTCTCGTTGTTTCTGTTGGGTTCACTTTGTCTGTTGTACCGACTCTGTGGCTCCTTTGCCTTCCCCAGTTCAAGTCGGTTATCCAGCAAATGATGAATCCCGATCATTGCCTATACGTACTATTGCTATCTGCGCTGGTTCAGGTGGGTCTATGCTAGTCGGGAAGCAAGCAGATGTATACCTCACAGGAGAAATGTCTCACGTAGGTCCTTCGACATTTACACGACGTTCCTTCATATAACTAACTTCTCGATTGTAGCACGAGGTTCTAGCTGCTGTCGCTGCAGGCAGGCACGTCATACTTTGTAAGCTCTACACATAAATCTACCTAATTATTACTCACGTTTAAGTTCTAGGTGGACATGACAACAGTGAACGTGGCTATCTTCCTATCCTGGCGGAAAAATTACTTGCTGAGTTCCGCAGTCCACGAGCTACTGCCCGAGAATCTGTCGACATCGAGGTTGTTGTCAGCCAAGCAGATAAACATCCCTTACAAATTGTGTAAGGATGAAAATGACTTGTCCGATACTCGCCTGCCGTTTGCAATGAGTCAGAGATTTCTACGCCACGTTCCGATTCATTATTCCCTTCGATGACATACCTTTGATAGTGAACTTTCCTCAGTTTGCACTTCGCTGAATAAAAATCCAAAGATGATCCGCTCCGCATGCAGTTGGAACTTCGGTAGGAAAACCAGCGACACGGAATGCAAGGAATGCATGGTTGCATCGAACAGCACTCGACAGGTTGGCGCTGCGCGCAAGTCTCATGCCAAGCAGGAAAGCTACTTTTCCTCGACTCAGTTCGGCTTTCAAGTATTCACTGTGGTGTGGTATCATGCTGTGGCGAATCTCGGGAGTTTGTATGTGGACCATCTGGTGCACAAGTCGCAAGACCCTGAACAGACTGCGATAGTCACCTTAGAAGACAATTTTGGGACCCCGGCGTCTACCTACTTGTAAAATCCCGATCTCGCACCACCGTGTCTTGGAGCCCGTCCCACACGAATGACCGCATTTGATCATTACAATCAAACTTCCCAGAAGGGACCTTATTTGCGGCTTGAATGTGGCCATGATGCCATACAATCAGTGGTTATGGTGACCGGGAATGGTAGTCTAGATGCCGTTTATGATCCCGGAGTGGCAGATCGGGTTTGAGAGTCAGGGATGCTCGACAAGCATAGTCCTTCATTAGAAAGAAGCCTCATCAGAAGGTGATGCACAGTGTTTGGGTATGAAGCCTCGAGGCTCAACTGAGCTCTCTCCAGGCGGCTGATGAGATATCAAAGTTATGCAAAATGTGTGCTTGGTACATCATATCAAGAAATCAGGAAAAGCAATAGGAGCAAAAGAAAAATGAAGAACAAAATAAGTGGTAGTCCATGTCGTTTCATTAGGTATAATGGGCCAGGTACCCGCTATCTGGGAGGCGGGCCCGATGACTGAGCCGGATAGTCGGAAATACAATCTTTTCATGCTTACTCTGACGATTCTGCGTGGCGTCATCTTGCAGAAATGGTATGGGACACACGAAGACCTAGACTGCCTGAACGTCGTGGGATCCGAACCTTATTCATTAATACTATTTGATAACTCAGCGTGGAAGTTGTGGAACTCTAGACCTATGAATCGGTAGTATACAGCAGGGCTAAGAAGGTACTCGAAATCGGCAATTCGTCAGAGGAAATCCATATGGACTCATGATAACCAGTTGCTTCTGTTTAATCCGAGATTTGCGGCGGAAATGTGGTTCAAGTGGAGTACCGCCTAAAAGACAAGGGAGGAAGCGCGGCAGGAAAAATAATGTTGCATATCCGATGGTTACGCTTAAGCTTGGCTAGTCTCCCATGGATGGTCTAGTCCCACAGTCAAGTCAAAGAGGATAGATGACTTTTGAGTAGATAGTCTGTGTGAAATCTGATTGCGATGAGTGTCAGTAGGGTCGAAGGGTCTATTAGAAACCAGTTACGCATTGCTTGAGTAGCGCTTATCCTGGTCAGGTTAGGTTACGTTGTATGAGGATATTACGGACGTAAGCACTCAGCATAGTGGGAAAAGGTAGCGAATACTCGGAGATACAAAATTGCGATGGCCGTTTTCATGAGGTTATTAGATGAAGATGGAGGATTAGTAATACCATAATAGTTCACAAAAACCGCTTCTGCGGTTGTCAGCAGTTGTTAGAAACACAAAGTTGCAAATTTTATCTGAAAGAGAATGTGCTAGCTTACTGCACAAGACGCAGACTTGGAGGATATACTCCGGAAAATAGTTTGAAGATGGACCGCCAGGAATACATGTCTTCTAGTTGATACCACAAGTTTTGGTCACGTGCGTCGCCCAGCGCGACGTGACCTGACATCTCAACTTGTACACTTAGCAGCGACTGCCAGGACTATTACTTTTCAGCAAAGACGTCTGTGGACAGCAATGGTTAGGATGCTGACAGACGAAGATCTCAGCTTGAGGCATCTTCCAGATATCTCTGATTCCTCTTTTTCGTTCCAAATTCCGACAACTGTATTACCCAGAGGTGGTGACCTGATGGCTGAAGACAACACCTTCTTCGAGGACGCAAACCCAGATATTACTCTGACTACACCAGAATCTTCTGCAAGAGTTGCATGCCACCTTACTTTACAGGAATTTGTGCCTAGACTCGAGTCCAGTCCTCTGGCACAACAACCACAGACTTCGCCGTACTCCAAAATACCGAGCACTTCGTACGGCCATATTGAATCTCACCCATTACCGATCAATGAAGCGCCTATATCAAGTAAACAGATAAGGAGCTTGAGGAAAGAAATTACGAAGCACAAGCATCAGGATCAAGGTGAACCACAAGAACCTGATCCATGCTTGTCTGTATCTGCGACTTCATCTTCCACACTAAACAATATTCCACCACTACCTCCTGCATTCCCTAAACGATTATCCCTAGGATCACAGCCAGAAGCCAGTTATTCTGAATTAGATTTACTTCAAAGTGCATCTTCCGCAGCATCAAGTGGGCACAAGGAAGAACTGCAAGGCAGCGCCAATCCTAAAGGATCGCGACGGGTGCACCTCAGCAACAAGTCCAGACTGTCAAAGCGATCGATTGCAACCTCCAAACCTCCCCGACAGGTGAAGTTTCTCCCGTCTGCATCTGTCGTCTTGTTGACAGGATTCTCATCATTTTTTCCGGCTGAATTTTTGACATGTATCATACCCACCTGTTATAGTCTCTCATCTCTGGAGGTGTTGTCAAATCAAAGAAACTGAGCGCGACAAAGGGCAAAAAAAGCGTAGTCAGCACCTCCCTTTCCACTACTGCAACGCGCACTCTTCACAAACGACACAGAAAGTCTGACAGATCCTTGGATTCATCTGACGTCGATAGATCACTGGATCCTAATCTCTGCATGTCCTCATTTGTTTTGAGTGAGGGTGCGGCAGAACAACTTGTGATGTCTAGTCAGCAATTCATGAATACACAAGACGATGACATTGGGTAAGTGTGCCTCATTAATATGGTGTATTGTTGACGCAAAGGGTGTGTTGACTACCCAAGACCAATCAACCAAGGCATAGAACCGAGAGTAGACAGCCACAAACCACAGGATGTCAGGATGAAACTGGATCCGTGCTTAACAGATGATACCCACACGAACAGTTCTGGGGGCCCAGAAGATGATCGGGATAGGCTTCTCACGATATCTCAGCTTTCCCCTCGTAAGCGTAGCGCAGTGCAGCCTAGCACTTCGAACGCAAAGCGACACGCGCCACCATTTCGTCACAATCGACAATCTCAAACAAAAGACACGAGTTGCTTGTCGTCAAGCGGTCCACAACCATCGGTGGCATCTGTCGTCACTCCTCTAGATCTGGGGTCTATCACCAGTGGCGCTTGTATGGGAATCTTAGATGTGACGGATGAAAATGAGGGTGGAAGGATGGAAGGAATCATGGCAGGCAATAAACATACAAAAACACAACACTCTTCGATGTTGGCTTCAATAAGCGCAGATGGGAGTTCCGCAGGAGCAACTGATTCGAAACCACCGCCCGTCTCGGGGCAAGTTGTGAAGAGACCTATTAGGATTGGGGCACGAATTCGAACACGAAGAAAACTCAAATCGTCCTCTGCCGTTAGTGGGGGGATATCGCGGCCTCGATCTAATTCTAATTCTGTTTCTACACGTGCGGGTATTTTGTGTGCTAGTAAACGAGGGAAGCGCCTGTCACAAGTTCGAACTCGAAAAGACCGTGCAAGGGATCATCTCAATAAATCTGGACAGTTGTATCACGAGAGGGACAACGTTGAAGGGGTACAGACGGGTACTAGCGTAGACAAACTCAGACATGTATGTACTCTTCACTTTCGCACTGTCGCTCTTGATACTGACTTTTCAGCAAACTAGTCTGACATATTAAGTTCCACGCGTCCCGTAGAATTTCACTTTGCTTCGGATCTGCGAATACAGGCCCGCAAAGGTTGTGACGGTCAGCGAATAACGAGGTCGATGACGTCGTTATCAAACAGTAGTAGCACAGGCAACAACGTCAGTTCGGTTGTCCGCCCCAACTTCAAGATGTTACATGCTCAGATAGGCGCATCGCAAGCGCACCGGAAAGAGAATGTACATCCCGTAACGGCTCAACCTTTTCACTGGGCCACAGATCAGCGAATCAAACAACGTAGGGAATTTGATGATATGGTGAGGGAGAAGGTAAGACAGCGAGAACTATTAGAAGAACAAAAGCGGAAGGAAATGGAGGAGGAGGAAGAGAGGGGAATACGCGAGTTAAGGAAGAGGCTAATACCCAAAGCAAATGTAGTACCCAAATGGTATAAAGGTGTCCCGAGAAAGAGGAAGGACGAAGGGGCAGATTGACAGCGGTTTCTGGGAGGGGGGAGATGTGGGCACTGGAACCACATTGCAGCACTAGTATATTGTTGGATTAATCAAAGCGCTTATTGAATAGAATGCAATTAATTGATGTTCTGCAGTAGATCCCAGACGGGGCACATGACAAGACTTAGTGTGGATGACACATGTCACTGAGGTCATTAAACGTGTTTGTTCCTGTGACCGAATCGCAAATCAACGGGTCCGCAGCCGGACTGGTTCCGGAGCTGTGGGTCAGTTTGTGGTTAATGTAGTGAACCGGGTTGAAATATCGGGCAGGCAGAACTGGACTGATTGCCAAGTCTATGGTTATTTTCGGCAATTCGACTATGAAGGACAAGGATAAAAAGCCAACTGTTTTCATCCCAAAAATCAGCATCCCATCCCAGCTACTCTAACCAACTTGCCAACCATGCACTCGACTACTCTCATCGTTCCTGTTGTCGCTGCTACCCAAGCAGTCATTGTCTCTCCTGCAGTCCTGAGCACCGCTCGTGTCTCTGAGACCTGCTCCATCGTTGACCACAGTGCACCTGAGTGTTGCCACTGTGGCTCCCGTGGCTACCATTCCCCCAACTGCCCGTTCCGCTGAACGATACTCGTGTACCACTCAGGCCATTTTTGTGAGTCGCTGGTTTTCTTTGGTTGATGAGTAAAGAAGCTTACTCTTCTGTCAAACAGACTCTCTCAATGGCCGCTCCTGACATATCATCATCAACAATTCTTGTCGCAATATGTGCTTTCGCTACGTTCGTCTCTATTTAATACGACCCCCACCTTTGTGGCATCATCATGGAGAGAGAGAGGATGGATACTAATGTTTCTGTGCTCGAGCCAAATAATGTACTAGTATATCATCGTCATCGTATCTTGTACGCCTTGCTCGTGATGTAAGATAAGATCCTGTTTTGGATGTGCCTGGTCGAATCTGGCATTTTCTCCGCAACCACATGATCGCACGCGACGCACAACAATAACAATCATCGGTGTGGAGTAATCTTCCGGTAATGGAGATAGCCGATCGGACCCAATAATTTTCCCAGCCTCTGTAACTTTGCCCTTTGCGTGCTCCTCTATAGTGAACGAAAACTAATACATGGCGTCGACACGGGTGCTTCCTCCTCATTCTGTGGACCTGAAGGTTTCAATTCCAGATGAACACGTTCTACTTATAGTTTTAAATCGACCCAAGAGCCTTAATGCTATGACGCCAACGATGGCAGAGGATCTCAAACGTGTGTTGGACTGGTTTGAACAAGAACCCGAACTTTGGTGAGTGCATTATCGCGCAAACATGTTTGGCTATGATATCACTCTTGTCTGAAGGGTCGTCATAGTGACTGGTGCTGGACGACTATTTTGCGCTGGTGCAGATTTGAAAGCGTAAGTCGGGTTAGACTTTGCTCCTCATTCATCATTCAATTCCTTCAGGTGGAATAAAAACCAGCAGGCCGGCGTGAGTAATGAACAGAAAGGTTTGGTGTCAGAACCAAATGGCTTTGGGTCCCTCTCTCGAAGGCAATGCAACAAACCTATTATCGCTGCTGTAAATGGAGGTGCCTATGGTGGAGGTGTGGAGATGATTTTAAATTGCGACATCGTCGTTGCTAGTGAAGATGCTAAATTTGCTTTACCGGAAGTGAAGCGGGGTGTCGTCCCTGCACAGGGAGGTGAGTGAGCTAGATCCAAAGCGGAAGACTGTCCCTACCGTTAACGCTGTTTTGCGGTATTCGCTTGCCATGATCGTGCTTATTGCCTTATAGGAATACCCCGCTTGTCCCAAATAGTCGGCCATCAGGTATGTACTTCCCCTGAAATCTTATCCTCTTTCTCCTTCCCCTTTGTTTCCCCCGAAGCATCTATGATTCGAGGAGCTATGCATATGGTTTCGATGACGTTTAGATCGATCTTGGAGTGAATTGACTTCCTGTTTTGACAGCTTGCTTCTGAAATGGTGCTTACGGGCAGGACAATTACGGGTCAAGAGGCGGCAAATCGGTTTGGCTTGTGCGTATCAAGCTTTTCTAGATATCGATGGAATATATTGAGGAAAATGTCCCCCATCCACTCCTTTTTTTTTTATCTCTCTGTCCCACCGGCGAGTGGATAATAGCGTGAATACTCTCGTTCCGAGTGATCAGTTACTTCCAGCAGCACTCAGAGTCGCTAAAGAGATCACATCAAATTCTCCTGATGCAGTCCAGAGCACAAAACATGGGTTGTTGCTGTCTCAGCAGCTGAACTACCACAAAGTTTTCATGACGCACGCTCAGAGCGACTTGAGTACGCGAGTATACAAAGGGGAGAATATCAAGGTATCTTAGCGAATGATTGTTTGTACTCTAATTCACCTCCCTTGCTAGGAGGGACTCAAGGCTTTTGCCGAAGTGAGACATTAGCTAAAACTATGTTCGAATCTGACCTATTTTGTTTAGCGCCGGGCGCCAAGGTGGAAAAATCCATCGAAATTATGAATAATTGAGCCGAACGGTCCATATAGTCGGCATTCTCGAGCTGGGTTTCGGGTACAGTGGATATGGTGTGGTCCCTGGCTGTTTGGTGCTGCTTATGAAGGAATGGGAACTAGGAATGCCTCTAACTGTGGTTGGCGGTTCCTGAATGACTTTATGACGCATCTAGGTAGTTTTTGGTTTTAGAATGAAAGAATTAACAAACGTGGGACCATCTATGATTTTGTAGCTACCATATATCGGACGAGCACCCGTCTTGTGACTGGAGGTGGGGATATCTAGGCAGGTATTGTTCTACCACTAAAATGTATTGATCGAGAGTCGAGGCGTCTCACTTACGCTAAGTCGCCCCAGATTTAGATTCAAGAATCGCCCATCGCCCGAATTTTCGAGACCTTTTCCGGAGGTCGAAATCCAGTCAAATGTATATCTCACCTTGTGACCGAACGCTAGTCCATATGGAAATTATGGGAATTATCCTAATGCTGTTTCATCCCTTCTCCGTGTTGAGTGCGATATCGGTCTCTGGTTTCTGGAAAGTTACACGTAGCTGCAGCGATAATCTTGGTGTTATCGTCACCCCGGAGATGACGAGTGCCTACTGTTGATCCGTCAGGAAGTGATCTATTCTCTCTCTCTCTAAGCCTTGGGTTTCAATAATACTTACTCCGACATCCTCCATGCATTCCGTCTTCTGTATAGTCCTGACAAATAGTAAACACCGAGGTTGCTTCGATACTCGGCTGGGGATACGATGACACGTTGTTCTGATGCACGGTGACTGGATTAGTGAACCAAATCATAGTTTGGCTTAAGAAAATGTCTCATAACCCCATTTAGTGGAAAGCAGATGTTCTGGCTTGATTTCAAGTGAGAGGTCACAAACACTCGTCACTAGCCAAGTTCTAATAATTAACCTATGACTTCCTCTTCTGCTGTTCTTATTATTCGAATTCTTACCGGCGGTATTTATGCTAACTCATGTTCACGCATGATGATTCATAGTTTATAGACCTTGTTGGGTCCAGACTGTGCTTCCCTTTCGCATTGTCACCGTCCTTGATTATGACCCAAGAATGGCTTGAGACCTGGAGCAATTCTCTGTGCTATAACAATTCGATATCACTACTTGCTCAACCGGTATTTGGGAGCTTTTACTTATATACGAGCTGTGGTCCACTCAACGAGGATAAGTCAAGGATCTATGAGACAGCGGAAGTGAAGAAAAATCAATTGATACGCCGTGTATCTCATATCCTACGACATCGGGGAGACATAAGCATAGACGCTTACTATTTCGATGACACCACTGTTGACACAAATCAATCAACAAGATGTGGTAGAATTCAACGTGTGGACGGATCGATTTATTTGATTATGTTGATGAGGATCTACACGCTCTCTTAGATCCCCTCTGACAGATATGGATATGGATATGGATGAGTTGCTGGGATTTCGGCGAAGTCCCGCCACCGACTCTTTTTTGATCTGATCACTGTTCTGAAAACACCTGAAGTAGTCCTGGGAGAATGTTCGCATGACAGTGGGAAGACGATGTGTGACCGGCATACACGGCAGAAGCTGAGGAGTGAAAGAATGTGGGTCTTTTTCCAGCTTACATCACCTCTTTTAAATTCAGCTCTACACGTGTTGATGCAGATCAATCAACTTGTCATGTCTTGTCTCGAAGTATGCACAAGCACAAGTTGCTATTTGTATTGAAATCTTCTCAGAACAGGAAACAGAACATTTTGCTGTAGTTTGTTGAACGAGCGCGAGGCCTAGTCACTCAGCGGACAAGTAGCTTCCAGCAGCTCACTTTTCGCTGTTAAGTATCAGAACCCAACTGATTAATTGACAGCTGTTTGAATGTTACTCGCTTACAATATGTGCAAGTCCGCGGTGACCGCACACCGAGTTGCCAAATATACCACTATGTCGTCTATCCATGATCTGTCAGCAAAAATAGGGCAGACTAGTTCTCGTGTTCAGATAGTAGTAGTGCAGGAAACAGTGGGTAGGCAAAGACAGTTAAAAATACCATCGATTAAAACGTCCCCAAAATATTACGTCATATTTGATGTCTCTATTGACCGAACTACCCTGGGTTGATTGCACTAGGTTCTGGATAGTTTTCGAGTGGAGATTCAATCAAGAACTCTGTATCCAGAATTTTTCTCCGCAAAATTCTTGCAAACTGAAAATTTGCAAAAATAGGAGTTTACAGAGGGTTGTATTCCGTGTTTGAGTATCATTAGACATAAGCAGGATACCCAACGAACAGAGTGCATTTGGAGAGCTCTGCATAGTTTGAATATAGGCCCGAGTATCAAGTGGCGTATTTTATGACAGGATCCATCTAGACCTCAGTACTGAAAGCTTCTTTGAACCCTATTAATATTTTGATGATAGTGATATCTATATTTAGACTGAAAATAAGATACACAGGAAGAGGATGGGACGCAAGATTGTCTAGAACACGTAACTCATACATCTGGTGCTTATCGCTTAATACAAAACTCATTCCGTATGCCAAAAAGAGGCGCTCAGGAATAATTGCTTGGAGATTACCTAATCATTATCGCAATTCGTTAGTGTGAGGAAACGAGTATCCATTAGGGAGAACATATCCTGGTCACATGGGATAAATGTATGATGTCCCCAGATGGCCTAGCGTAGTTCGCTCCCGGATTGGGTTAACTAGCCATACTGGGAAAGTAAGAATGTTCTTGAGTCATTCATTTTTCCACTGCTGAGTAAACTCAATTTTATTGTGCCGAGAGCCAATAGGAGACCCTTTCAACCTGTGATGCATGGGCCATCAATAGCACTTGTCAGAAAATTTCACCAAATCACTTTTCAAAGCGAGCTTCGATTGGATGATGAGCGTGTGAAGATTATGGAACCAAAGTTGGAACGTTGTCGCTACTGCGTCAAGTGATGAATGAATCCGCTGGACCAGCTGCCTCTTCTCCTCCATCAGACCCACCGCAGCCTTCAAACGCGTTTGAAAGATGGAGGCGAAAAGCTATGTTAGTGACAGGAATCGGCGTGACTGAAGAGGAACGGTTAGCAGACCTCCGAATGCATCAGACCCGTCATTGTGAGAAGACCAAGGAATATCTCATGAATTACAGTCAGTTTCATATCTGTGTCATCTTTTACCTTGATTTCGACTTTTCCCAGGTCCTGCTGTTGTATTCATGCTGAAACACCTCAAGGAAAGTGGATGCGAAGTACCTAAGTTGAATGTTCTCTGTGCACCATGCGATCTCACACGTTCTGGTGGGTTCACGCCTGATCCAGGCGCGGTCATTCTATGTTCAGGGCATTTCTTCAGCGAGGCACATATGGAACACACTCTCGTCCACGAGCTCATGCACATGTATGACCATTGTAGGTTCAAAATAGACTGGAATAATCTTAGGCATCACGCCTGCAGTGAGGTAAGTCAATGCTTGGTACAACGAGTCAAAACTGAATGCCTACTTGAGATCCGAGCAAATAATTTAAGCGGAGACTGCAGATATACTCGTGAATTAAGACGAGGTTTTATCTCTTTCTCTAAGCAGCATCAGGTTGAGTACAGGAACTGATACATTTGCGGTCTGAGTTCATAATTTTCTAATAGGCTTGTGTTCGACGACGTTCTGTAGAATCTGTGACAGCTAATCCGGCATGTCCCAATGCTGAAACAGCTGAGAAGGTTGTCAACGAGGTGTGGGATAGTTGCTTTAATGATACTCGGCCTTTTGACGAAGTCAGTGCAACTTTCAACATACTGCATGAAATTGATTCGATTTCCTGCATCCAGATATACTGATTTACAAAATGCTGTGGAATTCTCACAATGCTTAATATGGGTCGCAGTCAGTAACAGCGATGTCGCTACGTATTTGCATATGTTATGCGATATTTGTACCTCCTCTATAAAATTCGATCTTCCCACTCTTTTGTTCATTCCCTGCTCTTCACGCTTCTTCCACGTCCTTTCTACCTCCTTCATTTTAAAATGATGTTCAAGCTTAGGTCTGTCTTTGTGGTCTTTGAACTTTAAGGTACTATTCTCAGGAAGTAATTAGCATCCTTGTCGCTCTTGTCGCTCCCTTCGTTTCTGCTCTGTCCGTGAACCAGCCGAGTCAAGCTGTCAACAACGGTGGTGATATGACCTTTACTTGGACAACTGTCAATGGAGACCCGTAGGTATATCTTCTCTAATTGAGGCCGTGTGTGCACTCATATTGTGTAGTTCGACATTTTCTGTGTTCTTACAGAATCCTACATTCAACAGTGTTTATGGCGTTGCCAACAATGTTGATGCGTCGAAGGGAACTCTGACTATCGAAATCCCAGCCGTGCCGGCAAAGTAAGTCAGCACTGAATTTGCAAATCTAGGTTAAGGTGGGCTGAACCTGTTTTCAGTCAGCAATATACCATTATCCTGGTCCCTATTGATAATGTCAACCAAATACTTGCTCAATCGTCGCCTTTCACCATTGGTGCTGCCATCACTACTGCTACTACTACTACTCGTTCTACCTCTACCCCTGTTACATCTGTTGCGGCAACTTCCACTGGCACTGCTCGTACAGCCACTGCACCTACTACCGCGTGGGTATCTTTGCACTTGCATCATCATATATATATTGATCATCCGGATAGACCGACTTTGGTAGGGACCGGTGCTTCGACAACTGGTGGATTTGGGAGCACTATTCGTAATACCGACACTAACGTTGCTACTGGTGCCTCTTCTTCGAGTGCGCTATCCAGCACCGCGTCAAATTCTACCTCCACCTCTGCCGCTCTTCCTGTTCGGTTTGATCTCAGACTAGGTGCCGTGGCATCTGTCCTTTCGGTATTTGCCGGCGCAGTCTTTGTAGCCCTCTAGGTGAAGTAAATTTCCAAATGACCACCCTGTTGTTGGCCTATCGGAGAACAGTTTCTTTGGATCCTTGTATCAGACTTTTTCTTGTTTCATTTGGTCTTGTTGATGCACATTAGTTCATGAACTTCAACCCGTTCTATCAAGTGTGTATGTTGAGCGTCTAGGTTCTTTAATATTTTTTTAAAAATCTTGTATGTGTTGAGCGTAGTAAATCGACCGATCTGGTCTGTTAGTTTATTTTTGTGCTCTACTCGACGTTATGTTTAGTTTGACAAGTGTGATTCAGAAACACATGTTTCTCAGGCTTGGATACTGGTATGGCGGATAAACAGCTCATAAGCTGATCAACAAGTGTCAACTAGTCACATGTCACACTTTGTTGGTTCGAGCAAGGGCAGATAGGAGGGTATCCTGAAGGATATACATGTGGGTTGTTGGGATCCATTAAGAGGAAGAAAGTGAATGTCTTGGTGGCCATTGATTATGATGGATAAATATAGAGACAAACATTATCTAGAACTTTAGAGAAAGTTGTTTGTTATTGAAGTGCATTGATGTACTTACTGTACTAGTGGGGATGTAAGATGTCAATGTCTCACTCTTCTCTGTTTATTTCCTTTGCCATTCCCTTTTATAGTTCTGTTTCATATATCTGAGACACTAACTGATGGATATATCCTACTCTTTCCAACACCCTCCCTCCCTACTGTCTACAGCGACTCCTGGGGTGAGATTCATGTGCTACACTAGTTATTTATGGCTGTAGCATGTCCTAGGTACAAATAAAGCAGTTGTCAACTGTCTATGGTGACTCCTGAGCATGTAGCATTTTAGTTGTGTATTTGAACTGACTGGCCAGATGTGCATTTCAGACAGACACTCAAAGACAAATAAGGAGCAGTTTAAAATTCCCGAGTCGCAGCAACTAAGGGAGACATGCTGCCAATGTGACATATTTCGCTTGACTAAACTGTGGTTGATCAGTTGACAGCTATTTGTCCACCGTGTGGGTATGACCTCAGGTTGGAACACTAGTAAAGGCTTGAGAGAGTCATCGAGGGAATAGTAGGTCAACGACTACCTTTACTCTAGAGCCCTTCTTGATCCACTACCGCTATCCCCCGTCCCTTGGATTTCCTCCTTCTCCACGTCTTCATCCTTCTCATGTCCGGTTCGATGGTGATCACGGTCGCGGTCGTGGTGTCTCTCACTCCTTTCGTGTCCATCTTCATCAACGTCCTTTCCATTTCACCGAGATCTATGACTCCTAAAGGAGGAACAGCAGCAGGATTGGAGGTAGAACTATCAGTATCACTGGTGGGTGCAGAAACCGAGATTGGAGTAGATGTAGTTGAGGGACGAATGGGAGTGACAAGGAAAGAAGAGTTAGCAGATGCAGATCCCATGGGAGGGAAGCTCCTTTATCTGGGACAGGACTCGATGAGATATCCATTGGTTCATCCTAACAACTTAATCAATGTCTGGGAAGAACATAAACAAATGTGCTGACCTCGTCATCTTGTGATCTAGTCTGGAGTTGATTTTCAGGGGGCCGTTGGGCGGCACTTTGTTCCATCTGCGTGCGTTGTAATGCTTTTGTTAGCACGACTCGTTCTTCTTGAAAACGATTCTCAATCGTGGCAAGCCTCCTCGCAAGTCGTTGTTCTCTCGTCTCTCGGAACAGACCACTGGCATTTGAGCTAGATCTTACAGAAAAACTCTTGCTTGCCAACCAAGCCTCAAGAATACACCCAGCCCCATTGAGTGTCTGTATGACTCTCCTCTGAATCTGTTTGCTTCCTCTGACACCAATACTCACTACACATTGGAAGGCTAAGGAAAAGCGACATGAAGCATATTCTTGAGAGTGGGTATTTGTTACGAGACGAGGGTGGAAGAAGGCCATAAATTGCCGACGGGTTTTCTGGGACCGGGTGCGAGTAACAAAAGCCCTGTAAAAGCTTGACGAGACGCCATAGTCAATTTCTCGGATACGAGGCGGTGTTGAAGTCAGATATGTCAAATGAGTCAGTGAGTTGAACAGTGACAACAGTGCGGTTGTGTCTAAAGCTGTAAAATGCCCTCAGAATTTACATCCTTAACAAAATTTTTATATGTTGACTGATAAAAACTGATTTGAGAAAAGCTACTCACCGCAGCGGTCACAAAGCTGAGAGGTGATGCAGACACAGGCCTTGTTCTGGGAAGGACTCCCACATCATAAGCTGCTTTGAGACAATACATGCCGTCGCCGCCGACGCACCAGCACGATGACATGCAGATGGGGAATACATTGGCATTCAGACTGATTGAATGATAGAAGTGGATGTAGATGCTTCAGTGTTGACGGAGGTGATACTAGACATAGAATTCAACTGCGATGCATCCTCCATATTGACATTCTCGTCCTCTGTTTCGAAACATGATGTCTGTGGAATGAGTTATCAGCAGTTGCAGATGATTATTTTTTTAATAAAAAACTTGCTGCAGTGGCCGGGGCTGATGGTATCTATGCATGAGCTGATAGAAATTTGTGACCTGTTCATACAAATGGGTCTGAAGGGTCCAGGATCGACGAGGGAGACCAGTTGTACATCACGTGTGTGATTGATACCTGCTTAAGGGTGACTGATGCGGATACGGGTACGGGTAGGAGTGGCCCCTAGTGGGCTCTAGTTACTAGTCTCTTGTGCATTGAATGATCTAATCGCAAGTCAGCCGGAGCATGTGATCTGAGTCACTAAGACGGAGGCTTACATATCTGGGTAGGGAGTTGATGTTGTTTCTCCGCACCTGCTTTCATACTCGAGCAACCTCAGCTGTTTCTCTCTCTTGGTTTTCTACGACAAGGTCCCCATCCGTACACACTCAACATATCATGTCTGCCAAAGATATTGTCGAGGTGGGTGACAATTCAACAAGATTGAAACTTGAAGGGATCTTGTTGTTTCCTTATCTAGGAAGCTATTGCCAACAACGATATTGCAATTTTCTCCAAATCGTGGTGCAGTTATTCCAGAAGGGCCAAACAACTTCTCACGAACAACTTCTCGAAAGCTAAGACCATTGTCATCGAGTGAGTCCTTTTTGGTGCGTCCTTGTCGCAACTTCTCACCGTATTCAGGTTGGATCAACGTAACGACGGCGGAGATATACAAGATTATTTGCTCACGAAGACTGGGCAGAGTACAGTTCCAAATGTTTTTGTTGGTGCGTGTTTTATGATTCTGTTGATATCGTGAGTTCAACTTCACGAAATATAGCTCAGCAACATATTGGAGGTAAGCCGCCTTTTTCTGATCGGCGGGACACCACCCACATTGTTCCAGGATGCGATGATACTATGGCTAAACAAGGCCAAATCTCTACCTTGCTCAGCACCAATAATGTTATATCTTGAGCCAGTAATTTTTTTTAGTCACTGAATGTATATTTTTCTCATAAACGTCATGGTTTCCTGATTCGGATTGCCACGTTCTTAATTCTCAACGTCAATGGCTCGCGCGCATCGTGCATTGCTCTATGCGAGTCTGGCTATTGGTCTGTATCTCCTTATCTTCTTCCAGTTTATTGCTTTGCCCTGGCTTCATGTAAAGACAGTCGAACAATTACTCGCAGTGGTTCGTCTTTCACGTTGCCCACGTTGCAAGCAATCTCACTTATGTCGCCCATGGAATTGCAACGCGCTTTCCCTGTATTCTTCAACACTGCAACCGTATTCAATGACTGGCTTGACTTGTGCAATAAGGTTCCTTGGTGGCTGCTTGTTTCGTTCGGATCTTATTCTCTCTGGTCCTTGGGGTGGGGGCTATACACATTCAGAGATTGTCCGGAAGCTTATGCTGATTTACTGAGTGTGAGTACCAAGCCTTATTTAGTATATTCATGTTTTTGTGGGCCGTCGGAATGAACGGTTGAATTGTTCTTCGAAGAAAGCCGTTTTCTTCTAGCCCTCCTCGTGTCACCTCATATCACGTCGTCATGATTTAATCCATCTCTTCCCCCCTTCTTCCATTTGCTATCGACTCACCTGCATCGTACATCTCATGATTGACCTTTATCTCTTTTTCCTGGTCTCATTTTTCATTTTTCAGGAAATCTCAGAGGCTAAGAATGACCTCAGAGCCAAAGGAGTAACAGTGGATTGATATTCTTATCTCCCCGGATGCTTCTGCATCGATGCGCACCTTAATACAAATAGTTGCTCCAACGCATCAGAATTTCTTGGAGAACAAATGAAGGCTTGAGATGCGAATAATGAAATCAAACTGGGGTTGTGAGTGTGTACGAAGGAAGTCTGGGAGTTTTTGTTTGGCGGTTTGTCATGTTCCGCGAATCTTCGCGAAAGGCAGGATCTCGATCTTGTACATCTCGTGAACTGACTCTACGTTAATTAATGCCAGACGTATTGGTTGCGGCCTGTGGTTGGCTTTACACGAATAGACTTATGATTAATGCGTTCGGATGCGGTGGAGTCAACACACTTGACGCCGGATGAGTACTACTCACCCTGTACTGGCTTGAATAACAATTCAACATTGATCTTCTGTGTGGGGTTTCCCCACCGTCTGTATTCTGTGATGATCGGCGTAATGCATGTTCACCCAACCTGGAGTTCCTCCGCCATGAATGACAAGTTCCATTGGGACTGAGAAGGACCTGATCAAACTTGCCAATCTGGAATGATTCTAGATGTCTTCTTTTTCTCTGACATCTAATTCGGGAGTGTTTACAAGATTACTACCGGATCGATTCTTCAATAGAATCATGCCTCGTCAAGTGGAGGAACAAATAAGTCCGGCTTCGGAGAATCGAAAGGGTATCATAACATGGGTATACACCTTCCATATCACATCCGGTTCGCGGCTTCTGCTTTCGTCACGGTTCATGATCGAGTATCTTCGCGGCAGGCTTCTCCCGGGCTTCCTTATCTATGGTCACGGTAGTCGATATATGGTCCATCTGTCTCTTCTCACATGAGGACTGGTTAGTCGCGAGTAACCGTGCGAAACAGTCATGCAGACTCTAGTTGGGGAGGCATCGAACAGGCTCGCTCAGTCTGCCTCTCCAATTTCCTGGCGGCTATCACAGCTCATGTTGAGAAAGTATCACGTACGTACCACTGCACCCTGAAAAGTGCGCATATCTGCAATCACCTTCCCAGCAGGGCCTCAACACCGCTACTCCGTCATGTCTTGTTTGTCGACTTGTTGAGGAAAGATTTTTCAATCCCAACATAAGGGTATGATCTAGAAGCCTTCTAACGAGCAATAAATTTTGCTCTAATTCAATGCCATTAGATCAGGCTTCTTAAGATTGGTTTATTTGGCTTGACTTCCTTCTATTTTCCTCTCTTGTCCTAACATCGCTAGTAGGTCCCGACTACGCGTTGATGGGGCAGTTTTTCTCTTCTTTTTTTGTATCTCCTCGGCATCCTAATTACTTCTTTCAAAAAAGAACGAAGGATCGATGATGAACTCTTGATTTGAATCAGTGCCACAAGATGCCCGTTCCTGTTGACTTATTCGATACAGATCAAATTCATGATCTAGCCGATTCCCTCTTGGTTTGTTTCGTCCAAGGACACTTGATAAATAGATCTGAACTGACGTTCATTGGATCATGATCAACGCATTGATCTTTCAAAGATACAATGCATGGCGTCATGACTACTGGCGTCTTATTTACTCCCCCTTTTACCCCCACCTCCCGACTGGTAGGCCCTATCTCTGGGTCAAAAGCGATCTATTAAGTGCGTTCGTCTACGCTCCACTAAAGAACCTTTCCAGCGGACATAATAGAAGAGACGAAAAAGCATATAGGCATCCTCCTCAAGACAAACTCGAGAAACTCTCATTATGCCGAAAAGCCAAATGTCGTGTACACATAAATAATCCGATTGAATTGGTCATAGGTCATGTTCAGATGATAAAATAGATAGGTAGTCAGTCTTTAAGGAGTGATCATGGCGCCTGATGACAATTGAATGATGCGAGTGATAAGGATATTGAACACACTGTCTGAAATCGTGTTTTGATTTATGAGACAAGCGAGACCGGTTTTCCTTTGAAGGGAAGGATCGGGAAGACCCAAATAGAGACATGTTGGTAGGAGTTGAACCCTATGAGTTTTCGATCACTGACAGCAGTCACAGGGGATTCTTATCAACAGTACCGACAGCGGAGGGATCTTTCGTAATGTCAACCTTGATACATTCTATCCAGGTCTTGTGCTGCCAGTGTTGAACTGGGGAACCATTGGATGGCATTTCCCCTTGACCTGTCTTAATTTTGGTTCAGAGTTATACATAAATCAAATTATAACTAAATGCAAGGTAGTATGCATACCAGTCAGATACAAGTCCAGGTCCAAGCAGAAACTCCCGATCAAAATCTACGACAGCAGTGAAATACATCCAAAATCGACGGAAAGAAATGTCTGTGCCAAGAGACGAGAACAAGGTTGTCTAAGCAGTGTCCACAATCCACTGGGTGACTTCATTTTTCAGCGCAACAGAGAACTGTTCCTGTGGTGACGTTCCCCCAAGCCAAGGGGAGAGGGTTTTCGATCCCACAAACTCCCAATCGCAGTCCCCATAGCGCCCTGCTCATTTCCTTCCTGCTGTTGTCCGACAGGAACCAGCAGAGGAGGGGTGCTATTCGATGATCTAGTTGGATCGCTAGAATGAATCCTCTTCACCGATTCCTGAAGCTGGCAGGATTCTCCACCCAAGTCAAAAGCGGAAACCGCACGCTGGACTTTCCTGGACCTTGAATTAGCCTTCTCTTTCTGGCTGTTACTCTTGTTGTTCGGGATCTGTGTTAGCTGTGGGGAAGTTGAAGTGGCTATTGGCCCCGATACACCATCCACAACAACCATCGGCATAGTAGAAACACCGTACATGGGCATTGACGATATGCCCTGTGTCAGCATGCCAGGCATCCCCATTCCCAGAGGCCTCCTCATGTTAATCGCTTGTAAAGTGTCCATGTTGGCCATAGCTAATATCTGTCCCTGCGTTTGACTGCCCAATGCCCCCTTTCTAACCGTAGGGATACGCGTTCCGAGAGGGTCGAGAAGCATTTGGAAGGCAAACAGCATCATGAATGCCTCGTTGCCCGAGTTCACCAACGAACATTGCGGAATTATAACAGGTGGAGATAACCGAGGAGTAGTTGAGGAAGGTAGACTACTTGACGAATTGTTTGCTGAGACCGGTGGACAGTGAGACTGCGGTTGCTGGATGCTACGCAAAAGACCCTCAAGATTCAGCGTGCAGCTTGATGTCCGTGGACGTTCAGTTTTTGGATCAGATATGATGCCATGGGCACCCGTAGCATACAATGACCGTTCGAAAGTTGCCATATCGATGACAAGCACATTATGTGGTAACTCTGCAGGAGGCAGAGGAAGGAGTAGACGCGTTAGTGACCACTGGCAGTAGTTCGAAATATGGTAATGGGCGCACGATGATCGGGCTTCGGGTGTCCGAAGTCCACAATACTCGAACCAGGGAATGTGCAAGATAGAAAAAGAAACTCACTGATCTTCATCTCTTCCAGACGAGCTGGCTGAGCATGTGCTCCATATCCGACGAGCACGATCGAGTTTGAACTAGTCTCCGACTCCGGACTCGTCAAACTACTGCTCAATGGGGAGTCAAAATGCATGTGAGTCAGTAAAACAGGACAGCAAGACATCAATCATTGATTTATGGTAGTGCACTTGTAGGTTTGAAATGTTATGACCGCATGGGCACAACTGGACCTGGCCTTGCACCACAGCCTCATTCACACTAGTGAAAACCAGCTCACCTTATCACAGCTTGAATTATCTGAGGCAGCTTGGTTTTTGGCGTCAACTGGCTCTCGCCAAACTGTGGGGTAGAAGTAACTCAGACTCGACCAATTCCTGCGTGTTCACAAGGAGCTGGAAGATAAAGACTCACTGCGTACTGTCAAAAGAACTTCTGGTCAGGCGCATGAATGCGGGAGAGGAGGTGTAAGTACAAGCTCACCTGCCAGGGTTGATTAGGTGGATACTTATTGAATACTTTGTCTACGTATTCTTCAACAATATAGTGCCCTTTGCTATCAATGACAACATAAGCAAGAACGGACTCAAACATGGGATTCGAGCCCACCGATAGTTTTTGTCTGGAATGGGAGGCCAATGACCAGATCTGTAATTGTGTTTGGTCATCCTGTAGGTGGATGTCCTTTCAAAAGGGCTTACGCCTCCATATGTCCACACCTCACTGCCGCATACCCAAATTCTAGACAGCTCTTCTCATTCCTCTCACTCCACACGAAACTTAGAGCCAAAAACGTCTTGTCCCGCTTAGACCAGAGCTCCTTGATTGTTTGAGAGTGGCCGGCCCGCACACGCACGCGTTGCGCAGCGGTGACGGCAGCAGGTAAGGTTGAGTAGAGCTTTCTGTATGTTGAATAATCGGAGATATTGCGTAAATGGCGTGAAGACACCTCAAAAGGTGTTACTAGGAGGATATTAGGGGCTTGGGGTAAGGTTTCCCCGAATCTTCAATGTTGAGGGTATCAATGAACCAAAGGGCGGGTGCGCAGCATTGAGAGAGATAAATATAGATGAATGTAGGTCACTCACCTTGTTTTTATCATCTTCAAAAATGCACCAATCGAGTTCAGCCTCGTCACGATATGTGCTCGACCAGTATATGCATCTGTTACTGTGATTGTAGGCCATGAGAAGGCAAGAAAGTCCTCGAACGACGTAAAGAGATGTCCCCATGTTCGGTCAAACCTACACGCGGCAAATGACAAATCGGGTGATCAGCACTAATTTACATAATTCTACATTTACCACCTGCACGCACCATGGAACGTTGTGGGCTTGGAAATATCCAATGTATGCAGAATAAATCTGACGGCGAACGGTCGACGTCAACATTGGCTACTCGTCGGTGCTGAGAAAGGGAATACCGAGTGCAAATCGTATTCCCAGCCTTTTGGGTCAACGAGGGTGAAATCGGCCATGAGCAGGCTGGGGGAGTTGTGGCCGTGGTTGTGGTTGGAAGACGAGAGTGGCAAATGAACAGCAAGAAAGAAGTCTTATAATAGACAGACGACGCTTAAGCGCACGCGGGACTGGTAATATTGAATCGCCCTGACTCAATGAAGTAGTCCTCAATGTGCTAGATTCCTTTCGGGCAATCAATGCAGACTTATTGTCCTATCCGAGTTCTGGCGAAGCTTGTAGGGAGAGAAACAAAAGGCACCCGGCAGAGTTGCACCGGCGGTCCACTTGACGTTTGGAAAAGGTACTATTCCATCAATACCAATTGCTTTTGTGCACCGGCAGTTTCATATCCTCAAAACTAATACCACCTGGAATCATCGTAAGTCACTATTATATGTCCCAATTTTTCTGGCAAGGGCTGTCTTTGGGATTCTTGAAGCGGTCTAACGCATATTTGGACAGATGAAGTGGAGTAACCGAGCTCTACTAAATTCAGACTATACTTTTCCTAAAATATGATATATACCTCAGTAGCACCAGTAGCGACCTCAGTCGTCTACCAGTTAGGGTGACATATCTTGAACTTTGGGAATCAGTGGGGACTTAGAATGAAGTTGAACACATGCGGCAAAGCATAAGTCATCGGTGTCGGCATGATCAAATCCCAACACCATTGAAGATCATATCCGTCAACTGTGTCTTCCAGCATACGGACTGAAAACAAATGCAATGGCCAATGTGTTTGCTTCGTAACACTTATACCACAGAGAAATATGTAGTGGACCAACCTCGGAGTTATAGGTGCCCCTATCATCTCCTCGGTAGGACATCTCAACGTGTTACATGCTCCTGGTACCTAGTGAATGGCACCACACGCTTCACGATCTTATTCGGCCGTTCCCAGAAAACTACCAGGAATTCCTAAAACGACATGGTATATTGCAATGTCCAAGCTCAGCAATTCCGAGTGACGTGTAATAAGCGGCGACTCGGGAGTTTCAGATTATCGGCAGCGACAGGCTGTTCAACGACAATGACTTAATAATAACTCGTTGATTGGACTCGTCACCGTATATTTGCAATTTTTCGCACGTAACTCACGAGATCCTGCTTCTTCTCCAGACTTCGAAGCACAGTATGACATTTCCTTTGGTCTTCCAGTACGATGGTCTGATGACGTTTCCCGTCTGTTTATAGACCAGAGAAACATATTGAAAAACAACATTCTTCATCTATATCACAAGGAAGTCTTCTGTGGTTATGTACGCGTCAACTGAGAAAGATGGTTCATCTCCGTCTACTTGAGCGACCTTGGCTACCTCGATACCCGCAAGGCTGCCTTGAGCGGTGAAGTTGACATCAACAGGGAAGAATACGGCTGCATCATCCCCGCCTACTGTGAAAATTAAAGAACCCGTTTTACTATCGCCATGAGCCGTGATGTGAGGAATTGACCAAGACAGCGAATGTGAAGAAGGGTCCAATGACCATTCACCGGTGTATGATGAAACACTTGGGTATGATCCGTCGCTGTGCAAACTTGCATCAGATCGGCTCCGCTTACGAGGAATGCTCGCTGACTTACGGTAGAGGAATGGAGATTACAGTATCGTACAACGAAATGTGTTCGTTTTCGAGTTCGTACTCGATGCTAACTTCGACAGTGCCATCGTTGGAGGGTGTTGGCCAGCAACTGACTAAAAAAATTTCGGAACTGAACTGAGTCAGATTACCCGCTGTATCGAAAGGACTTACTAGATAAGGGTACATTGCTCTCGTCTGTCCCGGCATATCTCCATCTTAGAACAGCTAAACTTTGGTTGACCGGGAACGAGCGAGACGAGTCTTTGAGAGCAATAACACGCTCCTGACCCGGTCCGAATTTCGCCACATTTGGATGTTGCTTAAATTGTAGACTCTTTCCACCAAAGTCTGTCGTCGAAGGTGCTAGGATGATGCGGATGTTTGCCAACATTGAATCAGTTATGTGAAGATTCATATCGCCCTTGAGCTCCATGGATTGTACACCACCATCATGAAGTAGTTGCAATGACAATTTTTCTTTGATGACTATGTGGATGCTGATTTATACTTTCAATGACGGACATCTTTCATTTCCAAGCAAAGATAATGCTCACTTTTCCGGAACCACTTCAGGGAGGCTACCTCGCCCATCATTAATCTTCTGCTGCACCGGGGGTTCAGGTATGGCTGGTGTTGAGGGACCTAAGACTTCAACACCAACAGTAGAAGCCAGGACATCTCCACCAAGTGCATCTAATAGCTCAGCTTGCTTCGTCTTCTTTGCGCCAAGTTTCATACCGCTACCCTTGAAGGCAGGTGTGCGTGCCGGCGTTGTCGCAGATATGCTGCTAACTTGGGAAGGTATGTTTAGCATAGTTTCAGGGGCCTCAAATCGAGCTACAGGTGCGTATCCAGAGATACCACCTCCAATGTAGCTACTCCCGCTTCCTCCACCAACAGCTGCACGACGTTGCTGTTCGCGACGCTGCATCTCAAGCTGCTTTGCACGTCTCTTGAGTTCTTCCTTCGCTTCTGCCTCTTTATTCTGAGGCAGTTATCCATGTCAGCTTGGCCAACTAGACGGAGACCTAAAAAGACGTACCCTCGCAATGATTTCCTGGATCTTCTCCTCGTGACTCTCCATCTCCAAAATGCTTCTGACTTGCATCAGATTCACATTCTCCTTATACCCTAGACTGACTATTTCATCGAAGGCACCGAGTAATTCGAAAGCATTTTTTAGGATCTCTCGTTCGTCTGTGCTTCTGCACAGATCAGAGACAACGCGGGCGAAGAGATGCAAAGTGTCAATGTCTTGTAGTATATTTGATGCTTTATTCGTGATCAGAAGGATATAGAGATCTTCTAGGGGTTGGTAGACGAAACGCACTTCTGCTGTTTCGACAGAAGTATGCTGGGTATTGGCAGGGATGAGTTTAGGAAATGAGGCAAGGAGAGACTCAATCCGTGGGCGAGTCATGTCACGGAATTGGCGGGAGATGACAGCTGTGATTTACGAGAATAAGAAGAGAGGTAAGTCAGCTTGGAGATGACATACGCTTCCCGCCTTTTGTGCATATCGACGCTGCTAGAACGACCTGGACAAGGATCGATATGCACGGTCAATAATGAATGACTTGAACACGGACCATTTTAAAAGACAATGCTCACTAGTGTGAGCGTTGAACGAATTGATTTCTAGCGCAATCAATTTACTGACTTGTGGTCAATATCAGGGCAGGCGTATGATCAGCACGTGACCTAGCGGTCTGAGAAAAATGGATCCAAATTAGATTGTGCATTTATGCGAGGAAAAGTCTTAATATCATTGTCTCTAATGGTTGACTGGCCAAACTCCTTGAAGACCTTGAATGTAGCCCCATGAATTAGTACTATGGAGGTCTCACTGTACCTTTGTAGAAACGTGACTCTCATGCCTTTTGGTTGGTAGTCCGATGAGTCAGACAAACGAGAGACTCAGGTCAACGTCGATTCCAGACACAGGAGTCCGCAGAGGCTCTTGGTTCATAAGAAACCAGCGAGTCTTCATCAAGTTCATGGATGATTGATCACTCCCTAAATACCCCCCTAGCCAAGCCAACGTCATTCTGGTGGTGTGACTCGATGTCTATGAATAGAAATGTTAAATATTGATGTCTTTGTTTAATGTCACCATACTGATATCAAGTGACAGCAGGTTCACTTGTGGGTGAGCAAATGAAGCATTGTTCGTTGACAATTGACTGCTCGCTCTATTAGTGGAATATTGAACTTCTCCAAAACTCCATCCTACTCCGAACTACAACTTTTGTGATCCATCAGACCATCTTGGCTTTATTATCTTGTCGTGTATCGATCATCAAACCAACACTCATTTTTTACAATGCTGTGAAATAAAAAAAAATTCTGGGCCTAGGCGATGAGACATCTTGGACGACTCTATCTGACGGTTTGGGAAACGAGGGATCAAACCATCTTGAACCAGTAGATATGTCGAGACATACGATGTTTGGCTCTCGTTTAACAATCAGTGACGATTGTATCTCATAAGCGCCAAATGCAGTCAATATTCGGTGTAGAATCTATGTAGCCGCTTTTTCATGACAAGCAAACAATTGATACCCATTTGACTGCTGAACCTAGGTTTCCTCCCGCAGACACTTCACAGCTATCATTTCCTTGGATTATTTTGTTAAAGCGCAGAAGGCGGTACTTGGCACTAATCGTTGATATCACAGCTTCCATGCGGTCTCATTATGGAGATCGGTTTGACCATTCTGGTCGGTCCTCCAACACCGTTACTGCATCGTTCCATTAATCTACACTGCTTTTATGAATAAATGGGCTTTTCTGGCCGTTTGTCGTCAAGAATAGCTCCTCCCTGTTGCAACAATCCAAAGAAAGGAAGTTGCCCTGGGAAAATCATATGAGAATCAAGCACTCTACTGCGTGTAGACATCGGAACAGCCGTTTCACGGTCCCTCATATGGTAGCTTGTCTCGAGCATGATGCGTAGATATCAGGGCTGATCATAGCCTTCGAGAACTCTGGCGTGAACGATTCAGGGGTCTGCCATCGAAGTGTTTTACCGACCGTAACTGAGCTGCGCAATGATGTCCAACCTGGTCTCTTTTTATGGTGTTTGAGTGCAGTCTTCCTATCATATCTACCAGCATGTTAGGCTATGAACGTCATCAATGTAGCATGTGTAGAGGGGTTTTACTTACACCTTTCAGACCGCCAATGCATGATCCTTCCTTGAGGGGACAAGCAACCCCTTGTATTATGTTGTAAAAAATCAAATGACATTTCCATCCTTACTGCGGAAGGGTAAAGAACAAATGCGCCTTTGAAAGAAGTCCCTACGCAGTAGGAGATATATTTAGTGATTGCGGACAGGTAACAGGTCCGATAGAACCATGAAAATGGAAATATCCAATTCGAATTGGCCACGGAGATACAAGACTCGACCGATCATCTTTATCTTGGAGCCAATAGACCAGAAGGATGTTGGGGTGGTTGATAAGGCTCATGTTGTTCCTTCTTTCGGGCCTGCGGATGAGATACATCATTTGGATCTTTATGGCTTTGTCCACATGGGATTTCTCAATCTGATGCACAGGAGTTGTTGAGGCAGCCAGCCAAATGTTTTGCCGAGATATCTGCTTGCTGTGTATGAAGGAAAAATTTAACGGAATACAAAGAGAAAAAGGCCATTGGGAAAAATAAGTATTTCAAGCCGTGCTTGAAGTTGAGCCTCGAGGTTCAGAAGCCAGAGTAACCGAAAAGTCAAGTGGTTCCCAGTGTCTCAGGTGAAAAACGACATACATGTTCCGCGACCCTGATATTGGTTGGTAGGACGATTGGACAGCACAGCGAGTAGACGTAAGTCTGTAGAACCTGGCTGAGTTCTCAAGAACTGTGAGTTTCCTGCAAGTCCTCTACAATGGTTCAGATAAAGTTCGGACCATTGACTGTATGCGGTATTTGAGCTAATAATTTCAATCAATTTGCCTTGTTTCAGTTCTGCACGATTTGTAACACTCAAAAAACCGCTCCAAATGGATAAATGAGTTATACTGCTGGGCTACAAGTAGAGAAGGGGAGTTGGAGGTCCACGGATTAGTGTTGCCAGGTGCATGTTTCCTGTACAGTATACTCATGGTCGATGAGTGGTAAATTATACATCCATCAATTTTTCCGTGTTTGTGGGTGCTAAAAACAAGCCGCAGGCATCAATGAAAACGTTCGGGTTTAAGGAGGCAGTGCGGTAACTAAACCAGACATTAGTCAGAGTCCTTGAGATCATACTCTTCGTGAATCTGCTTGACTGTGGAGCCCCTCGCAGTGGCTAGCTGGTAAGATAAGTTGGACTGGATCAACAGAATCACTGGTTTTCACCATACACGACCAATGAGAATCTATGAGAAAGTTGAACTAAAGTTGAACTCTGGGACATCAATCGGAGATTTGATACTAACCTGCGTTGCATCTTTGGCCTCGTTGTATTGGTGGAGAAGCTTGATGTGGGTTTTGACAATCGTATCCGCATTCTCGTTCACGCTGAAGGGAGAATATGCCCTGAGTGCGAAACATGGACGCACAGCAATGTCGATACCCTAATTTATTCTGTAGAGCATTAATTTCTTCATGTAGCGCTACGATGTGAGCTTGTGTTTTCTGACAGAGGTGAAATACCAAGGAAGCGGATATTGCTAGGCCATACCTTGGCTGAAGTTGTGGCGTACATGGTGGGAGTCAGAGTGTGATCAACTTGATCACAAACTTATTTGGTTCACCAGATGCCTCCTACAGGCTTTCGCCGTTGTGTTGCATTTGAACTCCCGGGCGCCGGAGCGTGATCAGGACGACGTGGGCAGCCTCCAAGATTGATCCAAAAGGGGACATGACTTGTGATATTTTCCCGGGATGTCTCTATTTTGGCATTGTGATCACTTGCTCAACCGCAGCGCCGGGTCAATGCAGCACAGCAGCCAGGAACTGCGATTCTATTTCCATTGTTTGTTTTCTATCTCCCCTCAACGATCCTTTATATACGTCTGACTCATTGGTCGCCTCTCATTTTTCATTTCGTGTATTTTCAAGTGAGGCACCCCAATGGCTGGCCTCTTTTGGATCCAGTTGCGTGCCCTGATCTGGAAAAATTGGATCGTCCTCTCGAAACACTGGTTTGTGAGTGTCCATCCATTCTTGGTTGGGTTTTCTTCTAACTTTTTCCAGCTCAACCTGATACGCTGCCTCATACTCCCAGTTGCCTATGGAGCCTTCCTCGCTAATGCGCAACTTTTCTTTCAGAAACCCAACAACGTACGCTACTCCGTTCTGACAGCCAAACTCCTTCCGTCTTACTTTGATTAGTACGGATTAGGCCAACCTGCTCTTATCCGCAATCTGACAGAACAATACGATGGGTCGGCACTTTTATGGGCTGACGGAACGGATGGCACAAGCAACCCGACACCTCAAGCAATTATGGACCACATCAGCTCAGGCTTTTCAGAAAAGCAGCGGGATGGCCTCAAGAAAGTTGCCTCCCCAAGTGACATTCCGTTTGCCTGCCCGCAAAACTTCAATCTCCGTTCAACTTGTTATGCTGCTATCGCATTCAACGACATACCATCCCAGACTGACGATCGACCTATCAACTATACGATCCGAGCAGATGGTGGGCTCATGTCCATCGATGTTGAGAAACATACTAGCGATTACGAACAAGTGTTATTCCCGTTGCAGTGGGCGATAGATAAGGTGCGTAATTTCCATGTCAATTAGTTTTGTAGAGACTAATACCCCAAACCTTCTCAGGCAATCATCGAACTGCAAACAGGTGTCTCCCCCCAAACACCTCAAGAGTGGCCTTATACTCGAGAGACAAATGAAGAACAATCTACAGATACTCGACTAAGTAGGTTCAATCCATGATCGAGAGGTTGTGAAATAAATTCCCCTTAGGTTTTGTGAGAGGTTTGAGGGATATACTCGTTCTATCGCTGTAAATCCAAACTCTCGAAAGCAATTTCTCTGCTGATTAGTCGTAGCTTCATTTGTTACATTGGTATAGCCTACCAACTTCCAGGAGCTGTTGCTGGTGAGCGGGCGGGCCTGTTGACCTCCCACATGAAGGCCATGGGTTTGCTGGATTCTGCGCGAATAATGTAAGCAAAGTTTCCGGCATTTCAACTTCATGCTTCTTAACTGCCACAGATCCTGGCACCTGAGCATTTCTCTGGTATATTTGCCTGCATGGATAATTGTTGGGATCATTTGGCGTTACCGCATATTCTCGGAAACCAACGTCCTCATGATCCTGGTCGTTCACCTCCTTTTACCCCTGTCACTTGCTTCATGGGCATTCTTCGTCGCCGCGCCCTTCGGGAAATCGCCTCAGCTCGCTGCGGTTGTGTCGACCTTTTTGGCCATCTTGTTCGCTGTGGTTGCCTTGGTCCTTGGACATGCCCAAGACGGTACTGCCGTCATTTTCACTCTTATTTTCCCCCCTGCTTTCTATATCTTTGCCATCAGGGCGATAGCGGGATGGGAGAATCACTTACATCCTACGGATGCCCTCCAAGGCGATCCGGATAATAATCTCAGATTATTGCCGCTGCTGATAATTGCCCTCGTAAATGCTGATTCCGTGTATCTGCATTTGAACTGTGTTTTGACTGGCATATACCTAGATCAATGTGTTTCTCTGGCCCTACTTGGCCGTAGTCCTCGAGCGGACAATTTACGATGTCCCTTCACGACACAAGAGTTGGTGGCAATTCTGGAAGAAGAGTGGAGCTGAGGGTCAACAAAAATTGGACGATAATTTGGCCATCTCCGTAAAACACCTAAAGAAAACTTTCAAGAGTTCATGGTTCTCATCCAAAACAGCTGTCACGGCTGTTGATGACTTGAGCTTGGATATCCCAAAGACGGGTATCTTTGTTCTCCTTGGCTCAAACGGGTTTGTAATATCTCCCACAATATCAAGAATATTAATCAGACTGATTACTTGAAGTGCCGGAAAATCTACCTCGCTCTCAATCATTGGTGGCCTTATGGAACGAACAAGTGGAATTATCACCTTCGCCGGTGGTGCCTCTCAGCCTCCTCGTGGGACTATGGGAATTGTGCCACAGAAGAATGTACTATTTCCGGAACTCACGTGTATGCAGACTCTGAGAGTGTGGCAAGCCGTCAAGTGGTCTGACCGTTCCCACAAGAATGAAGATTTAGAACAGTTACTGAGGGATTGTGACTTGGGCAAGAAAATCCATGCAAATGCGTATACACTAAGTGGAGGTCAGAAGAGGAAGTTGCAGCTTGCGATAGGGCTTTTAGGTGGCTCAAATAGTGAGTTGATTGGATTGTATGCGATGACTATCTTCTAATACTGTATCAACGCAAGTTGTACTTGTGGACGAATGTACTTCGGGTGTCGACCCACTGAGTCGTCGTGCTCTCTGGCGAACGTTGACATCCTTCAGAGACGATCGAGCAATAGTGTTCACTACGCATGTATGTCCTGTCCCGCTTTCAAATTTTTTGTTATCTCATAGTTTCTCTAGTTCTTAGATGAGGCTGATCTTCTAGCCGACCGTATAGCTATTCTCGCGGCACCTGGAAAGCTAGTCGCATCTGGTACACCTGTATCCCTCAAACGGAGTCTTGGAAAAGGATACTCAATCGTCATCACGTTTAAATACGCTACCGGGGCAGATGTTGGCTCTCGTCAGGACCTGCTTGGTCGCATCCGGAATATCGCTCCTCATATGGTACCTTCAATCATATCCCCTTATCAAGTGTCTTGCTCCCTCAGGTCCAAGGACGACACCGTTGTGCAACAAGTTCTTCAGTTGTTAGAGGCGGAGAAAATGATTTACGGTGTTCAGAATTATGACATTGTCGGTACGACAATAGAAGATATATTCCTCGATTTGATGGACAAGAACGATCCAAATCAATTTCACATCGACTTAGAAAACGCATTGTCGGATTCGCGTCCAGCGACACCGGCGTTGGTTCAGAAGAGCAATGCGCCTATGAAGCTTGCTTCTGGTCATCGTGTTTCTCCCTTCCGACAGGCATTCACAATTTTCCACAAGCGCTTTATGATTCTTAAGCGAAGCTGGCTGACACCTATGTTAACTGTCCTGATTGCAATCGCTGGGTCATGCATACCCCTCGTCTTCATGGGCCATCAACCCGTGGCTTGCGGAACAAGATTGGCGGATTCAACTTCCATACCGCTATACCTTCCAGATTCACCCCTTATCCCTTTCACATTCGGGTTTTCCTCACGTGCGGTAAACGCCCCTCCTGGAATCATCAAGAGCTTAGGTTCCTCTACCAACTCATTGAGGGTGACGGACGAGCCTGATGTGACGGCCTTCACCGACTACATCAACCAGAACTACCGAAATCTCTCTCTCGGAGGTATTGCATTTGACTTCAACGAAGATAATACGTTAGTTTCATGGGAGGCCTCTCCACCTGGAGTAATGGGGCTTTCAATGTTGAATATGGCAAGCAACGTGCTTTACAAACGGGCTTTGAACCAAACCCAGAGCGCTGGAGGAGTTTCTCCGACTACAATCATCGCAACAGACTTTTCACCTTTTCCACATAGAGCAGCGGGGACTTTGACTTCACTGAAATGGCTTGCGTTCTTTGGCGCTATTATGGTGAGTCCCTGATGAGGTCGAGCTTCTGTGAACTGGTATTCACTATTTTTGGTTAGTCAGTGTATCCTGCATTCTTTGCCTTGTATGTATCAAAAGAGCGAAGATCTTCTGTTCAGGCTATGCAGTTATCAAATGGACTGTCGGACCCGATTGGATTGTGGCTGGGGCATCTAATGTTTGATACTGTATTCTCGGTGATTTTGACGACGATCATCATCATCATCTTTGCAGCAGCGTCGAATCAGTTCCACGGTATTGGAGAAATGGTGAGTTTGGATGTTTGTGATTTCTATTTTGTTTGCTGACTTCTTACACAGTGGTTCATCATGGTTCTTTATGGAATCACAGGTGCCTTATTCTCGTACTGTGTGTCCCTGGCTGTCACATCGCCCCTGGCTGCCTTTGCTGCCGTTGCGGGGTATCAGGTCATCATCTTTGTCGTACGTCATATTCATTATCGTTCATGTAACTGCTCTAAGCTGTACCTAGTTGTATTTGTCCGGTTACCTTTTAGTACTCACCTACGCCAAGTCGAGTGATGCCCAGAAGTTGATGGTTATCATACACTTTACCGTCTCCTTTGCGGCCCCTGTCTGCAGTGTTGTACGTCTATCTTCGTTATCTAGGCACGTATTTTATCAATTGTTTCCTCCCAGGTTCGAGCCGCCCTCGTATCAATCAATATGTTTTCTCTTCTCTGCAATGACAGCGAACCCGTGACTACGAAATCTCTTGGCTCCATCCAACATTTCGGAGGTCCGATACTGTATCTTTTCGTCTACGCTTTCGTCCTCCTTGCAATCCTTGTTTGGGTTGATTCCGGATCGATATTGAAACGTAATGTAGGAAAGCGCGAACAGGTATCGAGCGTGAGGAACGAGAAAGCTGATCATGAAAAGAAGAGTGATGTGGCCGCAGAAGCAGAAGCAGCCTTGAACTCAGATGATCTGCTACGTGTTCTTGATGCCACGAAGACGTTTCACGGAAATAAAGTTGTCGATGATGTTAGTCTCGTTGTTTCCCGAGATACGGTTTTTGCACTTCTTGGACCGAATGGAGCCGGGAAGACGACAACATTTAATATGATTCGTGAGTATATTTAAGTCAATCCGCACCTCCGAGATACCGATGTTATTTTAGGAGGAGATGTAGTCCCAGATTCAGGCGATATTCTCATTGATGGAACATCTGTCATCCACAAACCTCGGACAGCCCGCCTCAGCCTTGGTGTCTGCCCCCAGTTTACTGCCATAGATTCTCAGCTCACTGTCAGAGAGCATCTCATTGTTTATGGTCGTCTGAAAGGCCTGAAGAGGGGACCCGAGTTGGATGAGAGCATTGAGACCGTCTTGCGAGGTGCAGCACTGAATATGTATGCGGATCGCCTCGCCAGTAAGCTTTCCGGCGGCAATCAGAGGAAACTCGCGTTAGCCATTGCCCTAATTGGTAGGAGTCATTCTATGGTAAATTAGGAAAGCTGCTGATCTGTTCGTAGGCAATCCTTCGGTTATTTTGATCGATGAGTTCTCAACTGGTATCGATGCAAAGATGAAACGTGATATGTGGAAGACACTGAGGAACGTAGCTCATGGGAAAGCAGTGATAATTACGACCCGTATGTACTTACATCTCTTTCCAACTGATTTTACCTTATTTCCTTCCTATAGACTCAATGGAAGAAGCATCAGCGTTAGCCACAAGGGTCGGAATCTTAGCAAAACGGCTTCTTGCTGTTGGGACGATTGATTCTCTTTCAAATCGCTACGGAACGTACGAAGTCCACTTTACCTGTCGTTCGCGTGAGGAAGTCGTCAAGGCTCGAAAGTTGATGTCCCGATTTCCTGGATCAAGGATGGCCGATGACGTTGCGACCCGTTTCGAAGTTCCTATTGAACCGGCACAAGGCATGTCTCTGGCCAAACTTTTTCACACGTTATCTAGTAGTGGAGATTTCACTGAGTATACTTTGGAGAAGGCCTCGCTGGAGAGTGTCTTTCTGAAAGTTATCAGGGAGAACGAAGTAGAGGAGGAAGATAGTAGACACAAGAAGCGGACTTGGTGGAAATGCTGGTGATGATAATTTAAATCGTAGTTAGATGTCAGAGCTTGAAGCAATGTGACCGACCATTCATGTGACTCTAGTGACAAGTTTCTTGCTTTTGTTCGACCGTCATGTCTTTCCGAGATCCGACTCCGGCAAAACTTCCATCAACTGTCGGCGCTAAATTATTTTTCCTGCCTTGACATAATAATCCAATCTTGTTCCCGTACCCTCAAAACCAAGAACATGAGCAGTTCTCAATCATCCTCCTCTTGCACCGATGCAGAACCAGTCAAGAGGGCTTATGAATATTTGAATCAAGTGAGAACTCAGTTCTTCTATAATCGTGAGGTGTACGACGCGTTTGTCGAGCTGATGAGGCGTTTCAAAGAGAGAACGTGAGTCTCAATTTTTTTCTGTATGGTAGTCGAGCTTACGTTTCTTTGGACATAAAGTTTAGAGCTTATAGAAGTGATGGAACGGGTGGCCGAGCTTTTTGCAGGATATCATCACCTCCTGAGTGGTTTTAATCAGTTCCTCCCAACGGGCTATCGCTTGGAACCTTCTGATGATCCCTCGCGCTTGAATGAAGTCGACATCATTACACCTGAAGGACGACGCCCCTGTCGAGCCCCTTCTAAAATTATCATTGAGCCGAGAGTCCACTGAATGGCACTATTTTTCTCCTCAACATTTCTTGTACGCATGAAAACGATATTGTTAACCTGGTATCTCCAGTTGATTCCTACCGAAGTTGAATTGAAGGATACAGAAGAGTAAAAGTGTGAGGATCGCTTACAGGTCTTCATCAAGTGCTCAAGGGAGTGGCTGCGAAGGATGCATGATAGTGCAACGTTCCGTAGATTGTCCTGTGGCATCGGAGGTGGGGTGGGAATTATCTTGGCATCAACATGTATATTGCTTGGCTTATGATCCTAAGACTATTATGTTTCTAGTCTCGTTTTCTAATTGTTATGTGTCATCGTGGTGTCGCAGCTCCCTCAATGAACTTTTTCAAATCAAAAATTGAATGAAATTGAATGAAAAAGGCTGTCATCATGTTTGCCTCTGTTTTGTCAAATGTCAGGCTGTTAAGTTCGGAGAATCAAGGACTCGGTTGCACATGACCTCTTCGTGTTGCCACTTCCCATAGGAATGCGTAATCCCTATATGTGACGTCACCTATGTCACACATGCACGAGATGCATGTTTCGCGCTGCAACGCGACGTGTTGAAACTCTACTAGGTAGTAAATTTGTTTTCGATACGTCCTATGATGAGAAACTTCATCCAAAGCTTCTCCCGTTTGATAGGAGCCACTGAAAGACAAAATTGATAATTCAGACTCCCACAGTCTTTGACTGGGAGCATGGCCTTCGGCAGCTCATAATAGAGGAGAAATTGTCAGCAAAACAAACTGTAAGCCTATATTCATTCCACAGTAAATACCATCAGAAAAATTTCGGATATAGTACGTAGCCTTGATCCGTCTATCCATAAAAGGCTAGAGAAAGAAGTCTGGTAAGTCTAAAGGTCTTCCCAGATCACGACATCCAAGGAAGTCTGGGAAGACCCCTCAAAATTTAGACCCGGCATCTTGGCATGAAGCATTCTGGGGAAATCTTCATACACAGATTTTCCTACTTCTCAGATAAAAACAATAATGGGATTAGTAAGCTATTGGACAGTCGAAAGAAGAAGATTGTATGAAATAGCTGCTACCTAAGTTGGAAATGATTTACATGCCATCAGATCAGTGCACTCGAAATTTTGATGATCGAGCATTTCTACAGTTACAATGTGTCATCAGGCACACGAGACTGATTTGATTTGATTATCCACTCAATACCATACCTGTGGCTCAACCCGAACTCATTTGGAGCGAATGATGGTCGGATGTGTGAGGATTTGATGGAATGTTTCTCGGAGACCATGGGAAATAATGTTTTTAGATCGATATTCCACGCTGTTTCGCATGAGGTCATCATGTGCATCGCGGAGACGGTGAAATGGAATTTGGCTGTTGAGGTGATGCGCGGCGTGGAGCCCATCATTGAGAGGATGAATCCACAATCTCTGCCAGAATCCATCGTTGGTCCTCGAATTACCGAAATGATCTGTCATGTTGAGGCCGAGATGCTCGCTCATCTCTGCCCACCATCGCGTAATTGGAAGGATGAGGATCCAGGGTACAACAAAGTAGTGAAAGAAAGCTCCCCAAATATCGTAGAAATGAACAGCTGCAAGGACTGTGAACCAGTAAAGGATCTTGGAGGGGTATGAATTGGGGGTCGTCCAGAACTCCGCAAATGTGGTGATAATATACTCGTAGTGGAGCCAACCGGTGAACGGAAGGCCGTACACAAGCCAGTAGAATTTACGAGCATCAAGAGGTTTGTCTGATACCAAGCCATAATGCATCATCCTGGTGATATCAGCATCGAGGACTGGATCACCGATATACTTGTGGTGGTCAATGTGTTGCGTGCGGTAAATTTTAAGGACCCTGAATACAGGGAAAGCAAAAAGGAATTCAAGCCTGTCGTGGAAACGAGCGACTAAGAAAAGATTGTTGTGGGAGGCCTCGTGCACTAGGTTCTCAAATGCACGAAGGCGGGAAGCAATGATGAGGATAGCGAAAATGTATGCAGTCCACCATGTGAGGGATACTTCTGTATACTTGCGCTCTATGTATTTACATAGAGATGCGCAGGCAAAGCAGGTGATATAGTTGTTGGTGATGGCGAGGATAGCCTTCGAATTGTCTCGCCGTTTGTGACGGTTGGTGATGGAAATGGCTTCCTTCAGAGCAGTAGTGTTTTTAGTGGAGTCAAACCGAGTGGAGGCATCAAAATTCTCAGAGGCAATATAACTTGAAGTGAAGGTAGGGATCATTGTAACCTATGACAATTTTTCTGAGGCAACGACTCTCTTTATACCCAAGTTCGGGTTTTCGATAAATTTATATGCTAATCCACTCAAAGCCGACTTATGCGGTGCAATTATGACAACACACATGTATTCAATTGGATATAAAGTGTCATAATTGTGGTAACTCCAGATAAAATATGCCCGTGCTGAAATTGATCTAAAAATACCTCGCAATTCTGCTGACTAATCAATGCCGGTCAAACCTTCGGCCGACGTCCTTGTGAAAACTTGCATGGATGCCCCCGTAACAGCTAGCAAACAAAGACGGATGCATGGTAGTCCAAGAAACTGGAGCGTTTAGGGGCACGACATTATATCCGGACCCTGATGGTCAATAATGCGACAGGGTCGGACATTCAAACAGCTCCCGTACACTCTCATTCCATGTGTCAAATCTTCTAATTTTTACGTTGTGTTATTGCAGAATTGACCGGTTTCTAAGTGGGCCTTTGTATCTAGGCATTTGGCATTCTTCATTATGTAGTTTTTCCACGGCTTAATGCGATCAAATTCATGGGTACCGAGCAGGATCTTGATTTTTTTCTTCATCTTCTTTCTCGACATGAACGTCCTCAAGATGCATTCATCTCGACTTGCGAAAAATGCCCCAGGACGACTTTATCGTGCAATTCCGGCGGTCGTACTTGGAACGATGTTCAATGTTCTTGATGCAGGTATCTTCGTTTGAACTTTAAAGTTTTCCCTCATTTGACTGTTCTTGCAGTGTCGACCGGCCTCCTTGTCTTCCCTGCAGAAGAAGGCACAGGACAGACGCAATTTAAAAATCTGCAAATCCAAGGGTTATCTATGTACATCATGAGGTATCTCCGGCATTCTCTAGTAAAATCCTCATTTGCTTCATGATCATAGCACGATACTTTCTCAAGTCGCCATGACATTGGGTGGCTCTCGCTTTCCTGGGGCTTTAGGAGCTATGTTGATTGAAATTCTGCCTTTCTTGCGAGGCGTCGCAAGTGATATTCGGGACGTACTGGGTGCAGATAATCCTGCTCTTGTTCCAACAGTGATGGCGGCGTATGCCTTGACTAGTTTTTTGACTGGATTCATTTTCATTCTACTTGGTACACTGAAACTCGGAGGCTTGGTGCGTACTATTGGCCACATTGTTAATTGACTAATCTACTTTCATTAGGTTGCTTATTTCCCTCAGACCGTGCTTACAGGAGCAATCGGAGCTATTGGTCTATCGCTATTTATCCTGGGACTTGGGCTCCCTTTACCGGAGTCGTCTCCAGCCTTGACACTGTCCAATGCGGGTTCTGTCCTTTTCAGCAAAGCTCATCTCCCAATTCTCGCTGCTTCGTTCCTTCCTCCATTTGTCCTCTCTGTGACTAAGCGTTCCAAACTTGTTGATAGATGGACCCGAGGAGCAGTTCACAATGCCTACTATGTCCCTGCTTATCTGATTGCAATACCAACTATCTTCTGGATTGTCGCCGGGGCCCAAAAAGTTTCACTGGAACACTTAATCATCAATGGTTGGCTTTTTCGCGTCGAGAGCCTTCCTGATCAGCGGGGCATTGGAACTCAGTGGATTTATTGGAGGGAATTCGACTTCTCGAACGTTCAATGGTGGGCACTTAGACATGCGATTACGAACATCGTGCTCCTTGTAGTCATTGGGGTTCTCAACCTTCCCATCTACGTTCCAGCCCTCGGTTTCACGCTTGATGTTCCCTACAATATGAATCACGAATTATTCGGCCAGGGCGTTGCGAATCTCTTGGCAGGTGTTGCAGGAACAGTACCAAATATTCTGGTTCGTGTATGTGCCGTGTGTCTATCTTCAATAGCTGAAAATTTTTCACAAGCAATATTCTTATTCTGTATTTATCACTCGGGCCCATGGCGGACGATTTGAATGCGCTTTGATCACTCTCTTGACATTCGTACTCTTCTTGACAGCGAGTCTCCTCCTACCATATGTTCCTACCGTTCTAGCATCTGCCCTTGTATTATTCCTAGGCATTGAGCTCATGCTCGAAGCTGTTTGGGAATCGGCCCAGAGCTTGATCCTTCTCGAATGGTGTATCGTGATCGGAACACTCATGTCCTGTACATTCATTGGTTTTGCAGAGGGCTTTGGAGTTGGAATTGGTGCTGCAGCTGTGGTATATCTTGCCTTCGGGGTGGTAGACTCGGTACGACGCTCAGTTTTCTACGAAACATTTGGAAAGCTAATTCGCATAAGAGTGCCCGTGCAATGCGATGGGAGGAATGGAACGAGGCTCAGCAGTTCGTTCATCGAACCGATGACTCTCATGTTCCCAAGCTCATCTCACCATTGAATCACACGCCTTCAATCTCCACTCCTGATATAGAGTGTGCTGAAAGCTCTGACATCTTGATACGTGACGAGTTCATTGACAAAGTCAACGTCCGGGTGATTGCCCTGACTGGATATGTCTGTGAGTGATTACCCTGGTTGCAAAAACTAGCGTGTGACTCAAGAGAAGTCAGTTTTCGCTAGCATTCCCTCTTTAGAAGCGCAGCTTCTCGACAAAAAGCGACATACACGGGTTATAATTATAGATCTAACCACTGTTCACCGCCTGGAGACATCAGCAGCCCAGTGTTTCGACCGCGCAGTGCGCGACGTGACACCAAGAAATACAAGGTTGGTCTTTTGTGGCGTACGCAAGGGTAGTGGAGTATGTGCAGATTTCGAACGTGCAGGAGTGAATATCATATTCAACGGGAGTGACATTGATGAAAAGGGAATAGTTGCCTTCGAAACGCGATTTGAAGCTGTGGAGTGGTGTCGGAATCAAAAAACCGAGGGTGGTTGTGGGGCAGAACCCAGTACGAAGTTTGAAGATATCACTGATCGATCGAATTGACATGTTTCCACAGATCATCAGCGGTTGTATACGCAATTTTGTGATCTATTTGGCTATGTGCCCTCTGTCCTCCAACGAGGTGATGTGGCTGTGGAAGAAAAGCGGAACCAAATATCGGATTGGGAGGAGCTCCAACTTGCTGGAGCAAGATTGACTCATTATCCACCAGGATATACCCTATCTGGGAGATCAGACACTACTCCGACATTTTGCTCATCGCTAGACACCTCGGGCCAGGATGAGCGAATTGTCTTCCTTCTTGAGGGTGAGGCTCAAGTTGTTCTGCAGACTGAAGTTTCGTATCGACCGGCACTCTATGACTTGATGCTGAAGCTGCCGAGAGAGGCGTTCATATACGTTTGGAACAGGGTTGTGAGTTCTTGGACGCAGAAAGGGACGAAGAAATTGTTCAAACCAGGGGATACAATATCGACTGCTGGCTTGAGTGATGTTTACGTTGTAGCTCAAACCCTGTGTTCTGTCGTTGAGGTGGATATTGACCATGCGAGACAGCCCCTAGTAGATTGGACTCGTATACGACATTGTGGATGAATGTCTTAGTTGTTACATCAGTTCTTTTGTAATATAAGTAGATGGTTCCTGTGATTGGGTCCTGTCAAATGTTCTGTTGTCTCGGGTTTCTATCTCGTGCCCTTCGTTGGTCACCTTTTCGTTCAGCACGCTCCTACCATGGGTACCAACCTCGTCCCCGTCCAGGCCAGCAATATTGGCAAACACAGCGAGCTCGACCGTATCGTACCTCCCGACCTCCGCCCTCACGACGACGACGACGACGATGATGATAATAACACCGAGCGCCCAGATGTCCTCATGGCTGACGGTCTCGACAATTCTGTAGACTCCGCTGCCGACGATGACGACCCTGCCCAACTCGAGGCAACTCGCCTTCGTCTCGAGGATCAAGCTCGCAAGTACTTGGCAGCTCAGACTCATGAAATTATTATCCCTAGCTATGCTGCCTGGTATGCCAGTGACAAAATTCATCCTGTAGAGCGACGCGCTCTTCCAGAGTTTTTCAATTCCCGTAACAGATCCAAAACGCCCTCCATATATAAAGACTACCGCGACTTTATGGTCAACACTTACCGCCTGCGTCCAACAGAATATCTTACAGTCACTGCCTGTCGTCGCAACCTTGCTGGCGATGTCTGCGCTGTCATGCGTGTCCATGCTTTTCTCGAGCAGTGGGGCTTAATTAACTACCAGGTTTATGACGCCCTTTCGCTTTTTTTCTGTCACCGCTCACTTACACTGGAGTAGATTGACCCTGACCAGCGTCCTTCTACCTTGTCCCCACCTTTTACTGGACATTTCCGTATCACCCTCGACACACCCCGTGGCCTCCAGTCCCTCCATCCAGGTACTCGGCCTCCCATTCCAACTGCCCGTCTGCCTGGTACCCCTGCGCCCCCTTCCAGTGGCAAAGCTCTGTCGGGATCTCTCCAACTCCGTTCTTCTATCTACCAAACCACCTCAAAAGCTTCTCGTGCTCTGTCCGCGTCTGATGCTACCGCGCTTGCAGGCGGCTCCTCACCAATTCTAAAAACCCATACTCACACTTGTGATACATGCGGTGCTGACTGCTCTCTAGTCCGCTACCACTGCCTCAAAGATGAAAAATTAGAAATATGTGCTCCCTGTTACCTTGATGGTCGATTTTCCTCAAATTTGTTCTCCGGCGATTTCGTCAAACTCACTGCAACACCTCCTGGGATTCCAGGTGCCTCCTCCGCAAACAATGATTGGTCAGACCAAGAAGTTCTGCTTTTACTCGAAGGTGTCGAGATGTATGATGATGATTGGTCCAAGATTGAAGAGCACGTCGGTACTCGTTCCTCCCAACAATGCATCCGCAAATTCCTGGAACTCCCCATCGAGGATTCATATCTTCGTACAGAGGGGAGTATGGGTCCTCTCAGGTTCGGTAGGATCCCTTTTGATCAGGCTGATAACCCGGTTTTGAGTGTCGTTGCTTTCCTCGCTGGTGTTGTCAGTCGCGGTGTGGCTCCTGAGAGTATTTCGAGAGGACTTGATGATGGCGAAGGTGGTAAAGGGGCTGACAATACCGGCATACAAAGTCGACAAGGACATAAACAGAGGAGAGACGAAGATAAGATGGAGCATACACCTGCATCACAGCAGAAAGTTGACTCCTCTGACCCAAATAATTTTGTACCCAAGCCCGCCGCAGCTGCGACTCATGCAATTCCACACTCCCAAGCCCAACGCGCAGCCTACCTCGCACTCTCTGCCTCTGCAAAAGCTGCCTCTTCTCTCGCCTCCGCTGAGCACGCTCAGATCCACAACACCCTCGCTACTCTTGTCAAACTCACGCTCACCAAACTTGAAGTGAAGATGACACAATTTGAAGAATTAGAAGATGTTTTGGAAGAAAAGAGGAAAAATTTGGAAAGCGCGAAAGTGGCATTGGTGAATGAGAGGCTGGGGTTGAAGAAGATGCTGGACACAATCAGAGGAGAGATAGGCAAGCATCAACAGATTACGCTAGGTGGTACAAATATTGGGCAGTCAATGTCACCATTGGGTTTTTCGCAGGCGGTAATGAATGCTGCTACGCATCAGAATGCACCGTTAGGGACTATGGGACAGGGGATAGTGGTGAACGAAGTACAGAGAGGCCAAGGCATGGAAGAAATGCTTACGCAGAATGGACAGATCATGCAGTTGAGTTGAGCTGTCGAGTTTTTGTGTTCATTCTGAGGCTTGAAGCAACGAACAAATTCTTGTTATAGACTAAAGTCTTCTTTTTGAAATGGTGCACACCTATAGTAGTTCATATATAATGCTCTTAAATCAGGGCCGAAAGCTTTTCGGGGGCAATCAATCTAAATATAGCTACATTGTACTCGTTACAAATTGTACAAAAAGAGTTACACAATTCAATGATGATCGACTCCATGCGCATCCAACCTTAATTCCGCATCTGGTAGAATCCCAAGCGAGACCCTCTGATTAGCCTTGTAGTCAAGAACCCAATTTTCCATGGTTGATTGATGCTTCACAAAAGGAGATATATGGAGTCACAGTCAGTCATGTAAATATTGTTATGGTAATAACACAGGATCTGATTAGAAAAAAAGCGCTTTCCGGGCTAGAATAAAACATGCTCAACGTAGCGATCGGTATTAAGTTCTTTATCGAGTCTCGAGCAGACTGTCCACAAACCACATTTCATTTTGACTAATAAATGTTTGTCTCAAAACTACGGACATGATAAGAAAGATTAGATGGTCCATGCCCAACTCTAAAGAGACGATACCGCT
>Ga0153946_1000017_pt1 | contig 49536 bp, 61 predicted proteins | sample TSNJ030MetaG_FD_104751 | JGI IMG/M metagenome (GOLD analysis project Ga0153946, IMG submission 104751) | Attine ant fungus gardens microbial communities from New Jersey, USA - TSNJ030 MetaG | ecosystem: Host-associated > Fungi > Mycelium > Unclassified | place: USA: New Jersey, Wharton State... | reverse complement strand
TGAAAATAGTGACCGAGCAGCCTTGAGGCTAGCATAGTATCCCAGACTTATGTTCAATAATATCGAGATGGCGCCGGCGGTTGAGATCCAGAGATAAATTATCAGCCACGGCACTACATCAACGTCTGGAGAGGGTAAACTTTCCCAAGGATATGAAGGCAATCGATTAAAGATGGTGGGGCAAGCGAGAACATTCAACAATAAACGTTTTTTCTCATATGCTTCACCCCACTTGGCAAAAAATATCTAATCGTTGAAGATCGTCTGTTAGCATACACAGGAACTTGGTGGGTTCTGTCACCAACCTGATTACCAATACCGATGAGTCTTATAATCAGCATGATGATGAGTGACATGATCCAACACCAAACGCCTGCAGCGTAGATATAGGTCAAGTAGGTTCGCACAGAGACCCGACCTTCAGCGCGGACCTCTGCCTCAATAAGTTTACCCTCAGCCAAGTCTGGCTCTGGATCAGGAGAGTAAGCCGAGGTAGCCGTTCCATTGCCCGTGAGGCCAGCACTGAGCTCGAGCTCGTCAACAGCAGCAGGACTATCTTCCACTTCAGCACCTAATTGATCCTCGGACTTGATAACCTCATCAAGAATATCTTCCTGGACACGCTTTGGTTTAACACCATGATGCAATACTTGTCCTGCATCAAGTTCCACTACATAGGACGCAATATGCAGGCAAAGGGAGATGTGGTGGGTGGCCAGTATGATGGTCCGGTTCTCGGCAAGGCTCCCGGTAAAGCAAGACTTCACAATGTGCTGGGCCGTGTGCATGTCGACAGCTGCCAAACTTCTTGGCAATGAAAACAGCGTCTTAATAGAATTTCATGAGCAACTCACGGATCATCAAGGAGCATACACTTGAAAAGCCATTAGTCTCGAGATTAGATGAGAGCACAGAGAAAAATACCTGGGCTTGAGAGTATATTGCACGGGCCAAGGCAATCCGCGCGCGTTGCCCACCAGATAGGGTGATTCCTTTCTCACCGATTTCTACCGATTGATTTCAGGCAATAGTTGGATGTAGTCAAGTTGTCTCCACACACCAGTGAGATCGCCGGCAGGAAGAATTTTCAGATCCGGGATGAGAGCACAAGCCTCGACGACTTCATCGTATCTGGATTTATTGTAGCCATAAGCAGAGCCAAAAACAATATTATCCCGAATAGTCGCGTGCTCTAACCCTATCCAGCCGTTGGATTAGCAAGTCATAGAAGGAAACAAAACAAGTTCACATGGATTTTGACCACAATAAGCAAGCTTATGCTGTGTTTTGTTGACATGAACGAACCCAGACACGCAGTGCATCTCTACTCGGGCTCAATGAGAGATTGAATCTGGCAGATTGATTATATTACCTCCAAGCAGAGCCGAGAATAGAGCGGTCTTCCCAGATCCTGTCGAACCACTGATCAGTGTTAGCTTCCCGGATGGAAAGATGAAATTGAGGGGGCCAAGGCAAAAACGCGAAGGTGTGGGATCCCCTGAGCAGTCATCCCACTCAAAAGTAGCGTCACTAAATCCAATATCCTTCCTTTGCTGAGGACTATTATCACAAGTGAGAGTAGAGGCCCAGTCTGGAACCTCTCCTTCTGAGAGAAAAGCTTCAATTCGCTGCATAGATACGTGGGCTATGAAATGCGTGAGCATAATTCCAGGTAGTGCCATCAGCAACCACACCTGTCAAGAGGGCCTGAATCTGGCCTGGCAAAGTGGCCATTGGTCCCTGTAGATAAGAGAAAAGTGCAAGAGCAGTGAAAGCTTTGGACACTGTCAGTTTCTGTCCTTCAACAAGTGTATAGCATAGGAAGGCAACAAGTGCGGTGGCAGAGGGAATCCAGATCCTACAGAGTGCGGTTCCAGTTGATTTCTAGGTAGGGTGAAAATATCTGACCAGATAAATCCCACAATTACTTCTATAACATAGGCACGAATCCTCCAGAGCAACTCGTCACTTCGGGCACCTTGGGCTCGGGAAGACCAATAGCTTTCTAGGTAGATCAACAATAAGACCAGGCAATACAGAAAGTGAAAAAACCTACCCCACCCGTAAAATTTGAGGAAACGTATATTCTGTAGGAGCTCATTGACAGTATTGAGACGTTTGTCCATAGCCTCGAGCATTGATCTTGCGATCTTGCACCATCATTGATAGATTAAACTTGTTTGAGAGCTATATGCTTACCAAAATGTTCACTTGAATCAGTGGATAGCTGAGCAACCATGCAATCAGCACAATGATTACGCTGGCGAGAGAACTCCAGCCTAGGACACTGGTTCATTGGGGCATGATTTATAATCACGAACAAGCAGAAGAGCAACGAACTTGTAAAGGAATATCAACGCGATTACAAGGCGAACGGGAGCCGTGCAAATCCCAGAAAATTCCCAAAACCGTTGCGCAACGGCATATGAATCTCCACTGATGACCACTAAATTTATAAATTTAACCCGCATTGAAGTGTGACACACCGCATGATATTAACAACTCTTCCAAGTTTGGAATTTGCTTCATTGCTGTTAAGATTTCTACTGACTTCCCGTCTCATGAGAGCCTTGTAATGAATGGCACAAAAAAGTTGCCCCCGGGTGCGTTCGTAGCAGCGTCTTGTATGCCATGCTTGGAAAAGGTCAACCTGTGCGAAGGATAGATTGGCAAAAAAGGCGGCGATCGCCCATAGATAGGCTTTCTGCCGCGCTGCGGAGGTATCGTGCGCCAGGGCAGCCAGTATCTCCTTCAATGCATACGGTGGGACGAAACCTATCAACAGTAAAAAGACGAGAAGGGGAATTATGACCAACACTTACCAACGATGGCACTCCAAAGCTCCAAAATTAAATCTAAGAACAGATCAAGTGAGTTAGATACAACCAAGAAACGGAGAAGCGAGTGGGTAGGATGTCTGTCTGGCGTGAGTATCAAGAAGTCACCAGTCCGAGCTTTACATACCGAGATTGATATTCCAAACGCTTATTAAATAAATTACGATGGCGAAAGTACGGAGACAAACTCCAAACATCTGTCTCCCTGAGTGTCCTCCTTGTAGCCAGCATCATGAGGGGTTCAACAAATTTGAAGGTGCACCAAGACCACAGTGTAACATTATCCTCAGGATTGGAGAGCAAATGTGACGGAACCTAAGTAGGTATTCAAAAACCGCCATAATTAGTTATTGATAGTACATACGTCGTAAGGTCTTGCCACATTTTCACATGGGAGTGAAGTCGTGAGTGGAAGTGTCCCGGCGATATAGATAAAAGCTCCAACAAATGAGAGATTTAAAATTGATAATCCGAGGCTAAACCATTGAATCTTGTCGGAAAACAGAGTGAAACCGATACTGATGTTCAATTGAAGCCCATGTAAAGATGCAAAAATGATAAAGAAATATGGTGGCGTTTTGTGGGTTTTAAGGCAAATCTTGAAAGAAATATAACACTTCATGCATGGTTAGTTGCACCGAATTTTGGGATGACTCATTATCTATCATTTGGTACTGACCCAAGTAAAACAGAGAAAACTTGCTCTGAGGGCCGAACTCAAGTCGCCCAGAAGAAGCTGTAAAATGAGAGCGACGAAGCTAGACAACGAGACAAGGCATGAGGGCGCCGCAAGGACCAGCATTTTTGAGGATGGCACATCGAGTGTAGGTCCAGGAGCCTCGCCCAAATCTTGGAGGGCGAGAAAGTTCCGAAATGGCGACATCAACCACTCATGAGAGTTCCGCAGTACCTTGGGAATGGGTAGAACAACAAAGAGAACCTCAAGAATTGAAACAGCAATAACGCAGCCTGGTACGGCGATATCGACAAAATTCAGAAACCCCGTGCTCCAATCTGCCTGCGGATGATATGTGAGAGGAAGCACCAGACATCATGATAGCTCACCGTCCTGTCCTGCAGAATCGTGGACAACGACTGCAGCATTCTGGACGAGGTCAGGGCTGAGGGAGAAAAGGTGCTGTTCTCACGAGCAATGGCTATGTACTTTCACAGCTAGCTGCAACCCATGAAGTTCTCTAACATAGTACCGGCGGCAATAACAACTCCATGAGGCTAATCAATGATGTTGGTAACTCGTATTAACAAGGCCGGAGCCAAGCGGTCACTAATAACCTTCATTCGCCCACGCAGCTTATTCCAACCCAAGTCCGGTTTGACTCACAACCAGTATGCTTCGGTTCAACCTCATCCGTTCATACAGAACCTCAGTCCACCTGGTCAGAGCCTCTCGTAGGTTGCTCTCTACGGTGTCACAGCAAGACGCCTTTCTCGAGGCAGTCCCAAAGCACCCTGGGATTGTTTCACTCGCCCTTAATAGGCCACAGGCCAAAAATGCAATTTCCGTCAACCTTCTCAAGGTACTATTTACCTTAGAACCAGTATATGCTGAGTATTTACTTCTTTCGACAGCAACTCACAGAGTGCCTGGAAGAAGCCCATTTTGACAAGAGGTTCAGTCTTGCCATCATACACTTCCGGTCATCTTAGTTGCATATCTAGTATCCGCGTTCTTATCCTCAAGTCTACGACAATCGGATCCTTTTGTGCAGGCGCAGACCTTGTAGAGAGACGAAGTATGGACCAGCTCCAAGTAAATAAATTTTTGATCGAACTCCGAGGCGCACTCGGCAAACTCGAGGCTCTTCCGATGCCAACAATAGCAGCAATTGATGGCCCAGCGTTAGGCGGTGGTTTAGAGCTGAGTCTGGCCTGTGATCTTCGTGTTGCCGGTGAGCTGTCTCGGCCGATGATGTACAACCCCCATTGCGCTCAACGATCGTCTATCATTGATCAGGATGTGAAGTAACCAAGATTGGTCTCCCGGAAACAGCCCTCGGCATTATTCCTGGTGCCGGTGGCACACAGCGGGCGACTCGGGTGCTTGGTCTGGCTCGAGCTAAAGACCTAATCTTCACTGCACGCTTTCTCAATGCACAAGAAGCACTCGACTGGGGTAATTAATCTTGCAGTACCAAGACAATGAGCTGAGCCATGGTAATTCCCCTTCAGGCCTCGTCAACTATCTATCCGATCCTAGCACAACTGCCTTTGACAGAGCACTTACTTTAGCAGATTCTATCGCCAGGAATGGTGTGCCATTTTCTGCTCGATGATTCTGGCCCAGTACCTGACAATAATTCTCAGCACCCCTAGCATTGAGAGCAGCGAAATTGGCGGTCAATCGTTCTGAAGATCTTGCGCTTGAGACCGGCTTAGACTTCGAACGGGCGTCATATGAGACCTTATTGCCAACAAAGGATCGCACAGAAGCCTTGATTGCATTCAAAGAAAAACGCAGACCAGTTTTCCGAGGCGAATAAGACTGGCAAGGATCAATAGTTACAAGTAGTAGTTTACGCTCGAATTCGAACCACATCAAGCGCCACCACTAGATGACCGTGCAGGTATTGAAAAGGCGCCAGCAAAGCTCGCGGGTATCGTTGGCATGGTCGGCATGGTCGGCATAGTAAAGGAGCTCAGGCCATCCACGACTTTCGATCCTTCCAGATCCCTCATCATTACACTCAATCTACCAAATCGATCTTTAATACCACTTGTACCAAAACTATCTGGTGTTTCGTCAGCGGCGTCATTAAATCCTTTTTCGAACTGCCCCCAATCGCTGCGCAATGTGAGATAGGGTTTCAGAAGTGATACATCGATGCGTCCAAGAGAGTTCTCTGTAATATATGACTTGAGGATTTCAGGCCGCACGAGGAACACGTTCCCCAATTGTTTAATAAACTCGAAACGATCGTCTAAAGTGAGAATTCCGAGAGTGCTTATCGTGTCTTGGTATGATTTGATATCCCTGTTTAAGAAGATATGGAGTTGCTATTCAATAAGCGCATTTCATGAAACTTACTTTGCGAGCATGAGACCACCTGTTGCACTAACAGGGAACTTGCGTAGGTGTTCAAGCAGAAGACTATGGAATGCTACACCAATTTCGGTCAGAAACACTTCAAGATTCTTTCCGCCTAGATTTGGTCGAGCTGCATCTCGAACTTTTTCAAGTATGTCACAACAGGCTATACAGGGTTCGGTGTTAACGCGGGCAAATGAGAGATCGTCATTCCGAGGTTTGAAGTCATTCTTCTTCTGTTTTCCAAGTTGAAGTGACAACCAAGAGATAACAGCTGCGATCCAGTCAAAAGAATGGTCGAAATCCAGAGTAAGAGACATACAATCAGTAACACGCTGAAGTAGACTGTTGGCTCCATTTTCTATCCTGCTAATAATCTGATTATTGAATACAACCATCTCTCTTCGTAATGTCACCGAGGAGCTGGCCAGAGGCAGTATGACAGTATTAATGTACTGCTGCCAGAGGTGACAAATGAGGTCAATCGACCGAACCACTGTGAGCGCTTGAAAGGAGGGTTCGGTTTTAGTATCTGCGGCATCTAATCGAGCTTGGGCTCTGCATGATATGAGAAATAGGATATGTGGACCGATGGCAAATCTTACGTTTCAATGGCTTCACCTATGTAAGATGTCGCAATTGCATCAGCCAGAACGCGCAACAAGGAGAATGTATGTTTAGGGCTAGATCTGGTCAAGTATTGCAAACTGATTGAATGAGAGATACTTACACGTCACCAGATGGACTAAGCTCTACACACCGTCCTGTAGCCTCGGCATGCCATTTCAAAATCTTCTCTGCTGTTTCTACTGACAGAAAACCATCCTCTTCTTTCACGGGATCTTCGTTGATCTGATCTGGTTTACGCTCTGCTGTCATACCACCGAACCTCATAAGGGCTGCGGCAGCCTGCGCTGACGTCGTTGCACCCACACTTGAAGCATTGATCTGATTAACAACACGATCAAACACCGATGATTTGGCTTTTGAGGTTTTCTGCCAAACAGTAAGATGGCATATTCAAGGTGGATAATTGAAACATACATGATAGCGTGAAAATGAAGTTAGTAAGTTGGCACATAGTGCCCCTAAGCTTTTAATTTCACGTTCCATGTAACGTTGGCCCTCCGTGTACGGGACAAAAAGTTCCTCCATCGCAGTCTCTAGCATTACGCTTATACTTATTGTCGTCGCATGTCCAGTGATAGGAGCTGCAGCTGTCAGCGATCGTCGGAATTCTGGGGCTTCATAAGGTGTGCGAGGTGATACATGTGGAAGTTCATGATTCTTGAGATCGTCCACCAGAGATGATGTCTGGATGTGCACCATCTGGAGCACACGGAGATAGGCTAGTTCAGATATCTCAGATCCTCGGTGCAAGAGTTGTTCCATGTATTGTTGTATCTGATCGGAAGGATAATAAGAGCTAATGTCAGAATGATGAGGAGTACCTTTTACCGATTGAGCGAACACACGCTGAAGAAAAACTTGCATGACCATTGGAGGGTTTGGGAAAACAGCCTTCACAATTTGCGCCTCCTGGTCCACAGTGACTCTGATTTCTTCAAACAGTTCAGTCAGGCCAAGTTCACTCTTGGGAGGAACGACGTCCGGATCAGCTATTGAACGCCACCTGTGGACAATTCAGTGATTGTTTGAGACATTGTGAGGAAGTGTAACTCACAGCACAGCATCTTCGGAAGGCTTAGCTTTTTGATCTGAGTTGATGAAAAAGTCATGTTGGTTCACGTAAACCTGGACACATGAGATTCCTCCATTAAATTCGAGCAGGGTTTGAGCACAATGCTGAGAAATCACGCAAAGATGAGATGCCGATTGTATTCTCAAATATGTGACATACATGCATCATTTTAGGATCACCTTTTCGATAGCAACGATCGAAGAGATTCAACATTTCCTTCTCAAACTTTTCGCAATATTTCTCGATGTGTTCCCTGGTCTGAGAGGACATTTCATTTCAGCTGCAAGATAAATTTAGTTTACTCTCCCCACCTTTTCGGCGGACGGAAGATCGACCTCCTTTGCTACTGTGTTCAATCTCCGAAGAATAATAGCTACTTGTCGTCGACCCGCACGGCCTTCTTTCCGCAGAGCATCTAAGCGGTTTGTTTCTCCTTTGCTGAAATGATTATAGTAGTCTATCAAGTCGTACGCTGCTTGTGCTCTCTGCCGTTCAACATGAACGGTTTCAAGCTGGTCACCTGGAATCAATTCGTTCAATAGATAGCTAATCCAGCAGATACACTTACCTATCCGAACAGCGGTACTGATGACATCATTCATTCGACCCTCCATGCCGGAAAAAGTATTTCCTACAGCCTAAGCGGGATGCTACATTAATGAAGTACAATTAATCTAGGGAGGAATTAACGCACGTCGAAACTGCGATTCAGGTCTGTCATCTTTTTGGAGTATTCTCGTTCTCCTACCCTCACACTCTTTTCCATCTGTTCCGTCTTTTCCTGTATTTCCTTTCGCAGCACAATCAACTTATCGACAGCGACTTCGAATGTCTGGAGGAACGGTTTGGGATCAAACGCTAATGATACGACCAACAGTCAGGATCAGCTCAGGGGTCTCAAAGCTGTTTGGCACGCACGTCCATTGTCGGCATTGGACTGGGTGATAAGCTTCTCTGATATTGAAGAAATAAATTTTGTGCTGTCAAATTTTCCCTATTAAACCTGTTGAGTCGATTTTGTTGATATGAGATCTGCTAATGTACCCTGAACGCTGACAACTGTAGGTGTTCTTCGATATCATGAGAGAAAAAGGATGGTGGTGCCATTTTCTAGTAAGAATTGGTATATCTGTAGGCCAGTGAGTGAAACACGGTTTGCCACTAGATGGTCGGACGGAAAGTATGAGCATGGCAACATTAACGCTAAAGCCGATCCGATCCCTATCATCAGGCGTCAATAACCTGTTCCCGAAAAAAATTAAGAATGAATCTTCACGAACTGCCAATGAGTGAACACCATCCTCTCAAGACTTTCCTGAATATACATCTTGCGTCGGATGTCTCTGTGCTTCTTCACCTCCCATTTGTCTTGGACTCGCTGACATCTGAAAACCTCGCGCCCTCATCTCATTTGCCGAAATGGATCGCTCGAGTTCAATCTCTACTGCATTCAAAGGAAACAGGTGGACGCTGGGCTGGAATGGTTCTTGCGCAAAAGACTGTGTTACTGTCTCAAGGACTGCTTCTAGAATATGGACAATCCTGGGCTGGAGTAGCTCTTCTCTCGATATCAGTCCGTCTGTTCGATTAGGATCAATACTCAGTCTCCCTCATTGTTCCATATAAGAAAAACGATACACCTGTTGTCTTAAAAGCTGCAATCCGTCTCCTAAAAACAATCTTAACACGTACTCATGAAGTTTCAGAATTTCGGCGCCAAGTTGCTACCCCAATCATTCCCAAGCTCCTCACTTCATTGGTGCCCCTAGTCGAACAGACTAAAGACATAGAGCTTAAGGTATGGAATACACTTTCTATCTTCAATTACGCTATACCATTAATCTGCAGGTGGTAGCAATGATAACCCTAGTCAACCTCATCACCTTGTATCCAACACTACACAAGACTTCTTACCCTGCCCTTTCCAGCTTGGCTTTACGTTTCCTAGATGGAAATTCTTACGCCCCACTGTCTCACAACCTGTTGGATGCAGCGTCGCGGTTATATTCCGTGATACATGTAACAGGGGGCAAATTAGGAGCTTCCAGCTTATGGCGGAAGACTCTCGATGAAACTCTGGCCTTTGGTATGAATGCATTCTGGTCACTTCGAACAACATTCGCTGCACAAGGCATGCTTGACTTCTTTGCAAAATCACTGTGTTTTTCTGACATTATAACGACAGCACCTGTCAACGTATCTGTGCCACCTAACGAAGATCCGGTCACATTCATCCCACTCCAGCTCGACAGGCTCAACTGTGCCATCACCATACTAGACGACTTAATGGGGTAGGTCCGCCTAATCACGCGTTCTATGCGATCCTACATCAAATGCAGTGCCACTGTATATCGACCAGTTCAATTACCTTTCGGAATCATTGTACGATTCGCACTACAGCTTCTCAGGACCACGGACAATCCCAAGGTCAGCGTCTTCGCTATTCAATAATCCAATATTGACCCACTCATGTTTTGGCCAACAGGACGGTTTCCTCGACCCAGTTATTCATACACTCGAATTCTCTGTCATCCCAAGGATTCAGATTCTTGGCTGTTCCCTTATAATATCTCTTATAGAAAGGTTTGTCTCGTTTCCCCCAAGAATTTCAATGGCCGGTTGAACCTTGTCAAGAGTCAGCTGTCATCTTGGTCCACACATCACGCGAGTTTTGACAGCCCTAGCTGATATCATTGAGAAGCATCGCCTAGCGTAAGTCCTGGTACACTGAGTATCAGCCTGCTTATTGACATGGTTGATGTAGTAGTGAACACCAACGTATCATATTCTATACACTTGAGACAGTTCTAAAAGGCCGGATCTCGTCCCACTCACCCCAGATTGCCACGCGTCTAGTGAAGGCTATCATACCTTGCATCTCAAAAGTATTATCTAGTTCTGAGAACACTCCAGACACTGGATCCAAAAGTTTGGCGCCTGCTAAGGGAAGGAAGGGTAAAAAGAAAATACAGAGTTACGAAGGAAATGAGGTTTTCTCTCTCGCAAGAGTTGTAATATGCCCAACAGATTTAGATGGAAAGGTATTTCTGACCGCATTAGAGGGTGCGTTACATTTATGCCTCAAAATACCCTGATCTGACAAAACGCTTTAGTGGTCAGATTCTTGTTGCGAGATTCCAATCTTTCGGCTGCAATGCAATCTATATCAATTCGAGTAGTACTTGCGGTGCTATTTGAGATTACTCGCATGCCTCCAGCAAGATTTTCACCCGATCCCTGTCTCTATCCACAGGTAATCAACAAACTACACGAGATCGTTGCTGAGATTGCATCCGGCACATCAAGTACATTGTCAAAAAGCCTACCCTTGACTATCATGACAATCTGTCGTGGCTCTAGCGTCGTAAATATCAAAGTTGAGTCGTCTAAGCAAACCAAGATTGACTCTCAATGTAGGGACCCCAGCGACAGCTTGATTTGCTACTTCATCCTCGCTTGCCGCCTCTCACGAGGTCGATGCCTCTTGTTGAGAACATCTCCCTCATATTCAGTGAGGAGTCACACGAGGAAGCAGAGTTACGTCAATCCCTTGGATTATACACAAACCAAACCGAGATACAGCAGCATCTGGATATCGAGATGGATAATTCTACACCCCAACCACCCGAGGAACCCGTGATACATACATCTTCCTATCCCTCGAACCCTTTGGAAACTACTCCACCTGTAGTACGACAAGAGTTGGTATCGGCAACACAATCACAGCCTAAAGGGAAAGAAAAAGCCATATCATCTCCTGAGCCCATTTTCACAGAAGCTCAGGTAGATAGAGAGCAGTTGATGCCATACCAACCATTTGCTATAGAGGCTCCTATACTACAGCTCCCATCGAAAGCTCACCAGTCTGGACCCTCAAACTCAGCTCCAGTTCTAGTTGGGGACGGGGACGAGGACGAGGAAATGCCAACTTTAAACTTGGATTCGGACTCAGATCCAGATTCAGAATGATATCATTTCATGTTGGCGGTATGGATGTTCTCAAGCGTTTTTGTCGGAGACTGAGATTATCGGCCTGCCCGCCTTCGTTTTCGGAGTCAACTACTTCGTCTGTCCGCTTCTGTAGCCCGTTTATCTAAAGGACTGTTAGAGTTTTCATTGTCAATCAGACCAACAGGAGATGTAATTACTTTCTCCAGGAAAGCTTCTGCCACTGCATTAGATGGATCAACAGACTTCGCCCGACCGAAATGTGATTGTGCATCTCGTAGGTAAGAATTATCCGGTACCTGAGATTCTAAAAGGTGTAAATAAGTGTAGACGAAGAACAATCTTGGTGCGTTCACCCTTCAATCTTTGTGCAAGGTACAGACACAAAAGTCCAGCATATATATGGAGAACAGGGTTATCTTGGTAGGGGAACGAAGGAAGATATCTTCATGATGATCAGAGTATTTTTACTTGTTTTGTCCGAAAACTTACAATTCCAGTTCGTCTAATGCTTGTGAATATTGACCAGATAGTATGAAAAGAAGAACAAGTTCTTTGAGCACCGTTTCCTGGATATCCATTAGCTTTTTTTGATGACAAAAAAGGCGAAAGGATGATACTTTGTCTACATCGCGTAATATCATAGCACGTAGATATTGCGTCCGTTGAGGTATGTTTTCTGTTATTGTCCTGCCTTCATTGAGGATGTGCAATCCTGTCGTCCAGTGCTCCTCCCATCGGAATTCCTTGCAACGAATTAATATGGCCCAGGCTCGCTTCGCTCTTGCAAAATCACTCCGCTGGATGGAAAGATGTAGAATGTCATACAATCTCTTGATATGAACTTTCCTAGCGTCAGGAGGTGGTTTTGAGCCCAACGATGCAAAGAGAAAGTGATGGTCTGACGACATGATGCAACTGTATGAATGTCGCAAACAACGCCAAAGGTATTCATCGGTAGCCTCTCCAATCTCTATGGAGGACGATTTCACCTTTGGTGTGTCAGTGTGGGACACCATTGCCTCACCAGAGGGCGTCTCTCCAATAAAAACCCGCCCATCCATACCCCAGCCCCCTGAATCGGACGATTCAGGATTTGACGATTTTGAGGACTTCAATACAGCACCCACTTCTGCAGTTGAAGCCCAGGACGATTTTGGAGACTTTGAGGAGTTTGGGGAGTCCCCGACTGTGACAGCAAGTTTCAACAATCAGGCTCTTTTAAGAACCCCATCTGAACGAGACTGGCAATCCCTCAGATTAGACCCACTACCAGGAAGATCAGACTTGGAGGCAGAGATACATAGAATTCTGGAACCTCTTTGGGCAGATGAGGACATTTCAGAGGTAACAACGGACGATCCCATACGAGAGATAGAGGGCATAGCGCAGATACTGGTGACACCGGAAAGGTAAGTATCTTATCTTGCAATCGAGCTAAGTATGCTTCATAACGACAGTCGGGAAATGTACAAAGTACTACTACAGACACCTCCGCCCACCAAGCCGCCAAATTGGATACAGTCACGCATACGCCGACAGCATCTTATTACCCTCGGCATACCCGTTAATCTGGATGAAATCCTACCTCGAGCAAATAGCAAACATCTGCCACCACTGGAGATCAACACACGTTCCAGTTCTACACCACTCCCTGTCAGTGGACGAAACTCGTTCTCAGTATCCGCTCAGCCATCGCGGTCGGGAACGCCTACTTTCCGACAGAGTTCTGCAGTGACACAATTCGGCCCTAGACCCAGCCTGGACATGGATAAAGTCGGTTCTCTCCTTCAATTAGATATGAGTGCGCGAGTCCATGCTTGAGTCAAAATGATTCAACTGAAAACCTCTTAGAAGACCTTAATATCCAGCCACTTGGCGTCCTAGAACGGCATCTTACTGATATCAAAGCTCAGACGGAAAACACTTCTCGCCTATTGACACATCTTCTACAAACAAAAGACGCCCTCCAGCAGGACTCGGAGACATATAATGGGTTGATTGCAGAACTAGTGGGTGAAGCGCAGAAAATGAAATCAGGAAAACAGCGGACAGTAGGGAATAGACGCAGTGGAGTGGTTTGAGAGTTTATGAGATATCACCTTAATGTTTTAAGGGGTTACTGATTTTGTAAACGACAGACCGATTTTGTCTCACGTGATCATGCATAAAAAGATATGTACCAACCTAATACAAATCTCAATGCCTGTCTTTGTTGTATATTCATAAGATTGGACTGTCTACTCTGTTGTTTTACAATGAACATTGCCCACTCACTTCCCTCAACTGTTACTAGCGTTGGTTTCTCGTTTTTCACGTCGCAAGATATTCGTCGCATTTCCGTGAAACAAATCGTTAATTCTGTACTTCTTGATGATCTGAATCGACCTAGTATTGGTGGACTCTATGACCCTGCTCTCGGACCAAGCGATCGCTCGGATATGTGGGTCCATGAAAATTTTCTCGAGCATTAGCTCAACCGATTCAACAGCTGCGCAACTTGCCATCTCACATATTATACCTGTCCTGGACACTATGGCCACATTGAGCTCCCTGCACCAGTTTTCCATCCATTATTCATGGGGAACATGTATAATCTTCTGCGAGGATGCTGTATGTTCTGCCATCGTTTCAAGATGAGTCGAACAGTAGTAAGTGGTTACTGCCTGAATTTCAGTTTTTCTCTGATATCCATTAGTTGTGTCGATATATAGCCAAACTTCGACTACTGGAGCGAGGTTTGCTAGAGGCTGCGCAGGGTGTAGAAGATATTCAGCTACGAGTGCGGAGACGGAAGGCCAAAGCTAAGGCCGGAGAGGACGAAGGAGACGTGGAAGGAGACGTGGGCCTTCCTGATGAAACTCCCTTAGAATTCATGACACGAATCAACCTTTACGTTGCCATTCACTTGTCCCGAGTGAAAAGTAGTACGCGTAATGATTACAAAGACGCCCTGGTGTATCAAGCCCGCAAAGAAGTGATCAATGAATTTCTCAAGAATACTATTCTCAAGAAATGTCAGAATGTAGACTGCAACTCGTGCGTTGTACTCTTGTTTGTCATATTTCTTTTGACGTTGTTATTCATTTAGAGTCGGCTATACCTATCGCAAAGAAGGCCATACCAAAATCATTGAATACGACCTCTCTCTAAAACAGAAGGGCACACTCACGAGAAAGCGTCCCAATGTCCTGTTGGCGGAGAAGACTGGCAATTCTGCCTCCTTACAGCAGCAAGGACCTACTGCTGACACTGATATTGATATGGGTAGTTCCCAAGCAGGGGAAAGCGAAGAGGAGGAAGAGGAGGAAGAAGAGGAAGAGGAGGAAGAAGAGGAAGAGGAGGAAGAGGAGGAAGAGGAGGAAGAGGAGGAAGATGATGACGTTGGGACCAATCATATCGAGAAGAGCATGTTTGAGACGGGCGCTAAGGATGGGCAACTACCTAGAGCAGTCAATGGTAGGATGAAGACTACCAGAGGTCGCAACGAACGGGTTGTGGCGCCGGAGGAATGTCGCGCACACCTGCGTCGTCTGTTCCGCAATGAAGCTGTCGCCTGTTCCCTGATTTTCGGGCGTCATGGCCCCCTTTCTCGCGAAACATTAGGCTATGCCTCTGCTGACATGCTTTTCATGGAGGTTATTGCAGTTTCTCCGACGTGTTATCGACCACCAGTGAAAATGGGCGAAACAATATATGAGCATCCTCAAAACGAGTTGCTGTCCCAGATCATAAGTACCTCATATCGTATGAGAGATGTCAACGTCGAAGCTCGAACACTGCAGCAGAAGAAAGACGAACCCAGTGATGAGGATGCACACAAAAAAGTCCTAGCTTCGCTTCTCGAGCTTCTTGTTCAGCTGCAAGTAAACGTCAATAGTTTCATTGACAGTAGTCAGAACCCTCAACATATGAGAAACGGCAAACTTCCTCCACCTGGAGTGAAGCAGGGCCTGGAGAAGAAGGAGGGTCTTTTCCGTAAAAACATGATGGTAGGTTTGATTTCACTTTTCAATTGAGTAATACTTCAACAGCATGATAGGGCAAGCGTGTCAACTATGCTGCACGTTCTGTCATTTCACCGGATGTCAACATTGAACCTAACGAGATTGGTATCCCTCCTGTCTTCGCGAGGAAGCTCACCTTCCCTGAACCTGTTACTCCTGCCAATTTTCACGAAATGCGCCAACGAGTGATCACCGGTTCACACGGTTACCCAGGAGCAAGCATGGTTGAATATGAAGACGGTCATCAACAATTTTTGGTATCCATTCCTTCTTGACTGGGATTACGAACGTTAAAATTCGTGTCAGGACAAACTTACTGTTGAACAACGAACCGCCATTGCGAACCAGCTACTCACACCTCAAGAAGGAGAGTGTGCAGGTCTAGGACGCAAGGGTCTTCACACACGCACGCCTGCGATCAACAAAAAGGTGTACCGACACTTGAAGGACGGAGACATTCTCATCCTCAATCGCCAACCAACATTGCACAAGCCAAGCATGATGTGCCACAAGGCAAAGGTCTTGAAAGGAGAAAAGACGATTCGCATGCACTACGCCAACTGGTATGTTGCAATCAATATCGACCGAGCTTGAAGCACAACCAACTGACATCACCCAGTAATTCTTATAATGGTAAGTTGTCCCTTAATGTTCATTGACTTGATGCATCTCTTAATTGACTATAAGCCGATTTTGATGGTGACGGTAGGCTTATCCGCTGAGATGATCTAGACCTATGCTAATCTATCTCTAGAGATGAACATTCACTTCCCTCGTATGTGTTTCTATTTTGGAGCAAAAATCAGCCTGACACTGTTGTGTTGTAATATATTTATAGAAAACCATGTGGCTCGAGCCGAAGCTATGTTAGTCGCTAATACGGACAATCAATATCTCGTTCCAACATCTGGTAACCCTCTGCGTGGGTTGATCCAAGATCATGTTGTTGCTGGTGTTTGGATGACAAGTCAAGATACTTTCTTATCTCGAGAGGAGTACTTCCAATTACTCTATGGAGCTCTCCGGCCTGAAGATGAAGACTACTGCTATACAGGCCGTCTAGAGACATTACCTCCAACAATTTGGAAGCCAAGACCATTGTGGACGGGAAAACAGATTGTGAGTCAGTCCAACTCCTATTTTCAGCAACTAATTCAAGGTATGGCTCCAGATTTCAACCATTCTCAAAAACATCACTCCGCCTCAATTTAAAGGCCTCAATCTAGATGCAAAGACTAAGGTACCGGGTTTCCTCTGGGGAGGGGATTCTAAAGAGGACAAGGTAGTCTTCATGGATGGGGAACTCCTTTGTGGTGTTCTCGACAAAGCAGCGTTTGGTGCCAGCGATTATGGCCTTGTACACTCGGTCTATGAGCTTTATGGTCCAGAAATTGCTGGGAAACTTCTTGGTATTCTTAGCCGTTTGTTCACTAAATTCCTGCAACATCGAGCCTTCACATGTCGAATGGATGATTTGGTTCTAACCCCAGAAGGAGATCGGAAACGCGACAAATTGCTAGAAAAAGCCAAGAATTGGGGTACAGAGGCGGCTATCGATAACTTCCCATCCCTCAAGAATATACCTGCGGAGGAGATTCCCTCGTATTTGGAGGGTCTCCTTCAAGATGTATTATACGACGACACCAGGATGGCTGGCCTTGATATGACTGTCAAAACCAAGCTCTCCAAACTCACCACCTCCATTTCCGACGCTTGTCTTCCAACGGGTCTTTTGCGCAAATTTCCCAACAATAACATGCAAACCATGACCCAGTCTGGTGCAAAGGGCTCTGCGGTCAATGTACGTCAGATATCTTGTGGTTTGGGTCAACAGGAATTGGAAGGTCGTCGTGTGCCTGTCATGGTTAGCGGAAAGACATTGCCGTCATTTCGGCCTTTTGAGACCAAAGCAATCGCTGGTGGCTACATCGCGAGCCGCTTCCTGACTGGCATTAAGCCGCAAGAATTTTACTTCCACTGCATGGCTGGACGCGAGGGTCTTATTGACACCGCCGTCAAGACATCTCGATCGGGTTATCTCCAGCGCTGTCTGATCAAACATCTGGAGGGAATTCGTGTACATTACGACCACACGGTTCGAGGGAGCGACAATTCGGTGTATCAATTCGCTTATGGAGGAGATGCACTTGACGTGACGAAGCAGAAGCATTTGTACCAGTTTGACTTTATTGCCCAGAACGAAGAGTCATCGGTCATGCGCTTGCAACCAGGTCGTATGGCTGACGTCGTTGATAACACCACGGCGGTTACATACATGAAAAAGGTGCTTAAGAGATCAGCAGAGCGTTCGAAGAAAGGCCATCCATCAAAGAGAGATAAGTATGATCCAGCAATGGCCAAGTATAACCCTAGCAGATTTTTGGGTGCAACGTCCGAGCAATTTGCACTTGCTGTAGACAATTATTTGAAGACGAACCCAAATAAGTTGTTGGAAATGAAAGGGGAAGAAGAGTTGGTAAAAAGGAGACACGAGAGAATATCTGCACATAATTTCAAAATGGTGATGAATGTGAAATATATGCGCTGTTTAGTGGAACCTGGCGAAGCGGTAGGACTACTAGCGTCTCAAGGGTACGTTGCTATTCAGTCTGCTTCACTATATTCGCTTACTTCTGGATACAGTGTTGGTGAACCATCGACTCAGATGACTCTCAATACGTTTCACTTCGCTGGTATGTTTATAAGAGACGCCAATATGCCCCAAACCTGACTGTTCATAGGACATGGTGCCACCAACGTCACTCTTGGTATTCCCCGCCTTCGAGAAATTATCATGACAGCATCGGAGAAACCAAAAACACCCTCCATGACCATGAAAATTCGTCAAGGCATCTCTCAAGAAGATATCGATAGTTTCTGCAAGCGTGCAAGTCGTATCACCCTCTCTCAAGTCGTTGAGAACGTTGTTGTACGAGAATTTTTCAGGGTTGGAGGCAAAGCCCGTCGTGTGGTCTTTAACATTGACATCAATTTCTTCCCTCCAGAGGAATACATGACAGAATACGATGTTGAGCCAATGGAGATTCTAAACGCGTTTTCCGGTCGCTTCCCTCTCACGCTCAAGAAGGAGATTGCGAACGAAATGAAACGATTAGATGCTGATCTGAAAAGCCAAATTGCAGAGCTTGGAAAGGGCAAGAAGACCAAGGAAAAGGAAAGTGCTAGTGACGATGCAGATGACGACGGAGAGGCCCCTAAAAAGAAGAAGGATGACGATGAGGAGAGTGAGGTTGGTGATGGTGATGCAGATGACGACAAGAGAACAAGACAAAAGAAACAAAGGGCATCGTACGAGAGTGACGAAGAGCAAGATGAAGGTGAAGGCGAACTCGATGATGCAGAGATCGAAGCTGCCTACGCCGAGGATGAGGATGATATGAATGTTGATGAAGGTGAAAAGAAAAGGAAGGATTCTACACTTGAGGAAGAAGCCGATCGTGTGGCTGACTTGTTCATTCAACATTTGCTTCATGCATCAACGTTTGTGTTCACGCCATCTCAGTGCAACTTTGAGTTAGAAGTAAGCTTCAAAACTGTGAATTTGTTATCACACGCTAACGAAGATTTATATAGTTCACTACCGATATACCAAAGCTCTTATTTGTTGGCATCGTGGAGAGAACCTGCCGTGCCACTGTTATCCGGGAAATTCCAGGGATAAAGGACTGCTTCCAGGTCAAGGGCAACAGCAAAAATGGGTTTGAGATCAAAGTAAGCCATACACATTAATATCACATTCCTTTCCTGATGATGATGGCCTTCCGTCCATCTATGTGCTTAGTTTGCGACTAATGGATCAAATTTACGTGGCATCTGGGAGTTTGCAGCAAGCTCAGGGGAGAGCATCCTTGAGGATGAAGAGATCTATTCGAACGATATTTATGCCATTCTGAAAACATATGGAGTTGAGATGGCCCGTGCAGCTATTTTGCGAGAGATGGGTGATGTTTTCGGAGTTTATAATATTCAGGTAGACAGGAGACACCTAGAGCTGATTGCGGACTACATGGTGCGTCATCACATGGGAGCTTCTTTCCTTAGCTGGGACTGACTAGGGACAGACATTTGAAGGGGGTTATAAACCGTTCAATCGGAAGGGTATCTCGAGCAACCCATCGCCGCTTCTCAAGGCATCTTATGAGACGACTGCAGCATTCCTCTCGGATGCGACGCTGTACGGAGACTTTGACGACCTCACAACGCCCTCGGGAAATCTGGTGCTCGGACGACCGAATGCTACTGGTACAGGCGTATTTGACGTCGTCATGCCAGTGTGAGATCTGGATCACTGGCTCGAAAAGTAGAGTAATGGGTAGATTACGGATCAGGCGACACGCGTAGTCAAGGAATGTGACATATTTTAATTGCATCGAACGCGTTATGTCACGATAACGTGATATCGTGAGAAAGGCAGGGGTGGTGGAGCCGGATCCATTGTTCAACTTGATCAGTGCCTTTCCCCTTTCCGTTCAGTAGCACTTATGTCTCCGCTCCCTTCCTCCTCACCCTCCAAGTCTTCTCGGAATTCTTCATGCTGCCCTCGGGCCCCGCTCCAGGAAATGCCTCTGGAGCTGTTTCTACTTCCATCCAATTCCTCAAAATTCGGAACAAGCACAAAGCGCCCAGTTTCTCCGGGCACCTCAGTCCTTTACAGCCCCGCAAAACGCAGAATCCTCAACCAAGAAGGTTTATGCTCACTCACCATGAAAGCCTCAGCTTCAACCGTCCCTACTACATCCTCTCAGAATAAAGCATCACAGCATCAGCGATTTACAGATGCTTTGATGGGTCCGGATAGTCCTGCACGAAAATTGGACTTCGGCACGCCCAAGAATGCTCTTGGTAACAAGGCGCCTGTGCGGGTCGCTGTGGACGAGAAGCTAGGAATACCACCTGAAGTCAAAGTTGGGATGCGGCCGTGTTTGAGAAATCACGAAATAGCTGAAGACCGTCCTTCAATATCCCGGAGTACATCTCAGTCCCAACCACAACCACAAAGCTTGGTCAATCATGCTTCGCTGACCTCGTGGTCGCAACCTCCTCGCCATCTCGACTTCTTACCAGCTCCACGCGACGTACCTCCCCCGGTCGATCCTCAGTCAGAGCACTATCCTGGTTTTGTAGTATATCAAGATCCTTACATCTTGATCCCAACCCTACGGCTCACGTCTTCCGCTTTATCGCCCGCATCGAGTGCAGCTCTTGCACCGCTTGATGAGGAGCTTGATGATATTTCTGACGCGGAATTCATTGGTTCAAGGGAACAAGAATTCGTGAAGGAGAATCTTCCACCGCGAAGAAAGGCTCACAAACTCTCTGCGGGATCTATATCGGAACTATTCCCACCCTCATGCACACCCTCATGTACCAAGCTGTCTTCAGTGCCTGCAACACCATTGAGAGAACATTCATTGAAGGAGGAGAATTTGACAGCCAGGAAATCCACAATAGCCAGGCTTGGTGCTGGCACTGGTTTCAGGAAAGCACAATACTTTCCTTCTAAAGAGGACCAATCTTCCATGAGAAGGATTCTCAAGGAAGAAGTCAACGGCGAACAAGGCGATGATTAAGAGCATTTTCGTACTCAAATTTATTTGCCGTACTCCATCTTCCTCTGATCTCTATCACATCATTCCACATTATTCGACATCTAAATCATCTGGCCCATATCCACGCTTTATCCACGCTTGCACTTTGCAGTTTCCTTTGCCGACTCCTGAGCAGATCTTTTTCATTATTTTCTCCATTATTTCCGCGTGTCTACCGTTATCTGGGTATATCTCTCTTTTTTCTCCTCCCATTGTACTCTATTAGATTTTTTACATGATACGACATCGTTCCTTTTGTTTCCATTTGCCTGTCCTACCCTCCTTTTATGAAACTCGACATCTGTTTTTTGATAACTTGGTGGTTCTCGTTTCAATCTCAGGAAACCACTACATGTATTTTGACCTGTTCGTATACGCATAGTGTCCACTGATTTATATTCAACGAACAAAGGTTGCTTATGACGTCATGGTTTCCGCGTGTGAAGACATGTCAAAAGGCGCAGTAGCTCCAATACACAAGTCTGAGCACTTGATAACTGCGTTGTAAGTATGCAAGAGACCCCGCTTGCTGGAGTATTAAACAATCCTCGAAAGACCAGATGTTACTAATCAACTTATTAAGACCAATTACCCGTCGTTCCCTCTTCACTGCAGCGTCCCTAAGGGCTACTGCTTCCCAGGCGCCCAACCGAGGAGGTGGAAGTGCTGGTAGTGTCCAACACAATAGTGACACCTATGCAAAGGAAGTAGACACATCGCCTGCTGCAGATCAGCAAGTACACAGAATTGACGAGCTCAATGACAACGTGCAAAAGCCGTATGAAGCCCCATCTGGAGACTTCAGTAGGACAGGTGCAACGTCGGCAGAATACGCAACCATGAGCAAGAGTGGTCAGCCATATGCACCAAAGGAAGAAGGAGAAAAACAGCGATATGGAGGGACAAAGAGCTGGGCAGATGACAAGGGCCCCCAGACTAGTAAACCTGGAGAGGGGCCAGCTGGGAGTGACGCTGGAGGAAGAAAAGCATAGTGCTAAGATTTAACTAGATGGCTTTATGCTAGAATAACGTTTCTTTGGGTGGCTTTATAGCAATGTTCTGACTTTTTTGTTGTTTCATCCTATAATCAGGTACTGTCAGTGGTGAGGACATAAGACTGGTTCCCCTTGAGGCTGGCGAGATAATCAGATGATAATCAAACTCACCACCAAACTTGTCATGTGCACGACATCGGTTTTGGGAATTGGACGATCCCAGACTGGGGTCAGGCTCATGGTGGCACAGCCGGGTGTTCTTACTATGAGCTCAATTTGTAGCAGGACTCCAATGACGGGTCCAAGTATACTTGGAACACGATTCAAGATCTTAGGGCTGGAGTAGTAGGACTGGAGTAGTAAGGCGGTTGTATGGCACTCACTGTTGAATACCAAGCTTTGAAAGATAAGATAGCGCGATAAACACCCGACAACTCTGAAGATCCACAAATGCTACAATCACCTTCTTGTTGAAATCCAGATAATCAGAATGGGACGTAAACAGAACCGCACTGAATCCCCTCCTCCTGCTCCAGAACCAGAAGCAGCAGTCGTAAAGCCTGCTCCTCGGCCACCCGTCCAAGTTCTCTACTGTGCTGGTGCGTTGTCATCCATTATCTAGAATCACCAAAACTTATCGATGAATATTAGTGTGCACATTTCCTATCGAATATTGCGAGTTTGGAAGTAGCATAACCCGATGCAAAGAGTGGCTCAAGGAAGTCAATCCAGAGCTCTTTGATGGGCTCTACTCCGACGGTGAGTACAAGAAGGTCCACCTTCGCCGCTGAACTAACATAACTTATGTATTAACAGAGGCGCTACAAGCTAAAATTGGGACTCTAAGTCTTGAAGCACAGGCAAAACTTGAGCAAGATACAGCCAAAAAGGAAGCCAAGGCAGAAGCCAAAGCCGACGCAGCACTCAAGAAGAAACTTGCATCACAAGTCATGATCAAGCGCATTGAACGTACAAAGCGGAAACACGTCACCTCTATTCAGGGCCTGGAAGCCTTTGGCATAGATCTCAAAAAGGCCGCGAAGCAGCTTGCGTCAAAATTTGCTACAGGGGCTTCAGTAACCAAAACACCGACAGGTGCAGAGGAAATTGTTGTGCAGGGTGATGTCGCTGAAGATGTCAGGGAATTGCTTGAAGAGGGTGTTGGGGTACTGAAGGGCGTCCCACCAGACAACATTGAGATCACGGAGGAGAAGAAGAAGAAGGGCGGCGACTAAAACTATGGTGTCTCGCTCTCACAAACTTTGACATATATGTGTATATTAGCCTGACACAAGACTCGGATTTAGTTTCAAAAGCTATGAATAAGCTTCTGGCGATTCCAGAAGATCAGTCATCTACTCTAGTAGATATGGCCTGCTTACAAACAAAACGATCAGACATTAGAAGAGTCTACATCCGGTCCAACGAGGAAGAAATTTCCTGCAACGGGATTACCCAAGGCCGTTTTGGCAGCGAAATCGGTAATATTAAAGTGTTGCCTGAAACTGGTACCCGGCGGAATTGTACCGTTGAAATAGGCTAATCCTGTCTCTTCAAAGTTATCCGGCTGAACGTAAGCAAGAATAACATATCTAGTCACCCCGAAATTCCGTGAGTCCTGGTTCCCTCGAGTACCTAATTAATAGAGCCGCTTACCGATGAGGATCGGATCCAGCTGGTGGGGAAGGATGAAAGAACTCGACCAAGGCAGAGCTCACGTTCGTCAACTGGACATTTTCGACTCCTTTGAGGTCCTCTGAATGGTCCACCACAAAGCCCTGACCCATAAAGTGTAGAAATTGGGCAATGCTTGGATTTTGTGGGGTAAGGGCATCTGGGTCAACAATGGTAATCACCCAAGTAGACTTTGAAGATGCCAGATTCTTGTCGCGAGAGAAAAGGGACCATTGCGGTGGCTGGTCAGTTTCTGGATGTGCAGGCTTAATCTCTTCGACCTTTGTAAGTATGACAGACTGAAAAAACTCACGTTCCGTTGTAAGCAATATACCTGGTGCAACCTTGACGTCTGCGTCCGTTACAGGATCCGTGAATAGCGTATCAATGCCAATTCTAGGATTGAAGCTGGGAAGTACATCAGGTACGATATGGGCTTTCTCGAAGGCGGCAGTAACATTCTTCAAACAGGTCGGAGAACGAGGTTGAAGGTGGGACAACACGTGTGCCTCACTTAGAGCGCCCAAAATCAAGACTGTGGATGTCAAAAGAAACATGACTGAGATATTATTTCCACAGCGTGTAATCTTATATCCCTGACGCTTGAGAAGATGAGAACGGCGTTCCCAACCATCGTCGCTACCAACGACCTTTGCCTGGGATTTCCAGTACTTTTTCCTACGCAAAAGGTGCTGCATGCGAAGAAGGAAGCCAATCACCTTTGTTTTATTTCCTTCCTTCGGAAATTGAATTTTCAGAAATGACCAAAAAGAAGCGGACAAATTTCTCCTATGAATGGCCATTTTAGGAAGATGACATTTGTTCAAATTCTGAATATTGGCCAAAGACTTGTGACAAGAATGGTCGAAAAGGGACTAGGGAAGATACAGAAGAGAGAAGTAGGATCGAGTGCCCTTCGGGAGCTCCGCTTTGACGATGACGATATGGCGTCGTGTTTCCAGTCAATTTCCAGTGCGGATCCTGGACAATAACAGTCACTATGTTCACGAGCATTGCGGCTTCTTTGATTTTAATTCTTGGCGGTGAAGAGGCACAGTAATGGCTACTCCCAGGTGCTGGGTGCCGAAGAGAATTCCTAGATTTCTCAGGCTCCAGTCCTTCCCTGAAATATTTGACCTTATTAGGTTGCCTCCAGAAATAGCTGTCTATGAGTCCCAGAACTTTATCCATTGGATCTACTGTCTAGTTTGTTCACCGTCTCAAATGTGATTGTAGGGTTCCGGTACATCTCAAGCTTTTATTGACACTTCATCTATGTCCAATGAGAACTCAGGCTCTTTTTCAACGATTCCAACAGACGTCTATGCCATCGTTTCAACAACATTTGCCAATAGTCTCGATTTGGGGTTGGGTTCAGAGTCAAGGAACGAGTCAACAGGAAGGCCGCTCCAAAGTAGTCTATAGACTCTCGACACCAATTTGAGAAGATGCAAAGTGTAACTCCTCAACTTTCATTTTTTACAAACTGATTATTGTCGTTGATTAGTGTATACGCAACTGGTCAGGTCTTTTTCTACTTCCTGCCCGAGTGTTTCTTCATGAGCACTTCTACCTCTTGACACTCTTGTTTTCCTCTCACGCATATTACAGTTGCATCATCCACATCACCATCCATATCCGGGACAAGACATTTTATGTCTTCTGCGTTGGGACACGAGCATTCTGCCGGGTGTCCCACACAATCCAGAGTCAGGGGACAGAGGTAACGTGCACATGAGACTAGCCAAATGAAGTCAGTGAGGGCGAGATCAAAGGCCAGATGCATACCACTTTCAGCGTAAGCAGAAAATTGAGAACTGCTGGATCTGTGTTGCTGTTGATGCTGCTGATGCTGCTGGCCACCATTGAACATGTTGAAAAAGCCCTCAAATTGGGCCAAAGCGATGTGGATTTGGAGGAAGCAAATGAGCGCTAGCAAGAGGGTGAAGCAGGAAAACCGCGTATTTGATCCTGACATGGCCACCTTGAGTTGCAGAAATTTCTGACTCTGGAGTTGAAGATACGGAAAAATCCATATTCACGCCTTGGTATTCGTGCACGTCGCTCGATCAGAATAGAGCACGTGACTTTACCATCTAGATCAAACAACACAAACAAAGTAAACCCGTCCCGTAATGTCAATACCTCGACCCGCTGTGCGTTTACAGCCTTTGAAGATGAATAGATGGCTTGCTAACTCTATATTTCTCAGGCAAAATTACCTCCCGGCGCAAATCGTATCTTGTTTGTCAAGAATCTAAGCTACAGCATCACTGGGGAGGACTTGTATGATTTGTTCGGCCGTTACGGGAGCATCCGACAAATTCGTATTGGAAATGAACAAAAGACGAAGGGAACAGCGTTTGTTGTTTACGAAGATGTCATGGAAGTGAGTCAAGCAAGTCCAATTCATCACATTTCACTGTACCTATTTGCATCTCTCAGGCCAAGAACGCTCTTGACCATTTGAACGGCTTCCATTTGCAAGAACGTTACATTGTAGTGCTATACCACATGCCCGCTAAACAAGATGCGGCTGCAGCAAAGGCTGATCTGGCCAGAAGAGAGGAAGAGCTCGCTCAACTAAAGAAGAAACATAATATTGGAGATGATTGATTTCATGGAATGTTTCTCGTAATGATGTTACTCTTCCCTATCTGACATGCTCTGTAGTTTCCCTGCACTCTGTTGTCGTTTACACGTGCGTTGAGCAGGCCAATCTTGTACTTTGTAATCGGACGGTGGTTGTCCTCGATGTATCCCATCCATTCATGCCGAGGAATGTCGTGCTATCATACGCTCGCAATCAGGACACATCCTATCGATATGTGGCGAGTATTGTTGGGGATATTGGTGGCTCAATTATGAGTTAGTATGTGTAGTAAATACATGAGCATCAAAGGCTCACTATTGCCAGCATGTCTGCTTGCACTTGGGTGGTTGGCAGTCTAACGGATGTGCAGGACTGAATTTGCAGTTGACCGAGTTGCACAAAATCTTGATGAACGTCAGGGATACACCTTGTGATACAGGAAAGAGCTCACTTCTTCATCTTGCTATTTAGAAATACAACCATAATTAGCTGGTGTTTACGACAATCCAAGGATTACCACAAACCAAATTTTGTGCGTGACCACATCTTTGAAAAATGCATTAGCACGGCCGGGTAGAAATGGCAGTCATGAATCATACCTTGTATAGACATTGCGTACCCTGTCACAGCCCAGGACTACTAGTATTCAAGTTCGATGGCCCAGCAGGTAGGCTGACTTACCTTCTCCAATGACACATCTTTTGACGCTGTAGTCAAAAGCGTCCTGGCCTCTTTTATATCTCTGTTCTAGGCTTCTGGCCAATTCTTCGGCTCCAAGACACTTTCCTGAAGAATTGCAATTGCCCAGTGACAGCCTGACATCATTCGTACAGTCCCTTGATAACCTTGTACCGACTTCTATTCCCGGAGAAAGGAGTTTGCCAATCGGATCGAGTGGCCTTGTCCCCTGATTTATTCGTATGTTCATACAAGCAACTGATCGGATAAGGAGATCGTTGGATCTATCCAGTAGGAAATCCAATGTTTGTCTGACGTGTGAGAATACCAAGCGTCAAACAGAGCTCTTCTCTCAACATAGTATAGGATTGAAGATGTAGAACGACTTCTGGAAGTGTATTAATAAATACCCACGAGGACATGAACAATTGACTTATTGAATTCAGCTGGCCTGCCATGCACATGATCTGAAACCCCTACTTTTAATTATTGGTTGAAAAGTGGTATATCTATGCAACTCATGTTTCTACTTCGAGACTATGTCAGAAGACAGCCTATGACTTTGTGAGTCAATCCCTTTATAGACATTCATTACTATCATCAACCCTTCTGTAGTAGTCTTTTGATTTATTCTTTATTCTAGCATTGCGTCATTTTCTGATGACCTAGAAAAACTACAAATTGACAACGATCGCCATGTGATACCTTCTTCTCCGTTGAAGGGGTATGTATTCTCATGAGAAAATGGTCATGTACAGCAAATCACTTGTCTAGAAATATCCTCGTAAGTAGTCTCAGGAGCTGAATCTAGGTATGCCATCTCGGGCTAACGCAAATCATGTACATAAACTAATGGCATTGTCCGAGATCAAGCCACGCGCTCCACAATGTGCCGTATGCGGCTAGGGCATTGTATACTTTATAGAAATTCAATGATAGAAACTCTCTCAGCTTTCACGCGTTCGCCTCGTGGTGTACTGTGGTTTATTCTGGCAGGTACTGAAGTCACATGATCTATCACAGGTTCATCACCAGGTCTGCACAATATCCCAGTGTTCGCTTACCACATTTATCGTAGGGCTTTCTATGGAAATTTCTTCTTGGATTAGATTTGAACAAATTTGGTGCTGCCTTGCGAAACTTCTGACGTATACCCACCCAAGGATTTGTAATCACTACGGTCTTCAATGAGCCACAGGAGGACAAGAATGTGGTGGCTGAGCCGTTGATGGAAGTTGATTCTCTTATCCAACATCGATACGATGTCATCTGAACGGTAAGGGATACTTTATTCTAGCACAACATCAAAGACGTAGTGGTGGTTTGAGCTCACTCAGTTATCCATTTGCTCAAAGATGGCGACGGGTGACACTTACTTCCACTTGATTACCCATCAACGCTCAATTGCCGATGGCCATATTGAGGACGGGCCAGGGATCTTGTAACAAAAGAAAGACGGATCGCAAAACCTAAAGAATGGAAACTCGTCGGTGAATTTGAAATGTTCCTGGCCCAAGTAGGCATCGGCAAGGGAAGCTAGGACTCGTTTACACGAGCAATCAATAGACTATACATTACAAATAACACAGCAAATACGACCGCATCGGCAACTGCATAATGAGATATCTATCATCGAAAGTAGGCGGACGGAACATTTAAATCAACTCCGCAGCATTGACAGGCATTTCATCCTGGTGCAGAGAATCAATACAGAGATTTGATATCGAAAGAACGACATACGATCTGAGTGCTATAGAATTGTTCTATGATGCGGTATGCCATTTCAGAATGATGGTCAACGGAGACGTTCAATTTTACGCACCAATATCACGCAGGATACGAACGTCATCAACAGTTACAAACTGGATATGAACTCAGTCAGAAGTCAACAGCATTAGATGAATCCAGATGACTTGCATTGATCGCCACACCCTTACGACCGAAACGTCCTGATCGACCAATTCTATGGATATAGTTTTCACGATTCCTGGACGCAAGTCATCTGAGTGAGTGCTTCCGGCCAGCGGAAGATGTAACGCACGCAGGTAAATCATAATTAATGACTAGGGAGACCTGTTGAACATCAATACCTCGTGCCCAGACATCAGTGGTAATTAAAACACGTCTGATTGTATTGTTAGTTAATGGTATAGACTCAATAACTTGTCTGCGACGTACGATGTGCCGTTACGGAATTCGGCCATAATAGCATCACGTTCCTTTTGAACCATGTCTCCGTGCATTGAGGAAACGGTGAAGTTTGAAGCACGCATCTTCTCCGTGAGCCAATCCACCTAATAGAAGGTTTCAGGTTCAGGAGATACAACAAGAATGGGAGATCAACACACTTTACGGCGAGTATTGCAAAAGATGACAGCTTGAGTGATAGTGAGGGTATCGTACAGATCACAAAGAGTGTCAAATTTCCAGTCTTCCTTTTCTACAGCAACAAAGAACTGTTTGATCCCTTCGAGCGTCAACTCGTCACGCTTGACAAGGATCCGGATGGGGTCCGTCATGAATTTTGTTGTCATTTCTAGTACGTCGTAAGGTAGTGTTGCACTGAGGAGGACAACCTGCGTTGCAGGGGGAAGATATCGATATACGTCGTATATTTGATCTTTGAAACCTTTGTTGAGTAGCTCGTCGGCCTCATCAAGCACGAGCATTTTTATGTTTCGTGTTCGCAGACTTCGTCGTCTGATCATGTCGAATACACGCCCAGGTGTTCCAGAAACAACATGCTGACCATACTCGAGTTTTCTGATGTCTTCGCCGATCGAAGTTCCACCAATGCATGCATGACACTGCACGTTCATGTAGTCACCCAATGCCAACACGACAGACTGAATTTGGGTAGCGAGCTCGCGAGTCGGCGAGAGAACAAGGGCTTGAGTTTCGCGCACGGCAAAGTCGATAGATTGGAGGATGGAGATAGAGAAGGTCGCAGTTTTACCGGTACCAGATTGGGCTTGGGCAATAACATCACGACCTTGGGTGATGGGAAGAATAGCTCGCTGTTGAATAGCAGAGGGCTTTTCAAAATCTAACGCAGAAACCTATGAAAAATTGTATTGCTTAGTCTCCAGTGACTCACTGTACGCGTATATGCCACGCAGAAGGTCCTCCTTTAGGCCTAGGTCATCAAAAGTAGAGATCACAGAGACGGCCTCAGAGGACTCAAAAACAAGTTTCTATTTTATGACACTAAGCATTAGATAGTTGTGAGGAGCGCACAGGACATACATCGTCGCCAGGGTTAATTCCCGACATTTTAGAATGGTTGTTGAAGAAGTGTCGGAGTTCGAAATAAATGTGGCAGTGGGGTCGAGCAGTTTGAAATATCTTCGACCATGGACTCTGTCATCGAACTGCAGCGTCAGACACACGAAGAAATAGAACGTTTTGAAGGCGCTCTTTATGACCTCCTTTCAAGGCCAACAACGGCACACGAGCGCAAGCTTCAGAACGAGCACAAAGCTTCCCAGGTCCTCGACCGGATCACAACACGAACAACTGCTCTCAATAACCTCTATGTCGATGGAGACTCGAGAAAGGAAGAAATAAACAGACTGACTGCTTCAAGACCCGATGATCTCTCAGAATTTTATTCGCGGTTGGTGAAAATCCAGGAGCACCACAACAAGTATCCTGACTCTGCGCCAGGAATTGACCTGGAGCTTGCGTCATTTCTGGAGGAGCCTGGCCAAGAAGAAGAAGACTTAGATGTTGAGGATGATCGTACGTTTCCTCCGTCCACTTTAGCGTCATCTACTGAGAAGAAGTCTCAGCAATTTCCCTCATGTTCTCGGGAGAGGAAGCACATGGCAAATATTGTGATTTGTATGCTAATCACGTTGCATATACGAACCTAAAAGGTATTGGCAAGCGGCCAGGCTACCTCCAGTATCTGGATCTTCTGCTAGAGTCACCATCCAATGAGGGACTTTCTAAGGAGACGCGATTGTCTAAGGAATACGAGTCGTGAGTCACACTTTGTCTAATCATCATTCTAACCAGTTCTGATACGAGTTTGGACGTCCTCTAAGGTACATCAGGGATCTCTACAACTACCTCCTCTCATTTTTAAAGAGGACACAACCCTTGATTGATATTGAATCTCAACAAAACGAGGCTGCTTCGTTTTTTGACAAGAAGTGGGAGGCAAAAGAGTTACAAGAATGGGATATAGAAAAACGACCCGAAACCAATGGAGCGTCGATGGGCATATGGTGTGCGGCATGTAAGGAAATTCTATCAAATTAATCTCGTGGAACTGACTCGGTGCTAGGCCAAAAAAATTATACCAAACAGACAGTCTATGATGCACACCTTTCCTCCAAAAAACATACCAAGGCTATGAATAAACAGGCTGCATCAGGGGAACCATCTAAAAACCCCAATGGCTCACTTGTTCCTCCAGCTTCTGGTGCACAATCCAATTATCAACCAACTACCAAGCTACGGATAAGAAATGCTGCATATTACACATATATGGCCATGACTTTATTGGTGTTATTGGCACCTGTTATCAATGAAACCAAGTCCAACGTCGAGCGAAGATTCTCCCTTACTGCTCGAGAGCGTGAGCAAGAACTTCTCGAACAGTCAGTGTCTGCTCCACCTGCTGCTGCTGCGAAAGATGGTGCTGCAGAAGAAGAAGACGAAGACGCAGAAGAAGAAGAGAGAATTTACAATCCCCTAAAGCTTCCGTTGGGTTGGGATGGAAAACCTATTCCTTATTGGTTGTATAAGCTTCATGGTCTTGGAGTGGAGTACAAATGCGAGATTTGTTCAGACTATCTGTATATGGGCAGGTAAGTGCTCTTCGCTTGCGTCTCATCTATCTTCTGATATATTTTCTTCAGGAAAAACTTCGATCGTCACTTCCAGGTTCGTCCTGACATCGGACAATTGATACTATCTACTGATTTGAGTCACAGGAATCTCGACATGCGTTTGGAATGCGAGCCCTTGGGTTACCTAACACGAAACACTTCCACGAAATTACCCGCATCGAGGATGCCCTCGCCCGTAAGCTCTACTGTTTCTAGCAGTGGCAAGTCTTCGTCTGATTCAGAATTCAGTTGCCGAAAAGCTCAAACAAGAAGGTCGACATGAAATTTTCGAGCAAGAGACAATGGAGGAACTCGAAGATGACGAGGGTAATGTGTATAATCGCAAAACTTATGAGGACCTCAAGAAACAAGGTCTAATCTAACACTGTATTAATATACCGATGTTCTACTTGCTATGGCAATACTACTAATTGTTCCTTTTATGGTGTTGGATCCTCTGCTGGACGCGCTGGTGGCTGGCGAAGACGCTGTGTACCAATCTGGACTGGTATTAAGGGCGTTTGCAGCGCCAGCGCGGAGGTGAACAGTTCTTCGTCGGAGGTAGTGGGCGATGCTGCCAGGGGGGAACTAGGCAATGACTCGAAAGGATTTCCCTTGTGGTGTAGACCAATCTGCTGGATTTCCTCTATGGAAACCAATCCACCAGGTCCATCTACATTTAGTCTCAATATGAGATCATTCAAGAGGAGCTACAGAGGGGAGCTTTACCCGGTGTATCCCACCATGCTTTCTCATTTGTGCTTGGAGCCGGCACTAACAGAAGACCTAAGCAGATGCACTCAGAAGTTTATAGAAAGACCCACATTCACCAACAGTATCGGGTAAAGCGACACTAGCCAGTTTCTCGTCTATATTGTCGTGCGCCTGCGTGCCGACAATATTTTCAAGTAGAAGTTGGGATAAAGCAGCCTTTTTCACAGTATCAACAACTCGAATGTCAGCACTAAAGAAGGCAAAGACTGCATAAATGTAAGAGCTAGGTAAGCTTGCTTAAGGGTCAAACTGACCTGGTTTGTGGTCGGACCCTTTCAGCTCTGCTCTAGAGTACATAGTGAGTTCAAGTGCTGAACCGCGGTATAAGATCCGGTCTTATCCACAGGAATGAGCAAGCCATCATATTGTCTCCTGGAATAAAGGCATAAGTACTCACCTGTCCACGCAGGGATCCGCATCTTTTCGCTCGTATCATAATCATCTGTCCCTACGTTGTAACGGTAAGTCGGTCGGAACAGAAGGGGACCTTCCTTGTAGTCCATAAATGCCAGGTCAGCGTCCATGACATAACGAAGCTATCCAATAGGGAAAAAGAAGTTTGAGTGGCCACTATTGTCTGAAGGGTTGGTCGCACCTGATCTGCCGCAATTAAAGGGTCGAAGTCGTTGGTTTCCGCATACGCTCGTACGGCAGCATTATCCAGATCAATACGATAATTGGTATCAGCAAGCCATATAACGTTTCTACGATGGATAATGGAGCAATGGAAACAGATCTCGAAGAAGGGAGACGTACTCATGACTAGCTATTGTCTTCCCCTTCTGGAAGTGAAGACCATTTACAATGGTTCGAAAATCGGCATTTCGCTCTTCAGTGTTGGAGTGTCCAGCCGCGAGATGCGCTGTGAGAAAGCAGAAGCTGGTGTCATGATAATCTAACCGGATCCCAACAGCGCCCTTGTTTCCAGACATTCCTCGGAGACCAGTCTAGCCAGCGAACAATTTAAAAGTGCTCTGTATATGTCAATATCCGCACCTTGCGAGAAGTGCCTTCTACATTCCGGATGACCGAAGTCAATTCCTCTTTTACGATTACGAACAGTGCGGTGCCGACCAGCTAGAGGCATTTACTTGAGCTGCCACGAAAAAATTATCAGGAGACACACATGCCTGTTCACTTCGTAGCATAATGTAACGTGATTTTCTAGAGGATTTCCTTTCAATGTTATCCATGACTTTCTTCTCCCAAAGTCGCCTAGAGTACAATTCATGCTATAGAAAGAAGCCAAAGAAATAGAGCTTACCGCTTCTCTGGATCAGTCTGTACAATCTGCTGAGCAGTCAAGGGCACAATTTCTTGAAACCCAAGAACAATCATGTCCGGCCTAGAAGACATGAGCACTGACACAGGAAATCCCATGGATTACATACTCTTGTGTCCCTTCTCCAGGGAACAGCCAAGGAATCAAGGACTCTGCAGTCATCTATCAGAATGTGAGATCAAACAACATGGTGCTGCCTGGCGGGCTTACTCTTCCATTAAGGTTCCAAGTGCCTACCATCATGCTAGCTTTCTTCACGGTGGAATATTCAGGCCACCTGTGAGTAAATATTAGATAGATGATTTTGCAAACCCGACCAAACGTACCGTCGATCAAGAGCTTTGCGGACGGTGTCGTGTATAGGATCGAAAATGGTGACGTGTTTTTGGTCACTAAGATTACCCTTGAATAAAATATTTTTAGCTGCATAATGCAATCCAGTTTTATTGATCTCACTAGAAACATGTCGATAGCGATTTGTTTTCCCCTATCCTGAAAATTATTGATGTATGCACGAGACACACTCTTGGTCGCGTCGGACAATAAACCTGATTATATGATTGATGCAGGTGCGGGACAAGCAAAATAATGCTCACCAGCCAGTGTTTGTTTTCCGCTTCGAGTAAAACTAGTGTTCAGGGCACCAGTACCTGCATATATTCTGGACAAGGCGTCTCCATTCTCAGCCCACAGCTCGCGATGGTTTGTCCATAGTTGCATCGAGGCCAGCCATTCCCGACGAATTAGCCCCAGATACTGTTCGAGTGTAGTCTTCGATAGAACATCTTCAACGAAATTAGTCCTATCCAGACTAGTTATGGCTAGGCATCAGAAAGCTTTGTCCATGCACGAGGACCGCCGTACCTACCAATCTAGACAGTTTGTCCGGAAGACGCCCTTCTGCTCTCTGACGATCTCATCTGTTGAGGCGTCACACATGGTGAAACCGAATTTATCAATGCTATCATTGATACTTTCCATTCTCCTATGGAAGGCTAGTGAACATAGGCTTTCCCGAATTCTACCTCGGCCCTTCTACTTACGGTAGATTCCGTATTACGCTTTCGTGTCCACCGATGCGAACAGCATGATGAAAGTCGAAATTTGTGAGACTCAGATTGTCTCCCAAGGCACTTCTAGCCATCGACAGATGCTTCGCGTAAGAGTTCCCCAAGAGCGTTTCATTTTCCTTTGTCCCCAGAAGGTTTATTGCATGTATAGATCCATAATCCTCCATCATTTGAACAAAATGCCGTTCGAAAGCAGGTTGAGATGCGTGGGGCCTGGTCATCTGAATGCGCTGTCCGAATGTCTGTATTCCTTGTTGTTCCCAGAATACTGAAGGGAGTTCCCTTGTTTAAGGTAAATGTATTTGATAGCTGAGATACATACACGGAACGCTTCCTCTGACCTGAACGTAGCTCACGCAGTGTTGGTCCGTGGTGAAAATCGTCTCTGTCTGCCAATGTCTCAGGTATCTGCCTCAGGAGCTGAGAGAAATACCTACCTCAACAAAATTCGCACAATTACCGTCATCATCAACGCCACGAGTATTGAATCGTGTCCCAGCACGCTTCCAGCTAAGTCGAGAAATAAGTGCAAGTGTTGCTATTGTGGGAGCACCTTCTGTCGGCGGAGAACGAAGCGGCACTTGGAACACGCCGATATAACCTTGAATGGCAAGGACCTAGAGATGATGATAAATTTCTATAAAAGACATATATATAATCAATCTCATCGTACGAGAAATTGACATCGATCCATTTCTTCGCGTTCATGGAGATTGAGCCTCTCCCGAAAATCCAATAGACCGCGGAGAATATATTCGTTCCAAACAAAACGCTCATCAAATGTGTCAATGTCTCTTGATGAAACGGCATTCCGTGCCAACCGCACAGAAAGCCTGGAAGATAGGTCCCATGTTGAGTTTATTGCATAATAGAAAGTTCCGGACGACAGGATCTTGCTGAGTGCTAAACAAGGATGCTCGAATACAGGAATGTTACTTGTATGAGTTTCCCTGAACACCGAGTCGACGACTTCCGGTCCGAATTGAGGCTCGCCAAGCAGAGGGTCGTCCCATGCTGAAGAAGTCAAGCTATAGAAGCAGACTTCATGTATTCTTGCTACCGATTCGGGATTGTGTGCAGAGGGTCTTGTATTCCCAATATCTGTGGCGCTAGTCACAACAGCGAGAAAGATGTCTATGGACAATTTATATTTGTAGCAATTCAAGTTCGCAGTTACACACCATTCTCAACGTTGATCAGACCAAGACATCCTTTGATAGTCCTATTTGAGAGCTTCACAAGACTGCTGTGATCAATTTTCCTTGTCGAAAGAAGGACAACAATAGCTTGGGATTCGTCCTGTCCAACACGAAACCGAAGTGCTCGGCGAGGACGACCTAGAAGATCATCTTTTTCGTCAGTTATGAGATATAGAGTTCGAGGGTTGGTGCCAAGGTATAGTTGCATTACTGCAGGTAGTGGTTGCGATAAAAATGTTTCAAGCGCGTTCCAAGCACTAATCTCTTGGATGCATTTGTTTGTTCCTGACAACGCTTATCTATCTAGAATAATATATTTATAAGGTCAGACCAGTAACAATGTGAGCAATTCTCGAGCCGAATGGGTGCTTTCTCCTGGATCTAACTCAAAACTATTGCATCCAACGGTTTCAAGGAATTCTATGCGTTCCTTTTCGCGTCTGCAAAGGAGAGAGTTGGAAGTACCCATACAATAATGAGCAGAACATAACGTAATATTACGGTTCGCTTTGATAGACCGGACAGACTCTCTGAGCGCGTGTCCATTGTTAGAGGGATCTGGGATGTAGATCATTTCATTTCCGCCATCGGTATGCATGCTGCTGTGAGAAATAGTGGACAGGAAAGGAAAGAGCGATGGAAGCGTCTTCGCAGAAGTAGCGTAATCAATCACACGAACACGCTGAGACGAGGATAAGGAAGGAGCTAAGAAAGACAGGATATGATGCTGGAGTTCAAGAGGAAGGGACTTGAACTGGGAAGATGAACAGGCAGCCATCCGATCATTCTGGTGAGGTTGTGGTAGTGTTTTCCTGTTTACCGATTCTTGTCTGCATCGACTCACGAAGAGTAGCAACCTAGCGTAGTATAGAAGAATAACTGCCTGCTTGTGTACCTTCCGCTCGAGGTGACTATTACGAAGTAAATCTTTCTTGAGCAAAGTTTCATAGCCTCTCCATGTATGAACATCGTTCCTTGTGGAGGCAACACTCTGGCTGCCTGACCCCTCCTCATCAGAGAAAGCCTCTGGACTTGTCTCTTTACCTTGTAGTTGATTATCATGAAGTTCAACACTCTTAAGAGTATAATTTGAGTTATGGATGCCGGATATTATAGGTTTGATGCCCCGGAAACCCAAGGAGTTGCCATTGCATTTCAGTACGTGCAACCTACACCGAGAGGACGAGAGGTAAGCTACGATGACCTTGCTTGACGAGGACGTTAGCCCTACAGAGGAGAGATGTAGTTCGCGGAGGTGGATCGCATTCAATGAAGGCAAAAATTGGGCGAAAAAGTTATCGCAAAGGTATTTGTTTGCGGACAACGAAAGGATCTCCAAATGCGAGGAATTAATGGCTTCGACGAAGACCGAGGTGACCTCCGGTATGCCTCTGAGAGAATTCTAAGCACAAATTTGTCAGTGAAATGCAGAAAAAAAGGTTAAAGTCGTAATCTCACATGCTGAAGAAATAACTTTCGAACGTGTTGGTTGCCTTTCAAGTATTCTGATATGATAAGAAGGCCATCGTCTCCAATATTATTTGCATTCAGGTGAATCTCCTGAATATTGTATTCACTGCCTTCTTCTGAGCACAAGAAGTTGAAGAGTCGCCGACAACCTTTATCTCCAAGTTCATTGTGACCAAGAATCAGCATGTGGACGGATTTCCGGACACGGATCATAGAAATAACAGTCTCTGCGCCTGAAAAAATTTCCTGGAGTCGGCCAAGAGCACTGATATGTCAGTCAATAGAGCACTCAACCTTCGATTGAACAGAGCCCTGCGCCAAGCTGGTTTACTTGCTGGTCTTGACCCGCTATGGCGATGGCTCTAAGAGGAGATGACGGATGGTTCATCGCGACTCGTCGGGCTTAACTGGGAAGGGATCTCACTTGTCCTCCGTAGGACTAAGACTCACCTCATATACATCCAAACAACTCAGCTTCAGCAGGTTGACGTCACTGTAGTGTCGGGACATTCCTTGACATTGGAGAGAGCTTCGCTACGAGTCATTCTATCGGACACCTACAGGTCCCTCTCTCCGGTAGCACGCCTCGCCATCAGATCAGAATTCTAATTCAAATCTAACCTGTAGTACATCAACAGGTACGATGCATGTGGCTGTTTACGCAACTTTGTGAGGTAAAATCTCTGTACTAACTCTCTAAATATATCCCAAGATCACTGTTCTTCTCAATCAGGTCTCGGGTAATAATCTGTCATCACGTAGTCACGTGAAACAAAATTGATACCAGCCTCGCTTCCAAGTGCCATGGCAGCTTTTGCAGGATCATGGGCATCTCTCCCAGTCTCGTTAACATCCTGGATGTAAGACGCAAAAAGTCTATTATCTATCACTATTCATACGATTTTTAGTCTAGATGTTGTCCAGTCAATGGGTTATGAGAAAATGACGCCTGTGCAGGCGTCTACAATACCTCTATTCATGAAAAACAAAGATGTTGTCGTAGAGGCTGTTACAGGATCTGGAAAAACTCTAGCCTTTGTCATTCCAATACTAGAACGGCTTATCCGCAGGGGAACCCGTCTCCGAAAGAATGAGGTGGGAGCGCTCATCGTTAGCCCGACAAGGTAAGTTTAACTTTCTTCGGTCCGAACCATGAATTCTCATGGATTGCTAGGGAGTTGGCTTCTCAGATCCATGCTGTGTTTTCTTTATTCCTGAAGTCTCAGCCGAGCGAGAAGGACCTTGAGGACGAATCATTGCAGGAAGAATCCCAAGGGCAACTGGAATTTCCCCTGCCTTTACTTCTTGTTTCCTCAAATCAGTCTTCCCCCGCTCAAGACCTTGAACGGTTTCTGTCGTCTGGAGCCGATATTGTCGTTGGCACACCGGGTCGTATAGAGGAGTTTCTGCTTAGGGAGGGCAGAAACTCTGTCAGCGTCAAAGAACTCGAAGTTCTAGTGTTAGATGAGGCGGACCGGTATGTCTTCTCCATTTCTCATTCTAGGTATCAGTTATTGAAGCTTCTCTAGCCTTCTTGATCTGGGTTTTCAAGAGTCCTTGACACGCATTGTTACCTATTTACCCAAGCAACGGAGAACAGGTTTATTCAGCGCTACAATGACGGATGCGGATGCCATGACAGAACTAGTGCGGGTTGGCCTGCGTAACCCTGCCCGAGTGACAGTAAAGGTACAAGCAAAGAAAGCCCATGGAATGGCTATCATTGAAGAAAGGCGAATACCAGCCAAGTATACTCTCCAACATATCATTCCCCGTCTTCATAGCTCATTTAAGCTTAGCTTACAGAACTACTATATTTCCTGTCATGCTTCAGAGAAACTCGTTCAATTGTCCAGGATAATAGCCTCTGAAACCTCACAACAACAATCCTCGAATTTCATAATTTATTTTTCCACCTGTGCATGTGTCGATTATTTCTACAAGGTCGGTGTCCAACATGTGTGATTACAATCTCTTTCTCAGCAGGGAGTAGATTCTACCTAGTGTCTCTCCACCATCAATCACATTTTATTCACTCCATGGCCACCTGCCACCCTCCACACGGACCCGTACCCTCAATAATTTTGCGTCTGCAAGTTCTATGCCAACACATCCTTCCGTCCTCCTCACTACTGATGTCGCCGCCCGTGGACTCGATATTCCAAATGTTGATGTCGTTATTCAATTCGACCCCCCGTCTGATCCCAAGGCTTTCTCACACCGTTGTGGTAGAACAGCTCGAGCTGGGCGGAGTGGTCGTGCGTATGTTCTTCTTGTCGGGCGTGAAACCGAGTTTGTAGGTTCGTTGGCGCATGGTTATTCTGGACACCGAGCTCATCGAGTGTCGCATAGATTTCATGAGTATACGGAAGATTCCACTGAAGCCTCATGCATACATCCTCAGAGACTTATCTCTAACGAGTAATGATGACACGGAACGATCGTCCGACAACGAAATAGATGATTATCTTTCTAAAATTCGAACAAAGGTTTTGACAGACCGCGCACTTTATGACCAGGTGAACTTGGGATTTTCAAAGTGCCATGAGCTTTCCGTTTCTAGCTCAAAAATACCGATCTTCTCTAGGCAGCAAAAGCTTTCGTCTCCTTCGTTCGCGCGTATTCAAAGCATGAAGCATCTTACATCTTCCGCATTAAAGATCTCGATCTCGTTGGTACTGCCCAAAGCTTCAGCTTGCTTCGACTACCCAAGATGCCAGAGCTCCAAAAAATTAACAAGAACAACTGGTCAGACGCCACTGTAGACGTGAGTTTCTAACCCATCAAAGGACGTGTTCATCTTTATATAGCTCACCCTCCCTGTTTAGTGGGATAATTATGCATATGCCAATAAAGCCCAGGAAACGAAACGTCTAGCTACAAAAATGGTTGATCAGGAAACGCTCAATAAGGAACATGAGAAAGCCAGACAGGAAAGAGTGAATAAGAAAAAGGCCAACACCTCGTGGAGCGAACAGACGAACAGAAAGGAGGAACGAGACAAACGTCGGGAAAAGCGGGAAAAGAAGAAAAATTGGCTCAAGGAACAGCGGTCAATGGAAGCTGCAACGCCAGACAATACCTCTAACAAGCGGCTACATTCAGAACTCATAGATAGAAAGAGCGATGAGGACGACTGGGATGATCTTGCCAAGGAGGAAAGGATGGCAAAAAAACTGCGCAAAGGAGAAATATCACAGCAGGACTTTGATACTACCTTTGCAGATCTGTAAACTCTACTAATTGGATTCTCATGCTTGACTAGAATTACATATATTGTCAAGAAAAGGTTACAATCAAGTGATACATCACAGTAAGTGAAAAATGTGAACAATAATCCAATGAATAGCGGTCAGAATGCAAACTTTGGGATTAGTCAAGGGCTAAGATTACGTTTTTTTACTGCTGCTGGTTAATTCGTCTAACTCGTAAAGCAGGGCGCATCTCAAAAACAGATTATATCAGATCAAATAGAACACAAAATAACGTAGCGAGCGACTCACCAATTCAACAAATACAGGTAAAAGTTGAGGAATATGGACCAATTCAGGAGGTTTTATCGAACTCTCCTTCTTCTTTCTATCAACCGCTTTGTTGACTTGCGGTGGCGAATGACGCTGCAACCGACTTCTTGGATGATTCGTCCGACTCGGTGAACCAGAGGGTGGTGGTGGTGGTAGAGGCTTGGACAACGATGATCTCACAAGAATCGGTGCGGCCGTTTGTGGTGTACTTGGTAAAGGGGGAACAGGAGGCACAGCATCGGCAGTTTGTTTCCGAGAACCGAGGGAAGTTAACGACTTCATACGTCTGAGCGACAACGATCGTCTGATAGTTGGCACTGGTATCGAAATGAAAGAAGTCGACGATGAAGATGCTGGCAGATTTTTCAACAGGGTTTGATGGGTGGCAGGTCTCTTCATCAGCGGAGGTGTCACTGTAGATACTGCTTTCATGCCGAGAGCCTGCGGTCGGACATGGACATGAGTCGCAGGGGCTGAGCGTGGTTCCTCCTCCCTGCTTCTTGAAATTATGCTGTCTTCCTCGCTCTCACTATCCTCACTGCTCGTGCCTTCCTCATCAGTGGAATGATCATCATCGCTCGAAGTATATTCATCGTCAAACTCATCCGATTCCTCAGCAGCGACATCCAACGCATCTCCATCTGCCAACTCTCCAAAATTGATCTCTCCGAGAACGTTGTTAACCAAAGTCTGGGTTGCCTCATCTTCAGCATCAGCGTCCCGTTGACCCTGAGCATTCCCAAATCGTCGACGGAGTTTATCCTCATACATCACCTTCAACTTGTAGTGATACATCGCAACCTCGTCCACCTCCAACAAAATATTCGTTCGCTCTAATCCTGTATGGAGAAGCAGAAACTCTAAACTCAAAGGATCACCAAGACCTTCGCGTACGACAGTCAAGAACATTTCGACCCATTGCATGAGACTGTTGAATAGTCCTTCGCCTTTGGAATGAACTTTGTGAACAAAGTAGTAAAAGGATTGTTCGTGCCGCTGGATGAGGTCAATGAACGCTTGGACAGTATGGCTGGGGTCGCTCTGTATCACTGACAAATCGCATCAGGATTATCGCACCCAAAAAACCATTCGATGGCCAAAACCTACTTTCTTCTACCTGCTCTACTGTTCTAATAAGATCGTTAATAAAATTTTGCAAATCACCTAACGAATCTGCAATACTAGCAGCCCGGTAAACCTGAGCCAAAGGAGAATAAAATATAGTAATAATATCCTTGAGCAATTCAGCAGTAAAGCCCTAAACAAACAATCGACTTTGTCAACGCTTTTCTTCAAAATATTCAAAACGGGAAACCACCGACTTCAAATATAAGATCAATCAGCATCTCTCTATCCCGTAGTCTTGTATAGAGAAACGCGAGGACTTTGAGATCCTCTAACAACCACGCATCCTCGTTTTGTGGACCGTCATCATCATCCGAATCAGCTAATGATTCGCGATGTTTCAAGTATTGTGCATGCGCCTTGTGCGCTCTAGCAACTCTATGCATTTGAGGCCTCGAAAGCGCCGGCTGTTCCCCAGATCGAAGAATGACCACAAATATGTTCATCTTTTCTGCAACTATCAAACACAAACAACCGATGATATGGATAAAGATCAAATACGTCGAGCAACTTACCTGAATCGGCTTTAAACATTTCTTGGATCTCTGGGGATGCGTATACAAACTGTCGGACCTTGTCGCACATAACGGGGTCATCAACTTTGTCTTTCACAGCTTCAATCTCCTCGTGCAACTGTTTTACTTCCTCCGTTAACGAACCGGTAAACATCCTAAATGGCCGAGTCAAAATCAGCAAGCGCATTCATCACCACTCGGAGAAATTGGCTTTACCTCTGCAATAAACTCTTGCCACCGAATGGCTGAGCAAGAAAAAGATCCAAGACACCTTTGAGTTATTGCGTTGTGAGCCTGTCTTGCAAAGAAGATCAAATACCGGGCAAACTTACTCCTGATCATGCCGATAGGGTTACTTATCTTAAGCGCGGCCTTGAGCATGAAGTATGGCATAAGCCCGTGAACTCTTTTGAGCGCAGCAAGTGTCTCTGATGCATTGTCGGAGGCCACAAATTGCTGAAACGCCGTCGATGCGAGCCTACATGGCTTCTATTAGAAATCACAGACAGCGAAATCAATAGCCAGTTTACGAAATTCGTGCCCATTCAGTGACAGCTTGATAGTTGGGTGGAAGGTCTCGAATATTAGGTGTCACTTTAATGATTCCAAATACGTTCGTCAACCCATCTAACCAATTAACGGGTAGAAATTTTTAGTTTTAAGGTTACGATGACCAAGGGCAATCGAAAACCCACTTTTACCCATTATATCACCTTTGACACTCTTCAAAGCATCCCGCAACGCATCGACACGGCCCGCAATCTCTTTGGCAAACTTCTTCCGACCATCTTCTCGAACTCGATCCGCCTCCTCTCGCCTCTTGGCATCCTCTATCTCCTCGTTTGTCAAGGTGATCGGATCACTGAGCAGGAATGATCTAAACACGGGTGATGACAACACAGTAGGCGATGCCATAAGCGTATGAAGATATGAACGAAGAGTTAAGCGATTCTTCTCTCTCGCTAAACGAGACGTGGGTTCGGGAGCAGTCGGAGGATCGTAAGAGTCGTTTTCGCTTGACATCGACTGACGTGGAAGGCTTGGTGTAATAGGACTCGTAACAGTGATATGCGTCCTGTCCTTCTGAGGTGGCGATTTGATAAGTTCCTCGGGATGTGCTTTTGTAAGCTGATGATAATCGCAATTAGAAAAAGCAGTTCCAGATTTCAAGAAGGTAGAGTCAGTCACTTCAGTTGCCAAAGTCCTAAAGTCCCCATAACGCCGTGAGACATATACATCCTCATACCGCGATCTTCTAGTCCTTATCACAAATTCCTTGCGTGAAACAACCAAATAAGATACTTTCACTACAAAAAAACTGATTTTCCAACTCACATCATGAACCCGACTCCTCACTCTACCCTTATCTACGACCGTCCTCACACAGACCACATTGATATCAAACCAGGCCATATCCTTCTTCACCCTCCTTTGCCTCCTCTTCGTCAATGCTTCTAATCTATCCAGATCAACCTGCGTCAATCTAACCACTTCCTCTCTCTCAACCAATCGTGTTGCAGAACCAAAAAACAAACTCAAATTCTTCTTAACCTTCTTCAAAACTTTCTTCCTTGTGGCTTGTTCACCCTTGCCCTCACCCTCATCATCCTCACTCAACACAGACGAGGCCGACAAATTACGTGAAATCATACTCGCCACAAATGGCTGCAACTTTTGAGAATAAAAGTCCTTGGGGGCAGAAGCCATAAACGGGAACGTCAGCACGAATTGCTGAAAGATGTAGCGTAAAAAGGGCATATCAAGCACAGGCGCATCTTTCGGTGGAGAGCTAAATGGTCGTCCCAGATACGACAATGTGGACACGTTCGGCCAGTGCGGGTTGGCAGTCGTGATAGCAGCCAACTCTCGCTCGAATTGAAGTTGGACAAGTGATTTCTTCAAATAGTGAGCGCGCAGAGGAGTGAGTTCATCAGACTGGTGGACATGTAGTGATTCTATAGGGTTTGTCGCAACAGATTTTGGATGAGACGGTGTGTTCTTTGTATGATCGTCGTCGTCTTTGTCCTTTCCTTGATGAGAGTCCACTAGCACGGGCGTAACTTGCTGTATGGATGACCCACGGGGACTCTGCGACCGCTGAGGGGAAACCGTGTCCAAATTATGATTCACCATCGCACTCTGCGTCGAAACAATATAGCCAGGCGCCGGTGGTATATTGCGAGTGGGTTTTGGTGGAAGCCTAAGACTCGAGCAAGACCGATAGACTGGGTATTGGGGAGTCGAGGGATTGTCCTGGGTAGGGGAATGGGACAGCGAGGCAGTCATGGGAGTCAGAGGGAGAGAGGTAGAATCCGGCAATGAGTCAGGCATGGATAATCGGAGACAGAATAGAGCCTCCTCTCTTGCATAGACGTCAGATTATGTAACATCCTATAATCTATTAATACAACTTATTGCTGCTGCACCCCCCAGCTGGTGAAAAACCGCAGCAACCATATTGGCTTGATTCCAGAGTGTTCAACAACACCCTCCTCTGTATCATCTGGTGAAGGCGGAGGCCGAGTCAGCACCGATCCTACAACATCCACTCGGTTTTCCTCCTCTGCTTCTTCCTCTGTTCTCCCTAGATAATCCACCAACCTCCTTTCACCATCCAGTTTCCATTGCACACGATCATACATTCCGTGTGCCCCATATATTCCTAAAGGTAGTCTCCTTCCACCTGCTCCAAACACTTTCTCTCTCAACTCAAATACCTTTTTCCTTGAAAGTGATGCCGTGTGCCATAGTTCTGAGATGAGGAATTGAGCAGACTCGTACTGAAGTGTGTTCTTTGCCTGTGTGATGGAACTTGTTTGACGGATATGTTCGTCGATTTCCGAAATAACACGAGCCCGACGTTCAATCTCGGCAATGGCGTCTTTATGTGTCTCAAAGTCATCCTGAAATGACGAGTTGGTCTTTTGGAGGGACGAGGTCAGGATCTAGAATTCTTTGTTAGGATGAATTGAAAGTTGTATCCATAGCACAGCTCACTTCGAGACATGCAACCACATTTCGTAAATGCTCTTCTCGTCGGACCATGATCAGTACCTGGGCACAAAGTTCAACGTCCAGCTTCATCCGCTCGGGACTCAGGACTCTGATCGCACGCAAAGAATCGAGATCGTGATAGCTTCTCCTACCCCTCACATAAATGTCAATTCAAACACCGAGCGGCAGAACAACATACCTCCGAGCACGAAGCATCTTAGCACTTTTCGAGCTCCCCTGGTCACTTTCAACCTCCTTCTCTCTCCGTTTATCGGTCGTCTCTTCACCTTCATCCAGGTCATCATCAACACCCTTTTCCTCCCTCGTCTCATCCAAAGTCTCATTCACCCTCGCTCTCATTTTCCCTTTCCCCGACATCCAAAATCCTTCATCATTCCATGCACTTCTCACATCCGACCAACTCGAAACTCTCTGCTGCTGATGCACAGGTCTCATACTCTTCCCCCATTCCCTTTCTATAATTCCTAATCCAGCAAGCGATTTCGTCCTCCCTCCGACATCAAGCTCAAATGCAGGCTGTAGCGAAATGCTTGAAGGTGCAGCACTCGAATGCAATAACGATTGAGCTTTCATGGGCGGAGGGACAGCATAAGAACGTCCAAGTTCAGTCGTTGATACATCTCTGGATATATCATAAAATTCGAGGTCTTTGGGTAGATTCTGATCATCGAGCATAAATGGATTATGTCTGTACTCGCCTATTTTGTTCATCAAAATCCTTTTCAACACTGAACTGAAGAAATTCACTCACTGATCGGCGAACATGGGCCACTATCATCTAACGTTTCATCCTGTTCCAAGTCCCTTTGAAGGAATGATTGAAGACCGAACACCCTTGATGATAAAATAAAGCCTACCCGGATAAAAGTCCAGGGTGCAATGTCGGTGACTGTACTCTTGAAAGCACCAGTTTCGGATCCGCCTTGGTTGCTATGTCGCCAGAAACAATTTTCGAGCTAGGCGATTTCGAACCCAAGGACAACCTGTCCGTGGCACCGCGGCGTTTTGATAAACTACATCCAACATTAACTAGCATAGTTGGAAATTCAAAAAACTCACTCACCCAGTCCAACTCTCCAGTTTCCTTTGCATTTTCTCGCTCCACACACCACCAAAACTACCTCCAGGTCTGCCTTCTGTCTGAAGATCACTGTCTTCACCCTCTGTACCATCACTCCTGGCCTCATCTCCATCACTCAAAGCTCCGTGGAGGGATACAGGATTCGGTAAACCTGACAACTCCATGTTCTCAATTCTTTCCCGTTCCTTCTCCCATTCCCTCAATGCCACGATATCCGCCACACGTCCTGACCACAACATCGTGACCAATGCATCATGATCTCCGTTTGTTATCGAAGGCGGGACTACTGGCAGTCCAACAAACTGAGAGCTGAGTCTCCCACCCGTAACGCCAGAAGAACCGCCACCAACACTGATACTACTTCTTCCAAAATCAACACTGTCGCCACCTTTTGCGGATCCTCTTTTTCGTCTTGCACGTTTTCGATGATGCGATTTGTGGAGGATTGAAGTGACGAATCGTTTCAAATCGACATCTACGTCCCATATGTTCGCGGTACTGTTTGAAGCACCTGTAATACCACTGGCCCCACTGAGCAACAGATTTCCCATTCCTCTGAAAATTTGACCACCGCTGCTCCCAACGCTCAATTTCCCATCTGCTTCAGTACCACTCAACGTTGTAGCGGTAGCACCAGTGACACGGTCATCTCTGATTACATCCGCGCCATCACCATCATCATATGTATCTGTGATGGTTGAGGAAACGGCATTTGTTAAATCTTCTAGTTTTCCTTTGAGAGCTCGCTTGACTCTGCCTCTTTTTGGGATTCCTGAAGAGGTGCTAGGGAGGACTGAAGACGGCGATGTACTGACACCAGTGGGTGCACCGAGTACTGAGATGCTGTCCGCCTGAATGACGGTTGCTACACGTTTTGCGTAGCCGGATTCTATGAGGTCGACGAGTTCTCTTGTCAGAGGGGTGGGCACGGAAGACAGGTTTTGTTGTGAAATATGAGGGTGGAGAGGGATTTGAGCGTTGGCAAGTGGGGTGGACGTGATTGAGGAATCAGTGGGGAAATGGTGGGTATCACTTGTGAGATAAGAAGGGATCAGGGAAGAATGCGCAGAGGAGACATAAGAGGAGAGTGCTAGAGAGAAAGCGAGTGGGTGGAGAAAAGGATCTTTAGGAACAGGCTAGAGTGAGAGGAGTGAGGGAGCATGTGTAGGTGATGAGATGATGAACATACATGGACATGAGCAATCTTGTTGCGAATGGATAAGACAAGAGTGAGCAAAGCAGATATCAACATGGGATCTGGTATTCGTTCTGAAAGCTGAGTGGAAATAAGAGGGATAATTGTGGAAATGAAAAAGCAACTGACGTCGAGGGCTGCACGGGAATGGCCGATTTCGGTTATCCATTGCTGAATGGCTGATAGAGTAACATCACAGAGAAGACCATCGAGAAGGAGAGGAGCATCTGAGGAGGAGAAAGCTTGCTTGACATGATACATGCCAAACAAGGAGAGAGCAGCTTGAAGAAGCTTGACGAGTTCTAGGACGGTGGCATTGAAGAAGGGGAGGTTTTTTGTTTTGGCCTTGGATTGGAGAGCCAAGAAAGGGAGATGGAGGTCTGAGTGACAGGGAAAAGGAAGGGTAGGGGATAGGGAGAACTCTGGAATGAGGTAGGTGGATATGAAACGGTCCTTTGTTGAATCGCTAGGAAGAAGTGAGAGGGCCATTAGAAGGAAGGAAACAAGACGCACCTTGGTTCGTGGAGGGTGAGAGCGGAACGACCGCCACAACCCATGCGCAGGAGGTTAATATTGGTGTAGAGCTGATCCCTAGCGAGAAGGAAATTGCCATGTGGGATGTGTACGATGGTGTAGTCGGAGGGAAAGTAGGCGAGAGAGGTGACCATGAGGACGCCGGCGGGGGTCTGCAGCTCGGGTCAAAAACAGGGGGAGGGCTTAAAAAGGGAATAGACATGCCTGTTTTGGACGAGCACTGCCATCACGACGGAGATGGAGGAGTGCTTGCTGCCAGTGGGCAACTGCGTCCTTGTCGGAGAGGGATGCGGAGGGGGCGAGGGCGGCAACGGTTATCTGAGCGGAGATGAAGGTGCGGAACGCTTTTGGATGCGGGATGGACAGACCTTGTGGGACGGATCGCCGGTGTAGACGGTGAGGACGGTGATGGGGCGATTGCGTTGGACGATCCTGGAGCAAAGGGTCAAGCTTTGGGGCGGATGGAGAAGAGATGGACGGACCACTTCTCGACGGCATACAGCTGGTAGCCATCGACCTGGAGCTCGTCGTGGACGACATCGAAGGCGAGGGGAAGGCCGATCCACTCCTGTGCGGTATTGCGGCCCTGTAGAGGAGGAGAGACCCTGGGAAGGAGGAGGCAAGAGGGCGGGGGAAGGGCGGCAGAGTAGGAGTTGCGAGGGGCCATGGGGGTGAGTAGGAAGGAGGTAGGATGACGTAATCTCAGCACGTGAGGGGATGGATTTTGCTTGAGTGCCTCTGACTGTGAGCAGCGTCTTTCTCTTCCTCTCTTCTGGTGATGAAGCGCAGGACGCCGCCAGACGAAGAGCCCGAGTCCCCGGAGAG